>Ga0209797_10001607_pt1 | contig 11418 bp, 9 predicted proteins | sample DOMMetBare3Fresh_2_FD_187472 | JGI IMG/M metagenome (GOLD analysis project Ga0209797, IMG submission 187472) | Wetland sediment microbial communities from St. Louis River estuary, USA, under dissolved organic matter induced mercury methylation -... | ecosystem: Environmental > Aquatic >...
CGTGCCTCCGTGATACGAGCGGTAGCGAGCTCCAATCTTGTGACGACCAGTGAACATTCTGGCGATGCGTATGGCATTCTCGTTGGCTTCGGCGCCGCCGTTGGTGAAAAAGAAGGCATCGATATCACCGGGCGTGATCTCAGCGAGTTTGGCGCCCAGCCGGGCGCGGACATCAGTTGCCATGAACGGGTTGGCATATGGGAGTTTCGCGGCTTGTTCGTTGATGGCACGGATCACTCGCTCATCGCCGTGCCCGATGTTCACGCACATCAACTGGCTATTGAAATCAATGTACCGCTTGTTTTCCGGTGTCCAGAAGTAGATCCCTTTAGCCCGCGCCACCGGAATTGGGTCTACCGTGGACTGGGCCGACCATTCGTAAATAGTGTGCCGGCGACAGAGCTCGACAATCTCCGCGCCCGTCATCATCTCTGTGGTTGTAGTCATGGGCGGATGCTACTCAAATCGGCCTGATTTCACAACGGGGGCGTGGGCTGCCGCTCAGGAAAGGTATCGGCATGATTTTTCCCGGCTCATTTATGCGTCTTCGATTCTAATTTCATGATGATTCCACGATCAAGAAGCGAGGCCGTTGACGCAATAGTAGATCTCGTCTAGTGTCGGCGAGGTTGGCGGCTGCTCGCAACGATTTACATGAACTCGCCGAGCGGCCACCCATGGCCTAAAGAAGCAGTGACATGGCGACCGAACTTGCTCCCACACCCAAAAACAATCTGCGTCCCACCATTCTGATCGTCGATGACTTTGACGATACACGCTGGTTGCTAAGAACATGGCTCGAGCGCAGGGGCTTTCGCGTCATCGAAGCCGAAAACGGGCTGAAAGCTGTCAGTGAAGCCCAGGCGGTTTCACCAGACCTGATCATCATGGACCTGGAAATGCCGGAGCTCGATGGCTTGGCGGCAACGCGGCAGATTCGTAGCCTGGCGCAGTTGGCAGGCGTGCCGATCGTCGCAGTATCGGCTTACGGCGCTGAACAGTTTCGTGGTCTTGCACTCCAGGCTGGCTGCAACGAATACGTCTCGACTCCATTTGAGCCCGCCGAGTTGGAACGCCTCATTAGATCGTATGTGCATTGATGCGAGTCTTGCTGGCCCCACACTTTCACGGACCCGCTGACCACCTGTTGTTGGTTCTCTTCTGTTCGATAAGCCATTGACATCAATCCGCTTATCTTCTAAGTTCGCCCTGCAATTTACTTTTTTCAGTACGGAACGGTCCGGAACAGCCAGGGCGTTCAAATGATCAAGCTCACGAGCGGTGCCCTGTTATTTTTCCTCCTGGCGTTGGCAGAAATTACCAGCGCCCAATCAATACCGTGCAAGGCAAGGCTCGCGGATTTGCCGGGGGCTCCGGAATTTGGCGGCTTGCGGCTCGGTATGAGCACCGAGCAGATCAAAACTCGCATCCCGCAGGTACAGTTTGGCCCGAAAAATGAAGTGGGCGTCGCCAAGACCAGTATCAGTCCCGACTTTGATCCGCGGATAGATAAGACAAACTTCACCGATGTCCGGACTATCTCGCTGGATTTTCTGGATGATCAACTTACTTCGCTCTGGATCGGGTTTGAAGGTACTTTCAAGTGGCCGACCGCTGAAGAATTCGTCAAAGGGATTTCGCGCGAGCTCGCGCTCCCCGATGAATGGACCGCAAAGGGCCGCGCCTTACAGCTCACCTGCACCGATTTTCAGTTGAGTGTGAATATGATCGCGGGTGGTCCAAGCCTCCGCCTTATCAGCCTGGCGGCCGAGGAAACCATCGCCGCACGCCGCCAGGCAAAAGAGGACGAAACCGAAGCACAAGCTGCAGCGGAACCTGTTCCCGTAATCGGCGACATGCGTAGCCGAGTCTACTATCAGAAGGACTGCGCGGTCCTGAAGTCAGTTCCGGAAAAAAGCCGCGTTCTGTTTGAGAGTGAGAGCGACGCGGAAAAAGCCGGATATAAACGTGCCGAAAACTGCCCGTAGGGCAGGAGTGGATTCAGCCGGGAATTTTCAGGCTGGATGTTGTGAATAACCCGGGCGCTACGGCCCCCTGTGTTGACCCGGGTCTAGCTGAAAGGAGAAGCCCCAAATGTTCAAAGAGTTTCGCGACTTTATCGCACGCGGTAATGTAATTGATCTCGCGGTTGCCGTTATTATTGGCGCCGCGTTTGGCAAGATCGTCACTGCCCTGGTCGAAGGAATCATCATGCCGCCGATTGGCTTGCTGATGGGCAAAGTGGATTTTTCGAACCTGTTCTACGATTTGTCCGGCACCAGCCCGCAAAGTCTGGCCGAAGCCAAACTGAAGGGAGTGCCGGTCATCACTTATGGCGCCTTCATAAACGATGTGATCAGCTTTCTGATCATCGCCCTCGTGATATTTTTGATCGTCCGGCAATTGAACAAGCGAAAGCCGGTCGTGGCCGAACCGCTCACGAGAGATTGTCCCTACTGCCTGAGCGTTATTCCACAGGCCGCCACACGCTGCTCCGGTTGCTGCGGCGAGCTAAAAGCCGCCTAGCTTCATTTGTCCGGCAGGCTCCCGCCTGTCGAGTGATAATCGGCATCAGCGACGACTGAAGCCTGCCGGACATACGATCCCTGCAAACTATGCGCGAGTGTCCCCGCTGCGAGACCTGTTACGAAGACAACACCTCCGTCTGTCCTCAGGATCAAAGCAACACCAAGAGCACTCTGCCCGGTTCCTGCCTGCTTTCAAATCGTTATCTGCTGGAGAAACGTCTGGGGCGCGGAGCCATGGGCCAGGTTTACCTCGCGCGTGACCAGAACCTGCTCACCCGTCACGTCGCAGTCAAGACCGTTCGCCCGGACGTGCTCATCGATGAGGACCTGCAGGAAGGTGAAGCCGTCGCCCGTTTCGAACGCGAAGCGCGCGCTGCCGCTTCCATCCGGCATCCGAATGTGGTGGATGTCACCGACTTCGGACAAAGCAGCGATGGTGTCCTGTTCCTGGTAATGGAATATGTAGAAGGGGAAACGCTCTATCAATTGTTACGTCGCGAAGGCACACTCGGACTACAGCGCACGGCGCGCATCATGCAACAGGTGGTCGCAGGTGTTGACGCCGCCCATGATGCGGGCATCCTGCATCGCGACCTGAAGCCCGCCAACATTTTCATCATGCAAACCAGGAAGAAGGCTTCCGGAAGCAGTCAAAACGGAGCTGAAGACGGTTTCATCAAGGTCGGAGATTTTGGTTTGGCTAAGATCGTCAATCAGGACCACTCGGAGAGTACAGCCGGCGGACCAGCATCTCGCGGTATCCTCGGCACCCCGGAATATATGGCGCCGGAGCAGATGCAACCCGGATTCAAGTTGGATACGCGCGCCGATGTTTATGCACTGGCATCGATTGCCTACCATATGCTCGGCGGCCGGCCGCCCTTCAGCGGCGACATTACGCAGATAATCGCGCAGAAGCTGACGCAGGCGCCGCCTTCCCTCTGCGGCCTGCGCTCGGACATCTCGAGCGAACTTGAACTGACAATCATGCGCGGACTGTCCCGGGATCTTAATGAACGGCCGCAAACTGCGGTCGAATGGTTTGAAGGATTTCGCGCAGCGGTCGGCGACGAGGCTACAAGCCGCGACGAGGGCGAATCGCGCCTGGTAATTCTCGCTCCCTCGGGCTCTGAGGTCTATCTCGATGACGAGCGTCACGGCAGTGTTGGTCGCTCAGGGCGAATCATACTGACCTCGATGGCGCCTGGCCGGCACGTGCTGCGGGTCGCGCGCTCCGGAGAGAGTGACGATGAACGTGTAATCGAGGTCCGGACCGGTGGCGCAGAGCAGATCATCCAGGCGCAATTCAAGGACGAGACGCAAAGCCATCAGCTCACGCCGTCGCAGGGCGGAAGTCTCGACAGCCGTACGGGTTCGCATACGAGCGTGCCGGAGATCGTGCTGTGCACGCGCTGCCAGGCACGCTTCGCCGCCGGAGTCAAATTCTGTGGCCGTTGCGGGAACACAAGCTTCGCACGCGCTGACGCCCCGATGAGCAATCCGGGGAGTCGAGCCGTTGAGGTGGTAATCTGCCAGCGCTGCAACTCGCGCTATCCACCCTCTACAAAGTTTTGCGGTAAATGTGGCATACCAATTGGAACGGTTCCCATCGACTGGAAAACACCTAAACCTGTTGAGGTGTTCTGTAAGAAGTGCGGCAGCAGTTATTCAGGAGCTACAAGGTTCTGCGGCCGCTGCGGCACTCCGATTAAGACCTGAACCTGGAATCCGTGGACAGGCGAGAGCGCGACACCGATACAGATCTTTGAGGTGAGTCGCAGCGCGGATCGGAGTCAAAACGGCCTCCCGGCGCCGGCAAAGCGGGTCGATAACCAGCCGGCGATTCTGCTGCACCTGTCCGGCGCACTCCAAAAGCACTCGTACATCTCGTATAATGCCGGTGTTCATTTCGCATTGCCGGCATACGGCTCCTTTCGCGCCAATATTGACTACCATGAAACGCTGCCCCAACTGCAACCGCACCTACACGGACGAGGCGTTGAATTTCTGTCTCGAGGACGGCACGCCTTTGCTGGCTGCTGTGGACAACAATGAAACCGTGCGTTACGGTGCGCGGCCCACAAATCCGCCGCCGACTGAGATTTATCGACCGGCTCAAGCTGCACCCCCTCCGGTAAGTAATCGGGCTCCGCATTTTCAACCGCAATGGTCACCGGCGCCGATAACGCAGCCACGAAAATCCAACGCCGTGTGGTGGATCCTGGGTGGAGTAGTGGTCCTCGCGGTGCTGGGAATCGGCGTGGTCGTCATACTCCTGGCCGTCGCCAGTATCAATTCGCAATCAAACAGCAACCGGGTGGTGGTCACCAACAGCAACACCAATCGGGACGCGAACAGTAATAACGGGAGCAATACAAATTCCTCGCGCGCCAATACGAACGCGACGCCGGACTTACCGTCGGAGTTCAGCGACGATTTCTCGGAAGCAAAGTGGACTGTTGCCAACTCGGACTTTGGCAACCTCTGGTACGCGAATGACGAGTACCATATGCGGTCAAAGGAACAAACCTACGTGGTGATGTACGGCCCCAGTAACGACTACGACACCGAAAATGCCACAGTGCAGGTGACGACGCGCAATGTTGACGGCATTTCGCCTGCCTCCGGCTATGGGTTGATAGTACACGGTGAGAAATCCAAGGACGATAAGCTGGAGGACTATGCCTTTCTCATTTTCAGCGGGCCGGAACCGAAATATAAAATCGTGATGCATAAAGGGGGCACGGAAACAAAAATCGTGGACTGGACCCCAGCGAATGTGATTCGCCCCGGCACGGCCACTAATGTACTCGAGGTGCAAGTCAAGGGCACGACCCTGAGCTTTTATGTCAACGATCAATTCATAAAGAGCATCACCGATACGGCGAATTACAAACGCGGCCGCGCCGGACTCTACACCAGCGATAAGCATGAAGTCGCCTTTGACGATCTGGAAATCACCCGTTGAGCGCCAAACACAGGCAGTCAACGACGTCCAACGGCGCCAGCCCCACGGTCGGACGCAAACAGGCGGTCTGCTCTAAGATCCAAAATGCAAGTTACCCTGAAAGTCCTGGCTGGTCCTTACACAGGTCGAATATTTGTTTTTGATCAGCATGATACTTTTTTGATTGGGCGCAATCCTGACGCGCACCTTTGCCTGCCTGACGATCGCTTCTTTTCGCGCAATCATTGCCTGCTCGAGATTTCTCCGCCCCGTTGTTTTCTGCGCGACCTGGGATCGACCAACGGCACGTTTGTTAATGATCAAAGGGTCACTGAAGCCTTTCTCAAAAACGGCGATCGCCTTCAGGGAGGAGAGACCGTCCTGCTTGTCGAAGTGGGTGTTGAAGCAGCTTCCGGCAACACGATGCAAAATCGCACGACCCGGCCCCAGCTTGCAGTTACGCGGCCGGTAACGGTGCAGGTGGAGTGTTTGCACTGTGGCCGGCGTGACGAAGCTGAAGCATCAGCCCCTGACGAACGCCTGACTTTCCTTTGTGAGGATTGCCGCCAGGAACTGCGGCGCCAACCACAGCCTGTGCCGGGATATGATCTCGTCAAAGTTTTGGGACGCGGCGGCATGGGCTGTGTGATGTTAGCCCGCCAAAAGAGCAGTGGCCGCGCCGTCGCTATTAAGACCCTGCTCCCGGAAGTGGCCGTCAGCGAAAAAGCGGTCCAGCGGTTTCTGCGCGAAATTGATGTGGCCGCAGTTCTGAAACATCCGAACATCGTCGAGTTTTTGGACCGTGGGTGCGACAACGGCATGCTGTATCTGGTGACTGAATTCGTTGACGGTCCTGACGCCGCGAAACTTGCCGACTCTCGGGGCGGACGGCTGCCGTGCGCGGAAACCGTGTTGCTAATCACACAGGTGCTGGACGCTCTGACCCATGCACATGCGGGCGGGTATATCCATCGCGACATCAAGGAACAGAACATTCTCGTGGCCGGGGTCTGGCCTAATTTAATTGCGAAGCTTACAGATTTCGGGCTGGCCAAGAGCTTTGCTCAATCCGGCCTGAGCGGTATGACCATGGCCGGCGAAGTAGCCGGCACGCTTGCTTACATGCCGCCAGAGCAGATCAGAAATTTTCGTGATGTAAAGCCGACCTCTGACATCTACAGCGTAGGTATGACAGCCTACAGTCTCTTAACTGGTGACATCGCGCTGAACCTGAGCCCCAAAGCCAGCGTCGCGGAAACCATTCGCGCGATTTTCGACCAGCCTACGGTTCCGTTGCGCGAGAGGCTGCCCGAAGTACCAAAGCAAATAGCGGAAATCATCGACCTTGCGCTGCACAAAGATTCTACCCGCCGTTGGCAGTCAGCTGCCGCAATGCGCAACGCTTTGATGCATGCACGTTGACTTGGTCTCAGGTAGCGAGGAGCCTTCTTGCTCGGGAGGAGGTGTTGCTCGCAGCATTCGTGGTACCGTCGTAAGCCTCATTATTTCAGAGACTTAACCTTTGCAACTTGAATTAATTGTTTACTTGAGCGAGGGAGAGGCGGCATAATGGCTCGCCTTGCGGGATTGAACCCACAGCGCGTAGTGGTTCTGAATAGAGCAGTTACCTAAGGCTCGATGCCTGTCCTCCCTGGAGACTTTAGATGAGATCGATTTGGAAAGGTCACATAAGATTTCTGCTGGTAGCCATTCCGGTTCGCGTCTACAACGCGATCGAGGCGTCTGAGAAGATTCAGTTCAACCAATTACACCGTGAGGACTACGGACCAATTGGCTACGACAAGCGCTGCAAAAAGTGCAATCAGATTGTCACCGGCGATCAGATAACGAAAGGGTATCAGTACGAACCGGATCGCTATGCCATCGTTGAGCCCGAGGACATCGCGAAGATCAAGATTAAAACCACCAAAGCGGTGGACATCATCGGCTTTGTCGACGCTGATCAGATTCCTACGACCTTTTATGATGCGCCGTACTTCGCCGGCCCTGATGGCCCGGTCTCGGAAAAGCCATATGCCCTGTTGCGCGAGGTGATGAAACAGACCGGCAAGATCGGCTTGGGCAAAGTGGTTCTGCGCGACCGGGAGGATCTGGTCGCCGTGTTTCCCCAGGAAAACGGCATGGTGCTGCAGAAACTTCGCTATCCGCATGAGGTGCGCAAGATGAGCGAAGTGCCCGACGTCGACAATGCCAAAACTCTGGATAAGAAGGAACTGCAATTGGCTACAACCCTGGTTGAGCAGATGACGACAACACTCGAAGAAATTGATATGAGCGATCAGTATCACGAGGCGCTCAAGAAACTGATCGAGTCCAAAGTGCGCGGTAAGAAGACGGTAGAGTTTGAGCCGGTTGAGGATCTGCCGCGGCTGGACATCATGAGCGCATTGAAAAAGAGTTTGCAAGCTTCGGCCCGTAAGCCCATGGTCAAGGCAACTACCGCGACGGCGAAGAAGAAACCGGCAATAACTCTGGTGAAGACAAAGCCAGTCAAGAAGCGGAAGGCTTCGTAAGACAGGAGTTTGTTACTGGCGAGCTCATGAACGAAAAAAGTAAGAAGGTCCTCTCCTTTCCGGCACCGGTCCCCTTAAAGGCGGACTATCAACGCGTCAAATCGGTCTACACTGTTCGTGAGATCAAACAGCTCTTCGGATTAAGCGAGCGCACTATCAGGCGCTGGACCGAGCAGGGCATCATCCAGTCTTCTGCAGCTCCCGATCAGGAAGCCACCTATGGTTTTCAGGCTCTAACTCAGTTTCGCCGGGTGCGCGACATGCGCTCGAACGGCCAGACAATTCGCCAGATTGAGGCCGAGCTACAGGGGCAATTAAGTCTTTTCCGCATTGAAGAGGGCCGCGTAGCGCGCCTGCTGACGCCATTTGAAGAAGCGCTGGTGCTTCACGAGCAGGGCGACACAAAAGCCGCCGAATACTACCTGGAAGCTATCAGCGAAGGGGACAACGTTGCTGAAGCTTACTGCAATCTTGCCATCATCAATCTTGAGCAGGGCAACACAGCCAGGGCTTTGGATCAACTGACACTGTCACTGAAGCACGAACCGCGGCATGTCGAAGCCCACTACAATCTCGCGAACCTCTATTACGATCACGGCAACTATCATCTCGCCCGCCTGCATTACGAAGCAGCAACGCAAATCGAGCCGGGATTCTCTCTTGTCTATTTTAACCTCGCGTTGGTTTATCACCGTTTGAATGACTGGTCCGGCGCGACCACGGCTCTGGCGCGCTACCGGGAACTGGAGCCTCAGGATCCAGACAGTGAAGCCCTCAGCGATCTACTTAAAGCCATGTCCGAAACCTCAGGGCGTTCTTCGGGCCCGGGGCGATCATAGAAAGACTTCCTGAGCATGTTGGTTTCGGCCTGTGAATCGCGAACAGAGTTCTGTTTCCTGCCGCTCAATGGCCGACTTACCGTCCGCTGGTTTTTACTGGGTGGTAGCTGGATAGTTGGCGGTGGGCAGGAGGAAACTGCCCACCTCCTAGTCAGTGATCGCTACTTGGATGGTCGATCTCTGAAGCTTAGGTATTTTTCTCAAAAGCGCGAATCGTGAATCAGTTCCAGAACTAATTAGGTTTTTTTGCGACCGGCTAGCCACCCAGAGCGAAAACCTTTACAATCCCCGCTGCTCCTCGTTCCCCGGCAAATTCTTTACCTGTGACCTTACAGCAACCGGAGGTTCCCCCATGTCAGATACCAAGTGCCGCATTCTTTGTATTGATGATCATCATGACTCGGCTGAAATGCTCAGCATGCTGCTGGCGGAGGAAGACTACGAGGTGGTGATGGCGGCTAGCATTAAAGAAGCGCTCGAACTGGCCAGGAAAGAGAGCTTTGATCTTTATGTGCTTGACCGCCGCCTTCCTGACGGCACAGGCATCGAGTTATGTATGAAGCTTGGTCAGGTGACACCGGGGGTGCCGTGCATCTTTTATACAGGGGACGCTTATGAGCTACACCGGCAGCAGGCTATGGCCGCGGGCGCTGAAGCATATGTATCCAAACCTCACGTCGATGAACTCATCGGAGCAGTAACTGCGTTGCTGGCCGAAAAGGAGTGCGCCAGCTCCAGTTAGGCCCGAAAGTTGAACCTCGGTCTTAATCCTGGGCTTTAGCCTGGGACCGCACGCATCCTGCGTGCTGAACTCGCGCCGCCTTGCTCTCCCGACGACTCCCTCTTTTGCAGCCGCTAGCCGGTAGTGCGCTGATTCGTGCACACCGTTAGCCGGGCTGCTTGACACTCCTTTTTGGCGACGTATAATTCACACTCTCGTGGGCCGATAGCTCAGTTGGTAGAGCAGCTGACTCTTAATCAGCGGGTCGCAGGTTCGAGCCCTGCTCGGCTCACCATTATTTTCAATGACTTGCGGCAGGTTTTAGGGCCTGTCTTCAGATTCTCGTTCCACCACTCGCTTCTAAACGAATTAAGGATTCTTGAACCTCTGTTACCGCGGTTTCACCTCTTCAGCCCCGGATGAAGCCACGCGTCAATTGGGCCAAAAAATAAAACAGCAAAGAATCTTGCCAGCCACCCTATTGCGATATTATAGTGCGTCTCTCTTTACCTTCGTTTGTGGACGAGGAACTTCGCTGATGACCCGGATCAAGCAACTTCATAATAAGATCTTGCCGGTTTGAGCGAAATTTCTAACATCTCTTAGACGTGTACTTCCTTCGCCACGTAATCGCCTTGATTTTGATCCCTGGGGAATCGGTTGCTGAAGGTCGCAACCGCTGGTTTCAAGTGATGGCATTGACCTTATAAAGCAAGCCCCAGCTCAAAGGGCGGGAGCTTACAAACAAACACCCCTCCATCGCGACTACTGCGCGGAGATTTGTCCCGCCAGGAGGCATCGTAGCGTAAAGCGGTCGAGGCTCAACTCCACAAGGAGTCTTCACCATGGCGCCCACTGCGTGCTCAAATAAGTATTTGCCTATTTGCCTCCGCCTCAGTTTCTGTTTGCTCTTCAGCTTGAGCTTAGCAGTCACTGCCCAAGCCCAGACCGCCACGTATCACTTGCATCGAGAAGCTTCGAGCACTGCGAATCTTTTCCAGCTAAAGACGGCTGGTCCAGACGCGACCAGCCTTGCGGTGCAGTCTGCGAATTTGAAGAACCTGTCTGCAGGTGAATACTTGATCAAGGCATTTGATACGCAGAGCGGCGTGCCTAATGCTCCCGGGACGATAACAGCAGGTTCGACTATCACCTTTACACTTTGGCTCAGAAAGACATCGAACTCCGGCACAATGTTTCCCCGGGCGAAGTTAAACCTGAACAGCGCGGCTGGGACTCTTCTGGGCACTTCCACAAGCGGGACGGCGCTGACAAACACGCTGGCAAAGTACACGTTCACTACCACCACCAGCACCAACATTGTGATGACCGCGGCAGATAGGTTTTATCTATGGGTGGGAGTGAATCTCACCGCGGCACCGACAACCAATACAAATGCCGAGCTGGACATCGAAGGAACCCTGAACGGTAACTACGATTCGTTAGTCGTTGCTCCCCTGCCGGTATCCGCGCCAACCATCAGCAATCTTTCACCGGTAGTGGGATCGGTTGGAACCCCCGTGACTGTAACCGGCTCTGGCTTTGGAGCGTCGCAGGGAACGAGTACGGTGAAATTCAATGGTGTCAGTGGAGCGCCAACCAGTTGGAGCAACACAAGTATTGTGTGCCCCGTACCGACAGGAGCCACGACCGGGCCGGTTGTCGTAACGGTCGGAGGAACTGCAAGCAATGGCTCCACATTTACTGTCGCCGATACGGGAGCGATCACCGGCACGGTCTTACGAGCCAGCGATGCCGCTGGCATAAACGGCGCTTTGATCGAAGCCCTGCAATCAGGCATCGTCAAATCTTCCGCCACCAGCGGTGCCGATGGTAGTTATACCATCGC
>Ga0209797_10001609_pt1 | contig 11408 bp, 11 predicted proteins | sample DOMMetBare3Fresh_2_FD_187472 | JGI IMG/M metagenome (GOLD analysis project Ga0209797, IMG submission 187472) | Wetland sediment microbial communities from St. Louis River estuary, USA, under dissolved organic matter induced mercury methylation -... | ecosystem: Environmental > Aquatic >...
AGTCGGGCCGGCCGACTGCTCGGGCCCCGCTGGCAGTCCCCCCGCGCGGGTGCTGGCGTGTCGCTGGCAGTCGAAAACGTCCCTTGCTACCGGGGGTTGCCGCTCGCCGTTCCCTGTGCGTACCGTAAGGGGTGGGGCGCTCCCGCTGGGAGGACGGTCCGGCGCTCGGTGAACCTCCCGAAAGGAGGCAATCGGCCATGAGCGAGCACATCCTGGTCGGCAAGAGCGCGAAGGAGTGGTTCAGGGAGATGGTGGCGGACGCCCTCTCCCACCGGCGGATCAAGATCCAGGAGGTCACCGAGTTCTACCTCGTGAACCTCCTCGCCGGCTTCCTCGCGACGGAGCGGCTCTTCGTCGAGGACGCCGACGGGACCGTCACCGCCGAGCCCCTCGCGCTCATCCTCCTCCGCGCGGTCGAGGCCGACCGCCGGATGCGCGCCGCCCACCTCCGCCGCCTCGGCGACACCGCGCTCTTCGTCTCCGGCTTCTTCGGCGACTCGCTCGCCCGCTCCCTCGTGGACGTGGACTACTACATCGCGATGGGCGGGCGGGCCTACGGCGCCCTCGCCGACAGCGAGCGCGGCCAGGACGCCCTCTTCGAGGAGCTCTCCACGCGCTTCGGCGACTTCGTCGATCTCTTCGCGGAGATCGCGGAGCTGTCGGACCTCCGCTCGAACCGGGGCCTCGTCCGGCTCTACGAGCGCTTCCTCGCGACGCGCTCCGAGCGCGTGGCGCAGCGGCTCCGCGAGCGCGGCGTGGCGCTCTTCTCCGGGCCGGGGGCGCCGAGGCGGGGGCTCCCCCAGTGAGCCGAGGTCCGGGGGCGCAGGACACCCTCGCGTTCCTCCAGGGCGAGCTCGAGGCGATCAACGGCGTCGAGGCGCCGCGGGTGCAGGAGTTCCTGGTCGGCGGCGAGACCGCCCGCGCGGCGGGGCGCGCGCCCCGGGCGCCCGAGGAGCTGCTCGTGCTCGAGGAGGGGGACGGCGTCTCGCTCGGGCTCTACCTCGACGAGCAGGTGGTCGCGGCCGCGGCGCGCGCCGATCCGCACGATCGGCGCCCGCGCCTCACCGCCCGCGCGGCGCTCGCCAGGGTCGCCTGCGCGGCGGAGGGCGTGTCGCACTTCGTGTACCTCGCGACGCGCGCGGCCGAGGGCCGGCCGGTGTCGCTCCTCGAGTTGGAGGTCCAGGCGGAGGTGGACACGTTCGCGCTCCTCCTCCTCCACCTGTGGCGGCGCGGGCTCCGCCGCATGAGCGCCGCGCTCCGGGGGCGGCTCTTCGAGCGCGTCCGCTTCCACGCATGGCTCCGCGCCGACGAGCGGCACCGCTACCGCGAGGCGAGCCGGCTCGGCGGCGGCTACGCGCGCTGGCTGGAGGGGCGCTACGTCGAGGACGCCGACATCGACGGGCTGCTCCGGGAGCTGCGGCGCACCTACCGCCGGGGCGGCGGCGACAAGATCGCGTACCTCGGGCACCGCACGCGCTGCTGAGCGGGGCGCCGCGGGGTCCCGGAATGCGAAGGGCGCGCCGGCGGCGCGCCCTCGGGGCCCTGCCGGGCGAGCCGGCGACCTGGAGCTAGCGCAGCGTGCGGGTCTGACCCGCCGGGATGGTCGCCTTCTCCTTGTCGAACTTGCCGGCGAGGGCGTCCTTGACCGAGCGGTCGAAGCGCACCTTGCCCGTCGCGATCTCGCGGAGCGAGAGGACGGGAGGCTTGTTCTTGAGGTTCGCGAGGAGGGGGCGGGCGCCCGCCATGAGCTGGCGCGTCCGCTTCGTCGCGAGCAGCACGAGCGCGAAGCGGTTGTCGACGAGGGGGAGGCAGTCTTCGACGGTTACGCGAGCCATTCGACCTTCCTTCTGTCCTTGCGGTCCCTGGGCGGGAGGGCGGAATCTATTCGGGCCGGCTCGCCCGGTCAACCTCCGTTCCGCGTCCCGAAGTGACGGCCGCGCCTACGCCTTCCAGAAGTCGCCCGCCCCGGCCCGATCCTTGCGGAGGTCGTGGCCGGGATCGAGCTTCACGAAGGTGCACATCTCGTTGAGCCGGGAGTAGATCCGGTCGCCGACGCGCTTCGGGAGCGTCATCGCCTCCGCGTCCCGCGCGAAGTCCGGCGAGCGCGTGTTGTAGCGCGTCCCCGGCTGCTCCTTCACCGGGTTCTCCCGCTCCTCGAGGAAGTAGTTGGTCGCGAAGAGCGTGGCGAGGCCGGAGTTGAAGCGGCGGCTGATGAGCTCGTCGAGCATCGACCGCTCCCACTCCGTCCCGCGCTCCTTGCCGAGCTCGTCGATGGCGAGCACCGGCACGAAGAGGAGCGCCTTCAGGATGTCCATGTGGCTGCGGTTCTCCGAGAACCCGGCGCGGATGTCGGAGAGGAGCAGCATGAACTCGACGTACTTGCCGGCGATCCCCTTCTCGAGGGCGAGCCAGCGCAGCGCCGCGACGAGGAGGTGCGTCTTCCCCGCGCCCGGCCGGCCGTAGAGCAGGAACCCCTTCGTCGGCGCGTCCTTGCGGAACTTCCGCGCGAAGTCCTCGGCGACCGTCTTCGCGCGGGCGTGGTCGGGCGACCAGCCCTTGAAGGTCTCGAACGACGCCTTCGCGATGGCGGGCGGGATGCCGATCTGGTTGAAGACCGCGATCCGCTCGTCGAGGTGCCGGCAGCTGCAGACCTGCGCGACGGTGGAGCCGGCGGATGGGACGAGCGTGTAGCCGCTCTCCCCGCAGCGCGGACAGGCCGCCTGGCAGGTGCAGCGGCGCGCGCGGGCGGCCCTCCCCAGGACCTGCTCGACGAGGTAGCCCGCCCCCCCGCACTCGGGGCACGCGCTGTCGGCGGGGGATGGCATGGGGGGCGGAGTCTACACGGATCCGCGCAGGCAGGTGAGCCCCGCCGCGCGGGCCGCGTCGAGCAGGTGGGCGCGGAGCGCCTCGCGGTACCCGCGGGGGCTCGCGCCGCGCGGGCGGGGGCCCGCCAGGAGCCGGATGCGCGGACCGAGGGAGCGGCGCTCGGGGGTCGGGAGGCCGCCGATCCAGGCGGAGAGGATGCGCGCGTCGGCCTCGGCGAGCGCGGCCTCGACGCGCTCGAGCGGGGTACCCGGGTGGGCGCCGGCCCCCGCGAGGGCGCGCCACGCCGCGCGGTAGCCCTCGCGCTCCACCCCGTCCGAGTCGCGGCCGGCGTCCGCGACGAGGTCCCTCGCGCGGGCGAGGCGGTCGCCCGCGGCGTCGGCCTCGGCGGGTGGCGCGGGCGCGTCGCCGACCCGCGCGTCCCGGTAGGCGTGCCACTCGTCCTCGACGGCGAAGCGGAGCGCGCGCACCGAGCGCGGGCCGCCGGCGCGCCGCTCGGCGAGCTCCTCGAGCCCCCGGCGCAGGCCGCGGCAGACCACGGCGATGGGCAGGCCGCGGCGCTCCCACTCGGCGACGACCTCCTGGTCGAGCGGGGAGAGCATGAGCCCCGAGCCGCGCAGGCCGAGGAAGTACTCGGTCACGACGGCCTGGTAGTCGAGGGCTCCGGCGGGGAGGTCGGACATCCGGAGGATGAGGATAGGCGGTGGGTCCGACGCGCGGCGCCGCTCGCTCACATCGCCGCGCCCGCCGCGCTCGCCGGGCGGGGGCCCGCGGCCAGCACCGCGATCACCTCGCGCGCGGACTGCGGCCGCAGCGCCGGGTCCTTCTCGAGGAGCGCCTCGGCGAGGCTCGCGAGCGCGGGGTCGGCCCCGGGGTTCCAGGCCGAGACCGGGAGCGGGCGCGTCCCGAGGATCTCGCGCCAGAGCCCGACCGGCTCGCTCGCCGCGAACGGCTGGACCCCGGCGACGAGCTCGTAGAGGATGACGCCGAGGCTGTACAGGTCGCTCCGCGCGTCCACCCGGAGCCCCTGCGCCTGCTCCGGCGACATGTAGCGGTAGGTTCCGACCACGCGGCCGGTGTGGGTGAGGGACGACTCCCCGTCGCTCGCGGTGCGCACGAGGCCGAAGTCCATGAGCCGCGCGACGCGGCGGTCGTCCACCATGATGTTCGTCGGCTTGATGTCGCGGTGGACGAAGCCGCGGTGGTGCACGTAGTCGAGCGCGGCGGCGACCTGGGTGAGCGCGGCGCGCAGGCGGAGGAGGCGGCTCGGGCGGTTGAGCGCCTCCCGGATCTCGGGCGAGAGCGCGGCGCGCGGCGGGGACGGCCGCGCGGCGTCGGCGTGCGCGTGGGCGGCGCGGGTGTAGCCGTCCGGCTCCGTCTCGGGCTCGTCCATCATCGCGGCGAGCGCGAGGATCGCCGCCGAGCCGTGCTCCTCGCTGCTCGGGCGGGAGGTGTCGGAGAAGGCGTCGAGCGCGTCGAACGACGGGTCGCTGAGCGGCCCCTCGTCGATGATGGGCGAGAGGTAGCGGCGGAGGTCGAGCCCCTCGACGAGCTCCATCGCCAGGAAGGAGTAGCCCTCGTGGACCCCGGCGTCGAAGACGCGGACGACGTTCGGGTGGTCGAGCGTCCGCAGCACCTCGTACTCGCGCGCGAGACGCCGCGCCGCCGTGGCGTCCACCGCCGGCGCGGGGCCGAGCACCTTCACCGCCGCGAGCTGCCCGGTCTCCCGGTGCCGCGCCCGGTACACCGTCCCGATCCCTCCCCGCCCGATGACGGAGAGGATCTCGTACGGGCCGACACGGCGGGGGGGCACGGGAATCAAGGATAGGGCGCCCCGGCGCAGGAAATCAAACGGTGGGAAGGGGTCGTCCCTCCGCGCCCGGACCCGGAGCACGGGCCCGGGGGCGACGCCGCGCCGCCGTGCTATAAGCCGCGCGTGGCGGAGCGGACCCTCCTCGAGGAGCTGGAAGCGCGCGTGAAGTCGCGGCCCTTGCCGCGCCACGTCGCGATCATCATGGACGGGAACGGCCGCTGGGCCGAGGCGCGGGACCTCCCCCGCGTGGCGGGGCACCGGGAGGGGTCCGAGGCGGTCCGCGCGGTGACCCGGGCCGCCCGCCGCATCGGGATCCAGGCGCTCACCCTGTACGCCTTCAGCTCGGAGAACTGGGCGCGCCCGGACGGGGAGGTCGGCGCGCTGATGGAGCTGCTCGCCGAGTACCTCGACTCCGAGCGCGGCGAGATGATGGCGAACGGCATCCGGCTGAACGCGATCGGCGAGCTCGAGCGGCTCCCATCCCTCGTCCGCGACCGGCTGGCGGCGGTCCGCGCCGAGACGGCGGGGAACCGCGGGATGACCCTCACGCTCGCGCTCTCCTACGGCGGGCGGCAGGAGATCGTCGTCGCCGCCCGCCGCGCCGCGGCGGCGAAGGGAGCCTCCCTCGAGGCCGGCGACCTCGAGGCGGCCCTCTCCACCGCCGGCCTCCCCGAGCTCGACCTGCTCGTCCGCACCAGCGGCGAGCGGCGGATCTCGAACTTCCTCATCTGGCAGAGCGCCTACGCCGAGCTCCTCTTCAGCGAGGTGCTCTGGCCCGACTTCCGCGACGCGGAGCTCTTCGCCGCGATCGCCGACTACCAGGTGCGCGAGCGCCGCTTCGGGCTCACCGGCGCGCAGCTCGCCGGCGCCGCGCGGCGGGAGTGAGGGGCCATCTGGGCGCGCTCGATCCGAAGAACCGCGGGAACCTCGCCCTCCGCGTCGTCTCGGCCGCCGTGCTCTTCCCGGCCGCCGTCTGGCTCACGGTCCACGGGGGGCTCCCCTTCGCGCTCGTCGCGGGCGTGGCGGCGGCGGTCGCGGCGGCGGAGCTCGTCCTCATGTTCGGCGGGATCGGGGTGGGGGAGGCGCTCGGCATCGCCGTGGCCGGCGCGATCCCGCTCATGGCGGCCTTCGGCGACGGCGGCGACCTGCTGCCCGGCTGGTCCGGCCTCGCCCTCGCCGCGGCGACGATCGCCCTCCTCACGGTGTTCCTGTTCCGGCGTGCCCCGCTCGAGCAGATCCCGCGGGCGGTCGCGGTGGTCGTCCTCTCCTGGCTCTACTGCGGGCTGCTCGTCGCCTCCCTCGTCGCGCTCCGGCTCCGCTTCGGCGTGGCCTGGGTGATCCTGGCGTTCGTGGTCACCTTCGCGAACGACACCGCCGCCTACTTCGCCGGGCACGCCTTCGGGCGGCACAAGCTGTACGAGCGGATCTCCCCCAAGAAGACCTGGGAGGGGTTCGCGGGCGGGCTCGCCGGGAGCGTCGCCGGGGCCCTCGCCGTCCTCTGGCTGCTCCACCCGGGCGGCCTCACGGCCGGCCGCGCGGTGGCGGTGGGGCTCGGCGCGGGCGTCCTCGGGCCGCTCGGCGACCTCTCCGAGTCGATGGTGAAGCGGGCCGCGGGGGTGAAGGACTCCGGGCGGATCATCCCCGGGCACGGCGGGCTCCTCGACCGGATCGACGCCCTCCTCTTCGTCGCGCCGTGGGTCTACGTCTGCGCGGCCTGGCTGGAGCGCGCCCGGTAGCGCTCCCGGGCCCGGCGGCGCCGGCGGCCCCGTGCTAGAGATCCCCCCGTGAAGCGCGTCGCGATCCTCGGCTCGACCGGCTCCATCGGCGTCCAGGCGCTCGACGTGGTGTCGCGCTTCCCGGACCGCTTCGAGGTGATCGGCCTGGCGGCGGGGCGCAACGCGGCGCGGCTCGCCGAGCAGGTGCGGCGCTTCCGCCCGAAGCTCGTCTCGGTGTCCGACGAGGCGGCCGCGCGCGAGCTGCGCGGCCTCGTCCCGGCCGGCACCGAGGTGCTGGTGGGCGACGCGGGGGCGGTCGCGGTCGCCTCGCATCCCGGCGCGGACTTCGTCCTCGCCGCCATCTCGGGCGGCGCGGGGCTCCGCTCCACCGCCGCGGCGGTCCAGGCGGGCAAGGCGGTCGGCCTCGCGAACAAGGAGTCGCTCGTCCTCGCGGGCGAGCTGGTCATGGCGCTCGCCGCGGCGAAGGGCGTCTCGATCCTCCCGGTGGACTCGGAGCACAGCGCGATCCACCAGTCGCTCGCCGGCCACAACCGCGGCGAGGTGCGCCGGCTCATCCTCACCGCCTCGGGCGGGCCGCTGCGCACCGTGCCGGCCGCCGAGCTGCCCGGGGTGACGCCGGAGCGGGCCCTCAAGCACCCGAACTGGTCGATGGGCGACAAGATCACCATCGACTCGGCGACCCTGATGAACAAGGGGCTCGAGGTGATCGAGGCCCGCTGGCTCTTCGGCGTCGAGCCGCGGCGGATCGACATCGTGGTGCACCCGGAGTCGATCGTGCACTCCATGGTCGAGTACATCGACGGCTCGATGGTGGCGCAGCTCGGGGTGTCGGACATGCGGGGGCCGATCAGCTACGCGATGGGCCACCCGGAGCGGCTCGCGCTCGACCTCGCCCCCCTCGATCTCGCGAGGCTCGGGAAGCTCACCTTCGAGCCGCCCGACGCGGCCCGCTTCCCCGCCTTCACGCTCGCCTACCGCGCCCTCGAGATGGGGGGCACGGCGCCGGCCGCCCTCTCCGGCGCGGACGAGGCGGCGGTGGCGGCGTTCCTCGCGGGCCGCTGCCGCTTCACGGACATCGCCGACGCTTGCGCCGCCGCCCTCGACGCCCACGCGCCCGAGCCGGTCCGCTCGGTCGAGCAGGCCCTCGCGGCGAGCGAGTGGGGGCGGCGCGAGGTGGACCGCAGGCTCGGGGGCGGTCGCGTGCGGTAGCCCCTGTCCGGCAGGCCATCGAGCGCCGCTCCTGCCCGCCCCCTCACTTCCGGCCCCCTCCCCCGCTTCGCGGGGGCGAGGGAGGTCTCCCGGATCGCGGCGCCCCCCGCGCCGGAGGGGCGGCACGGGAGCGGGGGAGCCGCTAAACTGCCTGGACATGCCTGACGTCCTCCTCAAGGTCGGCTCGGTCGTCCTCCTCCTCGGGGGGCTCATCTTCGTCCACGAGCTGGGGCACTTCCTCGTCGCGAAGGCCCTGCGCGTGAAGGTGCTCCGCTTCTCGATCGGCTTCGGGCCGCGTCTCTTCGGCTTCCAGCGCGGGGAGACGGAGTACCGGATCTCCGCCCTCCCGCTCGGCGGCTACGTGAAGATGGCCGGCGACGATCCCGCGGAGACGCTCGCGCCCGAGGACCGCGGCCGCGGCTTCCTCGAGCAGTCGCCCTGGCGGCGGCTCGCCATCGCGGTCGCCGGCCCCGGCGCGAACCTCGTCTTCCCGGCCCTCATCTACTTCGCGCTCGCCCTCGCGCAGAACGGAGAGCCGACCGCCGGGCCCTTCGTGGGGACGGTGGCCCCCGGATCGCCGGCCGCGGTCGCCGGGCTCAGGCCGGGAGACCGGATCCTCTCGGTCGCCGCGCCGGGCGCGCCGGCGCAGCCGGTCCGCTACTTCACCGACCTGCGCGAGCTCGTGTCGCCGCACCCCGAGGAGCCGCTCGTCTTCCGCGTGCTGCGCGGCGGCAGCGAGCTCGCGCCCCTGACGATCGTCCCGGCGGCGGACGAGGACCGCAACCCCATCGAGACCACCCGGCGCGGCGTCATCGGCGTCACGCCGGCGTACGCGCCCGCCACCGTCGCCCCGGCGCGCCCGGGCTCGGCGGGGCCGCTCCAGCCGTTCGACCTCGTCGTCGCCGCGGGCGGAAGGCCGGTGCGCCACGTCGGCGAGCTCGCGGCCGCGCTGGACGCGGCCCGCTGCGGGCCGCTCGACCTCGAGGTGGTGCGCGAGAAGCCGGTGGAGCTGCCCGGCGCGACCCTCGCCGCGTTCGACACCGTGAAGCTCCCGGGAGTCCCGACCTGCGCGGAGGGGCAGCCCGCCTTCCTCCCGGCGGACCCCACCGTCTCGACGTTCGTGGCGGTGGTGGCGCCGGGATCTCCGGCGGCCAGGGCGGGGCTCGTCCGCGGCGACGCGATCGCCTCGATCAACGGGAGGGTGGTCCAGTCGTTCCGCGACGTGAACGCGCTCGGGCGCGAGTTCAAGCCGGGCGTGCCGGTGGCGCTCGGCCTCGCCGACGGCCGGGAGGTCGAGCTCGTCCCCGCCACCGAGGCCTACGTGGACGACCTCACGAAGGACCCGCGGGAGCGGCTCCTCCTCGGCTTCCAGCCGGACCGCCGGGGGCTCGTGGAGGCGCGCGCGCTCCTCGTCGACGAGGTCCCGCTCGCCCGCGGCGTGGGCGAGATCGCGGCGCTCGCCTGGCGTCAGCTCTCCGAGGTGGTCCGGCTCACCGTGCTCGGGATCGCCCGGATCGTGACCGGGCACATCAGCTTCAAGACGGTGGGCGGCCCGATCATGCTCTTCTCGATCGCCACCGAGGCCGCCGAGGAGGGGTGGGGGACGTTCCTCTTCCAGATGGCCCTCATCAGCGTGAACCTCGGGCTCATGAACCTCCTGCCCATCCCGGTCCTCGACGGCGGGCACATCGCGCAGGCGCTGCTCGAGGGCGTCACCCGCCGCCCGCTGTCGGTGCGGGCGCGGGAGATCGCGAACGTGGTGGGGCTCATCCTGCTCTTCACGCTGATGCTGTTCGTGTTCAAGAACGACATCGTGCGGATGATGGGGTAGCCCCCTCACGCGAACGACGCGCGGTTCAGGAACACCGGGAGGCCGCGCTTGTTCGCGTAGATGGGCCGGTAGCGCTCGGTGTTGTACATCGTCGCCACGTCCACCTTGCGGGGGCCGAGCTTGGGATCGGGGATCGGCACGAGGTCGTACTGCCCGTTCACGAGGGCCGCCATGAGGCCGCTCTTCCCCTCCAGCACGGCGTCGAGGGCCATGGTGCCGAAGGTCGAGGCGATGAGCCGGTCGATGAAGTCCGGGTCGCCGGAGCGCAGGTCGTAGGTGAGGTCGGAGACGATCGTCTCCTCGCCGGTGCGCTTCTTGATCTCCTCCGCGAACGCCTCGCCGACGCTCATCTTCTTCCGGTGGCCGTACGCGTCCGCCTCGCCGTACGGCTGGGCCTGGTACCCCACCCACTCGGCCCCCTCGGAGAGGATCACGAGCGAGTAGTTGCTCGGGTTGTCGCGCTTCTCCTGGACGAGCAGGGCGATGAGCTTCTCGAGGTCCACCTTGTACTCGGGGATGACGCAGCGGTTCGAGGTGACGTAGGCGGTGTAGAGGGAGGTCCAGCCGGCGTCGCGGCCGAACACGCGGAAGATGCCGATCCGCTCGTGCGAGCCGACGGTGGTGCGCTGGCGCTCCACCGCGTCCATCGCCCGGGTGATCGCGGTCGAGAAGCCGATGCAGTACTCGGTGTTGCGCACGTCGTTGTCCATCGTCTTCGGGATCGCGATCACCTTCGCGCCCTGGCCGTGGAGCTTCGCCGCGTAGGAGAGGGTGTCGTCGCCGCCGATGGCGATGAGGTCGTCGATCCGGAGCCCTTCGAGGTTCCGGAGCACCGCCTTCGACACGTCCCAGGTGGTGCCCGTCACGCCGCCCTTCGTGGTCTGGGAGGCGGGGAGGTCCTTCCCCTCGAGGTGCTTCGGCAGCTTCTTCATCTTGGACGGGTTCGTCCGCGAGGAGTGGAGCATCGTCCCGCCGGTGCGGTCGATGGTCCGCGTGTTGTCCCGGTTGAGGGGCATGAGGTAGCGCGCCCGGCTCGCCGGGTTGTCGAGGTCGAGGTGGGTGAGCCCCTCCCAGCCGCGCCGGATGCCGATCACCTCGATGCCGTGCTCGGAGCAGCGGTAGGTCACGCCCTTGATGACGCCGTTGAGACCGGGGACGTCACCGCCGCCGGTGAGGATGCCGATTCGCTTCGTGGCCATGGGGCGAATGGTAACCGGAGATCGGCTCCGGATCCCGTTTCGCCGCGCGGGGCCCGCGACCGCCCCGGCCGCGGTGCCCCGAAGACGGGCCCCGGACCCGGCGAGCGCGGGCGGCCGGGAGAACCCCGCCCGTTCGTGTTAAGAGGATCGCCGTGCTGGTCGCCGCCCTCGACACCGCGACGCTGACGCTCTCCTGTGCGCTCGTGGACGTGCCGCCGGGCGGGCCGCCTCGCCTGCGCTGCGATCGCACCGAGCGCGCCTCGGCGAAGCCCGTGGAGGGCAAGTTCGGCGGCCATGGCGCCCGGCTCCCGCAGGCGCTCGTGGACCTGCTCCACGCGGAGGGGCTCGGGATCCCCGACGTGGAGGGCTTCGCCATCGGCCTCGGGCCGGGCTCGTTCACCGGGCTCCGCATCGGCCTCGCCACCTGGAAGGGGCTCGCCTACGCGAACCGGCGCCCGATCGCCGGCGCCTCGAGCCTCGCCGCGATGGCGCTCGCGGCGGCGAAGGACGCGGAGGAAGGGGCGATCCTCGTGCCGCTCCTCGACGCGAGGAAGGGCGAGGTGTACGCCGGATTCTACCGGTCGCGCGGCGGCGGGATCGTCGAGCTCGGCGACGAGGTCGCGCTCCCGCCCGCGGCGGTCGCCGAGCGGGTCCGGTCGCTCGCCCCTCCCGGGGCGGCCCTGGCCGCGTTCGGCGAGGGGTACCTGGCCTACGCGGCCGTCCTCGGGCCCGCGCTCCCGCGCCTCGCCACCGAGGTGACGACGCCGCCCGCCGGTGCGCTCGCGACGCTGGTGGCG
>Ga0209797_10001611_pt1 | contig 11387 bp, 11 predicted proteins | sample DOMMetBare3Fresh_2_FD_187472 | JGI IMG/M metagenome (GOLD analysis project Ga0209797, IMG submission 187472) | Wetland sediment microbial communities from St. Louis River estuary, USA, under dissolved organic matter induced mercury methylation -... | ecosystem: Environmental > Aquatic >...
GCACCCGGCCCCGGGGGCGGGTACTCCTGGCTGCAGGAGCATCTCGGCGAGGACTACATCGCCGCGTGGTTCGTGCCCGAACTCAAGGACGCTGCTGTCGTCACCAGCGGGGTCAGCCGGTGGCACAACTTCTACGTCGAAGGCCTCGACTGGCTCGCCCGGAACATGAAGATGGACGGGCTGTACATCGACGACGTCGCCTTCGACCGTACGACCATGAAACGGGTGCGCAAGGCGCTGGACCGGCACCGGCCGGCGGCGCTGATCGATCTCCATTCGGCGAATCAGTACAATCCGAATGATGGCTGGGCCTCGAGCGCCAATCTCTACCTCGAGCACTTTCCCTATCTCGACCGCATCTGGTTCGGGGAGTACTTCGATTACGACAGCCCGCCTGCCTACTGGCTGGTCGAGATGTCGGGAATTCCGTTCGGCGTCATGGGGGAGATGCTGGAGGGCGGTGGCAATCCCTGGCGAGGGATGGTGTTCGGGATGACGAACCGCCTGCCGTGGGCGGGCGATCCCCGGCCCCTCTGGAGGGTCTGGGACGACTTCGGAATCGGCACCGCCCGGATGGACGGGTGGTGGGATCCCCGCACGCCGGTCCGGACGGGCAACGCGGATGTCCTCGCCACGAGTTATGTGGCGGCGAACAAGGCGCTGGTCGCGATCGCAAGCTGGGCGCCTGACACGGCGCGGGTCAGCCTGCAGATCGACTGGAAGCGGATCGGCGTCGATTCCGCGAGCGCTGTCATCCGCGCCATGGCGATCCGCGACTTCCAGCCGGCCGCGGAGTTCGCGCCCGGCGACGAGATCGCGGTGCCGCCCGGGAAGGGGTGGCTGCTGGAGGTGCGGAAGCGGGACTGAGCCGCTATGCCGACCGGCTGCCCCACAGCTTCGGCACCAGATTGATCAGCCAGATGCCGCTCACCGCGAAGACCCCGAGGAAGATCAGCGCCTGTGGGGTGCGACCATAGAGGAAGCTGCCGGTGCCGAAGAGCGCCGAGTAGATGAACGCGATCCCCAGTACCCACCCCAGGAGCGCCTGCGGCAGGCTGTCGGATGAGGGGCCCATGCCGGCGTCCGCCTGTATGTGGCGCCAGCCCGGGCCGGCCGGGCGCACCAGCCGGTAGAAGCTCACCAGGCGCGCGTGCTCGGTCGGTTCCGTGAGCAGCGCCGTCGTCACCCAGACCAGTGTGGTGATCCCGACGCTCGTCAGCAGCGCGACGGCGCCATTCACGGGGTGCCCCATCTTCGCGAGTGTCGCATAGGCGATCGCGAGCAGAAAGCTCGAGACCATTGCCGCGATCTCGCTCCACGCGTTGATCCTCCACCAGAACCAGCGCAGCAGGTAGAGCAGGCCGGTGCCCGCGCCGACCGACAGCAGGAGCTCGAACGCCTGCCGCGCGCTGTCCAGCACCAGGGTGAACATCGCCGCGACCACCATGAGGGCCGCGGTGACCAGCCGCCCCACCATCACGTAGTGCCGTTCATCCGCGCCCGGCTTCAGGAAGCGGCGGTAGAAATCGTGCACCAGGTAGGAGGTGCCCCAGTTCAGATGGGTGGAAATGGTCGAGACGTAGGCGGCCAGCATGCCGGCGATCATCACGCCGAGGAATCCGGTCGGCAGGAACTTGAGCATGGCGGGGTAGGCCATGTCGTGGCCGATCAGCTTCGGGTCGACGTACGGAAAGGTCCGCGCGATATCGTCCAGCGAGGGGAAGATGATGATCGAGCAGAGCGCCACGATGATCCATGGCCAGCTCCGGATAGCATAGTGGGCCACGTTGAAGAAGAGCGTGCCCGAGAGGGCGTCGCGCTCGCTCTTCGCGGCCAGCATGCGCTGCGCGATGTAGCTCCCGCCTCCTGGTTCCGCGCCCGGATACCAGACCGACCACCACTGCACCGTGAGCGGCATGATCAGCACCGACAGGGTGAGGCCCCAGTCGCTGAAATCGGGAAGCAGGTTGAGGGTCTTCGGATCGGTCTTGGCGATCAGTCCGGCGAGTCCCCCGATCTCGGGCTGCCGGAGCGAGAAGACGGCGAGCGCGATCGCCCCGGTCATCGCGATGCCGAACTGGATGAAGTCGGTGACCAGAACGCCCCAGAGGCCGGAGGTCGCGGCGAACGCGACGTTGATCAGGGCGCAGATGAGGAGCGTCTTTCCGATCGGCCAGCCGAGGACCACGTTCGCAATCTTGGCGGCGGCGAGATTGACCGTCGCCATGATGGCGCAGTTGAAGAAGAGGCCGAGATACAGGGCGCGGAAGCCGCGGACGAGCGTCGCGGCGCGGCCGGAGTAGCGCACCTCGTAGAACTCGAGGTCGGTCATCACGCCGCTCCGGCGCCAGAGCCGGGCGTAGAAGAACACCGTCGCCATGCCGGTGAGCAGGAAGGACCACCAGAGCCAGTTGTTGGCGACGCCTTTCTCGCGGATCAGGTTGGTGACCAGGTTGGGCGTGTCGGTGCTGAAGGTCGTGGCGACCATGGAGACGCCGATCAGCCACCAGGGAGCCGCCCGCCCGGAGGTGAAGAACTCCGCCGTACTCGAGCCGGCCCGCCGGGCCAGCACGAGCGCCGGGATGAAGGACAGCACGACCGACGCGACGACGATGGCCCAGTCGAGCGGGGCGAGATGCATGACGACTCCCGGAGGGGGAAGGAGGCCTGGCTCAGGCCTGGCTGACGCGCCAGTTCGCGGCGGCGCCGGCCATGCGCGTCTTGGTTGGGCGAGGCTGGAGGATGCCCCGTCCGGCGCGCGGCGGCAAGGCCCGCCGGTTCCCCGCCGTCGCCGGCTGCGCTATATTCACCGCGCCCCAGGTCCGAAGGGCGCTGGCGCGCGAACCGCGTCAGGACCTCGCCGGTAGCAGCGCTAAGCGATGTCCAGTGTCGCTTCGGGGTGCCTGGGGCACTTTTCTTTTCCCTCCGCTATCTTCCCGCGCATGGCTCTCGCGCTCGCCCGAAAGTACCGTCCCCGACGCTTCAGCGACCTGCTCGTGCAGGATCATGTGGCCGCGGTCCTGCGCGGTGCGGTCGTCAAGAACCGCGTGGGGCATGGCTACCTGCTCACCGGGCCGCGCGGGGTCGGAAAGACGACGGCGGCCCGCATCCTCGCGATGGCCCTCAACTGCGAGAAGAAGGGCGAGACCGAGCCCGCCGGCGAGCCCTGCGGCGTCTGCGACAACTGCCAGCGGATCTGGACCGGCTCGGCGGGACTCGACGTCGTCGAGATCGATGCCGCCTCCAATCGCGGCGTCGATGACGCCCGCGACCTGCGTGAGCGCGCGATGTACGCGGCCTCCCGCGAGGGACACCACAAGGTGTACATCGTGGACGAGGCGCACATGCTCACCCGCGAGGCATGGAACGCGCTGCTCAAGATTCTGGAGGAGCCGCCGCCGGGGGTGGTGTTCGTGTTCGCGACCACCGAGCCACAGAAGATCGCCCAGACCGCCGCGCCGGTGCTCTCGCGCCTCCAGCGGTTCGACTTCCGCCGCATCGGGGCGGCGGCCATCCGTGACCGGCTCCGCGCGGTGCTTGATGCCGAACGGATCGAGGCCGACGACGATGCGCTTACGCTCATCGCCCGCCAGGCCGATGGGGGGATGCGGGACGCGCTGTCCGTGCTCGACCAGTGCCTCTCCTTCGGTGAGGGCCGGGTTACCGCCGATCGGGTGCGCGAGATCCTGGGGCTGGTCGCCGACCAGGTCTATGCCGAACTCCTCGACGTCCTGGCGACCCGCAACCCGGCAGGTGTCTTCACCCTCCTCGACCGGCTTGAAGATGCCGGGGCGGATCTCGTCGAGTTCATCGGCGCCACCGGTGAGGTGCTCCGCTCCCTGTTGATGCTGCAGGTCGGTGCCCGGCCGGAGGGGATCACCGAGGCCCTGCTCGCGGCGTTGCAGAACTATCAGGGCCAGCTCCCCACCGGCGACCTGCTCCGGATGCTCAAGCTGCTGGGCGAGTCCGAGTCGATGGTGCGCAGGAGCGCCAATCCGAGGCTGGCCGTGGAGACCCTGCTGCTCCGCTGGACGCTGATGGACCGGACGGTGGACCTGGAAGCCGTGCTCGCGGGCGCCGCTCCGGTCGGTCGTACCGGCGACGCGGGGGCATCGCCGCCGGGTCGGAGCCCCGCCCCCGCCCAGGGCGGCAGAGGAGAGGCGCCGGGGGCAGCCACGGCGCCCGTCCCTCGCCGGATCGCCGAACCATCGCCGCCGACTGCACCAGCCGCGCCCGTCGTTCGGCCTCCGGTACGGGCCGAATTCACTTTGGAGGGCCTGCTCCTCGCCTGGCCGGATCTGGTCGTTTCGGCCCGGGAGCAGAGCCGATTCCTCGGAGAGGCTCTCGCTGCCGCCCGGCCGAGTGCCGTCGAGCCGCCGAGTCTGAGCGTGGTGGTGCCGGATGGCAACCCGATGCACCTCGAGGCCCTCGGCCGGCAGCGGGACGCGGTGGAGCGGCTGCTCACCCAGGCGGTGGGCGCAACGGTCGCTCTGATTATCGCGGAGAACACAGGAGGGGCGGGAAGCCCGCCGGTACGTACCAGGCGTCTCAGCGAAGCCGAATCGAGGGCGGAGCGCCTGCGGGTGCTCAAGGCCCGGGATCCGGCGCTGGAAGCAGCGGCGGAGACCCTCGATCTGGAGGTGCTGGAGTAGCCTGTCCTTGCTTGCCTTGGGCCCTTCGGAGCCCTACTTTCCTCAGACTTTGCAGTCACTTAGCGATACTTCTCCCATGGCCGATTGGCAGCAACTCATTCAACTCAGCCAGCAGATGCAGGGGCGGCTTCAGCAGCTCCAGCTGGAGCTGGCCGAGCAGTCATATGATGCCCAGGCTGGGGCCGGGCTGGTGCGGGCCAGGGTAGATGGGAAGGGCACCCTCCTCGCGCTCACGATCGACCCGGAGGCGTTTCAGGGACGGGATGCCGAGTTGCTCGCGGATCTGATTCTGGGCGCTGTCGGCGAGGCTCAACGGCGAGCCGCGGAGGCCCTCCAGCAGGAAATGCGGCGGGTGTCCCCTCTGCCCCTCAACCTCCCGTTGTAACGTCGGTGGGCGCCCTCGACGATCTGGTCACGGAGTTCTCGAGACTCCCGGGTATCGGCCGCAAGACGGCACAGCGCCTCGCGCATCATCTGGTGCAGCAGCCCGCGGATCGTCTCACCCGGCTGGCCCAGGCGCTGGTTTCCGTCGGGGAGCGCGTGCGGCCCTGTCAGGAGTGCGGCAACCTCGCCGAAGGCGAGCGCTGCGACATCTGCCTTGACCCGCGGCGGGACGGCGGTCTGATCTGCGTGGTCGAAGAGGCCTCGGCGGTGACGATACTCGAACGTGCCGGGGAGTACCGCGGTCGCTATCACGTGCTCGGCGGCCGGATCGATCCCCTCGGCGGGATCGGGCCCGAGTCGCTTCGGCTGGACCGACTGGTCGCCCGGGTGGATGCAGGCGGGGTGCGTGAGGTGATCCTGGCGACCAACCCGTCCATGGAGGGTGAGGTCACGGCGACGTACGTGCAGCACCTCCTGATCGGGAAGGGCGTCAAGGTCACCCGGCTCGCGCGCGGTCTCCCCGTCGGCGGCGATCTCGAATACGTCGATGGCGTCACACTGGCCCACGCATTGACTGCGCGGCAGGAGATCGGTTGATGGCCCGGCGGAGCGGTGCGGTGCTGTTCGGAGTGGCAGCAGGCGTCGCGGCTGGCCTGTTCCTGGCACAGCGCCACCTCGGCCGCCATCGGGAGGACCTCTTCAGCCAGCGTCCCCTTCGCCGCTTCGCGGCGCTTGGCAATCTGGCCGCGAACGAGGGAGTCGAGACCGCGACGCTGCTCAGGGACTATCTGCAGTGGGAGCGCCATCCTGCGCTCCGGCGGCGGGCGGGCGCCATTCTCCGCCGCATGGAATCGGTACTTGGCTAATTGCAGGGGAGTCTGATGGCAGGTGCATCCAGCTGGTCATTCCGGGAGGAGGATTCCATCAGGATACATGGGATCCTCACCGCGTTTCTTCGTGAGTCCAACGCGCGGACCGGCATGATCGTCGACCGGACGGGGCAAATGGTCGCGGTCGTGGGCGAGGAGCCCTCCTTCGATCCTACCGCCTTCGCGTCACTGACCGCGGCGGACTTCAGCGCCAACGACCAGCTCGCCCGCATGATCGGCGAGCCGGAGTTCGGCAGTCTCTTCCATCAGGGCGAGAAGGAGTCGATGTATCTCGCCGACATCGCGCGGCGGGTGATCCTGGTGGTGCTGTTCGACAATCGGACCACGCTCGGGCTGGTCAAGCTCAGGGTGCGGCAGACCGTGACGGATCTCCGTCAGGTCTTCGAAGACATGTTCACTCGGGGAACGGCCGGTCAGACGCACGTGGAGACCGGCTTCCTCGGCGAGGCGGAAGATGAAATCGACAAGCTGTTCGGCGCGTGACGGAGAATAGACACCCATGTCGATGATCAACTACGCCTCGCGCGAGATCAACTGCAAGCTGGTCTACTACGGCCCGGGGCTTGGCGGCAAGACCACGAATCTCGAGTTCGTTTACAACAAGGTTGCACCGAATTCGCGCGGCAAGCTGATCTCGCTTGCCACCGAGACGGAGCGAACCCTGTTCTTCGACTTCCTGCCGGTGGACCTCGGTACCATCCGCGGCTTCAAGACCCGGTTCCACCTCTACACCGTGCCGGGCCAAGTCTACTACAACGCCTCCCGCAAGCTGATCCTGAAGGGCGTGGACGGCGTGGTGTTCGTCGCCGACAGCCAGATTGAGCGCATGGAGGCGAACATCGAGTCGATGCAGAATCTGTATGACAACATGGCCCAGCACGGCTACAACCTGACGCACATTCCGTTCGTCATCCAGTACAACAAGCGAGACCTGCCGAACGCCGCCACGATCCGGGAGCTGCAGGCTGCACTCAATCCGGGATGGCCCGTCGAAGATCCGGCCCGGCAGAAGGTGACGCCCGACCCCTACCACGAAGGCGAGTTTCTGGCGGAGCAGATCGAGGGGCAGTGGATCGAACGCTCGCCGTACTTCGAGGCCGTCGCGATGAGCGGGGATGGCGTCTTCGATACCCTCAAGGCCGTGAGCAAGCTGGTGCTCAAGAGCCTCGGCTCGACCTGATGTGGAATCTGCCGAACGTCCTCACGCTCGTTCGGATCTGCCTGACGCCGGTCATCGCGCTGCTGCCTTTCATTGACGGCTACTGGCCCAAGTTCGTCTGCTTCCTCATCTTCCTCTTTGCCGCGGTCACCGATGTCGTGGATGGGTACCTTGCCCGTTCGCGGAACATGGTGACCGACCTCGGCAAGCTGCTTGACCCCATCGCCGACAAGCTGCTCCTCTTCGCGACGATCATCCCGATCTACTGGATCTCCCGTACCCGCCACGACCTCTACGACATACCGGTCTGGGGGAGCATTCCGCTGTGGGTCTGCCTGCTGCTGATCGGGCGCGAACTCGCGATGACCGGCTTCCGCTGGTGGGCCCAGCGCCGTGGCATCGTGATTCCCGCGGCGGGCGCCGGCAAGCTCAAGGCGACGCTCCAGAACATCTATATCGGCGCCACTTTCCTCTGGTTCACCTTTCGCGACGCCCGCAAGCCGCTCGGCTGGGAGCACAATCAGATCGCCGAGTACTGGAATCAGTTCCACGGCGGCGTCGTGGCGGTCACGCTCGCGATGGCCACGGTGCTGACGGTTTACTCCTTCGTGGTCTACATCTACCGCTATCGCGGCCTGTTCAGTTCCAGGCCATAGCGCCGGCCGGCACCACGATGCGGATCGAACTGCTCACCATCGGCACCGAACTCCTCCTCGGCTTCACACTCGATACCAACAGCGCTGAACTCGGACGGGCCCTGGCTGCCGCGGGGATCACCGTCGTGCGCCGGACCTCGGTCACCGACGATCCGATTGCGATCCGGGAGGCGGCGGCCCAGGCCCTGGCCCGTACCGGTGCGTTCATCTCAACGGGCGGTCTCGGCCCCACCGCGGACGACATCACCAAGAAGGTCATCGCAGATCTCTTCGGCATGCCCCTTGAGTTTCGTCCGGAGCTGTGGGATGGACTGGTAACCCGGTTCGCGCGCTACGGCCGCGTTCCCGCCGAGAAGAACCGGAGTCAGGCCGAGGCGCCGGTGGGCGCCACCGTGCTCCCCAATCGCTGGGGGACCGCACCGGGCCTGTGGCTCGAAGGGCCAGCCGGACTCGCCGTCCTTCTTCCCGGAGTGCCAACCGAGATGCGCGGCTTGCTCACCCATGAGGTGTTGCCGCGCCTGGCAGCCCGTGCAGGGCTGTCGGCAGTGCGGTCACGGATGGTCCGTACCACGGGCATTCCGGAGTCCACGCTCGCCGAACGGCTCGGCGATATTGACGCCCAGGTCGTGCCACTCTCCCTGGCATTTCTCCCCGGCATCGAGGGCGTGGATCTGCGGCTGACCGCTTGGAATCTCCCGCCGGATGAAGCGGACTGGCGGCTCGAGGATGGGCTCCGCCGGCTCACGGAGGCGGCGGGGCCCTGGGCCTACGGGGTGGATGACGCCGATCTCGCGGCGCTGGTGCTGGAGCGGGCCCGTGCGCTGGGTGCCCACCTCGTCACGGCGGAGTCCTGTACCGGAGGAGGCATCGGGAGTCGGCTGACAGCCGTCCCGGGCAGTTCCGACGTGGTGCTCGGGGGAATCATCGCCTACGACAACCGGATCAAGATTCAGGCGCTGGGCGTGCCCGCGGCGCTGATCGAAGCACACGGTGCCGTAAGCGACCCCGTGGCCAGCGCCATGGCACTCGGCGCGGCGCAACGACTGGGCGCGGAGCTGGCCATCGCCGTTACCGGCATCGCGGGGCCGAGTGGGGGCACGGCGGAGAAGCCGGTCGGGCTGGTCTATATCGCCACCGCGGTGCGCGGCGTAGTGCGCTGCCATCGCCATCTGTTTCCCGGCGACCGAGCCGAAGTACGGGGCCGAGCTATCCAGATCGCCCTCTTCCAACTGTTTCAGCAGCTCGGGAATCAGGACGTGGCCGCTGCCCCTCCAATGTGATCTTGCAGCCTGACTAACTCGGGCAGGTGTCCAGTCGCTCTGGCTCAGGCTCATCCTCGACCTCAGCGTTGCGGAACCTGCCAATCTGACCCCTCCTCCAGGGCATGCCGGTTGCTGTTATCTTTGATCAGCCTACAACCGGACCATTCAGCAAGTGCTTGAGAATCAGAACGTTGGAAACGATGCCGGCTCTGGCTCACCCTCCATTGAGGGAACCATAGATGCCGGGACGGCGGAGGTCTCGCAGGTTCACGCCGGGTTGCCAATCGAGCCCTCGACGGAGGCGGTACGCCGTCTCGAGGTAGAGCTCGCCGAAGCTCGTGATCGCCAGCTTCGTCTGGCAGCGGAATTCGACAACTTCCGCAAGCGCGTAGCCCGCGAGCGGGACGAGATCAGCCATCGTTCGCAGGCGGCTCTCGCGGTGAAAATCCTCGAAGTGCTCGATGACCTCGACCGGGTGCTGGCGGGCGGCGTGCAAAACGTCGCCACCGACGTGGTGCACCAGGCGCTGGTTCTGATCGACAGGAAACTCCGCAAGGAGCTTGAGGCTGCGGGGCTCGAACGGATTGACCCGGTGGGGCAGGCCTTCGATCCGAGCCTGCATGAGGCTGTTTCCGTGCTGCAGCCACCCGAGCCGGCGGCTGACCATACGGTGAGCGCCACCTTCCAGGCCGGGTACCGGTTCAAGGGCTCCCTGATCCGGCCAGCGCGGGTGCAGGTCTATTCGTCAGAAGGGCACAGCTGACCGTGGCGAAGGACTTCTATCAGGTTCTCGGTGTTCCGGACACCGCGGCGCCCGATGAGGTGAAGAAGGCCTATCGCCGGCTCGCGAAGCAGTACCACCCGGACGCCAATCCAAAAAACCCGCAGGCCGCGGAGCGCTTCAAGGAAATCTCCGAGGCGCATGCGGTGCTCTCCGACGCCGAGAAGCGCAAGCAGTATGACCAGATGCGCCGCCTCGGCGCCTTCGATGGTGGGGGCGGTTTTCGTCGTTCCGGTGGCCCGGGGGGAACCGGCGCGCGCCCGGGCGGCGGGGCCGGCGGCGGGGCGGGATTCGAAGGATTCGAGTTCTCGGATTCCGGCGGCTTCGGTCTGGGCGACATCTTCTCGTCCATCTTTGGCCGGAATGTCGGGCGCCGGGAGGAGCCGGTCGCCGAGACGATCGAGACGGTGGTCGAGATTCCATTCCGGGTCGCGGCCCTCGGCGGCAAGGTGCCGGTCCGGCTACCGCTCAACGAGACCTGTCGGCAGTGCGCGGGAAGTGGCGCGGCGCCTGGTGCCAAGATCAACAGCTGTCCGGAGTGCAACGGGCGGGGCAGCGTCACCTTTGGGCAGGGTGGCTTCGCGGTCAGCCGCCCCTGTCCGCAGTGCCGTGGCCGAGGCAAGGTGCCAACGGCGCCCTGTCCCGCCTGTGGTGGAGCGGGCGAGGTTCGCACCGAGAAGGAGGTCCTGATCACGGTGCCTGTCGGCACCGAGAGCGGGACGAAGGTCCGGCTCCGTGGCCAGGGTCAACCCGCCCGCCCGGGCGAGCCCCCTGGCGATATCGTCGTCACCTTCCAGGTACAGGCCGACCGTTTCTTCCATCGGGACGGCCTAGACGTGCATTGCGAAGTGCCGATCAACCTCGCCCAGGCAATTCTCGGCACCCGGCTCCGGGTGCGGACGCTCGACGGCAAGAAGGTCGTGCTTCGCATCCCTGCCGGCACCCAGCCGGGCCGGAAGTTCCGCATCAAGGGACTCGGCATCGAGAAGGGCGACCGGAAAGGGGATCAGCTGGTGCAGGTGCAGGTGCAGATCCCTGAAGCGCTCTCGCCGGAGCAGGAGACCCTGCTCAAGGAGTTCGCCGAAAAGGGCGGCATGGCCTACTAGCCGTCGAACCCCGGGAAGCAATGCTCTGCGACCCTCCCTGCCTTCGGCAGTGGAGGGTCGTTGTGCGTGAGGCGCTCGACACCTGTGGACTGGCTACCGGTTGATCGCGTGATACTCGCCGGTGGCGCGCCCGAGTTCCCGGTAGCTGTCCATGAGCACGCGATGAGTGGAGATCTCCTCCTCCGGCGAGGGCGGACGTCGCTGCGTATAACTCCCGTCGGAGGCCAGGTCCCACGCCTGCCGGTTGTCCTGCCACATCAGCGTCATGACGTCCCGGATCGTCGTGCGATGCGCCGGATCATCGACGGGGAAGACCGCCTCGATCCGTCGTTCCAGATTCCGGGGCATCCAGTCCGCCGATCCCAGGTAGAGTTCTTCCGCTCCGCCGTTGAGGAAGTAGAAGATGCGGGAGTGCTCCAGGAAGCGTCCGATAACGCTGATCACGCGGATGCTGTCGCTGACTCCAGGGATGCCGGGCCGGAGGCAGCAGATCCCAC
>Ga0209797_10001612_pt1 | contig 11384 bp, 10 predicted proteins | sample DOMMetBare3Fresh_2_FD_187472 | JGI IMG/M metagenome (GOLD analysis project Ga0209797, IMG submission 187472) | Wetland sediment microbial communities from St. Louis River estuary, USA, under dissolved organic matter induced mercury methylation -... | ecosystem: Environmental > Aquatic >...
GGACCAGGATCGCGACCTGCTTGTTATCCATCAGCGCCAGAAACGCTGCGCGCAAGGCGACTTCGGTCTTTCCGAAGCCCACGTCACCGCACACCAGCCGATCGGTCGGCTTGTCGCTGGTCAGATCCTTGATCACCGCCTCGATCGCCGCAGCCTGGTCGGGCGTCTCGTCGAATTCGAACCCCTCGGCAAAGCGCTCGTAGTCGTGCGGGCTGAATTTGAACGCGTGCCCCTGGCGCGCCGCGCGCTGCGCGTACAAGTTGAGCAGTTCCGCCGCGGTGTCGCGCACCTGCCTGAGCGCCCGGGCCTTGGCGCGCTCCCACTGTCCGCTGCCCAGCGCGTGCAGCGGCGCGTCGTCCGGCGCCAACTTGGAAGATTCGCTGAGTTGGGCCGCGTTGCTGGTGGTGTTTCTGGGCGGCATATTGCGCGCGATTTTCGGCGTGTTTGTGGGCTCGCTGATCGCAGGCGTGGTAGCGGGCGCAGCGGCGATTTTTCTGGGTGCGGGGGCGGTTGTTTCTCTGATGGTGGGCATTGTCGCATTCGTGATTTGCGTGCTCGGCATTTCATTTTTTGGCGGCGGCGGTGGCGGATCATCGAGCAGCAGTTGGGGCGGTGGTGGTGGCAGCTTCGGAGGCGGCGGCGCGTCGGGAAGCTGGTAGGAGGCGACGGATGAGGCTCGAGCGCTTCTTCGGACCCGAGGCCCAGGCGCGCGTCACCGCGGCGGTGCGCGACGCCGAGGCCCGCACCACCGGCCAGATCGTGCCGGTGGTGGTGGAGCGGTCGGCGCGCTACCCCGAGGCGCGCTGGATGGCGGCGGTGCTCCTGGCCGCGCTCGCGACCGCCGTCGCCGAGGTGAGCCGGACCGGCCTCACCGCCGCGGAGCTGCCTTTTCTGCAGGCCGCGGCGGCGGCGCTCGGGTGGCTGCTCGCCCTCCTCCCGCCGGTGGAACGGCTCCTCGCCGGCCGGCACGCGATGGACGAGGAGACGCGCGAGCGCGCGCTCCGCGCCTTCCACGACCACGGGCTCCACCGGACCGAGCAAGGGACGGGCGTGCTCGTCTTCGCGTCGCTGCTCGAGCACCGGGCCCACGTCATCGGCGACCACGGAATCCACGCCCGCATGGGCGACGCCGAGTGGCAGCGGGCGGTGGACCTGCTCGTCCAGGGCATCGCGCAGGGCGACCCCGCCCGGGGCTTCTGCGACTCCATCGCCGCCGTGGGCGCGAAGCTCGCCGAGCACTTCCCGCGGGCCGGCGCCGGTGCGCGGAACGAGCTGCCGGACGCGCTGCGGAAGTCGAAGGAGTGACGTCGCCAGAGGGGCGGCTCAGGCGCCACCCTGCCGGCGCATGTCGCAGGTGCGGCAGACGGGGTGCGCGGGCCAGCGCTCGCGAAACGACCGGAAGGGCTCCCCGTCCCAGATCTCGGCGAGCGGGCGATCGGAGAGCGAGCCGAAGCTCCCCAGGCGGCCGCGGGCGGCTCCGGGGGCGGGACAGGGGGCGAAGCGCCCGTCCACCGTCACCCACGCCTCCCGGCCGAGGAAGGGACAGTCTCCGCGCGGGGCGGGCTCGCCCTGCTCGGCGAGCTCGACGAAGTTCTGGAGCAGGACCGCGGCGCCGGACGGAAGGCGGGTCTCCTCGGCGGCGGCGCGCGAGGCCCGGACCGCCGCGTTCCAGCGGCGGATGGACTCGCGGCTGCGCCGGAGCGAGAGCGGCTCCAGCGCGTCGAAGTGGACCCACAGATGGTTGGCCTTCACCCGGTCCACTCCGAGCGAGGCGGCGAGCCGCACGATGGCGGGGAGCTCGGCGACGTTCGCCTCCATGGCGGTGACCTGGAAGCTCACGCGGCAGCGGTTGCCGCCCGCGGCGGCGATCCGGTCGCGGCCGGCGACGAACGCCCGCGCGGCCTCCTTCGCCCGCTCGAAGGAGAGGCCGCGCATGACGGACTCGGCGGTGGCGGCGGTGGCGCCGTTCCAGGAGATCTTCACGTCGGAGGACACCGGGCAGAGGCGCGCGGACCAGGCCGCGGCGCCGCGCCCCGGGAAGGTGCCGTTGGTGGTCAGGTTGAGCCGTACGCCCCGCTCGGCGCACAGGTCCACGAGCGCGTCCAGGTCCGGGTAGAGCAGCGGCTCGCCCATGGTGGAGGGGATGATCTCGCGCAGGGCGCCGTCCCGCTGCTCGTAGAGGATGCGTCGCACGAGGGCCACTGGCATGCGGCGCGGCGCGGCCCTGGGCCCGTCCCGCAGGCGCGCCAGCTCCGAGTTCCCGTCGCACATGACGCAGTGCAGGTTGCAGTCGTCGGGGTTGGTGACGAAGGTGATGCGCCAGGGTCCGGGGGTCATCGCGCTCCGGGCAGTCTATTCGACGGTGCCGGACGATCGTGAACTTGCCCGGGTTTCGCGGGGTTGGGCTCGGCCGGGGGGAAGGATGACGGGTTGACAGGGCCTCCGCCATAACGGATAACGGCACCATGGCACCAGCGAAGGCGACGCCGACCGGAAAGGAACGCCGGGCCGCGAGGTCCCGGTCGAGGCCGCCCGAGCCGCCGCCTGGGCCCGATCGGGCGGAGGAGGGGCCCGGCCACGAGCGGGCCCACCACGCGACCTTCGGAGACCTCACGCCCGTCGTGGGCTCGAACCTGCGCCGGCTGCGCATGCGGCGCGGGCTCTCGCTCGAGAAGCTCTCGCGGCAGTCCGGGGTGAGCCGGGCCATGCTGGGGCAGGTCGAGCTCGGCCAGAGCGCCCCCACCATCAACGTCCTCTGGAAGATCAGCACCGCGCTGGGCGTGCCCTTCTCCGCTCTCATCTCGAGCCGCTCGAGCGGCGGCGTCTCGGTGATGCGCGCCGAGCAGGCGAAGAAGCTCACGAGCCACGACGGCACCTTCAGCTCCCGCGCTCTCTTCCCCTTCGACGAGCCGCGCCGCGTGGAGTTCTACGAGCTGCGCCTCGCGCCGCGAGGGGTGGAGCGCGCCGACGCCCACGCGCCCGGCACGGTGGAGAACCTGGTCGTGAGCGAGGGGCAGGTGGCGATCGAGCTCGGCGGTACGACGCATTCCCTCGGCCCCGGCGACGCCATCGTCTTCGAGGCCGACGAGCCCCATGCCTACCGGAACACCGGCGCTGGCGAGGCGCTCATGTACCTCGTCATGACGTACGCCGACACGGTCGGCTAGAGCGCATCCCACGTTCGCGGCGGTACCCCGTCCCACTGGGGCCGGGGTATAAGGAGCCTCGGACCTGGCGCCGGCGGTCGCGCGCCACAGCGGGGGCCGACAGCTTGACGAAGCCATCCACCGGGCAGCTCCTCCTCGAGCGCGGCGCCGTGGCCAAGGGAGTACTCGAGAAGGCCCAGAAGGCCGCCGAGAAGAGCGGCGGCCGGCTGTGCAGCCAGCTGCTCGCCATGGGGGCCTGCGACGAGGCGGTGCTCGCCCGGGTGCTCGCCGAGAAGCACGGCGTCCCCGGCGTGGACCTCTCCCGATCCGTCATTCCGCTCGAGGTGACCGACCGGGTCCCGCGCCCCGTCGCCGAGGCCGACGGCATCCTGCCCCTCTCCCTGGAGGGCGACCGCCTCCACGTCGCCCTGGCCGCGCCGCGCGACAGCGATCGCATCCTGGCCGAGGTGCGCTTCGTCACCGGGCTCGAGGTCTCCCCCTACATCGCCGTTCAGGGATCGCTCGCGAGGACCATCAAGGCGACCTACGCCGCCCGGGAGAAGGGCGAGTCCGTCTGGCGCGGGGCCGCCGCCGGCCCCGGCCCGGGCCACATGGCGGTCGTGCTCCCGGAGGGCGTCGAGGCCGAAGGGGCCGAGGTGGTCGAGGCCGAGGAGATCGAGGAGGTCCTGGAGGTCGGCGACGGCGACGTCGAGGCCGTGGCCGAGGCGGAGCCCGTCCCCCAGGAGGGCGACGAGATCGTCATCGCGGTCGGGGGCGAGGACGACGAGGTGGTCCACACCGTCAGCCACGCGCCGGGGCCGCGCCGGGTGCTGGTGGTGGACGACGAGCCCGAGATCCGGATGCTGGTCGAGCGGACGCTCGCCGCCAGGGGCTTCTCGGTGGACGTGGCCACCGACGGCGAGCAGGCCTACGCCAAGATCTCCGCCGCGCCGCCCGACCTGGTCCTGCTCGACGCCATGCTCCCGAAGATGCACGGCTTCGAGGTGTGCCGGAAGGTCCGGTCCGATCCCCGCACCCGGGCCGTCCCCATCATCATCATGACGGCGGTCTACCGCGGCTGGCGTTTCGCCCAGGATGCGCGCGAGACGTACGGCGCCGAGGACTACATCGAGAAGCCGTTCCACCTCGACGACCTCCTGCGCCGGGTCGAGGCGGTGCTCGAGTCCACCGCCAGCCGCGCCCAGAAGGGCGCCTCGGCGGATCCGCAGCTCAAGAAGGGCAAGGAGCTCCTCCTCGCCGGCCAGATCGACGGGGCCATCGCGGCCTTCGAGGAGGCCATCCGCATCGACCCGTTCTCGGCGGACGCCCACCACCACCTCGCCAAGGCGCTCAAGGCCCAGGGCGACCACTTCCGGGCGATGACGGCGTTCGAGCGGGCGGTGGAGCTGCGCCAGGGCTTCTTCCAGGCGCTGCGCAGTCTCGCGGCGCTCTACACCGAGAAGGGCTTCCGCCGGAAGGCGGCGGAGACGCTGGAGCGCGCGCTCGCGGCCGCCCCCGACTCCGCGACCCGCGAAGCCATCAAGGCTGATCTCCTGAAGATCCTCTGATCCCCCCGGCCGGAGCCCGGCCGGGACGCCAGTGCGGCCGCCTGCCCGGCATCCGTGCAGGCGCGTGCCCGCGCGCCGCTCAGGGTCCCGAAAATCCCCGCCAGATCGCGCCCGGAACCCCGTCCGGCGCTCCGGCACGGCGGCTGCAAACAGCTCGCGTGCATCGTTCGCTCGCCCCGGCGGCGTGCGAACCCGATCACCCACGCCGCACGAGAGCTCGACCTCCAGAGGAGAACCGATGGTAGACGCAACGATCCCCGAGCTGGCCAAGCAGCTCAGCGACACCCAGACGGCGCTCAACATCGTCTGGACCCTGGTTGCCGGCTTCCTCGTCATGTTCATGCAGGCGGGCTTCGCGCTCGTCGAGACCGGCCTGACGCGCGCCAAGAACGTCGCCCACACCATGGGCATGAACTTCCTCGTCTACGCCATCGGCATCATCGGCTTCTACTTCGTCGGCTTCGCGCTGCAGATGGGCGGCGTGGGATCGGCCTTCGGGGAGACCACGCTGACGAAGGAGTTCGTCGTCAAGCTGTTCGGGAAGGACTTCGGCCTGTTCGGCTACAGCGGCTTCATGCTGCCGCTCGCCACGTACACGCCGGCGGTGGCGGCGATGTTCCTCTTCCAGATGGTGTTCATGGACACCACGGCCACCATCCCCACCGGCGCCGCCGCGGAGCGCTGGAGGTTCACGAGCTTCGTCGTCTTCAGCTTCGTGATCGCGGCGCTCATCTACCCCATCTACGGCAACTGGGTCTGGGGCGGCGGGTGGCTCTCGGCCCTGGGGACCAACTTCGGACTCGGCCACGGCCACGTCGACTTCGCCGGAAGCTCGGTGGTGCACCTCACCGGCGGGGTCATGGCCCTGGTGCTCGCCAAGATGATCGGCCCGCGCCTCGGCAAGTACTCCCCCGACGGCCGGGTCAACCCCATCCCGGCCCACAACATCCCGCAGGTGATGACCGGCACCTTCATCCTCGCCTTCGGCTGGTTCGGCTTCAACGCCGGCTCGACGCTCTCGGGCATGGACACGCGCCTCGCCGTCGTCGCCGTCAACACCATGATCTCCGGCGCGACCGGCGCCTTCGCGGCCTACCTCTACGTCAAGACGCGCTTCGGCAAGCCGGACCCCAGCTGGCTCGCGAACGGGATGCTGGCCGGCCTCGTGGCCATCACCGCGCCGTGCGCCTTCGTCTCGTCCTGGGCCGCGGCCCTGATCGGCGCCGTCGCCGGGGTCCTCGTGGTGGTGGCGGCGGTGTTCATCGACACGAGGCTCCGGATCGACGACCCGGTGGGCGCCTCGGCGGTCCACGGCGTGAACGGCGCCTGGGGCATCATCGCCCTCGGCCTGTTCGCGAACGGCACCTACGGACAGGGGCTGAACGGCGTGGCCTACGGCGTGACCGGCCTCCTCTACGGCGACAAGGGGCAGCTCGTGGCCTCGGTCATCGGCGTGCTCGCCAACATCGCCTGGGTCGCCCCGGTGGCGGCGCTCACCTTCTGGATCCTCGGCAAGACCGTGGGCAACCGGGTCGCGGCGGAGGACGAGATCTCCGGCCTCGACCTCCCGGAGATGGGCGTCCTGGGCTACGCCCCGGACGCCGGGCCGCACCTCGGCGTGGCCAAGCAGTCGGTGGGCGGCGCGGCCCACGTGGCCGCCCCGAGCCTGGCCGGGAACCACTGACGGAGTCGTGCGCGCGGGTCGAAGCCGCCGGCGGGCCTCTGCGCCCGCCGGCGGCCTCGTTCCGTCGAGGGGACGGTGCCGTTCACCACGGCGCTCGCGCCGCCGATCCCCCGCCGGCGCTCCGGACCGGGACTGGCGGCGGTCCCCGAGCCCGCCCGAGACGGCGGCCATTTCCGGGAGCCGGCCTCCCCCGCGGCGTACAATGGCGCCCGGCACCGGGGGGACGTCCATGGAAGGCCAAGAACCGTTCCTCTCGCTCGGGCTCGCCATCGCAGCCGGCCTGCTCATCGGTCTCGAGCGCGAGCAGTCCGCGCCGTCGGACGCCGCCGCCGAGTCGTTCCTCGGCGGCGCGCGCACCCATCCCCTGGTGGCGCTGGTGGGCGGTCTTTCCGTGCTGCTCTCCCGGCAGCTCGGGGCCGGAGTCGCCATCGCCGCGTTCGCCGCCCTGGTGGTCTTCCTGGTGGTGAACTACGCCGACGACGTCCGGCGCGGAGCGGACCGCGGCATCACCTCCGAGGCGGCCTTCCTGGTGAGCTTCCTGCTCGGGGCCCTCTCCCTCTCCGAGGGCATCCTGGTCCCGCCGGGCCGGAAGATCTTCGCGGTGGCGGCCACGGCGGTGGTGGCGACGCTCTTGCTCTCGTCCAAGCCGGCGCTGCACCCGATCGTGCGGCGCGCCTCGCGCGAGGACGTCAACGCGACCCTCAAGTTCCTCATCGTGGCGGTGGTGGTGCTGCCGCTCCTCCCCGACCAGACCTTCGGCCCCCTCGACGTCCTCAACCCGCGCCAGATCGGCTGGATGATGGCGCTCATCACCGGCATCGGCTTCCTCGGCTACGCCGCCATCCGCATGCTCGGGCCGCAGCGGGGCCTCGGCCTCACCGGCCTCGTCGGCGGCCTCGTCTCCTCGACCGCGGTGACGCTGTCGATGTCCGCCCGGGCCCGGGAGGAGCCGCGGCTCGCCCACGAGCTGGCGCTGGCGGTGGTGCTGGCCTCCTCCATCATGTTCGTCCGCGTGGCGGTGGTGGTGGCCGTGGTGAACCCCGTGCTGCTGCGGACGCTGGCGTGGCCGATGGGGCTCATGGCCGTCGCCGGGCTCGGGGCGAGCGGGGTCCTCTACGCCCGGTCGCAGCACGGCGGGGAAGCGGCGCAGCAGGTGGCCTTCAAGAACCCGGTCGAGCTCGGCGCCGCCATCAAGTTCGCGCTCCTGTTCGCCGCCGTCCTCCTCGGCTCCAAGGCCGCCAGCACCTGGCTCGGCACGGGCGGCGCCTACGCCGCGGGGCTCGTCGCCGGCACCGCCGACATGGACGCGGTGGCCCTCTCCATGGCGCGGCTCGCCGAGCGGGAGGTCTCCGCGACGGTGGCCACCACGGCGATCTTCCTCGGGTCCGTCTCCAACACGTTGGTGAAGGCGGGCCTGGCGGCGTTCCTGGGCGGCTGGGTCTTCGGCCGCCGGGTGGCGCTGGCCTTCCTCCCCGTCCTCGTCGCCGGCGCGCTGGGCGTCGCCATCGGCCGGTTCTGAGGCGCCGCGGCGATGCCCTCCGGCGAGCCTCTCGCGACCGCGCTGATCCTCGCCACCGCGGGCGTCCTGCTCGCCGCGAGCGTGCTGTTCTCCGGGGCCACCCGGCGCTGGGGCGTGCCCGTCGCGCTGGTCTTCGTGGCCATCGGCGTGCTGGCGGGCTCGGAGGGGATCGGCCACATCGCCTTCGACGACTACGGCTTCGCCTACCGCCTGGGCATCGTCGCGCTGGTGCTGATCCTCTTCGACGGCGGGCTCAACACCCCGCTCGAGTCGGTGCGCATGGCGCTGCGCCCGGCGGGGGTCCTCGCCACCCTGGGCGTCGTGGGCACCGCGGGCCTCATGGGCGTCGCCGCGCGCCTCACCGGCTTCGCCTGGCCGCAGGCGCTCCTGCTCGGGGCCGTGGTCTCCTCCACCGACGCGGCCTCGGTGTTCTCCATCCTGCGGTCCAGCCGGATCCAGCTGAAGCGGCGCGTGGGCGTGACCCTGGAGCTGGAATCGGGCCTCAACGACCCGATGGCGGTGATGCTCACCACTGCCCTGACCGGCCAGATCGTCTCGGGCCGGCCGCTCGGCTGGCACAGCGCCGGCGACGTGCTCCTGCAGCTCGCGGTGGGCGGCGTCCTCGGCGCCGCGGTGGGCCTCGGGGGGCGGCTCCTCCTCTCCCGGGTCCACCTCCCCGCGGGCGGGCTCTACCCGGTGCTGACCGTGGCCCTGGCCCTGCTCGCCTTCGCGCTGCCGAGCCTCTTCCGCGGCAGCGGCTTCCTCGCCGTGTACGTGGCGGCCGTGCTGATCGGCAACGGCCCGCTCCCCTTCAAGGGCGGGGTGCTCCGCGCCCACGACGCCGCCGCCTGGTTCCTGCAGGTGGCGATGTTCCTCGTGCTCGGGTTGCTCGTCTATCCCTCGCGCCTCGCCGGGGTGGGCTGGGCCGGGCTGGGGCTCGGCTTCTTCCTGCTGGTGGCCCGGCCGGCGGTGGTGATCCCGCTCCTCTGGCCGTTCGGCTACCGCTGGCCGGAGCGGGCCTACATCGGGTGGGTCGGGCTGCGCGGGGCGGTGCCCATCATCCTCGCCATCTTCCCGGTGCTGGCGCGCGCGCCCGGCGCGGAGCGCATCTTCGACGCCGTCTTCTTCATCGTCCTCGTCAACACCGTGGTCCAGGGCTTCACGGTGCGCCGCGGGGCGCGGCGCCTGGGCCTGGAGAGCCACCGCCCGCCGCCGCCGCAGGGCCTGCTCGAGATCTCGGCCACGCGCGCGCTGGAGAGCGACATCCTGGTCTTCTACGTCGACGCCGCCTCGGCCGTGGCCGGCAGCCCCATCGCCGACCTCCCCGCCTTCCCGGCGGGCTCCTCGGTGCTGCTGGTCTTCCGCGGCGACGAGCTCATCCCGGCGCGAGGCCAGACGGTGCTGCAGGCGGGCGACCACGTCTACGTGCTCTGCCGCCCCGAGGACCGCTCCTTCGTCCACCTGTTGTTCGGCGAGGCACAGGAGAGCTGATTAGGGAACGGGGCACCGGAAGGAGGAGGCGATGCGGCTCTACTACGTGCCGAGGACCCGGGCCACCCGGCCGCGCTGGATGCTCGAGGAGCTGGGCGTTCCCTACGAGCTGGTGCGGCTCGATCCGTCGAAGGCGGAGACGCGGACGGCGGAGCACCGCGCCCGCCAGCCGCTCGGGCACGTGCCGGTCCTCGAGGACGGCGACGTCCGCATCTTCGAGTCGGCGGCCATCTGCCTGTGGCTCGCCGAGCGGTTCCCCGAGAAGGGGCTGCTCCCGCCGCCGGGGACGCCGGGGCGGGCCCTCGCCTACCAGTGGCTCTTCTACGCGATGACCGAGCTCGAGCCTCCCTGCGGCGCCCTCTCGGCCCAGAACCGCAAGCCCGAGGCGGAGCGGGACGCGGCCGCGATCGCCGAGGCGAGGGAGCGGTTCCGGACGGCCGCCGCCGCGCTCGGACCGGCCGTCGCGAAGGGCCACCTCCTCGGCGAGGCCTTCAGCGTCGCCGACGTGGTCGTGGGGGCCATTCTCTCGTGGGGAAAGGGGCTCGGCGCCCTGCAGGACCTCCCCGCGGTGGAGGCCTACCTCGCGCGCCTCAAGGACAGGCCGGCCTGGAAGCGGGCCATCGCCGACTGACATGGTCCCGGCCGAGCTCGAGGTCCTCGAGGCCAACAGCGCCTTCTACCGGGCCTTCACGGCCCGCGACGCGGCGGCGATGGACGCGCTCTGGGCGAGGAGCGCCCCGGTCGCCTGCGTCCACCCGGGGTGGGACGCCTTGCGCGGGCGCGACGCGGTCATGGCCAGCTGGCGGTCCATCCTCGGCGGCGACGCGCCCCGCGTCCGCTGCACCCGCGCCTCGGCCCACGTCCTCGGCGCCGCCGCCTTCGTCGTCTGCCAGGAGACCATGGAGGGCGCGCGCCTCGTCGCCACCAACGTGTTCGTGCGCGAGGACGGCGCCTGGCGCATGGTCCACCACCAGGCGGGCGGCCTCGCCCAGCCGCCCGCGGAGGACGAGCCGGAGGCGCTGGCCTAGGCGCGCCCGCCGTGCGCCTCGCGGCCAACTGGGCCGCCGGGCCCGGGCGCGAGGTGCTAGCATCGGTCATCCGTCGGGAGGCGGCGCGGCCATGGAATGGTGGATCTGGATCCTGCTCGGGCTCGGCCTGCTCGTCGTGGAGATGGTGACGCCGGGCGGGCTCTTCGCCCTGTTCTTCGGCTTCTCGGCCCTCCTCGTCGCCGGCCTGTCGGCGCTGGGGCTCGGGCCCGCCTGGCTCCAGTGGCTCGTCTTCGCCGCGCTGGGCGTGGCGCTCCTGCTGCTGCTCCGGCGCCGCCTCCAGGCGCGGCTCGAGACGAGGAACATCCCGGTGGACACGCTGGTGGGGGAGATCGCCTTACCCCTCGAGGACCTCCCGCCGGGCGCCACCGGCCGCGCCGAGATGCGCGGCACGTCCTGGACGGCGCACAACGCGGGCGATGTCCCCATCTCCCGCGGCTGCCGCTGTCAGGTGGAGAAGGTCGAGGGGCTCACCATCTGGATCCGGGCGGAGTAGCCGGCCGCCTCCGGGGAGGGACGCATGAACACGCTGTGGATCGGTGTGGCGGTGGCGGTCTTCGTGCTGTTCGTCGTCGTGAAGACGGCGGTGGTGGTCCCGCAGCAGTACGCCTACGTGGTGGAGCGGTTGGGCCGCTTCGCCGGGGTGATGGAGGCCGGGTTCCACATCCTCTTCCCCTTCCTGGACGCCATCCGTTACAAGCACACGCTCAAGGAGCAGGCGGTCGACATCCCGGAGCAGATCTGCATCACCAGGGACAACGTCCAGGTGGGCGTGGACGGGATCCTCTACCTCAAGGTGCTCGACCCGCAGCGGGCCTCCTACGGCATCTCCGACTACTACTTCGCCATCAGCCAGCTGGCGCAGACCGCGCTGCGCAGCGAGATCGGCAAGATCGAGCTGGACCGCACCTTCGAGGAGCGCACCCACAT
>Ga0209797_10001616_pt1 | contig 11371 bp, 8 predicted proteins | sample DOMMetBare3Fresh_2_FD_187472 | JGI IMG/M metagenome (GOLD analysis project Ga0209797, IMG submission 187472) | Wetland sediment microbial communities from St. Louis River estuary, USA, under dissolved organic matter induced mercury methylation -... | ecosystem: Environmental > Aquatic >...
CGCGGATTACAACGATATGATCTATGCGGCGACGCGTGCGGAGATCGAGACGCGCCGCAAGGCATTCATCCGCAAATGGCGGCTCAAACACCGCGCCGTCGCCGACAGCCTGGAGGAGGCAGGCGACCGACTCTTCACCTTCGCCCGCCTGCCGCCGAGCCAGTGGCGCAGCGCCCGCACGACGAATGCGATCGAGCGATTGCATGAGGAGTTCAAGCGAAGGATTAAATCGCAAACCGTACTACCATCAGCCGACACCGCCGCGATGTTGTTCTGGGCGCTGCTCGCCTCCGGCCAGATCAACATGCGCAAGGTTGACGGCTGGCAGACGCTCGCCACAAAGCCAATCGATCAGCCGATTGACCTTGCAGCTTGAAAAGATATCTTCGTGTTACCGGAGATCGCGCCATACCGAATTCCAACCACATTCCGGGCGGCACCTACAAGCAGAATAGGACGCCGTCTGATTAAATGGCACGCTTAGAGCGTTTTTCCTTCATCTCGGGATTACCAGAGATATTGAAGGCTACGCTGGCCAGGGACTCGCGCACAATCAAGACCGTCTCGTTTGCACTGGTCGACCCCCGTGATCAACCCAATCCGCTGCCCCCGCGCTGAGAGCGGGGGGGCGCGTTTGATGGAGATCAATGCCAATTGAATAGGATATTTCAAAAAAGGATGTTTGGCAAACCAGCCCCATTGAGGAACCCCGATGATAAGGCAGATACGGATCGGAGCTTTGATTTTGGCAGTCGCAACGGTCTCGTTGCCGACTAGTGGGTACTCCCAAAGGTTCGATGGGAAAAAGGCGTATTTGAATCTTTGCGCTTCGTGTCATGGCACGTCTGCCAAAGGTGATGGACCTGTTGCACCATTTCTCAACAAGAAGCCTGCTGATCTAACCAACCTAGCCGCTGCCAATGGTGGCGTGTTTGCATCCGAACGCGTTTATGAGGTCATAGACGGCAGACGTGATATCCGCGTGCACGGCACAAGAGAAATGCCTGTTTGGGGAATGGCGAGCCGCGTTTCGCAAACACTTTACCGCGCGAGAACACGCGCGATTGTTGAATATCTGGCCACCCTGCAGGGCAAGTAAGTCGGAATAATCCACGGGTGGTCGGAATTCCCCGACGGGGCCATGTAGTCAACAACATCCGACGGTTCCTATGATGATTCCCGTAACGGCGAAAATCGAGAGGACAGCGCATCATGACAAAGGGACTGTTCAAGTGGCCGATGATCGCCACTTTGACTATCGCCTGGAGCACGTCGGGGCACGCTCAAGATATCGATGTGGGCAAGGCGGAATTTCAGTCCAGCTGTGCTGCATGCCACGGCACTGACGGAAAGGGAAAGGGACCGCTTGTCGGCGTGTTGAAGTCGGCGGCCCCGGATTTGACGATGCTCGCCAAGAGGAACAGTGGCGTGTTTCCCGTCAACGCGGTGTACGAAATGATCGATGGGCGAAGACAGGTTGTAGCTCATGGTACGCGCGACATGCCGATTTGGGGATTTCGGTATATGCCGTCTCCGTACGAAGCGGTTAACCCGTCGCCGGCTACAGAAGCCGCAATCCGAATTCGAATATTAGCGATTGTGGATTACCTAAATCGCATACAGGAGAAGTGAACGACGAGAGTTGACGGGGCGGTGGCCTGCTCACGCCACGGCGACGACGGCGTCGGAGTCAAGTATATTGCCGCGCACCAGTACGGGCTGAAATCAGCGAGCCGATGGACCGAGGATCGTCACAGGGCGGCGGCGCAAAGCCGCTCGTCGTGTCAGCGGGAACGCCAGACCAGAATGCTGGAGATGGCGTAGTTCCATACCGCGCCGATACCGGAGCCGAGGATGCCGGCGAGCCACCAGACCGGCGCCACCATATAGACCCAGCTTGCGACCGCGACGTTGCTGACCGCTCCGATGGAGCAGACGGCGCAGAACCACAGAAGGCCCCAGATCAAGCCCAGCCCATGCAGGCGCCGGTCGCGATAAGTCAGGGCATTGTTGAGCAGGAAATTGCTGACCATCGCCACCAGCGTCGCCAGCGCCTGCGCGGGAGCGAATTCGAACCCGAGACCGCCGAGCGCGGCCTTCAAGGCCGCGAGATGGACGACGACGCCGGATGCTCCAATCAGAGCGAAACTGAAGAACCGCTGCGGCACCAAATTGCCGGTCAGCTTGGCGGCAACAAGACCAAGAAAATCGAGCACGACGCGAGCATCCATCTTGCTGGCGCCGTCGCTGCGCTCCCGAAAGCGGTACGGTAATTCCGCCACGCGCAGCGTGCCGCGCGTCGAGATCAGGATGTCGAGCAGAATCTTGAAGCCTTGCGTGGAAAGCCGGCGCGCAACGCCGTCGACGATCTCGCGCCGAAGCATGAAGAAGCCGCTCATCGGATCGGTCACGCTGCGGTCGACCACGCCGCGAACCAGGAGGCCGGCGGCCTGGCTTCCCCATTGCCGCTCACGCGAGAGGCCGGCGGCGTCGCCGCCCGGCAGATTCCGGCTCCCGATGACGATGTCGTATTGGCCCGAGCGCAGCAGGCGCAGCATCTCGGCGAGCAGCGTCTCGTCGTGCTGCAGATCGCCGTCCATCACCGCGACCAGGGACGCCTGGCTCGCCAGGATGCCCTCGATGCAGGCGCCCGCCAATCCGCGCCGGCCGACCCTCCGAATGCAGCGCACCCGAACGTCCTGCGCGCCGATCGCCCTCACCTCGTCCGCGGTCCGGTCCGGCGAATCGTCGTCGACGAAGATCACCTCCCAGGCCACGCCCTGCAATGTTTGATCCAGGCGCTCGACCAGGATGCGCACCGACTGGCGCTCGTTGAAGGTCGGCACCACCACCGTCAGCTCGGGCGTGGTCCGCGCCGAGGCCGGTCCTGGAACGCGCTCTGAGATCGTCTCCACACTCATGCTCGGATCATTCAGAATGGCTTTGAGATTCCAACGCGCGGGATGAGCGTGAGAATCCAGCCGAACCAGTGGTTCTTCGCGAGCGTCGGATCAATCGGAACGGCGTCGCTCTGCGACGATGGCAGCAGGCGAACCGCATGCATGGTCAGTATCATGCAGACGCCCCAATTGGCGACCCAGCGGGGATAGTCGAACACGACTACGCCGATCGCCACATAGCCGAGCGTGATGCCGACGAGCCCGGCCACCACTAGCGCCCGGTCCTGGCGCCGGGATAGCGCGAGCGTGAGCCGCCGGAAATAGCTGATGAGCGGCAGGTGCAGATAGATCAGTAGCACGTAGATCGGAAAACGAAGAGCGTTGCTGGGCAATCCCTTCATGGTTTCCTCGATCTCATAAGCAATGTCGGTATAGAAGATCTGGACGAGCCTGGTGCTGATCATGTCCGGAGAATCGATGGCCCGCGCCTTCAGCGCGGCGGTGAACTCATCCATCGGGATGGTCACGCTGCCATGGAAGGCGAGGTAGTAGAAGGCCCCGCCCACGGCGATGGCCGCGATAGTCCCGACCAGCAGAACCGAGCGCAGATCGACCCGGCTGTCGGCCAGCGCCCGCAAGAGCACGATGAGCCCGATGGTCGGGATATAGAGCAGCAAGTGGATATGATGGATGAACAAGAGAACGCAGGCGATCGCTCCCATGATGAGCGGCAGCGCCAGATTGACCGGCAGCAGCAGCGCGATCAGCGCCGCAAGGCATCCGAGCACATCGAAATAGCCGATCGAGAACATGAAGTTCTTGAAGAACACCGGCGAGCCCAGAATGATCGCGAGCAACGGGAGCGTGCGTTCTGAAAAGCCGAACGTCCTGCGAAACACAAAAAGATAGGTGGCGAGCGTCGCGAGCCATGTCGCCAGGCCAACGACGTAGACGTCGAGCAGTCCGACCCTCGGCCGGAACACCGAGACGATGGCGCCGACGAGAGCCCGCTTGATCACGCCGAAATCATAGTTGACCAGGAGATGAATGTACTGGATGCGCGGAAAGCTCGCGAAGATCTTGATGAGGAAGAGGCCAATTACGATAGCGGCCGAGCATGCCAGCATGGCGGCGAAAGGACGCACGGCCCGGCCTATAGCGCTTGGCGTGGAATCGATCATCGGTTTTGGGTCTGACAATTCCACTACAATCAAACGGCTTTTGTGACTCTCTTGAGCGGCGTTCGAGGGACGGGAGTCATTTCATTGTCCGGACGGGCACGCAAGACACTTCGGCATGCACCAAGACGCCTCGGCATGCACCTCGGCATGCACAATATGATCGCAGCGTGCCACGCCACCAGCTACGGTATCATCGTCCGCTGGCGCCCCTTTAGAGGTTCCAAGGCATTCATTCTTGGCAATGAGGCATAAGAGGATTTTGGCTGAGTTGAATGCTGCCGACTTGATTGCGGCCAAGGGGCGTTCATGATCACAATGAGTGCTCATATGCCGTCGGCCAGAGTGGGGCCGCGCAGGACAGACAAGACAACGATAACGCTCCAAAGATGGAACAAGGGAGATCGTGATGGCATTTCGCATTGGATCGCTGGCGTTATGGGGCTTCACCGTGCTGCTCGCCACCGAGTGTTTCGCGCAAGGTCCGACTGACAATCCCTATCGCCCCGTGCGCGGCCTCGCCGATGGCGGCGGCCCGAGCGTCCCGGGCGGCGAGTGGGCGAGGCTTCCCGGCGGCCGCGAGATGGGACCGCCGGCATCGGTCCATGTCGACATCGACGGTGAGAGCGTCTGGGCCTTCATCCGCTGCGACGAGACCAGCCCGGTGCCGGTCGCACGCGGCGGCCGCTTCGGCGTCGATTGCATGATGCCCGATGGCAAGCTCAAGCCGCACGACACGATCTACAAGTTCGATGCCAAGGGCAATGTCGTCAAAAGCTTTGGCGCGCAGATGTTCATCTGGCCGCACGGCCTGCACATCGACCGCGAGGGCAACGTCTGGGCGACTGACGCGGCTGCCGAAGAGGCGGTCGCAATCGCCGCCAAGGCGGGCGTCAAGGCCGGGCACGTGGTGCGCAAGTTCAGCCCGGATGGACAGTTGCTGATGACGCTCGGCGAGCCCGGCGTCGCCGGCAACGACGAGGGCCATTTCCGCTCTCCGGCCGGCGTCGTGACCGCGCCCAACGGCGACGTCTTCATCGCCGATGGCCATGGCTCGAACAACCGTATCGTGAAGTATTCGAAGGACGGCAAGTTCATCAAGGCCTGGGGCAAGACCGGCTATGGACCGGGCGAGTTCCGGGTGGCGCACTGCATTTCCATGGACAAGCGCGGCCGGATTTTTGTGTGCGATCGCTCGAATGCGCGCATCCAGATCTTCGACCAGGACGGCAAGTTTCTGGCCCGCTGGTACCAGTTCGGGATGCCGAGCGGCATCGCCTTCTCGATCAACGATGACGACATGATCTATGTGTTCGATTCCGAATCGGACAATGTCGACAATCCGGGCTTCGAGCAAGGGATCAGGATCGGCGACGCCCAGAACGGCTGGGTGCGGCACTTCATTCTCGACCAGGGCGGCAATCCGGCGACGCAAACCGGCAGCGGGCCGGAATTCGGCACCGTCGACAAGCATGGCAACGTGTTCGCGGGCGAGCCGCGCCCGCGCGTGCTGCGCAAATACGTCAAAGTGAGGTAGCCAGATGAATAGGATCGGACGGCGGACCTTCATCAAATGCGCGGCTGCGGGCGCCGCACTCGGCGGCGGCATGCTTGCGGCACCTGCGGCCCGAGCCCAAGCCTATCCCAACAAGCTGATCCGGTTCATCGTGCCGCTTGCCGCCGGCGGCGCCATCGACTTCATCGCGCGCGCGGTCGGCGAGCGCCTGTCGCAGACCATCGGCTATCAGATTGTGGTGGAGAACAGGACGGGCGCCGGCGGCACCATCGGCATGGACGCTGCCATGAAGAGCGATCCCGACGGCCACACCGTCCTGATTACCAACGACAACGCCGCGAGCGCCCCACACATCATGCATCTATCCTACGACTACACCAAGGAGCTCCAACCGGTATGCTATCTCGGCCGGCAGTCGCAATTCCTCGCCGTGCATTCATCGCTCAACATCGGCTCAGTCAATGAGCTGATTGCCCATGTCAGGGCCAATCCCGGGCTCGGCTTCGCCACCTCGGGCGTCGGCACCAACCAGCACGTGATCGGCGAGTGGTTTGTCAAGGAAGCCGGCATCAAGATGGAGCATGTGCCGTACCGCGGCGCCGGCCAGGCCATCAACGACCTGATCGCGGCACACGTGAAGACGGCTTGGCTCGGACCGACTGCGCTGGTGCCGCACTACGAAGCCGGCACCATCAAGTTGCTCGCGCAATCCGGCTCCAAGCGCGCGCCGACGTTGCAGCAGGTCCCGACGCTGGAGGATTCCGGCTTCAAGGGCCTCGTGCTCGACGCCTGGTATGCGGCCTTCGTGCCGAAGGGGACGCCGAGGGAGATCGTCGCCATTCTCAATGGCGAAATGAACAAGGTCCTGAAGGACGCCAAGCTGCTCGACACCTTCGCCAAGGGCGCGGTCGAGGCGATCGGCGGCACCCCGGAAGACATCGGCACGCTGGCACGCGCCGATTCCGAGAAATACGCGCGGCTGGTGAGGGAGCTCAATATCCGGATGAATTAACGCCGCCGATTCGACGTCCCTGTAATACTTGCGGCAAAGGTCTATCTGGCCGGCAGATAGGTCGCCAGATACCTGAGAATGAGCGCGCGGTCGGACGGCGAGAGCCGCAATCCGTAGCCGACCATCTCATCGATGGTCAGGCGCCAGCGCTCCTCGCTGCGGCCGTTGATTGCCACCATCTCGATGTCATGACAGCTACCGCAGGTCACCTCGACGAGGTCGCGGCCAGGCCCTTCCGGCAGCGTTGGGAACTGCGCCTGTCCGGGCCTGCTCGCAACCAGCGCCACGATGCCGATGGCGAGGCACGCGGCGGACGCTTTCACAAAACCGAGAGTCATACCGACAAGTCCTTCATTCAGATTAGCGCAAGGGCCCAGACTTCGATAAAGTCTCATTGGATCATGTCCGTCACGCGCTGACTTGGCAATCTCGCAACGCGTGCAAGAACGCATCCGATAGAGCGCTGCAACGCATCGTATCGACAACGCATCGCATCAAGGGAGGATCGTTATGAAGGCGACCTGGCTATTGGCATCCGTCGTCGGGCTCTGGGGCGGCCCGGGCTTGGCCCAGACGATGGATGAACTGCTCAACGACGGCAAGAACCCCGACAACGTCATCACCCAGAGCATGGGCTTTGCCCGCCAAAATTACAGCCCGCTCAACAAGATCAGCAAAGCGAACATCAAGCGGCTGGTGCCGGTCTGGAGCACCAGCATGCAGAACGACATGGGCGAGCTCGCGGCGCCCGTCGTCTACAACGGCGTGATGTATGTGATCAACGGCAAGTGGACCTATGCGATCGACGTCGAGACCGGGAGCGTGATCTGGCGCACCGCGGTCGAGTTCGAGGAAGGCGCGCCGCGCGCCACCAACGCGTTCACGCGCGGGGCACCGACGCTCTACAACGGCAAGCTCTTCCGCGTGACCGTCGACAATCACCTGGTCGCGCTCGACATGAAGACTGGCAAGCAGATCTGGAACCAGCGATTTGCCGACTGGAAGGAAGGCTATTACGCCACCGGCGCGCCGATCGTGGCCAATGGCGTGCTGATCTCCGGCATGGCGGGCGGCGAGTCGACCACGCGCGGCTTCCTCGACGGCTGGGATCCGGACACCGGCAACAAGCTCTGGCGGCGCTACACGATACCCGCGCCGGGCGAGCCCGGCTCCGACACCTGGCCGGCCAACAGCGACGCCTGGAAATATGGCGGCGGCCCGACCTGGCGCTCCGGCTCCTACGACCCGCAGCTCGATCTCGTCTATTGGGGCACCGGCAACGCCGAGCCGTACGATCCGCGGCCGCGCGGAGCACTCGACAGCCTCTATACGTCAAGCGTGCTGGCGATCAGGCCCAAGACCGGCGAGCTCGTGTGCTACTACCAGTACACGCCGAACGACATCTACGACGTCGACGCCACCGACGAGCAGGTGCTTGCCGATCTCACGATCAATGGACAGCCGCGCAAGGTGATGATCCAGTCGAACAAGAACGGCTTCATGTATGTGCTCGATCGCACCAACTGCAAGCTGATCGCCGCACACCCGTTCACCAAGGTCAACTGGGCCTCGAGCATCGACCTCGCCAGCGGCCGGCCGCAGCTCACCGGCATCTACAAGGACTTCATCGCCGGCGAGGAGGTGCAGATCTTCCCATCGCGCGGCTCGAACGCGGTGCCGATCGCATTCAACCCGAACAAGGGGATTCTCTACGCCGCGCCCTGGGACCTGCCGCGCATCCAGAAGCTCGCACCGCCGAAGCAACAGGTGATCGGCCAGGACTCGACCGGCGTGGTCGCGCGGCAACCGAACATCAAGCCGGGCGACGTGGTCGGCTACTTCATCGCCATGGATCCGCTCACCGGCCAGCGCAAATGGGAGTTCCCGCTGACCGACATGGCGAGCGCGGCCGGTATGCTGGTCACCGGCGGCGGGCTCGTATTCACCGGCAAGCTCACCGGCGAGCTCGTCGCGCTCGACGAGGACACCGGTAAGCTCCTGTGGCAGTTCAAGACCAGCTCCAGCGTCAACTCGACGCCGATCACCTACACCCACAAGGGCCAGCAATACGTGACGATCGCCTCGGGGCTCGGCGGCCAGCTCGCCCGCCGCGCGGCCGGAACGAAAGTGCCGTCCGGCGGCTCGGTGTGGACGTTCGCGCTGATGCCGGAGTGAAGGCGGTTCGTCACGGAGGCGGCGCTTGTTATCGTGCCCTCTCCCCTTGCGGGAGAGGGCAGCTCAGCGGTTCAACAAAAACAGATGGGTGAGGGGTTGCGGCCTACCCCTCACCCATCAGTGCTTGTTGGAAGTCCAGTGCAGCCCTCTCCCGCAAGGGGAGAGGGCACATTAATGAGCGCCTCGCTCGCGGTACGTTCTCCTTACCGCATCTCGATCTTCACCAGCTTCGACGGCGGGCGATAGGCCGGCAGCCACACGGTCGGGCGTGTGGCGGCGGTGTCGACCTTCAGATCGCGCAGCTCGTAGCTCGATGGCGTCATGTATTCCGTCGACTGCCCGGTGTTCATGTCGATGCGATAGAGCCGGCTGGCGCTGAAATCGTTGGTCCAGACGATCTGGTTCTTGTCGTCGACGCTGAGCGAATAGGGCTCGGCGTAGGGCGCCGTGTAGGGCTTGGTGCCGTTGACCAGGGGGTACTCCTTGAGCAGCTTCTTGTCCGGATCGAACATCAGCACCTGCCCGGCATAGAACTCGGCCGCCCACAGCCGATCCTGGGCGTCGATCTGCCCGCGCCGCGGACCGGCCATCGGGGTCGGAGTCTTGTACTCGGCGTATTCGACGGTCTTGGGATCGAAGATGCCGACCTTGCCTTCGCGCCAGATGTAGAGATGGGTGCGGCCCTTGGAATCGGTATCGGTGTCGTAGATCCCTCTGTTCTTCGGAACCAGGAAGCTCGTCGGCTTCGATTCTTCCTTGCTGGTGTCGATCCTGACAATCTCGCTGTTGTTGCGCTTCATGAACCAGACATTGTCGTGCGGGTCGAGGCCGAACATAGGACGGCCCACCGGCCAGCTCGCGAACTTGCCGGTCTCGGGATCGTATTTGACGGTCCCGTTGTCCATGCCGACGATGACGTTGCCCTTGGAATCGAACTGCAACTCGTGCGCGCCGCCGCCAGGATCGCCCGGGCGTCCATCAATCTCACCGCGATTGCCGCGCCCTGCCCCCTGCGGCAGCGTGAACGGCATCTCGACGGCCTCGCCGGTCTTCACGTTGACGCGGCCGAGCACGTAGGAGAAGTGATCGGTGTAGTACGCATATTGGCCGTTCACGATGACGTCATGCGGCCACACGAACCGCCGATCGCCGCGCATCATGTAGATGTCGCGCTCGCCGCCGCGCGGTAGCGCATATTCGGTGACGACGAGGTTCGTGGAGGCCGCGTCGGTCGGCCGCGGCCGCTGCTTGAACGCAATGGCGTCGGAGGAGCCGGGTCCTCGGATCGTGGCGAGATACTCGGCGAGCGGCTCGATGAACTGCTGCTGGCTGAACGCATAGGTGCCGGGGGTGTGATCATCGCCGGCGCGACCCGCCATCCGCTTGATGACCTGCGCCCACTCTTCCTTGGTGCGCGGGGTCCGGAGCGCCCATTGCAGCGAGTGGCAATTGCCGCATTGCGACAACAGCACCTTCTGGTGGTCGGTGCCGGGAAGCGCGGCGACGATCTCGGAAGCGGTCGCGTCCTCGTAGGCGAGCGGCTTTGCCTTCAGCGTGAAGTCCGCTTTTGCGGCCTTGCCGTCCGCGAGCGCGACCGGCTGGGCGGCGCGCTCAAAATCCGGCAGCTCAATCGTGACCGCATAGGCGCCGGGCTTGAGCTCCGACCAGGCCGGGAAGGAATATTCGCCCTTGGCGTCGGTATAGACCGCGATCGTGATCGGGCTGTTGTCGCGCCGCGCCTTGATCGGAATTCCCGCCAAGGCTTCGCCCGTGGACGAGACCACCTTGCCGGCAAGAAGCGGCACCCCGTCCGCGGCGAGCGCAGCGGCCGGCACGAGTGCAGCGGCCATGGCAACAGCCGTGAACGCCATTCCGAGCTTGGCTTTCATCGTGGCGACCTTTCTTCGATGGAGTGAAACGCGGTGACGCGGGCCGAGACTTTGCAATAATCGATGTTGGCGCAAGGATGATACGCCTGCCGGGGAGGACTTCAAGGCGCGCAGCGGCAGTCTTGCCGCGATTTGCGCACCGCACCAATCCACCGAGGCGCGCCTACCCCGCCGGCACCGCCAGCACCGGGCATGGCGCCTGGCGGATCACGCGCTCGGTGGTGCTGCCGCGCAGCGCATCGAGGATACCGTGGCGGCCGGCGGTCGGCATCGCGATCAGGTCCGCGTCATATTCGGTCGCGGCCGCGAGGATTGTCTGCACCGCATTGCCATAGCGGATCGTGACCGGCGCCGCCCCCGCGACGTTGCGTAACGACGGCGCCATTCTGCCGACATGCAGGAGCTGCATGCTGACATCGCCGCCGGTGAGCAGCGCGCCGAAGCCGCGCGCCGTCTCGATCGCGCGATCGGGAGTCGGCGCATGGTCGACCGGAACGAGCATCCGCCGCAGCCTGATCTGTCCGCTGACCGGATCGACCAGGCCGCGCGCACCGCGCGGAACGAACAGGGTCGCAACCGCGGACTGCCGGAACACGGCACCCGCTACCGAGCCCTGCAGCCAGCGGTCGAGCCCGTCACGGCCGTGGGTCGCGAGCACGACCAGATCGCAGGCATTCTGATCGAGAAAGCGCAGGATCCCT
>Ga0209797_10001617_pt1 | contig 11371 bp, 7 predicted proteins | sample DOMMetBare3Fresh_2_FD_187472 | JGI IMG/M metagenome (GOLD analysis project Ga0209797, IMG submission 187472) | Wetland sediment microbial communities from St. Louis River estuary, USA, under dissolved organic matter induced mercury methylation -... | ecosystem: Environmental > Aquatic >...
CCGAACCTGATGGGGAACTTCCACATCACGAACACGTCGCCGGCCTACAACCTCGGCGCAGCGAGCAAGAGTGGAGTGAATGCTCCGACGAACGATATCGACGGCGAGGGTCGCCCGGCATTCGGTGCCTTTGACGCCGGCGCGGATGAAGTCCCGGCCGCGAACGCTAACCTTGGCATCACCATCACCGATGGCGTGACGAGTGTTACCGCTGGCCAGGCGCTGACCTACACCATCACGGTCACCAACGCCGGCCCGAACGCGGTCGTCGGTGCCGCGGTGACGGACACCATGCCGGCTTCGCTGACCAGCGTAACCTGGACCTGCGCGCCCGCCTTAAGCTGCGGCGCAGCCAGCGGCAGCGGCAGCATCGCTACGACGGTGAGTTTGGCCAACGGCGGCAGCGTGACCTTCACGGTCAACGCCACGGTGGCCACAACGGCCACCGGCAGCGTGGTGAACACCGCCACGGTGGCGCCACCTGGTGGCACCACAGACGGGACACCGGGCAACAACAGTGCGACGGACACGGACACGATCGTCCTGCCGCTGCCGGCGATTGCTGTGCTCGACAACTTCAATCGGGCGGATGCGAACACGCTCGGCGCGAATTGGAGTCAGGTTGTCCTCCTTGGCAATGCCGCGATCCGCGTCAATAGCAACCAGGCATCCGATGTTCTCGTTCGGGGCTGGGCGATCTGGAACAACTCGGCGACTGGGTTTGGTGCCAAGCAAGGAGCGGCATTCACGTTTGCCAGCACGCCCGCCACCGGATCGTTCCTCGTTCTGAAAGGCACCGGCGGCACTAACAACACGCCGGCGAACTTCATCCGCGTCTTCTACAACGCGGCCAGCGGCGGAACGGTGACGGTTTCGACGACGACCAACTCCGGGGGCGGCTACACGACGCGCGGTTCGTTTGCGGGTGCGGGCTTTGCCATGGGCGACACCATGAGTGCGGTGGCCAATTCGGACGGCTCGGTGGACGTGTGGAAGACGACAGCCGCAAACGTCACTACATATCTCGGACGCAGTTCGGTTGCCCCTGCGCCATTCACCGGCGGCGGTCGCATCGGCCTGATGTTGCCGATCAACGCCCGGGTCGACAACTTCGCCGGCGGCACGCTGCCGTAGGACGGATCGTAGGGGGGCGGGTGGCCAACACCCGCTCCACCTCGGAAACCTAACAGGAGATTCGAGATGACCAAGCGTTCGCCAGGCAATTCACTCAGCCGCCGCCGCTTCTTCAAGATGGCCGGTGGCGCCACCGTCGCGGCCGCGGGGATGGGCGTGCTGCCCAATCCGTTCAAGAAGCTGCTCGGGCCGGTGGGCGTCTCCGAGGCCCATGCGCAGAGTTATCCAGCGCCCGATCTCTTCTATGCCGGCACGGACGGGTGGATCAGTCTGCCCGCGAGTCCGGCAATCTTCTCGGCCTCGTTGGGTGGGGTCCAGACCCATCCGGACAACCTCGCTCCCGCTGGATTCACGACCTACATATTCGGATTTCGCAACGTCACGGGGCTCGACGCTACGCAGGTCTCGAACCAGAAGAACAAGGCGCAGCACACCGCGCCGATGTTCTGGCTCGATCAGTTCGACCCGGCAGATCCGAAGGACTTCCGGATGCAGCTCACCAACCTGGGCTTGGCACTGCGCCCCGACCTGTTCGACGCGCACACCATCCACTGGCACGGTTTCCGCAACGTCATCCCGTTCTTCGACGGCGAGCCGACCGGCTCGGTCGCGGTGACCACAGGGCGGATCTTCCAGTACATCTACCGTCCGCGCGACCCCGGCACCTACATGTTCCACTGCCACGTGGAGGACGTGGAGCATGTCCACATGGGCATGACCGGCCCGGTCCACGTGCGGGCGCTGCAAAACAAGTACGGCAACCTCGCCGGCGCTCCGATAGCGCGCTACAAGGGCGGCGCGGCTGGCGCGCCGCTGGGTTACGCCTACAACGACGGCGTGGCCTTGAACAACCCGGCATCGACGGCCTACGACCGCGAGTTCTGCATGCAGCTCTCCGAGGTCTGGGGTGATTCACACTGGGCCGACGCACACATCCAGTTGCCGGAGTGGAGCGACTATCGCGCCGACTTCTCGCTGTTGAACGGGCGCGTGTACCCGGACACGCTGGCGCCCAACGGTTCGATCGATCCGTTCAACCCGGTGCGCGATGCGGCGGGCGACCTGATTGCGCCGGCCGGCAGGCCCGACCTTCAGTACCAGCCTCTCTCGGCCCTGGTGACCTGCAACGCCGGCGAACGCGTGCTGCTGCGTTTTGCCAACCTCGGGTTCCGCGAGTCGGCGATGACGTTGGCAGGCATCAAGATGAAGGTGGTCGGCAAGGACGCCACGCCGATGAAGGGCCGCGACGGCACCGACACCACCTACGAGGCCAGCACGGTGTCGTTCGGCGCGGGCGAGAGCATCGACGCGATCTTCACGGCGCCTGCGAAGACGGGACCTGGCTACGACACCTATGTGCTCTACGACCGGGCCTACGAACGCACGAACAACCTCGGACAGGGTGGCCGGCGTACCGAAGTGCGCGTCTACGCGGCCGGCACGTTGCCGGCCCAGACGATTCCGAACACCTAAGCCCGCCACCCGCACGATCCGCGAGGAGAGACTCACCATGCGTACATCAATTTCCAACCGAGTCCGGTGCGGCAAGGCGCTCAGGCTGGGCGTGGCATTGCTGACCTCCGGCCTCGCGCTGCTGGCGTTGCCGGGGACCGCGCAAGCCCAGTCGGTCGGCATCGCTTGCACCACCGGCGCCGCTTCGAACCCGACTTTCACGCTCAACGCGACCGACGGCTACATCCAGCTGCCTGACGGCAACATCATGTACATGTGGGGCTACGCGCTGGGCGGCGGCGCCTTCCAGCATCCGGGCCCGGTGCTGTGCGTCAACGAGGGCGACACGGTCACGGTGATTCTCAACAACTCGCTGCCCGAGGCCGTGTCGATCATGTTCCCGGGGCAGGAGAACGTGCTGGCAAACGGCGCACCGGCGCAGCCGCAGGGCGTGGGTGCGGCCCTGTCGTCGCTGACCAATGTGGCTGCCCCGGGCGGCAGCGTCACCTACAGCTTCGTGGCCTCCAACCCGGGCAGCTACATCTACGAGAGCGGCACGCTGCCGCAGAAACAGGTGCGCATGGGCCTGTTCGGCGCGCTGGTGGTGCGGCCGACCGCAGGCGCCAGCTTCGTCTACAACCGCGCCGACAGCCAATTCACCCCGGCTGAACACTTCATGGTGCTGCTGTCGGAAATCGACCCCTACCAGCACGAGGCGGCGGAATTCGGGACACCGTTCAACCTGAACAACTATCACCCACGCTACTGGCTGATCAACGGCCGTGGCTTCCCGGACTCGATCGCCGACAACTTCTCGCCTTTCCTGCCCGACCAGCCCTATGGTTCCCTCGCGGCGATCCACCCCTTTGATACCACGGCCCACCCGTACCCCGGTGCGATCCGCTACCTCAACGTGGGCAGCGAGGAGTTTCCGTTCCACCCGCACGGCCAAAACGGTCTCGTGATCGGGCGCGACGGGCGTGCGCTGCAAGGGCCGATCGGTCAGGACCTCTCGTTCGAGAAGTTCGCGATCAACATCGGGCCCGGCCAGACGTGGGACGTGACCTTCAAGTGGTACGACGCCGAGCGCTACAACGCTTCGACGAACCCGGTGCCGGTGACGATCCCGCAGGTGAACAACCAGGAATTCGGCATGTTCTACAGCGGCAGCCCGTACCTCGGCCAGATGGGCACGCTGCCGCCCGGGGCGTCGACGCTCAACGTCTGCGGCGAGTACTACATCATTTCCCACAACCACGCGCTGTACCAGATCACCTCCTGGGGCGTGAACATGAGCGGGCCGATCACCTATGTACGGGTCGACCCGCCGCTGCCGAACAGCTGCCCGCAACCGTAATCCGATGGACACCGCAGGAAGCCTGGAGATCAACATGCTGAACACGTTGCGAAACCAAACGATGTGGGGCGCGCGGCTGAAGGGTGTCCTGGCGGCGTGGCTGCTCGCGGGCGCCGGCTCGGCGCTGGCGGCGAATGTCACGGTAGATCTGTGTGCGACCACGGGCACCGTCAGCGCCATGCCCGCGTTGCCCAGCGCCATCAACGTCGCGGTGCTTGGCTACGCAGCCGGGAATTGTTCGACGAATCCGACTGTCGCGGCGCCCGGTGGTCCGGTCGTCTACGCCAATGTGGGCGACAGCGTGACGGTCAATCTGTACAACAGCTTGCCCAAGCGCACCGGACTGCTGTTCCAGGGCCAGAGCATGGTGCCGGACACGACTGGGGCAGACCCGGTCAGCCTGCCGACGTACGGTTTCAAGTCCTATACCTTCACGGCCGCCAACCCCGGCACCTTCCTTTACGAGGCAGCTCCCCTGCCCAACGCGGAGCACCAGGCAGCGATGGGCCTGCACGGCGCGCTGATCGTCCGGCCGGCCAGAACGGACACTGCTGTCGTCACAAGCGAATCAGCCGTTGTCACTGACGCAGCCATCATGGCGACGGACCTGGGCGCCACGGTCAGTGGCCCCGGTATCCCATCGGGCACGACCATCGTCGGCGTCACCGAGGGCGTTTCCTTCGCGATGAGCGCGCCTGCTACCGCTGCCGGCACGGTTGTCACGGTGACTCTGCATGTGGCCTACGGCGATGTCGCCACCGCCTTCCGCGACGAGGCTGTGCTGGTGCTGAGCGAGATCGACCCGGCGCTCAACAACCGCGCCGACCCGGCCACCTTCGACATGCGCAATTTCGCGCCGAGGTACTTCCTGATCAACGGCAAGCCCTATCCGAATACCGACCCGATTGCCAGCGCGGCTGGCAACAAGCTGCTGCTGCGCTACGTCAATGCCGGCGCCAAGCATCACTCGATGGGCGTGCTCGGGCTGCGCCAGGTCTTCGTGGCCAAGGACGCGAGCCTGCTGCCGACGCTCAACCACAACGTGGTGGCGGAGACGCTCGCCCCCGGGCAGACCGGCGACGCCATCGTCACCGTTCCGGCCTCGGCGGCCGACGGAAGCAAGTTCGCCGTGTACGACGCGAGCCTGAATCTGTTCAACAGCAATGCTGCCGGCTTGGGCGGCATGCTCACCTTCGTGACCGCGACCGGCACCACCGCCGTTCCCGGACCGGCCGTCACCGCGCTCACGTTAACGGGCAATCCGCAGACGTCATTGGCGGCAACGATCACGGCCAGCACCGGCCGGACAGTCACCAACTGGCAGTACTGGGTCGACAACGGCGCGCCCACGACCACCGCCATCACGCCCCCATCACTGACGGTGGATGTGACCGCGACCATCCCCGTACAGCCCACCGGGAACCACAACCTTTACGTCCGGGGCCAAGACGATGCCAGCCCGACCGGCACATGGGGCGCGATCAGGACCCTGGCATTCGCCGTCGATACGACCGGCCCGGTCACTGGCAGTTTGACGCTGGCGCCAAACCCGAGCAGCGGTTCGGTGACCGTGGCCCTCGGCGCCACCGCGAATGACAGTACCACCGGCGGGTCGAACGTCATTGCCGCCGAATACACGATCGACGGTGGCACTGCGGTTCCCATGACCCTGGGCGGACTGCCTGCGCCTATCCGCAGTCTCACCGCGACCATTCCATCCGGCCTCGCACCCGGCGCCCATACGGTGGCGGTGCGCAGCCAGGACGCACTGGGCAACTGGGGTGCCTCCGGGACGATCACGCTCAACGTGGTGACCAGTCCTCCCGTGACCTCCGCTCTCAGCGTTGCCAAGACACCCAACAACGGCGCGCTCCCGCTCAGCGCGACCCAGCCCGTCGTGCGCGTCACGGCCACGATGACCAGCACGGGATCCACCATTGCTGGCGCGGAAGGCTTCATCGATACCCTTCCAGCCATCACCGTCAGAGGTTTCCCGTTCGTCCCGAGTGATGGCGTCTGGAACAGCGCGACGGAGGTCGGCACCTCCGACATTCCGCTGACGACAATTGCCGCGTTGGCGAATGGTCCGCATACCATTTACGTTCGTGGCAAGGACGCGGTGGGTAACTGGGGCGCGGCGGGCACGACGATCCTAACCATCGACAAGACGGTGCCGACCATCAGCAGCGTCACGCTGACGCCGAGCACGATGGCATTCGGGACGGCGAGCACCGCGCTGGCGGTGACGGCGGCCGACATCGGTACAGGCGTCACCGGCGGCCAGTACTGGATCGACGGGTCGGCGACTCCGCCGGCGACGCCGACGGCGTTCAACGGCGCCAGCGCGACGATCAACACCAGCAGCCTTGCCGCGGGAACGCACACCGTGTATGTGCGGGTGCAGGACGCTGCAACGAACTGGAGTGCAGTGTCCAGCGCAGCGTTGGCCGTGATCCAGGCGGTGAACGACACCCGCACCATCACGTCCAATAACAGCGCGACTCAAACAAGCGACGCCAACGCAGCGGCTGGCGTGCTCGCCAACGATCAGCCGATTGGGTTGGCCGGCCGTACAGCCAGGATTGCCTCGGCGCCGGTGAGGACTGCGGGGAGCGGTACCGGGACCATCACGGTGATCTGTCCCACAGCGCTTGGCACCGCCGCCACGCCGGCGATCGGCGGCAACAGCGTCTGCACCAACGGCGCGTACCGCGTAACGCTCAACGGCGTCGGTGGGACGGGCGCCGCACGGCAAGCATCGAAGCGGGGCACCTATCAATTCACCTACTCGGAGATCCTCAACGGCGTGACTTCCAATGCGACGGTCACCGTTACCGTGAATTAGGCGGCGATGACCGGACCGGTCGCCACCGCCGCAGGCGAGAAGAAGTTCGCAAGACCGGGCAGGTTTCTCGGCAGGACCATCCTGCGGGGACTCCTGCCCGGGGTCGCAAGGCAAACTGGGCGACAAGGTCCGACGGCGGGCCTCCAGTGATGCCTCGAACTCGTGAATCGAAGGAAGGGATCATGAAGAACGCTGACTACAGAGTTGCCCTGACAATCGCGATGCTGCCGCTGATCGTGGGCGGATGCGCGACGCCGGGCGCGGGGAACGGCGCCAGCACCGATGCCGCTAGACCGATGGCGAGCACACCGCCGGTGACAGCAGCCGCGCCGCAAGCGGCGGTGGCGGCGCCACAAGCTGTCAAGCCGGTTCAGCCGCTGCCGGAGCCCAGTGCACTCGAAACGCAATACGGCATCCAAATCGCGCATGTGGGCCTGACCGCGGCAGGAGGGTTGGTGGACGTGCGCTTCAAGGTGCTCGACCCTGCCAAGGCGAGGGCGCTGCTGGGCAACGCGGCCCACGCGCCGATGCTGATCGCCGGCGACAACCCGCCGCTGATGCCGCCGCACCACGCGCTGAAGGGCGCCAGGTTCGCGAAGGGCCAGGTCTTCTACATCCTGTACCCCAACGCGCGCAACGCGATCAAGCCCGGCGTCGAAGTGACGGTCGCCATGGGCGACGTGCGCCTGGGGCCGGTGGCGGCGCAGTGACGGGGACGCAGTGACGGCCAACCCGCGTCACGGTGCCTCTTGCCCGCGCAGGCCGATCGGGCCCGCGCTCGCCGCGGCGGTCGTCCTCGGCATGACCGCCCTGATGTCGCGCAGCGCCGAAACGAACGACATCTTCCGGCCGGCGCTGCTGCCCAACGACCCGCAATACGCGAGCCAGTGGCACCTGCCGCGGATCAATGCGCCGCAGGCGTGGGACGTGACGCAGGGCGCGCCCGGCGTGGTGATCGCGATACTGGACAGCGGGGTGGATCCCCACCATCCCGATCTCGCGGGCAAGCTGGTGGCCGGCACCAACACCTACGACAACACCCACAACACCGCGGACCAGTTCGGCCACGGTACGAAGATGGCGGGCACCGCCGGCGCGCGCAGCAACAACGGCGTGGGCATTGCGGGCGTGGCCTGGCAGTCCCCCATCATGCCGCTGCGGGTCACCGACCGCAAAGGGCGGGCCACGTCGGCGAGCATCGCCAAGGGCATCGTCTGGGCCGTGGACCATGGCGCCCGTGTCGTGAACGTCAGCATGGAGGGCATCGTCCGCAACGCGGCCATCCGCGCGGCCGCCGAGTACGCATTCAACCGTGGCGCGCTGGTGGTGGCCCCTTCGGGCAACTGCAGCTGCACGGACCCATCGCCCGAGACGCCGTTCATCCTCTCGGTGTCGGCCACCGACGAGAACGACCGAGTCACGCCGTCGTCGACTTCCGGGGCGTTCGTCGACCTGTCGGCACCCGGCGAGAACATCCCTACCACCGCGATGTACGGGCTGTACCTGGGCGAGTCCGGCACCTCGATGGCGAGCGCCGTGGTGGCGGGCGTCGCGGCGCTGATGTTTGCTGCCAACCCGCAGCTGACACCGGCGGTGGCTATGGAGCTTCTGCAGAAGACGGCGTTCAATCCCGGCGGCAAGGGGCGCGACCCGCGCGCCGGCCACGGCCGCGTGGACGCGTTTGCGGCTGTCAGCGCCGCGGCCGCCTACCGCGCGCCGGTTTCCGATGACAGTGCGAACAGCGGCCGCGGGCGGAGCTCGAACACCGCCACGGCGGCATCGGGCGGGCAGCAGTGAACCACGCACAAGGGGCATGGGTGCCAATCGGGCCGTGGGCCTCCGGACCAGGTGATCGCGCATGGGACGGTTGACGACGATTGCGCTGATTGCTCTGGCCACCCTGCCGAACCTTGCGGCAGCGCAGGGGGCGGGCGCGGCGGACGCCGACCCGCTGGCGATCGGGCGGCGCATCTACCGCGAAGGTATTCTGCCGTCCGGGCAATCGCTGCAGGGACTGGGCCCGGCAAACGTGACGCTGACCGGTGCGCAGGCCGCCTGCGCCACCTGCCATCGCCGCAGCGGTTATGGCTCGAGCGAGGGCCCGATCGAGGTGCGCTCGATCACCGGCCCCGCGCTGTTCGGCAGCCGCGTCGCCCCGCTGGCGCCGGGCAGCGAGGGTGCCGCCGCCGTCGCGACCGCCCAACCCGGCACTTCCCCGGCCGAAGCGGCCCGCGCCCACGCGATTGCGCTGCGCGCCGCGCGGACGGCCGCGTTTGCCGGCACGCGCCAGCGGCCCGTCTACGACGAAGCAACGCTCGCGCGGGCGATCCGCGAAGGGGTCGACGTCACCGGCCGCAGCATGCACGCGGCCATGCCGCGCTACGCGCTCGAACCGTCTGCGCTCGAGTCGCTCAGCGCCTACTTGAAGGTGCTGTCGGCGCAGGCCTCGCCGGGCGTCACGGAGGACAAGGTTCATTTCGCGACCGTGATCCAGCCGGGCGTGGGCCCGGCCCAGCGGCGCGCTTTGATCGAGGTGCTGCAGACCTACATCAACGACCGCAACCAGGGCTTGCGCACCGAAGTGCGGCGCGAGGAGGCGGGCATCGTGCGCCTGAAACGCACCTACCGCGAGTGGGTGCTGCATGTCTGGGATCTGACCGGTCCGAGTGAGTCCTGGGGCCGGCAACTGGAGGCCTACAACCAGCGGCAGCCGGTGTTCGCGCTGGTCAGCGGCCTGGGCCATTCGAGCTGGCGCCCCATCCACGAATTCAGCGAGCGCTTCGAGGTGCCGTGCATCCTGCCGCAGGCCGATGTGCCAGTGCTGGCCGATCGCGATTTCTATACCGTGTACATCTCCAAGGGGATGGTGCTGGAAGCGCAGGCGCTGGCCAAGTTCCTGCACGACGAGGGTGAGCGCGGTCCGGTGATGCAAGTGCTCCGCCGTGACGAGGCGAGTGCCGCGGGCGCCGAGGCGTTTCGCCGCGCGTGGACGGCTGCCACGGGTGCTGCTCCGCTGGAACGGCTGTTGGACGAGGTGCCTGGCGCGGCGTTCTGGGAGCAGATCGCACAGCAGACACAGGGTGCAACCTTGGTGCTGTGGCTGCCACCGCGTGATATGGCGAAGGCCCAGGCGCTGACAGGGGCCGGATCGCGGGTCAAGGCGATCTACCTGTCGTCGAGCCTCAACGACGGGCCGCGCACCGGCCTGGCGGCCGACGGCGATGGCCGCGTGCGACTGATCTACCCGCAGGATCTGCCGGCTGTGCGCGAGGCGCGGCTCGACGTGGCCCGGCGCTGGCTGCGCAACAAGGGCATCACGCTCACCGACGAGAAGCTGCAGTTGAACGCGTACCTGGCGGCCACGGTCACCGGCATGGCGGTGTCGCACAGCATCGACACGTATTCCCGCGAGTTTCTGGTGGAGCGCCTGGAGCATCGGTTGGGCACCGCCAACGAGCTCTCGATCTACCCGCGCATGAGCCTCGGGCCGGGCCAGCGTTATGCCTCGAAGGGCAGCTACATCGTGCAGGTCGGCGGCGCGGACGACCGGCAGTTGAAGCCGCTGTCCGACTGGATCGTGCCGTAGCGGCGGTCACGCGCCTGATGCCCGGCACCCACGAACGAGAGGACCATGCCATGAACCTGCGCTCGAGTTCCCGTCGTCGCTGGCTGGCGGCCGCATGCTGCGCCGCCGCGGCCTTGCTTCACGCGGGCGCCGCGCCCGCCCACGACGCGAAGCAGCATGCGGCCGCATGGCCCGCAGGCAACCAGTACGAGCGCTCGGTGCGCGCCTACACGGTCCCCGACGTGGTGCTGTTCGATGCCGACGCGCGGCCGGTCAAGCTGCGCGAACTGCTGGCCTCCGACGAGCCGGTGATGGTGAACTTCATCTTCACCACCTGCAGCACGATCTGCCCGGTGATGGTGAAGGTCTTCGCCGATGTGCCATCGCGGCTCGGCGCTGCGGCCAAGGATCTGCGCATGATCTCGATCTCGATCGATCCGGAAAACGACACCCCAGCGCAGCTCAAGTCGTATGCCAAGAACTTCGGCGAGGGCAAGCACTGGCGATTCCTGACCGGGCGCGTCGACGACATCAAGACCGTACAGCGCGCCTTCGACACCTATCGCGGCGACAAGATGAATCACGAGCCGCTGACACTGATGCGCTACGCGCAGGGCAAGTCCTGGGTGCGCATCGACGGTTTCGCGAACCCGGACGAACTGGCGCGCGAGTACCGCAGGGTCGCGGTTCCTTGACGCAGCAGCGATACGGCGCCTGGAACCCTCGTCGGAGGGCTCAGGCGGCGTATCCGCCTTCGGTTGACTCTTTCGCCACGCGGGCGAATGCAAAAGGCCGCTCGATCAGCCCGAGCTCGAGCGCGATTAGCGTCAGCTCGGCGGCGTTGCGCAGGCCCAGCTTGTGCATTAGGTTCGCGCGGTGCTTCTCTACCGTCTTCGGGCTGACGCTGAGGAACTCCGCTGCCGTGCGGTTGGTGCGGCCCTCGGCGATGAGCTGCAGGATGCTGCGCTCGCGGTTGGTCAGCACCTCCAGCGGCGAGGCCGTGGCGCCGTTGCCTTCC
>Ga0209797_10001618_pt1 | contig 11365 bp, 11 predicted proteins | sample DOMMetBare3Fresh_2_FD_187472 | JGI IMG/M metagenome (GOLD analysis project Ga0209797, IMG submission 187472) | Wetland sediment microbial communities from St. Louis River estuary, USA, under dissolved organic matter induced mercury methylation -... | ecosystem: Environmental > Aquatic >...
TGCGCGTCTGCAGCATCCACAGCTTGCCTTCCTGGATCGTGAACTCCAGGTCCTGCATGTCCTTGAAGTGGTTCTCCAGCGTCGTCTCGGCGTGCAGCAGTTGCTTGTAGAGGTCGGGCATCAGTTCCTCGAGCGACGGGTACTTGGCGCGGCGCTCGTCCTCGCCCACCTGCGCCAGATCGGCCCAGCGGCGCGATCCCACCAGCGACACCTGCTGCGGCGTGCGGATGCCCGCCACCACGTCCTCGCCCTGCGCGTTGACGAGGAACTCGCCGTTGAACAGGTCCTCGCCGGTGCCGGCGTCACGCGTGAAGGCCACGCCCGTGGCGCTGCTGTTGCCCAGGTTGCCGAACACCATCGCCTGCACGTTGACCGCGGTGCCCCAGGCCTCCGGAATGTCGTTGAGCTCGCGATAGACCCGCGCACGGTCGTTGTTCCAGCTCTCGAACACGGCGACGACGGCGCCCCAGAGCTGCTCCCAAGGATCGGTCGGGAAGTCACGCCCGATGCGCGCGCGGATCAGCGCCTTGAAGCGCGCCACCAGCTCCTTCAGGTCGCCGGTGTCGAGTTCGGTGTCGAGCTTGACGCCCCGGTTCTCCTTGATCATGTCGATGATCACTTCGAACGGGTCGTGGTCCTCCTTGGACACCGGCTTCAGGCCCATCACGACGTCGCCGTACATCTGCACGAAGCGGCGGTACGAGTCCCAGGCGAAGCGCTCGTTGCCGGTCTTGGTGGCCAGGCCGACGACGGCCTCGTCGTTCAGGCCCAGGTTGAGGATGGTGTCCATCATCCCGGGCATCGATGCGCGCGCGCCCGAGCGCACCGACAGCAGCAGCGGGTCGGCGGCATTGCCGAACTTCCTGCCCATCTCCTGCTCGACGAAGGCCACGCCCTCCAGCACCTCGCCTTCGATCAGCGCGAGCGCCTGGTCGCGCCCGCGCTCGGTGAAGACGGTGCAGGCCTCGGTGCTGACCGTGAAGCCCGAGGGCACGGTGATGCCCAGGCGGCACATCTCGGCGAGGTTGGCGCCCTTGCCGCCAAGCAGGTTCTTCATCGCCGCGCTGCCTTCGGTGCGGGTGTTGCCGAATCGATAGACGTACTGGGTGGGTTTGCTCATGGTCGACTCCGCTGGAGTGGGCTGGGGCTCGGCGCGAGCACGGTGCCGTCAAGCCTTCGCGCACATGTCACCGTGGCACACCCGATCGCCGCACGTGCGATGCAGTTTGCGCCCCGGCTCATGCCTCGCATTGAGGTTCGTCAAGTCGCCCGGGCGGCCAGGCTTCCAGACTGCAGACCCAGGGCCAAGATGCCCGCCTGGGCACGGGATCACGCGGGACCGCCAATGAACAAGCCGATTTCCTCGTTGATGAGCTCGCCGGTCTGGTCGGTGGGAATGGACGACACGGTCGAGGTCATCGAGTCCGTGATGACCCGGCAGCACATCTCCTGGGTGCCGGTGGCCGAGCCGGGCGGCGCCACCGTGGGCGTCATCACCCAGTCCGACCTGTTGCAGTTCCATCTGCGCAAGCAGGACCCCACCAGCGTGCCGGCCTGGATGATCTGCAGCTACAAGCCGATTTCGGTGGACGCCGCCACCAGCGTCGGTGAAGTCGCCCGGCTGATGCTCGAACGCAGGATCCACCACGTGGTCGTCACGCAGGCCGGCGCCATGGTGGGCGTCGTGTCGGCGCTCGACTTCGTTCGTCTGCTGGCGCGCGACGACCGAACTTGAGGATTGTTGATCCTGGCCGTCCTGCGGCGGGCCTCACGAGGCTAGATTGGGCTGTCACCACAGCACAGGAGGCCCCATGCCCAGCCGTCGATCCCGCAATCCCGAACTGACCCAGGCCGCCGCTGAATTGAAGCAGGCGACGCAGCATGTGCGCGCGGCGCTGCGCATCAAACTCGATGAGGTGCGTCAGGTGGCCGCTTCCGAACTCGCCAAGGTCAAGGCCATGGCGCTGAAGAAGACAGGCATCGCCCAGAGCAAGGTCGAGACCGCCATGAACAAGGCCGAGGACCGGCTGCACCGGCTGATCGCGAAGGCGCAGAAATCGCTCGACAAGGCAGTGCGGGCGGCCGAAGAGCGCAGCATGGCAAGCGCCCCAGCCCCGTCGGCGCCGGCGGCCAAGGCACCGACAACGAAGGCCCCCCTCAAGGCCAGCCCTGCCCGCCGCAGAGCACCCGCGCGCAACACTCGCGCGCCGCGCAAGACCGGCTGACCGCGCCGACGCCCGCGCCCGGCGCGAGCGTGCGCACCCCGTGGGAGCAGCCCGCACAATGCTCCCATGTCCGCACCGCTGCTGATGCTGGGTTCCTCGTTCCTGTTCGCGGTGATGGGTGTGTGCGTCAAGGTTGCGTCGGTGCAGTACGGCGCCGGCGAAATGGTCTTCTACCGCTCGCTGATCGGCGCATCGATCGTCTTCGCGGTCTCGCGCTGGCGCGGCGTGGCCATGGCGACCCCGGTGCCTGCGATGCACTTCTGGCGCGGCGCGAGCGGCGTGGTGGCGCTCACGCTGTGGTTCTATTCGATCGGCGGCCTGCCACTGGCCACCGCGATGACGCTCAACTACATGTCTTCGGTGTGGATGGCGCTGTTCCTGATCGGCGGCGGCGTGCTGGTCGGCGCGGCGCGGGTCGACGGCCGGCTGGTCGCGGCGGTGCTGGCGGGGTTCGCCGGTGTCGCGCTGGTGTTGCGGCCCACGATCGAACAGCAGCAGCTCTGGCACGGGCTGGCCGGGTTGCTCTCGGGCATGCTGGCGGCGCTGGCCTACCTGCAGGTCACCGCGCTCGGGCGGGCCGGCGAGCCGGTGGAGCGCATCGTCTTCTACTTCTCCATCGGCGGCATGGCGATGGGTGCCGCATGGATGGCGGTGCAGGGCGCGAGCGCCCACACGTCGCGCGGCCTGGCGCTGCTGCTGGCGATCGGCCTGCTGGCCACGGCTGCACAGATGATGATGACGCGGGCCTATCGCATCGGGCGCACGCTGGTCAATGCCAGCCTCCAGTACCTGGGCATCGTGTTCTCGTTCGTGTTCGGCGTCGTGCTGTTCGACGACCCCGCGGCCCTGAGTGCGGTGGCCGGCATGCTGCTGATCGTCGGGGCCGGCCTCGCAGCGACGCAACTGCGCTCGCGCCAGCATCATGACGCCACCGATTCGCGCCTTCCCCCCAACGACACCTGAGGGTCGATCCATGAAGACATTGATCGCCGCCGCCGAACTGCTGGAGCAACTGGCCGGGACGCACGCACCCGTGTTGCTCGACTGCGGCTTCGAACTGTCCAACCCGCAGGCCGGACAGCGTGCCTGGGCCGAGGCCCACCTGCCCGGCGCCCACTACATGCACCTCGACGACGACCTCGCCGGTCCCAAACACGACGCCGCGGGCGTGTTCCGCGGCCGCCATCCGCTGCCGGATCGCCGTGCGCTGGCGGTGCGGCTCGGCGCGCTGGGGATCGGTCCGGCCACGCCGGTGGTGGCCTACGACGCTCAGGGCGGGCCGTATGCGGCGCGCGCCTGGTGGTTGCTGAAGTGGATGGGCCATGAGGACGTGGCCGTGCTCGACGGCGGCGTTGCCGCCTGGCGTGCTGCCGGCGGCACCATGAGCGCCGAGGCAGTGCGCGCCGCAGCAGTCGATCCCTACCCCTTGCGTGCGCCGGCGATGCCGACCATCGACGCCGACGCCCTGCGCGCGGGGCTCGGGCGGTTGCGGCTCGTGGATGCGCGCTCGGGTGAGCGATTCCGCGGCGAAGTCGAGCCTCTGGATCGCGTGGCTGGTCACATCCCCGGCGCGCGCGATCGGTGCTTCAAGGACAACCTCGATGCGGACGGCCGCTTCAAGCGTGTTGCCGAGCTGCGCGCCGATTGGAAAGCGCTGGCCAGCGACGGACCCATCGTGCACTACTGCGGATCGGGCGTCACCGCCTGCCACAACCTGCTGGCCGCAGCGCACGCGGGGCTGGGTGAAGGCACGCTCTATCCGGGTTCGTGGAGCGAGTGGTGCGCCGACCCTACGAGGCCGCAGGCCAAGGGTTGACGACGCGCAATCTCACGCTACCCTTGCTCGTGCACAGTTGATCTGCCCTGGAGATGACCATCATGTCGTTCAAACGCATCCTCATTCCAACCGACGGCTCGGACGTCACCAGCAAGGCCGTGACCACCGCGCTGGACATGGCCAAGATCCATGGCGCCCAGCTGTACACGATCAGCGTCAAGGAGCCCTTCCCCTACAGCGCGATCTCCGAGATGCAGCCGGTGCCGCCGCAGGAGTTCTACGACGCGCAGGAGCGCATCGCGGCGGCGCGCGTCAAGGACGTGGTCGACACGGCGAAGGCCGCCGGCGTGGCCTGCAACGGCCATACCGTCGAGTCCCTGCATGCCTGGGAAGCCATCCTCGACCACGCCAAGGCGCAACAGTGCGACCTGATCGTGATGGCCTCGCATGGCCGGCGCGGCGTGGCCGCGATGCTGCTGGGCAGCGAGACGCAGCGCGTGCTGATCCACAGCAAGATCCCCGTGATGATCGTCAAGTAGCCGCGGGCGCGCTCGAAGCGGCCGCTTTGCTTCAGTGCAGGAGCTGGCGCGCCGCGAGCACGACCGCCAAGCCGGCCGCGATCCAGCCGAGTTGTGCCAGTGTCTCGCGCGCCGGCAAGCGGCGCTGCAGCTGGGGCAGCAGGTCGGCCACCGCCACGTAGATGAAGCTGCTCGAAGCCACGACGAGCAGGTACGGGAACAGCACTTCCCAGGGTCCGACGACGAAGTAGCCGACCACGCCGCCCACCACCGCGGCCAGGCCCGACAGGGCGTTGTAGGCCAATGCACGCGATCGTGACAGGCCGGCGTTGAGCAGCACGATGTAGTCCCCCACCTCCTGCGGTATCTCGTGCGCGATGATCGCCAGCGAGGTCACCACACCCAGGCGCACATCGGTGAGAAAAGCCGCGGCGATGATGATGCCGTCGCAGAAGTTGTGGATGCTGTCACCCACCAGCACGCTCCAGCCGCCACGCCCGGCCTGCTCGGCGTCGAATCCGTGGTGGTGGTGGTGGTGCGGGTCGTCGCCCTCGTGGTGGTGGCCGTGGCGATACAGCTCAGCCTTTTCGAGCAGGAAGAAGAACAGCAGGCCGGCCAGCAGCGTGGCGAACAGCGCGTGCGGCTCGGTCTTGCTCTCGAACGCCTCGGGCAGCACGTGCAGCAGCGCAGTGCCCAGCAGCACGCCCACCGACAGGCTGACCAGGCTCTTGACGATGCGCCCCAGCAGGTGCACGGTCAGGCTCGCCGCCGCTAGCACCGAGAGCAGGCCGCCGGCCAGCGTGGCGATGATGATGTAGCTCAGCGTGATCAAGCGACGCCGTTCTCGTTGAACCCCGTCGGCATCACAGCCACCGGCTCGCCCACTTCACCGACGCTCATCGGCTGCCCCCTCATGCAAAGGACGAGGATTCTAGGCGCGCACCTCACACGATCAGCAGCGCGCGAAAATCGTTGACGTTGGTGAACGTCGGTCCCGTCACGACCAGGTCGCCCAGCGGCGCGAAGAAGTTGTACGCGTCATTGGCGTCGAGTCGGGCACGCGCCGACACGCCCAGCGCGGTAGCGCGCGCCAGCGTGTCGGGAGTGACGATCGCCCCGGCGTTGTCTTCGACGCCGTCGATGCCGTCGGTGTCGGCCGCCAGCACATGCACGCCCGGCTCGCCTTGCAGTGCGAGCGCGCAGCCGAGCAGGAACTCGGTGGCGCGCCCTCCACGGCCGCCCTTGCTCCTGACCGTCACGGTGGTCTCGCCGCCCGAGAGGATCACGCAAGGTTTGCGAAACGGTTCATCGCGGCGTACCACCGAGCGGGCCAGCGCGGCGTGCACCTGCCCCACCACCCGAGACTCGCCCTCGATCTCGTCGGACAGGATGTGGGCATCCAGGCCCGAGCGCCTCGCCAGCGCCGCAGCCGCTTCGAGGCTCATCTGCGGCGTGGCCATCATCCGCACCTGGTGGCGGGCGAAGCGCGCGTCGCTGGGCTTGGGCGTTTCATAGGCGCCGCTGTCGAGCCCGGCACGCGCCGCCGGCGGCAGCGTGATGCCGTAGCGGTCGATGATCGCCAGCGCATCGGCGCAGGTGGTCGGGTCGGGCAACGTGGGACCGCTGGCGATGACCTCGGGCGCATCGCCGGGCACGTCCGAGATCAGCAGCGTGTGCACCGGTGCCGGCGCGCTGGCAATGCCGAGTCGCCCGCCCTTGATGGCCGACAGATGCTTGCGCACGCAGTTCATCTCGTCGATCGACGCCCCGCTCTTGAGCAGTTCGCGGTTGACCTGCTGCTTGTCGGCGAACGACAGCCCGGGGCACGGCAGCGCCAGCAGCGCCGATCCGCCCCCCGACACCAGCGCCACCACCAGGTCGTCGGCGGTCAGGCCGTGCACCGCAGCGAGCATGTCGGTGGCCCCTTGCCGACCGGCCTCGTCGGGCACCGGATGCGCGGCTTCACGCACGCTGATGCGCCCGGGCCGGGCCTTGTAGGCCGGCGGCACATGGTCGTATCGCGTCAGCACCACGCCCGACAGCGGCGCATCGGCCGGCCACAACGCGTCCATCGCCGCGGCCATCGCACCGCTGGCCTTGCCGCCGCCGACGACGACGGTGCGACCGCGCGGCGGCGGTGGCAGGACGTCGCGCATCACGACCGCAGGTTGCGCGCGAGCGACCGCGGCGTCGTACAGCGCGCGCAGGAACGCGCGTGGATCGTGGGCAGGCGACGGCAGGCTCATGGGGGCGCTTCCTCGGAGCTTCGCAGCCTACATCAGCGCGCCGGGATCACGTTGCGGATCGAGCGTGCGGCTGCGCAGCGTGCAGGCCAGCGCCGCCACCGAAACCAGCGCCGCCGCCCCGAAGACGACCGGGAAGCCCCAGCGCTGGCTGATCGCGCCGCCCAGCACACCGCCCAGCACACCCGACAGGCCGTAGCCCAGCGTGGTGTACAGCGCCTGTCCGCGGCCGCGCAGCGGCCCCGCGAAGTAGCGGCTGATCAGGGCAATGCAAGCGGCGTGGTGCGCGGCGAACGTCAGGGCATGCGTCAGTTGCGCTGTCACCAGCACCGGGGTGCTGGCACCGAACGCAGCCGTCGCGGCGAAGCGCAAGGCCGACACGGCCGCTGCGATGACCAGCCAGTCGTTGGCACTCCAGCGCGCAAACCAGCGGCCCTGAGTCCAGAAGAAGACGATCTCGCCGACCACCGAGACGGCCCACAGCATCCCCACCGCCGTCTTGCCGTAGCCCAGTTGCACCAGGTACAGCGACAGGAAGGCGTAGAGCGCCGTGTGCGCGAGCACGGTGAGAAAGACGCCGGCGAAGAACCAGGCGACCGTCGGCCGGCGCAGCACGGCCCAGACGCCGGTGGCCGCATCGCCGCGCGCCGCAGCAACGGTGGCGCGGCCGTGCGGCAGGCGCCATGCCATGGCGGCCAGGCCAGCGAACAACAGCACCGTCATCCACGGCAGCGCATCGATGCCGGCGACCTGAAGGATGGCGCCGCACAGCATCACCGAGACGATGAACCCGATCGAACCCCAGACCCGCACGCGCCCGTAGCGGCCCACGTCCAGCCCTCCCTGGGCGTCGAGCAGGCGCTGCGACAGCGCGGCTTCGGCCAGGGGCACGATCGCGCTGTTCGACAGGTACAGCAGGAAGACCACGATCGACACCGCGGCATAGCTGCGCGTCCACACCAGGCCCAGTGCGAAGATCACGGCCAACAGCGCCGCGACACGCAGCAATGTGATGCGACGCGCGCCCTGTTCCCAATGGTCGCCGGCCCAGCTCCAGGCATAGGGCGCGAACACGCGGGTCCAGGCCTGCAGCGAGGCGATCGCGCCGATCGCCAGCGTGGAGAAGCCCAGCTGCTGGAACCACAGCGGCGCGTAGGGGTTGAACAGTCCGATCGACGCGAAATAGGCGAAGCTGAGCGCGCCGAACGGCGCCAGCGAGCCCGCGGGCCTCAAGACAGGCTGCCCGCGATCGGCGGCACCTGAATGTGGACGTCGGCGTTCTGCGCCCGCTGGCGCAGCGCGTGGTCCATCACCACCAGCGCCAGCATGGCTTCTGCGATCGGTGCAGCCCGGATGCCCACGCAGGGGTCATGGCGGCCCTGCGTCGAGACCGAGGTGGGTTCGTTGTCGCGGTTGATCGAGGGGCGCGGCAGCCGGATCGAACTGGTGGGCTTGATGGCCAGCGTCACGATCAGGTCCTGGCCGCTCGAGATGCCGCCCAGCGTGCCGCCGGCGTGGTTGGTCTCGAAGCCCAGGGGCGTGAGCGCATCGCCATGCTCGCTGCCGCGCTGCGTGACCACCTTGAAGCCGTCGCCGATCTCCACGCCCTTGACGGCATTGATGCCCATCATCGCGTGGGCGATGTCGGCGTCGAGCTTGTCGAACAAGGGCTCGCCCAGGCCGGGCGGCGGGTTGTGGGCCATGCAGATGATCTTGGCGCCGACCGAGTCGCCCGACTTGCGCAGCGCGTCCATTGCTGCCTCGAGCTTCGGCACGATCTCGTCGTTGGGCGCGAAGAACGGGTTCTGGTGGATCCAGGAAAAATCGTGGAAAGGAATCTCGATGTCGCCCAGTTGCGCCATCCACGCATCGAAGCGCATCTGGTGGTGTTCGCGCAGCCACTTCTTGGCCACCGCACCGGCGGCCACCATCGGAGCCGTCAACCTCGCCGATGCCCGCCCGCCGCCGCGCGGATCGCGCAGCCCGTACTTGCGCCAGTAGGTGTAGTCGGCGTGGCCGGGGCGGAACGTGTCGAGCAGGTTCGCGTAGTCCTTGCTGCGCTGGTCGGTGTTGGGGATCAGGAGCGCGATCGGCGTGCCGGTGGTCAGGCCCTCGTACACGCCCGACAGGATCTGCACCTGGTCGGCCTCCTGGCGCTGCGTGACATGGCGGCTCGTGCCGGGCTTGCGGCGGTCGAGGTCGGGCTGAATGTCGGCCTCGGACAGCGCCATGCCCGGCGGGCAGCCGTCGATCACGCAGCCGATCGCCGGGCCGTGGCTCTCGCCGAAGTTGGTGACGCGAAAGAGGTGGCCGAAAGTGCTGCCCGACATGCAGGCATTCTAGAAGCCCGCTACTGAGGAGGCGCCGCCGCCGTGGGCGGCTCGTCGCCCTCGCCCACCGGCCAGTCGCGGATGTAGGCCTTGAGCATGCGGTTCTCGAAGTCCTGGCTGTCGACTACCGCCTTGGCCACGTCGTAGAACGAGATCACGCCCATCAGCGTCTTCTGGTTCATCACCGGCAGGTAGCGCGCGTGGCGCTGCAGCATCATGCGGCGCACCTCGTCGAGTTCGGTCTCGGGCGTGCAGGTGAGCGGGAAGTCGTCCATCACCGTGCGCACGAGGGTCGTGCCCACGCTGCCGCCGTTGCGCACCACGGCCTGGATCACTTCGCGGAAAGTGAGCATGCCCACCAGTTCGCCGTGGTCCATCACGCACAGCGAGCCGATGTCCAGTTCGGCCATCGTTCGCAGCGCGCTGTCCAAGGTCTCTGCCGGTGTCACGGTGTAGAGCGTGCCGCCCTTGACACTCAGGATGTCGCTGACTTTCATGGGGCTCTCCGTCGTGCGGTGTCGAAGGCAACATAGCACACAATGGGCTGTCAACGCACCCCCGAGAGTTTGCCCATGCCCGGTGCCTCCGACCCCGCATTCGACACCCTGGCGCTGCATGCCGGCGCCGCACCCGACCCGGCCACCGGCGCGCGTGCGCTGCCGATCCACCTGACCAGCGCCTACGTGTTCGAGTCGAGCGAACAGGCGGCGTCGCTGTTCAACCTCGAGCGCTCGGGCCATGTCTACAGCCGCATCAGCAACCCGACCAACGCGGTCTTCGAGGAGCGCATGGCCGCGCTCGAGGGCGGCGTGGGGTCCATCGCCACCGCCAGCGGCCAGGCCGCGCTGACGCTGGCGATCACGACACTGGCAGGCGCCGGCTCGCACATCGTCTCCAGCTCGGCGCTGTACGGCGGCTCGCACAACCTGCTGGCCTACACGCTGGCGCGCTTCGGCATCGCCACCACCTTCGTCAAGCCGGGCGACATCGACGGCTGGCGCGCGGCGATCCGGCCCGAGACGCGGCTGCTGTTCGGCGAGACGCTCGGCAATCCGGGACTGGATGTGCTCGACATTCCTGCGGTTTCGACCATCGCGCACGAGGCCGGCGTGCCGCTGCTGGTGGACTCGACCTTCACGACACCATGGCTGATGCAGCCGTTCAAGCATGGTGCCGACCTGGTCTTCCACTCGGCCACCAAATTCCTGTGCGGGCACGGCACCGTGATCGGCGGCGTGCTGGTCGACAGCGGCGCCTTCGACTGGAGCCGCGCGGCACGCTTCCCGGAACTCAACCAGCCCTACGCCGGTTTTCACGGCATGGTGTTCAGCGAGGAGTCCACCGACGGCGCGTTCCTGCTGCGCGCACGTCGCGAGGGCCTGCGCGACTTCGGGGCCTGCATGAGCCCGCACACCGCGTGGCTGGTGCTGCAAGGCATCGAGACGCTGCCGCTGCGCATGGCGCGCCATGTGGACAACACGCGCAAGGTGGTCGCGTTCCTGGCCGCACACCCGATGGTCGCCGCGGTCGGCTACCCCGAGCTCGAAAGCCATCCGAGCCATGCCCTCGCCAAGCGCCTGCTGCCCAAGGGCTGCGGCGCGGTCTTCAGCTTCGACCTGAAGGGTTCGCGCAAGCAGGGTGTGGCCTTCATCGAGGCGCTGAAGATCTTCTCGCACCTGGCCAACGTCGGCGACTGCCGGTCGCTGGTGATCCACCCGGCCTCGACCACGCACTTCCGGATGGACGACGCGGCCCTGGCGCAGGCGGGAATCGGCCCGGGCACGATCCGGCTTTCGATCGGGCTGGAGGACGCCGACGACCTGATCGATGACCTGAAGCGCGCGCTCAAGGCCGCGGAGAAGGCCGAATGAGGCTGGATGTCAAAGGCCGCGAGGCCTATGCCTACACGGGAGGCAAGCCCTTCGATGCGGCGCTGCCTACCGTCGTGTTCATCCACGGTGCCGTCAACGACCACAGCGTCTGGACCCTGCTGGCGCGATGGTTCGCGCACCACGGCCATGGCGTGCTGGCGGTCGATCTGCCGGGCCACATGCGCAGCGCGGGCCCGGTGCTGCCGAGCGTCGAAGCGATGGCCGAATGGTTGCTGGCGTTGCTCGACGCCGCCGGGGTGCGCCGCGCCGCGCTGGCCGGCCACAGCCTGGGCTCGTTGGTCGCGCTCGAAGCGGCATCTCGCGCCCCCGATCGCGCGACCTCGTTGGTGATGCTCGGCACCTGCGTGCCGATGCCGGTGCCGCAGGCGCTGCTCGACCTG
>Ga0209797_10001620_pt1 | contig 11356 bp, 8 predicted proteins | sample DOMMetBare3Fresh_2_FD_187472 | JGI IMG/M metagenome (GOLD analysis project Ga0209797, IMG submission 187472) | Wetland sediment microbial communities from St. Louis River estuary, USA, under dissolved organic matter induced mercury methylation -... | ecosystem: Environmental > Aquatic >...
GAGTTCGGGCAAATGCTGACGCTGAAAATTAGTTTTCTCCAGACGAACGTTTTTTAATAAATAAGCGTCACACTTACTGGTATATTTATTTACCAGGTTAATTTCAGTTCTCCTTTTTAAAATCAAAATAATACAAATGAAAAAGTTATCTCTGATTTTGTTGACTTTTTTTGCACTGGCAGTTACCGTTTCGGCCCAGCCCGGCGGTGGTTTTCAACGTCAAACGCCTGAAGAACGGGCAGCGGCGATACATCAAAAACTGGATAGTGCCTTCAAATTAGCCCCTGGCAAATTAGCCACTCTTGATACAGCTTTATTAGCCCTTTATAAAGCACAGGATGCAAGGATGCAGGAAATTTTTTCCAGCGGAGAAAGGCCAGACAGAGAAACTATGATGGCAGAAAGGAAAAAATACTCCGATGCAAGGGACGAAATGATCAAAATGATGCTGAATGAAGAACAATTTGCAATCTGGAAAGACAAAATTGAACCTTCGATGCGTCCGCAAAGGCCTCCCGGAGCTGGTGGTCCCGGTGGAAATAATTAATTATTTGCACACTAAGTCTTTATTCCCTTGCCACTGGCAGGGGATTTTTTTGTGATGGACGGATTAAATGGACGCCTCAATAATTGTAAATTCAATATTGAATGATAAGCAGGGAGTTCTTGCATTGCAAAAACCTAAACTGATTGTATGAAGCAGACATTTACACTTATATTTTTCTCAGTTATTTTTTTATATGGCCAGGCACAACTTCCCTGTTCAAAACCCCAATTCCGCCAGTTCGATTTCTGGATAGGTGATTGGGAAGCTTTTGGCCCAAAAGGAGCGAAGGCCGGCGATAGTAAGATTAGTGTGCTCCTTGACAGCTGTGTAATACTGGAAGAGTGGACCAGTGCCGGTGCACAACAGGGATTAATTTACACCGGCAAAAGCTTTAACTCTTACAACGCTGCAACAAAACAATGGCAACAAACCTGGACAGATAATACCGGCAATACCACCGAGTTTTTAAGAGGCGAAGGCAGCGATGGAAAAATTATTTACTATGCTGATAAAGTGGGCGGACCCGATGGAAAAACTTTTATGCGAAGGCTTACTTTCACCAAACTCAGCAACGAAAAAGTAAGACAATTGGGTGAACGTAGTGATGATGAGGGTAAAATCTGGACAACGGAATATGACCTTGAGTATCGGAAAAAATTCGTAAACCCGGCAGCAATTGCAGATACAGTGTTAAAGAAAATGGAGATGGCATATAATAGTGGTGAGTTTAAAAAGATTGCCAATTATTACAGCAATAACGCAAAAATTGTAAACAAAGTGGTTGAAGCCAGTGGAAGAGAACAATTACAAAAATACTGGGCTGGTTTTGCCGGCATGGGAGGCACCTGGAAATTAATAAATGAAAAAACAGAAAAAACAGGTGAGTTGATTTGGCTGAAAGGAACTTCTGTTATTACAGATAAATCAGCCAGGCAACACAAGGTAAGCTTTACACTCATCTTTATTTACGAAGATGGAGAATGGAAGATTCTACAGGATGCTTATTGGCAGTAATATTTATAAAATGAAAAGGACCATTCTTTTAATCGTTATTTCAATACTAGTATTTTTTACATCTGTATGTAAGAAATCAGATAAAAAATATTTTAACGGAACCATTGAATATGCATATAGTTATTCCAGCGATTCATTAAATGTTGATTCTCTTATAGCCGCCCGTCCTGTAAAAGGGAGTTTCAGATACGATGAATATAATTACCAGAGCCGGTTTATCAATACAGATACATTTACTTACTATTATTCCGGCAGGTTGAATAAATGTATAGCAGAAGCAGGCAATACAAAAAAATACGAATGTGAAGATTACAGCCTAATGACTGATTCGGTCCTTGCAGTAAAAGAATATTTGACTGAAGAAAAAGTACTCGGATACTCCTGCCGCATTCTTGAACTGCAAAAGAAAAATTCGGTAGTAAAATATTATATTAGCACTGATTTGAAAATTGCTCCGGCAACTTACAAATTACATAAATCCTACAACTGGGATGTATATGGTGAAAAATCAGAAGGAGGATTAATACTGAAACTGGAACACCGGTTTAAATCTTTTACCATGTCGGGTATTGCAACTGGCATAAGTGTTATGAAAGACAACTTCAATGCGCTTGAAATAAATGATTCCCTATTTAGTCAAATATGCAAATAATGTTGTCTGGATATTCCCACCCCCTTATCCCGTTTTTTTATCATTAGGTACTGGAATCATTTTAAATGAACTTATACCATGATAAACGGCAGTCATTTCTCTGTTTATTTCTGTAACTTAATCTCCCCAAAACTTAATTTTTTATGAGATACATCCTGTTGGTGCTGATCCCGGCAATTTTAATTGCGAATACATCTTATGCCCAAATGGATGTACCACCCAGCGGCGGTAATCCCCGTGCAATGGTGAGTGAAGAAGTAGGGATCACCAGTATTACAATAAAATATGGCCGCCCCGATGTAAATAAAAGGGAAGGAAAAATTTTTGGCGATGGTAATTTAGTTCCATATGGATTTAGCACCAGCAGTTTTATCACCAATACGAACACGGCTCCCTGGCGGGCAGGTGCCAATGAAAATACCACCATCACGTTTGAGCATGATGTAAGAGTGGAGGGAAAAGATATAAAGGCTGGAACTTACGGCCTGCATATGGCACTGGCACCAGATAAGGCAAAACTGATATTCTCGAATCAATCAGATGCATGGGGAAGTTTCTATTATGAAGAAAAATATGATGCCTTACGGGTAGATGTAAAGCCTGTTGTATTGGAAAAAAGTGTAGAATATCTGAAGTATGAATTTATTGAACACAAGGAAAAACATTGTGTAATAGCCCTGCAATGGGAAAAACTTTCCATTCCCTTTAAAGTGGATGTAGATGTTGACAATATTGTTATTGCAAGATTAAGAGAACAGATAACCAGCCAGAAAGGATTTAACAGCACCAATATGTTACAGGCTGCACAGTATTGTTTAAATAAAAATATAAATTTAGAAGAAGCTTTGCAATGGAGCATCCGGGCTATTAATGGTTTCCAGGGGCAAAAAAGTTTTATTACCTTAAGAAATCTTGCAACTGCTTATGATAAACTGAACAGAACCCAGCAGGCCGATTCAACGATGGACGAAGCTTTACTGATAGCTACTGCCAATCAATACACTGCTTATGGCCGGCAGCTTATCGGGCAAAAAAGAGTGGATAGGGCAATGGATATTTTTAAAGCTTCACAAAAACGCTATGGTGATGTATGGGGTGTAAATAATGGAATGATGAGTGGTTATTCAGCCAAAGGGGATTTTAAAAATGCAATCAGGTATGCAGAGAAAGCCTTCATACAGGCGCCAAATGAAGCATCCAAAAAACAAATAGAAAATTACCTTTTAAAACTGAAAGATGGCAAAGACATCAACTAAGAAATTGGCAGTACTCAAAACAAAAGAGAATAATGCCAGTGTGGAAGAATTTCTGAAAACTGTTGCCGATGAAACAAAACGGAAAGACAGTGAAGCAATTTTAAGTATGATGAAAAAAATAACCGGCGAAAAACCCAAAATGTGGGGCGCCAGCATTATTGGATTCGGAAATTACATTTACGAATCTCCCAAAACAGGCAGGAGCGGCGAATGGTTTATGACCGGCTTTTCGCCCAGAAAACAAAACCTCACTATATACATGATGCCTGGCTTTGCTGCTTACGGCGATCTTTTAAAAAAACTGGGCAAATATAAAATTAGTGGTGGAAGCTGTCTTTATATTAATAAGTTGACGGATGTGGATAGTAAGGTGCTGAATGATCTGATCGGCCAGTCATTTAAAAAGATGAAAGAAAAATATTCAAAAAAATAAAAAAACAAATATGGATAATGCAATCAGCTGGTTCGAAATAGGAACCACGGACCTGGAGAGGGCCACTAAGTTTTATGAAACCATTTTTAATGTAAAATTGGCTCCACTTGAAATGCCCAATATCAAAATGCGGATGTTCCCGCTGGATGATATGATGAAGGGTGTAGGAGGCGCATTGGTGGACAGCGGCGGATTCCATAAGCCATCTGCAACAGATGGTCCATTGATTTACCTGAATGGTAATCCGGATGTACAAAATGTGTTGGACAAAGTGGAAGCAGCCGGCGGAAAAATATTAGTACCTAAAACACAGATATCTCCGGAGTACGGATATATGGCAGTGATGATAGATACGGAAGGGAACAGGATAGCATTGCACTCAGTTTAGTAATTAACTGAACTGATTTTATTATTAAATTTTTAATTGAATACCGGATTAACTATTCATGGGGAATAAATTCATCCATTTCTATTGAAAGCTTCATCTAATAAATTATTGACCAAATCCAGAAACAACATACCAGTTTGCTCCATCACTTACAATTGTAATGGCATCAAAATTATCTTTCACATCAGTATAAGTAGCTGCACCATTTATGGTTTGGCCGGCAAATGCAGTAACAATAATGTCTTTATTACCCGGGCTATTATTTTTAATGGTATATATTCTTCCTCTATTTGTTAGTGCTTATTTATTTTTACCAGTATTCAAGTTTGCTTCCGGCTTTAATAACGTGTTGGTTAGCATTTTCTTCATCGTACCGTAACGTAATTGTTCCGCTTGCGGAAGGGGTGATAGCACCCCTTATAACAGCAATATTATTTAGTTGTGAAGCAGTGTGGCTGTGAGTTTGGTCATATGATACTAAATTATAGTCGAAGTTAGTAGTGAGTCCATTAGGCGTTGAATAACTATAAGCAAGAAAGTTATATGCCGGTCCATTCAGCGCAAAAAATAATCCTTCTGTTAAGGCTGTAGAAGTAAACATAACTGTTGCAACAAAATGGTAGGTATTACCGGCAGTAACCGGGAAACTGAGTTCTGTAATATCGGCCCAGACTATAGAATTACAACTTTGATCAGCCGTTTTTGTTACCAGCGTTCTGTATGACGAAGCTCCTGGAGTAGACCAGGAAGCTAATCCAGCAGCATCAGAAGTGAGCACTTTTCCAGCTCCCTGGGTTCCGTCTACAATTTTTACAGAACCAATCACATCCAATTTTGCAGATGGGCTTGATGTGCCTATCCCAACATTTACAGCATCAGCTCCGGTTCCACCAAGTACTAAAGAATTGCTGGCACCAACTTTTGCATTATACCCGATTGCTGCAGCTTTAGTGAAATTATTGGCTGTTGCATCTGCATTAAAACCTACAAACGTGTTGTTACTACCAATTGAATTTGTAATTCCGGCAGTATAACCAATGGCTGTGTTATTGTTTCCTGAAGTATTATTTACTCCCGCATTATTACCATCAAAATGATTGTTGGAACCGTTTGTATTTTGATAACCAGCCTGGTAACCAACAAAATGATTATTGTTGCCGGAAGTATTCGTCCATCCAGCGTTGGTTCCTAAAAAACTATTATTGCTGCCGGTATTATTCCACCCGGCTCTGTATCCGAAAATGGCATTATTGGAACCTACTAAATTAAAATAACCTGCATCAGTACCTACTGCAGTGTTATAGGATCCGGTAGTTGTTAGATATCCCGCAGAGTGGCCTACGTAAGTATTATAAACGGCAGTGGTGTTTGACCATCCTGAAAAAGTTCCGAAAAATGCATTGCGGGTTCCAGTTGTATTAAACATACCTGATTGAAAACCAACAAAAGCATTTTCAGCTCCTATTGTATTAGCTCTTCCTGTTTGATGGCCTATAAAAACGCTTCCACTGGCGGTGGTGTTTGCCATACCAGCAGTTTCTCCCACAAAAATATTATTCAATCCTGTAGTGTTGGCTGCACCGGCGTCTTTTCCGATGAACACATCTGAAGTTCCGCTCGTATTGGCAAAACCTGCATTGTTTCCGATAAAAACATTGTTGGAACCGGTATTCGTATTATATCCTGCCTGTATTCCCATTAAAATATTTCCCGATCCTGCACCCAGGTTATAACCAGCCTGGTATCCGAATACATTGTTATTCCAACCAGTTGTAATTCCTTTTCCTGCATCATTGCCGTATGTGCTGTTATAAGAGCCACTTGTTATACTGGCACCTGATGAACTACCCATACTCGAATTGTTGGTACCATTACCTGCTGCATTCAGCGCAAGGTATCCCACAGCAGTATTATCACTTGCTGTTTTTAATTGTCCGGATTGGTAACCGATATAGGTATTACGACTGGCAGTTACATTACTATAACCTGCCTGGTATCCATCAAAATGGTTATTGACTCCTGTGGTATTTGAATAGCCAGCCCGGTATCCTACAAAATGGTTATTGCTGGCTGTATTATTATAACCCGTCTGGTATCCATATACTGTATTATTACTACCCGTAATATTGTTATACAATGATTGATATCCACTGGCTGTATTGTAGTTACCAGTGGTATTCAGGTATAAAGACAAATTTCCGATGGCTACATTATTGATACCAATTGTATTTAGTTTCATGGCGTCATTGCCATAAGCAACATTACCCGATCCGCTGGTATTTGCGCCCATCGTTCCTACTCCGGTTGCGATATTATCACTTCCGGTCGTATTACTGGTAAGAGATGATTCACCGATTGATGTATTTCGGTTTCCTGTTGTTGTTTGCTGTAAGGTCCTTGCTCCAAAAGCAGTATTATTATATCCTGTAGTATTTAGTTGTAATGCCAGGTCACCAACACCCGTATTCTTATATCCTGAAGTATTATTTGATAAAGCCTGAAAACCTGTTGCTGTATTACTAAAACCAGCCAAATTGTTTTGCAATGCACTGCTGCCAACGGCCACATTTTGCGAACCCGTGGTATTGTTATTCAGTGCACTATTACCTACAGCGGTATTACTATTACCGGTATTTTGTTGTAAAGCACCGGCACCTATAGCCGTATTTCCAATAGCCGTTGTTGCTAAATTCAGCGCATAGGAGCCTATGGCTGTATTGGAAGTTCCGGTAGTAATTGCAGATCCTGCGTTTACACCAAAAATAGAATTATTACTGCCGGATGTAATACTGTTTGCAGATAAATAACCAAAGGAAGTATTACCAAAATCAATTTTACCGGATTTTTGGTTGTTTATTCTAAAATTCATGGGTTTGGCATCGGTAGTGCCTAAGAAATGAGTTCCGTCCACAGTACCACCGTTTCCTAAAATATGCCAGTCGTTATAAGGCGAACCAATATTTCCGCCACACATACTTCTCCAGGCAGAACCTATATATTGGCAAATACAGCTTGAATCGGTATTGTAAATAAACATACCGGCCACGGGGCTGGCAATGGCATTCATCTGTGCACCCGTCAAGCGTGGCAGCACCAAACCTTTTGAAGTGGACTCCAGTTCTAATAAGGAACCGCTACCAATGGTGGTGGGGTTATTACCAATTTTTACTTGTGCAGATAATTTGCCTGAAAAACATGCAATATATATTACCAAACAAATTTTAAGAAGCTTTTTCATAATCACTGGATATTATTTTTCAGGAACTATATTATATTCATTTATCAGTTGTTGATTTTGAATCAGAAAGTTTTAATTGTTTAGAAATCTTATTTACTAATTCTTTCAGTTCATTGATTGAAAGATTTTGAGCATCAATTTGCTGTTGCATATTTATTATCGAAGTTTCTTTTAGTTTCTTTTGCTCCTGCAGTTGCTGAATCTGCTGCTGTTGTTCCTGCATTGCTTTGATCATGGGAACAATTAATTCTGCATACGCAAGAGAATAATTGTCTTTATCTGATTGAGGAACATGAACAATATTATTTACATTAATTCCTGCTTTTTTGCAGGCAGCTTCTACGTCTTGTGCTATTAAACCTATTTCTCTTTTTGATTGTTTTTGCAGCAATACATTATTATCAATATTTTTTTCACCAAGAAATTGACTGAATTTCTGATATTCAAAATTGTAGGTTACCGGTTTTAAGTCCATGATGAAATCAAGCCCAACAACATTATTCTTAACATTTGTTTTAAACCGTCCGTCAGAAGGAAAGGTATAAGCGACCTGGCCTTCAATAACAGTAACAGCTCCATTCCCGATTCTTACTTTATTACTTGCATTTACAATGGCACCATTGCCGATAGCAGTTGCATTACTAAAGTTATTTCCCGAAGCATCGGCTGCATAACCCAAAAATGTATTGTTATTGCCTGTTGTATTTGTATATCCTGCATTTACACCATAAGCGGTATTTTGTATTCCGGTGGTATTTACATATAAGGCCTGGTATCCGCTAGCTGTATTGTTGTTTCCGGATGTATTTGCATTAAGTGAACGTACGCCACTGGCCGTATTATAATTTCCAATTGTATTTGAATACAATGCTGCCTGGCCATTTGCAGTATTAGAGTTCCCTGAAGTATTTGAATAAAGGGCTTGCAATCCGGTGGCTGAATTCCAACTACCCGTGGTGTTAGTGAATAATGAAACAGCGCCGACGGCTATATTATCGGTTCCTGTTGTATTATTAGCCATGGACGAGTTCCCTACAGCAGTATTAGAACTGGCGGTTGAATTTAATCTCAATGCGTTTCTCCCCACTCCTGTATTACTCGACCCTGTTGAATTGGAATAACCAGCCTGGTATCCTGAAAAAGTATTATTAACTCCTGTCGTATTGAAATAACCAGCCTGGTTTCCTGAAAAATAATTATTAACTCCTGTCGAATTGGAATAACCTGCCAGGTATCCAATAAAATGATTATCACTAACCAAATTAGAATACCCAGCCAGATGGCCTATAGCCAGGTTTCTGCTTCCGGTAATATTAGAATAACCGGCTTCAAATCCTGTATAAGTATTTCCTGTACCTGTAGTATTAAAATAGCCTGTTTCATTACCAGTAAAAGTATTGGCATACCCGGTTGTAGTGTTGTAACCAGAATAAAGACCAACTGCAACAGTAGTGCTTACATCAGTAGCAAATCGTAAAGCCATTGTGCCAAGTGCTGTATTCTGGGTACCCGTAATATTTTTTTGCATCGTGCCATAACCAATAGAAACATTTGAGTATCCGGTAGTATTATCTTCTAAATTGGAATTTCCAATGCTGGTATTGTAACTTCCGGTAGTGTTGTCAATTAATGAAGATGCGCCAACAGCTGTATTACTTTCGCCCGTGGTATTAGTTGTTAATGCTGAATAGCCAATAGCTGTATTAGAAAATCCTGTAGAGTTACTATACCCGGACCTATAGCCGGAAAAATAATTTTCTACTCCGGTGGTATTGGAGTAACCCGCCTTATAGCCTACGAAATGATTATTGCTTGCTGTATTGTTTAACCCGGCCTGGTATCCAACAAACAGGCCATTGCTTCCGGTAGTATTAGCAGCTCCTGCAGAATAACCCAGAAATGAATTTCCGGATCCTGTAGTGTTTTGAGTTCCGGCCGCAGTGCCAATGGCAACATTATTATCCGCTGTATTCCAATAAAGTGCGGCATTGCCAATTGCGACATTATACATTCCTGAAGTGCCATTACGCATCGCCTCGTATCCCATAGCTGTATTTCTTCCTCCACTCGTATTTCTGTACAATGAAGCATAGCCTACGGCTGTATTATCGCTGGCTGTGGTAGCTGCTGCAATGGCATAATTACCCAAGGCTACATTATTATTCCCCGAAATATTAGCAGCTAATGTCCCTTGCCCGAATGCCGCATTATCAATGCCCGTTGTATTTGCCTTCAATGCCCTGTATCCAAACGCATTGTTCGTAAACCCTGTGGTGTTTGAAAAACCCGCACTGTCCCCTACAAATGTATTTCGATAACCGGTTGTGTTATTATAGCCTGCTAGATAACCAAAGTATGAATTTTGTGAACCGGATGTGTTGGTGAAACCCGCCTGGTGTCCTGTAAAAGTATTAGCTGTTCCGCTGTTAGAATTTCCTGACTGGTAGCCAAAGAAAGCATTGCTATTCGTATTGTCTATGCGTCCCGCTTTCTCATTATTAACCCGGATGTTAAAAGGTATATTATCCGTTGTTCCCAAAAAATTAGTACCATCAACCGTACCCGCATTTCCTAATACATGCCAGTCGTTATAAGGTGACCCGATGTTTCCGCCACACATACTTCTCCACGCAGAACCCGTATACTGGCAGATACAGCTGGAGTCTGTATTATAAATAAACATTCCTGCAACTGGACTTGCAATCGCATTCATCTGCGTACCGGTCATACGTGGTAAAACAAGGCCCTTGGTGGTTGACTCCAGTTCCAATAGTGAACTGTTGACAATAGTAGTCGGATTATTTCCTATTTTGACCTGTGAATATATTTTACCTGTACCGTATGAAAACGCTATAATGTAGATAATTAAAAATTTTTTCATACGAAATGGATTTTTTATGTCTTCAACGAAAAATATTTATGTGATAACAAGTTTTTATTTATTGTAAAATAATTTTTCGTGGTTGGCCAATCTGTTTACCATCCGCTGTTAACAAATGGATAATATAATTTCCTTTTGGCAGTGTACTCATTTCCAGCCTGTATTTATTATTACCCGGGTTTATCATTATATCTTTTTTCATTAACCGTTGACCTGCTTCATTAAACAACAATAGGTTGGCAACGCCCGTACTATTCGTTTGAAAGTCTATAAATAAATGGCCTGTTCTTACAGGGTTTGGATATACATTAAAAAGATTATCTGTACCACTGCAATTTATTTGTACCTGCTGTACAGGGCCGTAAGCAAACAGACCATTCTTATCCACCATTTTAAGACGATAATAGTTTGCTTTTTCCTGTTGATTTACTTTTATATAATATGTATTTTTTGCAATACTATTTTTAGCAGGTATAATACCTATAGTATTATAATTGATTCCATTATTGCTTTGTTCTATTTCAAAACGGGCTACGTTTACTTCATTTGATGTGCTCCAGTTAATATCTGCATTACATTCATTTGCTATGGCCTTAAAACTTAATAACTTTAAAGTAAGCGGTATGGGATTAATTGCAACACCCCAGGTAAAAGCACTGAATGGCTGGCCTGTTCCCCATGCGTTTCCATTATCTGGATTAGTAGAATTTGCGGAGGTAGTAAATGAACCATCTGCTGCAAATGAACCAGGAACCGGATTTATTGATAAATTTTCCCAAATGCCATCCCAGGAAGTAATCACAATATCAGATGCTGAAAAAATTGATAAATCGGTTGCCCAGTCAGAATAACCGGCAACAGTATTTAATGCAGTTAATTTATATTGAGAAGCAGCTGTGCCATCTATATCCCAGAATTCACGGCTTGAAATTTTTACCAGCCCACCT
>Ga0209797_10001621_pt1 | contig 11355 bp, 9 predicted proteins | sample DOMMetBare3Fresh_2_FD_187472 | JGI IMG/M metagenome (GOLD analysis project Ga0209797, IMG submission 187472) | Wetland sediment microbial communities from St. Louis River estuary, USA, under dissolved organic matter induced mercury methylation -... | ecosystem: Environmental > Aquatic >...
GGAGCGGTGGTGCGCTCCTCGCCCACGGTCGAGGACCTGAAGGCGGGCCGGATCCCCGGCAAGCGCCTCGACGTGCTGGTGGACACCACCGAGGCCCCCCAGGCGCTGGAGCGGGCCCTCTCCCAGATCTCCGACCTCTCCCGGGTGGCCATCCGCGGCGCGGGGCCCGAGCTCGTCCCCCCCACCACGCCCGCCCCGGCGCGCCCCGAGCCGGCCGGCGCCGAGTCGGCGCGCACCGTGCGGGTGCGCACCGAGCTCCTCGACTACTTCCTCGATGCGGTGGGCGAGCTCATCCTCGCGACCGCGCGGCTGCGCGAGCTGGGGCGCGCCCTGCCGGCGCCGCACCGCCGCGCCCACGACGACGGCGTGGACCGGCTGCACACCATCGTCAAGGACCTGCACGGCAAGGTGATTGCGGTGCGCATGACGCCCATCGCCGTCGTCACCGACCGGCTGCCCCGCGCCGCGCGCGACCTGGCGCGCAAGGTGGGCAAGCAGGTGGACGTGCTGGTCTCGGGGACCGAGATCGAGATCGACCGCGCCATCCTGGACGAGCTCGGCGATCCGTTCCTCCACGTGCTCCGCAACGCCGTGGACCACGGCATCGAGTCCCCCGCGCAGCGGCAGCAGGCCGGCAAGCCGGCCGCGGGCCGCATCACCGTGTCGGCGCGGCGCGATCGCGACCGCGTGATCGTGGAGATCGCCGACGACGGCAAGGGCATGGACCCGGCGAAGCTCCGCGCCGCGGCCGTGGCCCGCGGCGCCATCGGGCCGGAGCAGGCGGCGGCCCTTTCCGACCGCGAGGCGCTCCTGCTCTGCTGTCTTCCCGGGGTCTCCACCGCCGACGTGGTCACCGACGTCTCGGGCCGCGGCGTGGGCATGGACGCCGTGAAGAAGACCGTCGAGGCGGTGGGAGGGACGCTCGAGATCGACAGCGCTCCCGGGACCGGGACCCGCCTCGTCCTGCGCCTCCCGCTCACCGTCGCGGTCCAGTCGGTGCTGCTCGTCCGCGTCGGCGAGGAGGTGGTGGGGCTCCCCATCGCCAAGGTCCACGGGGCCGCCGAGGTTCCGGTCGCGGGCCTGGAGCGGAGCCAGGGCGCGCCGCTCCTCGGCTACGACGGCGGCCACGTCCCGGTGCACGACCTGGCGCGGCTGCTCGGCATCCCCTCCGGGCCCCCGGGCGCGGTGTGCTCGGTGGTGGTGGCCGAGGGCGAGGGCGGCCGCATCGGCCTCGCCGTGGACGCCCTCCTCGGCCAGGAGGAGGCGGTGCTGAAGCCGCTCTCGCGGCCGCTCAACCTCGTCCCCGGCCTCTCCGCCGTCACCGTGCTGGGCAGCGGGCGGCCGGTGTTCATCCTCGACGTGCCGAGGCTCCTCGCGGCATGAGCGCCGAGGCACGCTTGGGCCGCGCCGAGGTCGACGCGCTTCAGGAATTGGCCTCGGTCGGCTGCGGCCAGGCCCTGTCGGCGCTCGGCCGGCTCATGCGGCGGCGGCTGGAGATGGACGTCCCCGAGGCCTGGGTGGGCCAGAGCTCGGGCGCCATCGCCGACTTCCTGGGCGGGCTGGGGCAGGAGCTCGTCGCCGTGGCGGTGCAGCTCGAGGGGCTCCTCTCGGGGCAGCTCGTGCTCGCGCTGCCCGAGGCCGACGCCGCGAGGCTCGCCGCCTGCCTCGGCTACCCGGTGCCGGCGGGGGAGCGCTGGAGCGAGCTCGCCGAGAGCGCGCTCATGGAGTCGGGCAACATCGTCGGCTCGGCCTTCGTCTCCGCCGTCGCCGTCCTGGTGGGACAGAAGCTCCTCCTCTCCGTCCCGCGGCTGGCGCGGGGTGGCGGGCGGGAGTGCCTCGACGCGCTCGTGGCCCGCGACGCGGGCTCCATCGCCCTCGCCACCCGCTTCAGCGCCGCCGAGCCGCCCGGGCCGCTCGAGGGGCTCATCCTGGTGATGCCGGACCCGGAGCGCGTGGGGCCGCTGCTCGCCGCCCTGGACGTCGCCTGACATGGACGAGCGCGCGCTGCACAGGCTGCTCTCCCGGGTCGCGAAGGGAGACGTGACGGCGGCGGACGCCGTCGCGCTCCTGAAGGGCCTGCCCTACGAGAGCCTGGGCGGCTTCGCCACGCTCGATCACCACCGTACGCTGCGCGTGGGGATGCCCGAGGTGGTGCTCGCCGAGCGCAAGACCGCGGCCCAGGTGGCCGCCATCGCGAGGAAGCTCGCGGCGCGGGGCCCGCTCCTCGTCACGCGCCTCTCGCCGGAGAAGGCCGGCCCGGCGCGCCGCGCCGTGCGCGGGAGCCGCTACGACCCGGTGTCCCGGACGCTCTCCCGCGGCCGCATGGACCTCCCCACGCGCGGGCCGGTGGGGGTGTGCTGCGCGGGGACGAGCGACATCCCGGTGTGCGAGGAGGCGGCGGTCACGCTCGGCGTGATGGGGGTCGAGGCGATCCGCATCTACGACGTCGGGGTGGCCGGGCTGCACCGGCTCCTGGCACGGCGCGAGGACCTCGAGCGCTCGGTGGCGCTCGTCGTCGCGGCCGGCATGGAGGGGGCGCTGCCCAGCGTCGTCGGAGGCCTGGTGGGCCGGCCGGTCGTCGGGCTGCCGACCAGCGTCGGCTACGGCGCGTCGCTCGGCGGCCTCGCGCCGCTCTTCACCATGCTCAACTCCTGCGCGCCCAACGTGACGGTGGTGAACGTGGACAACGGCTTCGGCGCCGGCTTCGTGGCGGGCCTCATCGCGAGGGCGTGATGGGCAAGCTCCTCCTCCTCGAGCCCATCGGCGGCATCGCCGGGGACATGTTCCTCGCCGCCGCGCTCGACCTCGGGGTCGCGAGCTCCGAGCTCTCGAAGGTCCTCGGGACGCTGGGCCTCCCGGGCTGGCGGCTCGAGGTGACCTCGGTCGAGGTGGACGGGATCCGCGCCACGCACGTGGACGTGGTCGTCGAGGGGCCGCAGCCGCAGGCGCGGGACCTCGCCGAGATCCTGGACCTGGTGGGCCACGGCGGGCTCCCGCCGCGGGCGCGCGAGCGCGCCCGGGCGATCTTCGAGCGCATCGGCCGGGCCGAGGCCAAGGTCCACGGCATCCCGCTCGAGAAGGTCCACTTCCACGAGGTGGGGGCGCTCGACTCCATCATCGACGTCTGCGGCGCCGCGGCGGCGCTCGACCTCCTGGGCTGGCCGCGGGTGGTCTCGGCGCCGCCGGAGCTCGGGACCGGCCTCGTCCGCACCGCCCACGGCAACCTGCCGGTGCCGCCGCCCGCCGTGCTCGAGATCCTGGCCGGCAAGCCGGTGCGCCTCTCGGGCCCGCCGGGCGAGGCGGTGACGCCCACCGGCGCGGCGCTGCTCGCGGAGCTGTGCGAGATCGGGGACCTCCCGGCGGTCGCTCCCGAGCGCGTCGGGTACGGCGCCGGCACGGCCCGCTGGCCCGACCGGCCGAACGTCCTGCGCATGACGCTCGGCCAGGACCTCTCGAGGGCCGAGCCCGGGGCGGGCGGGCGCGGCTGGCGCACCGGGCTCTGGGTCATCGAGGCGAACCTGGACGACGCGACGGGCCAGGTCCTCGGGCGGGCGCTGGAGGCGGCGCTGGAGGCGGGCGCGCTCGACGCCTGGGTGGCCCCGGCCACCATGAAGAAGGGGCGGCCCGGCTTCCTCCTCGGGGCCCTCGCCACCGGCGAGCTGCGCGATGCCGTGGCCCGCACGCTGCTCGCCGAGACCCCCACGCTCGGCGTGCGCGCCCACCCCGTGGAGCGGCTGGAGCTGGCACGCGAGTGGGTCGAGGTGGGGACGCGCTACGGGCCGGTGCGCGTCAAGGTGGCGAAGGACGGGGGACGGACCGTCGGCGCCCATCCCGAGTACGACGACTGCCTCGTCCGGGCCAAGGCGAACGGGGTCCCGGTGCGGGAGGTCCTCGACGCGGCATTCGCGGCCTTCCGCGCCCTGCAGGACTGAGAGCCTGTGAAGAAACCCCGTCACAGGCTCTGATCGCGCCGCGGCCACCCGGGGCCCCCGAACTCGCGGCCCCCCGGGCGGGTGATAGACTCGGTCCCCCGTGGACCCCGAAAGGTCGCCCAGAGACGAGGCCGAGCGCGAGCTCGCCCAGGAGCTGCGGCGCACGCAGGCCCTGCTCGAGCGGCTCATCGACAGCTCGCCGGACGCGGTGGTGGCCTGCGACCTCGCCGGCCGGGTGGTCCTCTTCAACAAGGCCGCCGAGCGGCTCACCCAGTACGGCGCCGCCGAGGCCATCGCCGGCCTCGACGCCGGGCGGCTCTACCCGGAGGGAGTGGTGGACGACCTGCTGGAGCGGCTCCGCGGGGCGGGCCCCGTCGGGCGCGTGGAGGGGCTCCGGATCGAGGTGCTGACGCGCGCCGCCGAGCGGGTGCCCGTCACCGTCTCCGCCTCGCTCCTCTTCGAGGCCAGCGAGGAGATCGCCTGGGTGGCCATCCTGGTGGACCAGCGGGAGCGGATCTCGATCGAGCGCCGCCTCACCACCGCCGAGGAGAAGCTGAAGGAGAGCGAGAAGCAGGCCATGATCGCGGAGCTGGCGGGCGCCGCCGCCCACGAGCTGAACCAGCCGCTCACCTCGGTGCTCGGCTACGCCGATCTCCTCCGGCGCAAGACGCCGGCCACCGACCCGGCCTTCCGCTCCATCGACATCATCTACCGCGAGTCGGAGCGCATGGCCGAGATCGTGCGCAAGATCGGCCGCATCACCCGCTACGAGACGACGACCTACCTCGGCAACGTCCGCATCGTGGACATCGACAAGGCGACGGACAAGTGAGGCGCGCCAAGGACATGGCGCGCAAGGCGCCGCGGAAGACGGGCGCGGCGGCCGTCCGTCGCGCCGCGGTCGCGGCCGGCGCTCCGCGCCGCCTCGACGCCGTGGCGCTGCTCGCCGCCTTCGAGTGCGCCCCCACGGCGGCCGCCCTCGTCGAGGGCGACTCGGTGCTGGCCGTCAACGAGACCTTCGTGCGGACCATGGGGATCGGCCTCGCCTCCTGCGCCGGCCGGAAGCTCGCCGAGCTGCTCCCGCCCGAGGGCGCCGCCTTCGAGATGCCTCCCCCCGGAGGCGCCGCGAGCTACCGCACGCGCGTGGGCGCGGTCCCGGCCCGCGTGGACGTGAGGGTGCCGGAGCGCGCGGGCGGGCGGAGCCTCGCGGTGGTGGTGGTCTCGCCGCAGCTCGAGGACGCGGACACCGCGGCGAGCCGCGCGCTGCTCGAGCTCTCGCGCCAGGTGGCGGCGGCGCGGTCGGAGGAGGAGCTCTCGGGCGCGCTGGCCCGGGCGCTGGAGGTGCTCTTCCCGGGCCGGAGCTTCTGCATCCGCCTCGTGGACGCGAAGACGCTCGCCCTCACCACCCTCTACGCCCGCGGGCGCCTCAAGCCGACGGCCCGGGAGAAGGTGTCGCTGCGCCGCTCCGCAGCGAGGAGGACCGGCCTCTCCGAGGCGGCGCTCGAGGCCGGCGGCGTCACGGTCCTGGACGGGGACGACGACCCGGTCTTCGAGGGCTGCGAGCGGGCCCGGGCGGTGCCGCTGGCGGTGGGCGGCGCGCTCTTCGGCGTCCTCAACCTCGAGTATGAGAACGGGGCGCCGGGCGACCCCGACTCGGACGAGTCCCTGCTCCTTCAAGTCGCGAACCAGGCTGCGCTCGGCGTCCGCAACCTGCGCTCGATCGAGGAGCTCACCTTCCTCAAGACCTATCTCGAGGACCTCATCGAGAACGCCAATGCCCTCATCGTGGTGGTGAACCGCGACATGGAGATCCTGGTGTTCAACCGGGCCCTCTCCCGGCTCACCGCGTACGCCCGCGACGAGGCGCTCGGCGAGGGCCTGCTCACCTTCGTGCCCAGCTTCGAGCAGGACCGGACGGAGCAGGTGCTCCGGCGCAGCCTCGAGGGCGAGCCGGTGACGAGCTTCGAGACCCGCATCCTCCTGCGCGGAGGCGGCGAGGCCCAGGTGCTCTTCAACACCGCGCCCATCGCCGGCTCGGCCGGCGAGGTGGAGGGGGTCATCGCCATCGGCCAGGACCTGACGGCGCTGCGGGCCCTGGAGGAACGGGCCGAGCACTACCAGCGGCTCGCGGGATTCGGGCGCCTGGCGGCGGGCATCGTCCACGAGCTCAACAACCCGCTCACCTCCATCAACTCCTACGCCGAGAGCCTGCTCAACAAGTACCGGCACGGCGGGCTCGAGGGACCGGACGTGGAGAAGCTGCGGCGCATCCGGGAGGCCGGCGAGCGCATCCAGCGGTTCTCGCGCGACCTCATCACCTACGCGCGCCCATCGGCGGACAAGGTGGAGCGGGTGGACCTCGCGGCCCTCCTGGAGCAGGCCGCCCGCATGTGCGAGCCGGCCCTCAAGGAGGCGGCCGCGCGGGTCGCGACCCGCTTCGAGGCCACGCCCCAAGTCATGGGCGTGAAGGCGAGCCTCGTCCAGGTCTTCGTGAACCTCGTCACCAACGCCGCCCAGGCGCTGAAGGACCGCGGCGGGACGGTGACGCTCGGGCTCGCCTCGGTGGGGGACAGCGTCGCGGCCACGGTGGCGGACGACGGCCGCGGCATGACCCCCGAGGTGAAGAGCCGCATCTTCGAGCCCTTCTTCACCACCAAGCCCGACGGCCACGGAATCGGGCTCGGCCTCTCCATCGTGCAGGGCATCGTGGGGCGCCACGCCGGGACCATCGGCGTGGAGAGCGTCCCCGGCGAGGGCACCACCTTCACGGTGCTCCTGCCGAAGAACCCGCCAGGCGCGTGAGCGCGCCCCCCCCCCGATTCCAGGCCCCTCACGTCCCGAGGGACAGGACCGCGTAGCCCCGGAACGCCGGAAGCACCGTGGAGATGGAGTAGCCGGACGGGTTCATGGCGATGCGCTCGTCCGCCCCTTCCGCGGAGAGGAAGCGGGCGCTCTTGGCGGCGCCGACGACGTGCACGCCGAGGAACAGCGTCGCGCCGCGGACGGCCTCGCCCGAGAGCGGCACCAGGTGCGCCTCGACCCAGCCGTCCTTCTCGCAGACGGCCACGTGGACCGGGGCCCGCGCCACCACCGAGGCGGCGCGCCGACCCTTGCCGAGGAGGGTGGCGAGGGCGCGGGAGACGGGCTCGAGGCTCGCCGGGCCCGGCGCGAGCCCGGTCGCCGGGTTGTGCACCAGCGCCGGCAGCGACGCCACCATGCCGTTGCCCACCTTGATGCCGGCGGGCTTCCCCTCCGCCAGCACCTCGTGCGCCCTCCGGCCGGCGGCGTCCGCCGAGGCGGCTTCGCCGAAGACCAGCGCGGTGCCCCCGCCCTCGACCCGCTTGCGGACGGACTGGGCCTCGAGCGGCGTGAGGGCGCGGGCGTCGGCGAGGACGAGAGTGGACTGGGCCGGCGCGTCCTGCGGCCGGAGCACCACCGGGGCCTGCACGTGCAGGCGCGCGAGCGCCTCGACGGCCTCCTCGACGGCGCGCCGGTGGAGCCCTCCGGTCCACAGGTCGCACTCGGCGGAGTAGAGGACGGCGCACTCCATCGCCGGCGAGGACGGCGTGGGCGCGTCGCGGCGGGCGGCGAGCGACCTCGCGAAGCGCCGGATGGGGGCGAGGGCGATCCCGTCCTCTCCGGCGTGGCCCGCGACCTCCACGCCGCACGCCGCCGCGATGCCGGCGAGCCGCGGCAGCGCCTCGGACGGCGTTGCGGGGGGGAGCTCGGCGGCGCAGGGGCGCCGGCCCATGACGGCGCGGAACAGCCGGAAGGCGCCGGCCCCCGTCGAGTGGGAGAGGATCTCGGCCGGGAAGACGGCGGCGTCCAGCTGGCGGGCCGCCACGAAGGCGGCGGGACCGGCGGTCTCGAAGCGGGCGGCGAGCTCGAGGGCGTGACCCGCCGCGCGGGCCCGGTCGCGCGCCGCGCGGGCATGGTCCCGCACCGCCCTCGCCACCTGGTCGTGCCGGAAGCGCCAGAACTCGCGCCCGAAGGGCACCTGCTCGAAGCTCAGCGCCCCGGGGGCGGAGGCGAGCGCCTCGCGCGCCAGCGCCGCGTAGTCGAGCGGCTCGAGCTGCTCGCCGTACTCGCCGCCGAGCTCCGAGAGGAAGGCCCGGCGGCACTCCGGGCAGAAGCCCGCGCCGAGCAGGCCGAGCGCCAGCGGGGCGTCGGGGCGGTCGAGCAGGATCCCGGCGAAGCCGGCGGCGATGGCGGCGGCCGCGGACTCGGCGACCTCCTCGCGGTGGCGCGTCGAGGAGAGGCAGGAGCGCGGCGCTGCCGGCACGCCGGATGGGCTTCCGTCGGCGGCGCGGCAGGCCTCCTCGGGCGAGGCCGCCTCGCCGGCGGGGATGGAGGCGAGCGAGCTACCGGCGAGGTCGCGCGACAGCCGATCGCCCAGCTCGACGACGAGGGGCGCGGCCTCGGCCCGTGCGGCGAGGCGCAGCGCCTCCGCCGGCGCGAGGCCGGGCGCGAGGCGGTGCGGTGCGAAGGCGGCGTGGAGCGGCATGGCCCGGGACTCGTACGGGACGAGGACCGTACAACGCGCCTCGAACGCGGGCAATCGCCGCGGCGGGTCGCGAAGGACCCGCGACCCCAAAGGGGCTGCGAAGGTGAGTCAAGGTACGTAAGTTGTCGCGTTGACTCGGTTTCGAGGCGATGGTAGGGGTCATCTATCGGCCGATCGGACGCCGACCCGCGGGGGGCGGTACGACCGCGCGTCCAGGCCGAGACCGGAGGTCATCTCGAGATGGGCGACATGTTCCAGAACGTGGCCAAGGCCTTCGAGCAGGGCGGCTGGGGCATGTACCCCATCGCCGTGGCGCTGATCTTCGCGCTCACCATCATGCTCGACCGGGTCTGGGTGCTGTACTTCAAGGCCAACATCGACAAGGAGACGTTCCTGCGCGGCCTGAAGAAGCACATCTACTCGGGCGACCTCGACAAGGCCATCAGCTACTGCGCCGGCCAGAAGCGCACGCCGCTCGTCTCGGTCATCAAGTCCGGGCTCATCAACGTGCCCAAGGGCGAGGAGGACGTGCAGGCGGCCATGGACGAGGCCACGCTGCGCGAGTCGCCGCGGATCGAGAAGCGCACCGGCTACCTCGCCATGATCGGCAACGTGGCGACGCTGCTCGGCCTCCTCGGCACCATCACCGGCCTCATCAAGTGCTTCGGCGCCGTGGCGAACGCGAACCCCGCCGACAAGGCCGCCATCCTCTCCCAGGGCATCTCCGAGGCCATGAACTGCACCGCCTTCGGCCTCGGCGTCGCCATCCCGGCGCTGGTCCTCTACTCGGTCCTCCAGGGGCGCACCCAGAGCATGGTGGACGACATCAACGAGACGGCGGTCGGCGTCCTCAACCTCATCGTGGCCAACAAGGACAAGATGAAGATGCCGGCCGCGGTGCCCGTCGAGGCGGAGGAATAGCGCATGGGCGGCGGCGGGATGCCCGAGCAGGGCGGCGGGCACGGCAGGAAGAAGAAGGCGCTCGACGCGATCATCAACGTCGTCCCGGCCATCGACCTGCTCTCCTGCTGCATCGCCTTCCTCCTCTTCACGGCGGTGTGGACGCAGATCTCCCGCCTCCAAGTCCAGTCCATGGGCGCGGGCGGGCCGCCGCCGACCGCGGAGCAGCAGAAGCAGCTGCAGATCACGCTCTCGCTCACCGAGAAGGGGCTCGTGCTCAGCACCTCCGCCGGCGCCTCGATCGACCTGCCCAGCGCCGGCCGCACCCCCGACGGCGCGCCCATCTACGACATCAAGGCGCTCGCGGCGAGGCTCAAGCAGATCAAGACCGAGTACCCCGACCAGTCGGCCATCACCGTGGCCGCCGAGGACGCGGTGCTCTACGCCGACCTGGTGAAGGTCATCGACACCTGCATCGGCGCCGGCCTCGCCGCCGTCGCGGTCACCGCCGCGGGCTAGGAACGACCGTGCCCATCGTCCAGCCCGGAAAGCGGCCCGCCCAGCGCTTCCAGAAGTCGCGCGTCCTCGGCGGCAAGATGCTGAGGGGGCGCAAGAGCACCAACGCCGAGCTGAACGTCGTCTCCATGGTGGACATGATGACGATGCTCGTCATCTTCCTCCTGCAGCAGTTCTCGGCGACGGGCGAGGTGCTCTTCATGCAGAAGGACATCAAGCTGCCCGACGCGGCGCACGGCCAGGCCATCGACGTGGCGCCGGTGGTGGCGATCTCCTCGGCCCAGGTGGTGGTGACCGGCCAGAAGGTGGCCGACGTCGCCGACCTGGACCGGGACGCCGGCTACCTCAACATCCCCGTCCTCGAGGAGCGGCTGCGGGACGAGAAGAAGCGCTGGGACTACATCCACCAGAACGACCCCGACCGCGAGAAGAACTGGAAGGGCGACGTCAACATCCAGGCGGACGTGAAGGTCCCCTTCCGCCTGGTGAAGCGGGTGATGTTCTCCTGCGCCGCGGCCGGCTACTTCAACGTGAACTTCGCCACGCTCGACGAGGCGAACACCAAGGCCTTCGCCGCCACGGCGCGGTAGGCGGCGGGACGATCGCCCGGTGGCGTATCAATTCGGCTGATACGCCCCCATCTCCGTCCGTACTTGCCAGCCCAGGGGTGCCTTTGTAGTATCCGCGCGTCGCCTTTGGGGCTTCCCGCGCACACTCAGAGAAGTCGCGCACTCCGGAGCTCGAACCCTGGCTCTGCCGGAGGAGGTGTCTGGCCATGATCCTTCATGCCTTCGTCTCGAAACTCGCCCTCGCCGCCGCCCCGTCCCACGGGGGGGAGGCGAGCCTGGTGCTGCCCGACCTGGACGCGGTGACCTTCCTGGGCGTGAAGGGCGGCTCGCTCCTCTCCGTCGGCGTCCTGGTGTCGATCGCCGGCCTGGTCTTCGGCCTGGCGCAGTCGGCGCACCTCAAGAAGCTGCCGGTGCACCGCGCCATGCGGGACATCTCGGAACTGATCTACGAGACCTGCAAGACCTACCTCCAGACGCAGGCCCGGTTCATCGCGCTGCTGTGGGCCTTCATCGCCATCATCATCGTGGGCTACTACGGCTTCCTGACCCACGCCGCCGACGGCACGCGGGGCCTGGGCTTCGGCCGGGTCGTCATCATCCTCATCTTCAGCCTCGTCGGCATCCTGGGCTCCTCGGGAGTCGCCTGGTTCGGCATGCGGGTGAACACCTTCGCCAACAGCCGCGCCGCCTTCGCCTCGCTCGGCGGCAAGCCCTACCCGACCTACTCCATCCCGCTGGCGGCCGGCATGAGCGTCGGCACCATGCTCATCTCCACCGAGCTCATCATCATGCTCGGCATCCTGCTGTGGGTGCCGCGCGACCTGGCCGGGCCCTGCTTCATCGGCTTCGCCATCGGGGAGTCGCTCGGCGCCTCGGCGCTCCGCATCGCCGGCGGCATCTTCACCAAGATCGCCGACATCGGCTCGGACCTCAT
>Ga0209797_10001622_pt1 | contig 11352 bp, 13 predicted proteins | sample DOMMetBare3Fresh_2_FD_187472 | JGI IMG/M metagenome (GOLD analysis project Ga0209797, IMG submission 187472) | Wetland sediment microbial communities from St. Louis River estuary, USA, under dissolved organic matter induced mercury methylation -... | ecosystem: Environmental > Aquatic >...
ACGTCGCGGGCGAGCCGGCGACGCCGCCGCTCCAGGCGGCCTGCCTGGGCTGCCACGCGACCGGGGCCACGCAGAACCACGTCGGCCGCTACACCCCGGACGGCGCCGAGGCGTGCACCCAGTGCCACGTGCGCGGGGCGCTCTCGGTGGACGAGGCGCACGGGCTCTCCCGGCCCGACGCGCCGCTCGTGGCGGCGACCTTCTCCTCGATCGCGGCGGGGATCCTCGTCCCGCGCTGCGCGAGCGCGGCCTGCCACGGCGGGAACCCCCCCGCCGCCTTCCCGCAGCTCGACGCCGGCGCGGCCCGCGACGCGATCGTGGGGGTCCCCTCCCAGCAGGTCTCGGGGATGGCGCTCGTCGAGCCCTACGATCCGGCGGCGAGCTACCTGCTCCTCAAGCTGCGCGGCGAGGCCGGGACGGCGGGCGGCGTCGCGACCCCGATGCCCATCGGCGACCTGGCGCTCGACCCGAGCGAGCTCGCCGCGATCGAGGGGTGGATCGCGAACGGGGCCCCGAATGACTGACCGCCCCCGCCGGCTCGCGCGCGCCGCGGCCGCCGCGCTCGCCGCGGCGCTCGCCGTGCCCGGCGCGGCCCGCGCCGCGGAGGGGGTCATCTACTCGGGCTCCGCGTACGTCGACTACTGGGGGCTCCCGGACCGGGAGGTCGCCGGCCGCTCCCCGCAGGCGGTCGCCCCGGCCACCTCGATCCGGATCGGCCTCGACATCAACGACGACCTCGCCTTCACGGCGAAGGCGTGCATCGGCTGCCACGGCATCGACGTGGAGCACGTCGCGCTCGACTACCAGCCGAAGAGCTGGTTCAACGTCCAGTTCGGGCGGATCTCCGTCCCGTTCGGCGAGTTCTCGAACCGGGTGGACCCGGGGTCCTACAAGACCGCCTCGCCACCGCTCATCTACGACATGGGCCGGATGGCGTTCGGCGCCCGTTCGGCGATGAACCTCGGCGTGCTGCCGCTCCCCTACGTCGACACCGGCGCGCTCGTGTACGGCGTTCGATGGCTAGGCGAGCGAATCCAGGTCTGGTACGGGATCTACGGCGTCGCGGGGCTCCGCGGCTCGAACGACCTCGACTGGATGGCGATGCGCTCGATCCCGTACAACGACAACAACCGCGTCCCGGCGGGAGGCGCGCGGCTTGCGATCTCCTACTCGTCGGATCCCGGCTCGTTCTTCGGCGACGCGAACCTCGGGGCGTCGTACACGGGCGGGCGCTACGACAAGGACGCGACGCGCGAGTACCAGGCCTGGGCCGCGGACGCGACGCTCCGCTTCGGCAAGCTCCTCCTGCGCGGGGAGTACGCGGCGCGGCGGACGGACCTCGACCCCGCCGCGACCGGCTACCCGTTCGCGCTCGCGGATCCCTGGTTCCAGAAGGAGGGGTTCTACGCCGAGGCGGAGGCGCCGCTCGGCGGGTACCTCTCCGCGGTCTACCGCTACGAGGAGCTGCGCCGCACCGGGACGCCGCTGCCGGGCTCGGTCGAGGAGCTCTCCGCGGACAGCCGCTTCGTCCGTCACACCGGCGGGGTGGTCATCACGCCCGCGTCCGCCCTCTATCTGAAGGTTTCCTGGGAGCTCTGGCAGACCACGGACTTCGGCGACTTCCACGCGTATCATGCGGGCATCGGGGGGGCCTTCTGATGAAACTCTTTCTCGTCGGCAGCGCGCTCGCGGCGCTCGTCGCCGCGGTCGACTACGGGCCCGAATTCAAGCCCGACGCGCGGGACGGCGGCCCCGGGACGATCGACGTCTCCGCCTACCCCGAGCCGCAGAAGAAGAACTACGACATGTACTCGGCGAAGTGCTCGAAGTGCCACCCCCTGGCGCGCTCGATCAACGCCCGGTTCTCGGCGCAGGACTGGAAGCGCTACATGAAGCGGATGATCCGCCGGCCCAACTCCGGCATCAACGAGGAGCAGGCGGCGAACATCTACGAGTTCCTCAAGTACTACTCGGCGCAGCTCGGGCTCTGAGCCCGAACGGATCAATGACCCTCCTCCGGCGCATCCGGACCTCGCTCCGCCTCCGCATCCTGCTCACGACGCTCGGGCTCATCGTCCTCGCGCTGGGCGTGGCGGTGTTCGCGTTCGAGCGGGTCGCGAGCTCCGTCATCCTCGGGGCGGTCCACTCACACCTGTCCGCCCGCGCGCGGGAGGTCCAGGACTCGGTCGGGCGGTTCCAGCGCGAGCGCGTGCTCACCGTGCGCAACTGGTCCGAGGCCGAGGCGATGCAGCTCACGCTCGACTCGGGCGACCCGAAGTTCGCCGAGGACCACTTCCGCAAGACCATCCAGGACCAGGGCGGCGCCGTGACCGCCGTCGCGCTCCTCGATCTCGGGGAGAAGGTCGTCGCCCTCGTGCGCGACGCCCCCGCCGGCGCGGTGCGCGGCGTCGCGCTCCCGGCGCTGCGCGGGACGGCGCTCGACGTCGCCGCCCTCCGCGGCGGCGCGGGGGAGGACGACATCTCCGTGATGCTCGCCCCGCTCTCCTCGGTCGTGAAGGACGCCACCGAGGGCGAGACCGTCGTCATGGTGGCGCCCGTCCGCGACTTCGCCTCGGACCTCACCGGGTGGGTCGTCGCGGCGCTCTCCCCGCAGGCCGTACCGCGCCTCCTCGACGAGGTGAACGGGCAGGGTGGCCTGTACGTTCCGGTGGTCGCCGACGCCGACGCCAGCCTCGTCCTCAGCCTCTCCGGCACGGACGCGCGCGCCCTGCTCCCCGTGCTCGCCGCGGTCCCGAAGGGCGCCCTCGGCTCGCTCGCGCGGGTGGAGCGCCAGGGGCTCGGCGCGGTGCTGGCGGTGCGGACGGCGGCGACCGACGAGCGGCCCGGCTGGTCCACCCTCATGCTCGTCGACGAGGCGGAGGCGAACGGCCGCCTGAACCGGCTGCGGGCGGGGCTCATCGCCCTGTTCGGGCTCGTGCTCGGCGGGGCCGCGGTGACCGCGGTGCTCTCGCTCCGGCAGGCCTCGCGGCCGCTCGGGGACGTCGCCGCGTCGATGGACCGGGTCGCCCGGGGCGACCTCTCGACGCGCGTGCGCGAGGAGTACTCGGGCGAGCTCGGCGGCCTCGTCTCGACCTTCAACACGATGGTGGAGGAGCTCGCGCGCTCGCGCGACGAGCTGCAGCGGACCGAGGCGCTGCGGCGCGAGGTGGAGATCGCGCACCAGATCCAGACGGCGATCCTGCCGGTCAGCCCCGCCGTGCCGGGCTTCGAGGTCGCCGCCCGGATGAAGCCGGCGGACGACGTCGGGGGCGACCTCTACGACATCCTCGCCTTCGGCGACACGTTCTGGGTCCTCGTCGGCGACGTGTCCGGGCACGGCATCAACTCCGGGCTCGTGATGATGATGGCCCAGGCGGCCGCCTACGCCGCCATCGCCGACGACCCGCACTGCACGCCGGGATCGGTGATCGCCGCCGTGAACCGGGTCGTGCACGAGAACGTCCGCATCCGCATGCGGCGCGACGACTACCTCACGCTGATGGCGGCGCGGCACATGGGCGAGGGGCGCTTCGTGGCCGCCGGCGCGCACCAGCCGGTCTTCATCGCGCGCGGCGGCGGGAAGGTGGACGTCATCGAGCCGGCGGGGCCGTGGGTCGGCCTCTCCGCGAACGTCGAGCCCCCGCCGATGCCGGAGTACGAGTTCACCCTCGGCAAGGGCGACCTCGTCTTCTTCCTGACCGACGGCCTCCTCGAGGCCAAGGACGGCGGCACGGAACTCTTCGGCGAGGACCGCGTGAAGGGCCTGCTGGCGCGGCCGGACGTCCCCTCGGCCTCCCAGGCCCTGACCGACGTCTTCGCCGCGGTCGAGAGCTTCTCCCACGAACAGGCGGACGACATGACGGGTGTCGTCCTGAGGCGAAAGAATGAGCCAGCTTGAGACGCTCCGGCGCAGCGACTTCCCGGTCCAGCTCCTCATCCGCATGAGCCCGCCCTGGGTCTTCATCGACGAGATCCGGCGGTTCACCGAGTCCTTCTGCGCGTGCGCCTGCCCCGGGCAGGACCGGGAGGCGCAGGTGGCCCTCGCCGTCCACGAGCTCATGCAGAACGCCGTGCCGCACTCGCACGGCGACGAGGTCGAGCTCATGCTCGAGGTGAGCCGGGCGGCCGACGCCATCGCCATCCGGGTGACGAACCGGTGCAGCGACGAGGACTTCCAGGAGCTGCGCGACCGGATCGACAGGATGAACAGCGAGCCGGACGCGCTCGCCCATTACGTCAAGATGATGCGGGAGAACCCCGCGAGCTCGCGCGGCGGCCTCGGCCTCGCCCGCGTGCGGTTCGAGGCACAGCTGGACATCTCGGTCCGCCGCGAGGCGGGCCGCGTCATCGTGGAGGCCGCCGGCCCGCTCCGGGCGCCGCGGCTCCCTGCCGTCGGAGGAAGCCATGGCTAACCCGTCGTTCGCCGCTCGCATGCCCGCCCTGCAGGTCGCGGAGGAGAAGTACTCCGCGTACCTGGGGCTCGACGCGCAGGGCATCCGCGTCCACTTCCGCGGGACGATCAGCACCGTCAACCCGGCGGTCGTCCTGAACCCCTTCGTGGACGCGGTGCACGCGCACGTCCTCGAGGCGAACGCCCGGGAGATCCGCGTCGACCTCACCGGGCTCGAGTTCTGCAACTCGTCGGGGTTCAAGTCGTTCATCCACTGGATCGAGCGGATCCAGCAGACGGCCGATCCGAAGCGCTACAAGCTGCGCTTCATCTCCACGAAGGAGCGGAAGTGGCAGCGCACGAGCCTGCTCGCGCTCTCCTGCTACGGCATCAACATCGTGGCGATCGACGGGGCGCCGTAGCACCCTCCCCGCGGCTCAGTCGCCGTCCGGGGTGGGGTGCACCGCCAGGTCCGGCTCCGGCGGCAGGTTCAGGATCTCCTCCGGGCAGAGCTCGACGATGAAGTCGAGGACGTCGCGCGCGGACAGCATCCCCGCAGGCCGCCCCTCGCCGTCGACGAGCGGCACGTGCCGGAAGCGCCCCACGCTCATCTTGTTGATGGCGTAGGCGACCGGGTCCTTCGTCCGGAGCGCCTCGGGGGCCGGCGTCATGAACTTCCGGACCTCCGCCTTCGCCCAGCCCCGCACCGGAAGCGCGCGGTTCACGAGGTCGCGCTCGGTGAAGATGCCCACGAGCCGCCTCGTCTTCTTCCGCTCGACGACCATCACCGCCGAGACCCTCTTCGTGCGCATGAGGTCGAGCGCCTTCTCGACGGGCGCATCGGGCGGCACGGTCACGGCGGCGGCGCGCTTCACGTCCTCGATCGCGGTCTGGAGGACCTCGCGCCCGACGTCGCGATGCCGTCCGACCTCCGGCTCTCCCTCGTCCCCCTCCATCACCTCGAGCTCGTCCGCGTCGCGGTCGGCCACCATGGCGATCCTCCTCACCCGCCCTGCCCGGAAGCCGGGTTGCGCGGGTCGCTCCTTCGGTCGATGCTCCCGTCGAGCGGGCCGCGCCGCAACACCCCCGGCGGGGTCGGTCGGAAAGACGCGCCCGGGGGTCTGGCCCGGGCAGGAACCATGCAGATCCCCGAGCCGTTCGACCTCGTCCTGACCGTCAGGAGCCACGGCTGGTACGATCTGCAGCCGTGGCGCTGGGACCCGGAGCGGCGGGTGCTGGGGCGCCCGCTCGCCCTGGGGACGGGGCGGGTGGTCTACGCCGAGGTGGCCGCGGGCGAGCGGGGCCTGGCGGTGAGGATCCTCGCGGAGGGGCGCCCCGCTCCGTCCGAGGCGCGCGAGGCCCGCGCGCAGGTCCGCACCTGCCTCGCCCTGGACGACGACCTCGCGCCGTTCCGCGGGCGGGCCGCGGAGCTGGAGGCCGAGCGCGCGGCGGGCACCCGCCGGGACCTGCCGGACCTCCGCTGGGCGCTGCGGAGCGGGGCGGGCCGGCTCTTGCGCTCGCCGAGCGTGTTCGAGGACGCCGTGAAGACGCTCTGCACCACCAACTGCTCGTGGGCGCTCACCCGCGCGATGGTGTCGCGCCTGTGCGATCGGCTCGGCGAGCCTGCCCCGGGCGGAGGCCGGACCTTCCCGTCGCCGGCGGCGATGGCGCGCCGGCCCGAGCGCTTCTACCGGGAGGAGATCCGGGCCGGGTACCGCGCCCCGTTCCTCGGGGCGCTCGCGGCCGACGTGGCGGGCGGCGCGCTCGACCTCGAGGCGCTGCGGACCTCCCGGGAGCCGACCGAGGCGATCCTCGGCCGGCTCCGCGCGATCAAGGGCTTCGGCCCGTACGCGGCGGAGCACCTCCTCCGGCTGCTCGGGCGCCACGATCACCTCGCGCTCGACTCGTGGTCGCGGGGGAAGCTCGCGTCGCTCCGCGGGCGCAGGCGGGTCCCCACCGACCGCGCGCTCCGCCGCTGGTACGCGCCCTACCGCGAGTGGGCGGGGCTCGCGATGTGGCTCGAGGTCACCGCCGACTGGCACGAGGGCCGGCCCACCTGGCCCTGATCGCCCCGCCGGCGCCGTGGTACAACCCGCCCCACGGAGGTCCGCCGATGAAGGCCGCGTTCGTCCTCGTGAAGTGCGAGCTGGGCCGCCTCGAGGAGGTGGCGAACGCCCTCATGGAGATCGAGGGGGTGTCGGAGGTCCACTCCGTCACGGGCGAGCACGACCTCCTCGTGAAGCTGTACGCCCAGAGCTACGAGGACTTCGGCGATCTCATCCCCGATCGGCTGCAGAAGGTCCCCGGGATCCGCGACACCGCGACGCTGCTCGCGTTCCGCGCCTTCAAGCCCACCGCCTGAGGGCAGGAGGAGCCATGGCCTTCCGGATCCAGCAGCCGGTGCGCCACCCCGACGTCGACCGCGCCGGCATCGTCTACTTCCCGCGCTACTTCGACTTCTACCACCGCGCCCTCGAGGACTTCTTCCGGGACGAGGTCGGGATCCCGTACCACGCGCTCGGGGAGACGATGCGGATCGCGTTCCCGGTGGTGCGCATCGAGAGCGACTTCGAGAGCCCCCTCGCGCACGGCGATCTCGTCACCGTCGAGCTCGAGACCGAGTCGATCGGCGCGCACTCGCTCACCCTCCGCTACCGCATCTTCCGCCCCGGGGGCACCGCGCCCGCCGCGGTGTCGCGGATCGTGCTGTGCGCGATCGAGGTGCCGGTCTGGAGGAAGGCCGCGCTGCCGGAGGAGATCCGCGGCGCCTTCGCGCGGCACCTCCCGAAGCGCTAGGCGGGAGGCCCCTCCGCCGCCGGGCCGAACTCGCGCCGGTAGAGGCGGAGGACCGCCACGAGGAAGGTGAGGATGAGCGGCCCGACCACCAGGCCGATCGCCCCGAAGACCGCGAGGCCGCCCAGCAGGGCGAAGAAGACCAGCCCGCCGTGCAGCTCCATCCCGCCCTTGAGCAGGAAGGGGCGGGCGAGGTTGTCGGAGAGCGACACCACCGCCACCCCCCAGATGGCGAGGAACGTCCCGGCGACCGGGTGGCCGGTGGCGAGGAGGAGCAGCGCCACCGCGACCACCGTGACCGCGCCGCCCACCGCCGGGACGAGCGCGAGCACGAAGGTCGCGAGCGACAGGAACAGCACGTTCGGCGCCCGCGCGACGAGGAAGCCGACGAGCGCCGCCGCCGTCTGGATCGCCGCGGTGCCGAGGGTGGCGAGGAGCACCGACACGCTCGTCTGCCGGAAGTCGGCGAGGAGGGCGCGGAGCTGGCCGGGGCGCAGCGGCACGCGCGCGTCGATCCAGCCGACGAGCCGGGCGCCGTCCACGAGGAAGAAGAAGAGCGCGATGAGCATCATCGCGGTCTGGAAGAGGGCGGTGCCCGTCGCGGCGAGCGCGCCCCCCACCGCGGCGGCGGCCCGGCCGCCCTGCGCGCCGGCCAGCTTCTGGAGCTGGCCCCGCTCCCGCGGCAGGGCCTCCACGACCTCGCGCGCCGCCGCCTGGACGGGGCCCGGGAGCCGCTCGATGAGGCCCCACACGCCCTCGCTCTCCACGGTCGCGCGCAGCCAGACCACCCCGTCGATCACCTGGTTCAGGAGGATCGCGCCGAGGCCAGCGAGGGGAAGCACCACCACGAACAGCACCGCCAGCGCGACGAGGGCGGCCGCGAGCGACCGCCGGCCGCCGACCCTGCCGGTGAGCCACTCCATCGGCGTCGAGAGCGCGGCGGCGAGCACGGCGGCCAGGAAGAACGCCTCCCAGAACGGCCTCACCAGCGCCGCCGTGAGCGCGAGGGCGGCGAAGAGCAGGAACAGGAGCAGGCGGCGGGCGTGGAGGTCGGACATCCGGGGCTCTCCCTAGAAGTTCGCGTGCACGCGGCCGGGCGGGATCCCCGCCCCGGCGAGGGTGCGACGGACGTCCTCCACCATCGCGGTCATCCCGGCGACGAACGCCACCGCGTCGCCGGGCGGCGCCCCGCCGAAGGCGAGCGAGCGCGCCACCTCCTGCACGCGGCCGCGCAGCCCCGTCCAGGCGTCGTCCTCGCGCGACGGGCAGAGCACGACGCGGATGCCCCGGCGCTCCCAGTCGAGGTGCTCCGCCCGGTAGGCGAACTCGGCGCCGTGGCGCTGGCCGTAGAAGAGCGTCACGCGCCCGAAGCGGTTCCGGTGGAGGGCGAGGTGCTGCACGAGGGCGCGGATGGGGCCGATCGCCGAGCCGGCGGCGAAGAGGAGCACGTCGCGCCCCTCGGCGTCCTCGACGGGGAACCCGTTGCCGAACGGGCGGGTGATCGCGAGCGTCCCCCCGGGGACCGCGGCGGCGATCGCCGCGTCCGCGACCTTCCCGCCCCGCTTCAGGAGGAGCTCGGCGATCGCGCCCTCGCCGGGCGCGCTCGCCAGCGCGAAGAAGCCCTCGCCCACGCCCTCGGCCCGGATCTTCACCACCTGTCCGGGGCGGACGTGCTCCCGGGCGAGCGACGGGGGGAGCGCGATCCGGATCCCGCGGAACGCGGCGGTCTCGTCCCAGGCGTCGAGGACGGTGACGGGCGCGTGGTCGACGGGGCCGAGCATCGCGCGAACGCTATCACCGAACCCGCGCGCCCGGCCCGGGATTCCCGTCCGCGGCGAAGCCCGGCGCGGGCGCGGGCGGCTCCTCGGGGGCGGGCCAGCCCACGGCGCCCGCCGCGGGGAGATCGGCGTCGCGCAGGCACCCGGCGCGGACCTCGTCGAGCCCGTAGTGGGTCCCGCGCCACACGACGCCGCCGCGCCAGCGCGTCGCGAGCGCGCTGCCCAGCACGACGGCGCCGAGGAGGAAGGTGCTGACGGGCGCGAGGAGGCCCTCCGCCCCGCTGCCCCCCGCGAGCCGGCGCGCCGAGATCCCGGTGTGCACGGCGGAGACGGCGAGCGCCGCGAGCGCGAGCGCGCGGGCGGCCGGCTCGGGCGCGAGGATCGCGAGGGCGAGCGGGGCCGCCCCGAGGAGCGCGCCGCCCAGCGCCGCCGCGACGGCGACGCCGGGCCGGTACTCGACCGCGGCGAAGGCGTTCTTCACGAGGCCGAGCACCGACGGCAAGAACCCGTGCTGCCAGCGCACCGCGACGAGGCCCCCCGAGTCCGCGACGCCCTGCGGGACGCCGCTGCGGCGCAGGAGGAGGCCGAGCTTCACGTCGTCCACGACCTCCATCGCGATCCGCGCGTGGCCGCCCGCGGCCTCGTAGTCGGCGCGCCGCACGAGGTTGAAGGCGCCCACCCCGAAGTAGGCGCGGGTGCCGGCACGCCTGAGCTCCCAGACCCGCACCGCGGGGGAGAGGAGCCCCGCGAAGGTCGTGACGAAGGCCCGCTCGGCGAAGCCGGGGGCGACGAAGCGCGGCACGACCGCGAGGTGGCCGAGACGGCGCGCCACCGCGACGGCGAGGGCGCGGCGGACCGCTTCCGGCGCGAACACCACGTCCCCGTCGGTGAAGAGGAGCCACTCCCCCTCCGCCCGGCGGGCGCCGGCCGCGCAGGCGTGGTTCTTCCCGAGCCAGCCGGCGGGGAGCGCCGCGAGGTGGACGGCCTCGAGCCGGGCGTCCTCCGCGGCGAGGCGGTCGAGGATGGCGCCGGTCGCGTCCGTGGAGCGGTCGTCCACCGCGACGACCCGGAGGCCGGGCAGGTCCTGCGCGAGCAGGCTCCGCAGGCAGGCCTCGACGCCCCGGGCCTCGTTCCGGCAAGGGACGACGGCGGTGACGCGCGGGAGCGGCGCCCGGGCGCCGCGGTCGAGCGGCAGGATGGCGCGCCGCGTCCGCACGCCGAGCCAGAGCAGGACGACCCAGGCGAGGAGGGCGAGGGCGGCGGCGGCGGTCGAGGGGGAGGGCACGTCCCGCCGTCAGTAGGTGACGAGCGCGTGGACCTTGCCCGGGCCGAGCCGCTTCGCGCCGGAGAGGAAGGAGAGCTCGACGAGGAAGGAGTAGGAGACGAGCTCCGCCCCCTGGCGCGCGACGAGCCGCCCCACCGCCTCCGCGGTGCCGCCGGTCGCGAGGACGTCGTCCACCACCAGCACGCGCTCGCCGGGCCCCACCGCGTCGATGTGCAGCTCGAGCGTGGCCTCGCCGTACTCCAGGGCGTACGCCTCCGAGATCACGTCCCAGGGGAGCTTCCCGGGCTTGCGGACGATGGAGAAGCCGGCGCCGAGCGCGTACGCGAGCGGCGCCGCGAAGATGAAGCCGCGCGACTCGATCCCGACCACCTTGTCGATGCGGGCGTCCCTCCAGCGGGCGACGAAGGTGTCGATGACGTGGCGGAAGAGCTTCCCGTCGCCGAGGACGGGGGTGATGTCCTTGAAGACGATCCCCTTCTTCGGGAAGTCGGGGACGTCGCGGATGCGGGCGCGGACGGCTTCCATGGCGCCGAACCTTACCACGGGCCCGCGCCGCGTCCGCCCCGCTACGGCAGGAAGAGGAGCGGGTTCCGCGGCCGCGTGCCCTCGCGCACCTCGAAGTGCAGGTGCGGGCCGGTCGTCCGGCCCGTCTCGCCGACGCGGGAGATCGGCTGCCCGCTGCGGACCCGTTCGCCCTCCGAGACGAGCACGCGCGAGTTGTGCGCGTAGAGGGTCACGAGCCCGTCGTCGTGCTTCAGGATGACGAGCGCGCCGTAGCCCGCCTGCTCGCCCGCGTAGATGACCCTGCCCGCCGCCGCGGCGAGCACCGGCGTGCCCTCCGGAGCCGCGATGTCGATGCCGTCGTGCCGCCTGCCCCCGCGGACGCCGTAGCGCCCGTACAGGACGCCCTGGAGCGGCCACGCGAGCGGCGCGCCGGGACGGCGGGCCGCCGAGGTACCGGCCGAGGCGGGCGAGGGGGACGGGTCCGGGGAGGGATCGGAGGTCGGGGTCGGGGTCGGGGTTGCGAACGCGGTCGCGGTCGAGGTCGCGGTCGAGGTCGAGGTCGAGGTCGGTGTCGCGGTCGCGGTCGGGGTCGGGGTCGGGGT
>Ga0209797_10001623_pt1 | contig 11343 bp, 10 predicted proteins | sample DOMMetBare3Fresh_2_FD_187472 | JGI IMG/M metagenome (GOLD analysis project Ga0209797, IMG submission 187472) | Wetland sediment microbial communities from St. Louis River estuary, USA, under dissolved organic matter induced mercury methylation -... | ecosystem: Environmental > Aquatic >...
GTCTTGCCCGACGCCGTTGGCGTGGTGATGACGACGTGGCGGCCCGCCAGCGCGTGTTCGACGGCCCGGGCCTGATGCGTGTAGAGCCGATCGATGCCACGGGCGGCCAGCGCCGCCTTGAGGCGCGGGTCGACCAGCGCATAGAGCACGTCGACGACGAAGTTCACCGCCACCACCACCGCCACCAGCAGCATCACCACGTCCCGCACGACCACCAGGTCGCGGTTGGCGATCGCCTGGAACACCAGGCGGCCGATGCCGGGCAGCACGAACACGTTCTCGACCACGATGGTGCCGGCGATCAGGTTGGCGAACTGCAAACCCATGATCGTCAGCACCGGGATCATCGCGTTGCGCAGCACATGCTTCCACAGCGTCGCGCGGCGCGACAGGCCCTTGGCGCGCGCGGTGCGCACGTAGTCCTCGCGCATCACCTCCAGCACCGCCGAGCGTGTCACCCGCGCCAGGATCGCCGCCTGGACCAATGCCAAGGCGACCGCCGGCAGCAGCAGGGCGCGAATGGCCGGCCACGGGCCGCCGCCGTCGTCCTCGCTCCAGCCCGGGAAACCGCCGGCGCTGACCCACTGCAGCTTCACCGCGAAAAGCAGGATCAGCAGGATCGCGAACCAGAAGCTCGGGATCGCGATGCCGACCTGGCTCAGCGCCATCACGCCGACATCGCCCAGCTGGTTGTGGCGCGAGGCCGCGTAGATGCCCAGCGTCAGCGCGAGCACGGTGGTCAGCGCCATCGCCATCACCGCCAGCGGCAGCGACACCTGCAGCCGCTCGACGATCAGCTCGGCGGTCGGCGTGCCGTACGAGATGCTCTCGGCGCTGCGGCCCTGCAGCAGGCCCGCGACCCAGCCGCGGTAGCGCTGCAGCGGCGGCCGGTCCAGGCCGAGCCTGGCCTGCAGGGCGGCGATCGACTCGGGCGTCGCGGTATCGCCGAGGATCATCTGCGCGACGTTGCCGGGCAGCAGCTCGAGCACCGCGAACACCAGCACCGAAGCCACCGCCAACGTGGCCAGGAAGGTGGCGATGCGCTTGGCGAGGAAGACACTCATGCGTGGCAGGACGGCGGCGGGACGGATCGACGATCTATCATGCCCGAAACCTCCGGGAGAGCCGCATGAACGCGCTGGCCTTCGACACCCGACAGATGCTGATCGGCGACCAATGGCGCGCTGGCGACAACGGCCGCACGCTGCCCTTGGTCAACCCCAGCGACGGCCTGCCGCTGGCCGCGATCGCGCGTGGCGGGGCGGCCGACATCGACGCCGCGGTGCAGGCCGCGCAGGCCGCGCTGGACGGCGACTGGGGGCGCCTGACGGCCGCCGAGCGTGGCCGCCTGATGCTGCGCATGGGTGCGCTGGTGCTCGAGCAGGCCGACGAGCTGGCGCGGCTGGAGGCGCTCGATGTCGGCAAGCCGCTCAGGCAGGGCCGCGCCGACGCTGTGGCGATGGCGCGTTATCTCGAGTTCTATGGCGGCGCGGCCGACAAGGTAACGGGGCAGACGATTCCGTTCGCCAACGGCTACACCGCTTTCACGATCCGCGAGCCGCACGGGGTGACCGGCCACATCGTGCCCTGGAACTACCCGATGCAGATCATCGGCCGCTCGGTCGGCGCGGCACTGGCGATGGGCAACGCCTGCGTGCTCAAGCCCGCCGAGGAGGCCTGCCTGACCGCGCTGGCCTTCGGCCGCATCGCGCAGCAGGCGGGCCTGCCGGCGGGGGCGCTGAACATCGTTCCCGGCCTCGGCGAGGAGGCCGGCGCGGCGCTGTCGGCGCACCGCGGCGTGGCGCACCTGTCGTTCACCGGCTCGGTGGCGGTGGGGCAGCTGATCCAGGCGGCGGCGGCGCGCAACACGATCCCGGTCACCCTGGAGCTCGGCGGCAAGAGCCCGCAGATCGTCTTCGCCGACGCCGACCTCGACGCCGCGCTGCCCTTTCTGGTCAATGCCGGCATCCAGAACTGCGGCCAGACCTGCTCCGCGGCCTCGCGCATCCTGGTCGAACGCGCGGTCTTCGACGAGGTGGTGGCGCGCATGGCGGTGCGCTACCGCGCGCTGCGCATCGGCCCCGCGCTGGACGACCTCGACGTCGGCCCGCTGATTTCGGCGCGCCAGCGCGACATCGTGCAGGGCTATCTCGCGCTGGCGCGAGACACCGGCTTGAAGCTCGCCGCACAGGCCGCGCTGCCCGGCGGCCTGCCCTCGGGCGGCTGCTACGTGGCGCCGACGCTGCTCGCGCCCGCCGCGCCCGAGCACCGCCTGGCGCAGGAGGAGATCTTCGGCCCGGTGCAGGTGGTGATCCCCTTCGAGGGCGAGGCGCAGGCGCTGCAGATCGCCAACGGCACCGACTACGGCCTGGTGGCCGGGGTGTGGACGCGCGACGGCGGCCGCGCGCTGCGCATGGCGCGCAGGCTGCGATGCGGCCAGGTGTTCGTCAACAACTACGGCGCCGGCGGCGGCATCGAGCTGCCCTTCGGCGGCGTCAAGCACTCGGGCCACGGCCGCGAGAAGGGCTTCGAGGCGCTGTACGGCTTCTCGGCGCTGAAGACGATCGCGATCAAGCACGATTGACCGCGGCGGACGAGTTGTCATACACTGTACGACAACGCCAGGAGCACCGCCATGCGCATCAATGCCCGCCTCGACGACGAGGCCGCCAGGCAGATCACCTACCTCATCGCAGCCACCGGCCAGTCGGTGAGCCACGTGGTGCGCGAGGCGATCGCCGTCTATCACGCCCAGCTGCGCCGGCAGCAGCCGCGCCCGAAGTCGAAGTTCCTGGCGCTGGTGGGCAAGGGCCACAGCGGACGCAGCGACATCGCGTCCAACGTGCGCGAGCACATCGGCGAGATTCTCGAAGCCAAGCATGGCCTGTCGCCGCGTCCGCGCAGCCGATGATCATCGTCGACAGCGGCTTCCTGTACGCGTTGGCCGACCGTGCCGACCGCTGGCATGAGCGCGCCTCGGCGCAGCGCGGGACGGAGGACGAAGGCTGGATCACGACCTGGCCGGTGATCACCGAGACCTGCTGGCTGCTCGCGAACCGGCTGGCGCCACGCTTTGCCGCCGACTTGATCGACGATGCGATCAGCGGCGCGTTTGGACTGTGGGACTTGCCGGCGGCGGTGTTGCCCGATGCTGCGCGCCTGATGCGCCGCTATGCAGCGCTGCCCATGGACTTCGCCGACGCCTCGTTGGTCCTGCTGGCCGAACATCTGGACGAGGGCCGCATCTTGTCGACCGACGAGCGCGACTTCCACGCCTACCGCTGGAAGCAGCGCAAGCCCTTTCACAACCTGCTGGCGCTTTGAAACGGCGTCGTTTCGAGGAGTGCTGTCGATGCGGATGAAGAACAAGGTGGCCATCGTCACCGGCGGCGCGTCGGGCTTCGGCGAGGGCATCGTGCGCAAGTTCGTTGCCGAGGGCGCGCAGGTGCTGGTCGCCGACCGCGATCTCGACAACGGGCTGCGGGTGGCCGCGGCGGCGGGCCCGGCGGCCCGGGCGCTGAAGGTCGACGTGGCCGACGCCGCCGACGTGCGGCTGATGATGGAGACCGCCGAGCTGCATTTCGGCCGCATCGACATCCTGGTCAACAACGCCGGCGTGACCCACCTGCCGCAGCCGCTGGAGCAAGTCAGCGAGGACGACTTCGACCGCATCGTGGCGGTCAACATGAAGGCCATCTACCTCGCGATGCGCGAGGCGGTGCCGCGGCTCAAGGCCAACGCGCCGGGGGTGCACGGCATCCGCGGCGTGGTGCTGAACATGGCCTCGACGGCGGGCGTCAGCCCGCGCCCGCGGCTCGCCTGGTACAACGCGAGCAAGGGCTGGGTGATCACCGCGACGCGGGCCAACGCGGTCGAGCTGGCGCCGTTCGGCATCCGCGTCGTCGCGCTCAACCCGGTGGCCGGCGAGACGCCGCTGCTGAAGTCCTTCATGGGCGAGGACACGCCCCAGATGCGCGCGAAGTTCCTGTCGACGATCCCGATCGGCCGCTTCTCGCTGCCCGAGGACCTGGGCAACGCGGCGTGCTACCTGTGCAGCGACGAGGCCAGCATGGTCACCGGGGTGTGCATGGAGGTCGACGGCGGACGCTGCATTTGACTTCTAGGCCGCGAGCACCGCCGCGATCGCCTCGGCGGTGCGGTCGACGTTGCCTTCGTTCAAACCGGCCACGCAGATGCGGCCCGAACGGATCAGGTAGACGGCATGCTGCTCGCGCAGGCGGTCGACCTGGGCGGCGGACAGGCCGGTGTAGCTGAACATGCCGCGCTGGCTCAGGAAGTAGCCGAAGTCGCGCCCCGGCAGGCGCGCGCCGAGTCGCTGGTGCAGCAGGCGACGCATCGACGCGATGCGCATGCGCATCGCCGCCACTTCGGCCTCCCACATCGCCCGCAGGTCGGCGTCGCCGAGCACATGGGCGATGATCCGTGCCGCATGCAGGCCCGGGCTGGAGTAGATGCGGCGCACCGTGAAGCGCAGCTGGCCCATCACCAATGCGGTCTCGGCGGCGTCGCCACCGACGGCGGTCAGCGCGCCGCAGCGTTCGCCGTAGACGCTCATGCTCTTGGAGAACGAATTGGCGACGAAGTAGGCGAGCCTGGCGTCGGCCAGCGCGCGCACCGCATAGGCATCGTCGGCGATGCCGTCGCCGTAGCCCTGGTAGGCCAGGTCCAGGTAGGGCAGCAGCTCGCGTTCGCGCAGCACCGGGATCAGCGCGTCCCATTGGGCGTGGGTGAGGTCGACGCCGGTCGGGTTGTGGCAGCAGGCATGCAGCAGCACGATGCTGCGCGGCGGGCAGTGGCGCAGGGTGGCCACCATGTCGTCGAAGCGCACGCCGCCGCTGGACGCGTCGTAATAGGGGTAGCTGCGGACTTCGAAGCCCGAGCCCTCGAACATCGAGCGGTGGTTGTCCCAGGTCGGGTCGCTGACCCAGACCTGGCTGGCCGGCAGCCAGGCCCGCAGGAAGTCCGCCCCGACCTTCAGCCCGCCAGAGGAGCCGATGGTCTGGATCGTCGCCACCCGGCCTTCGGCGATCGCCGGGTGGCCCGCGCCCAGCAGCAGGGCCTGGATCTGCGCCCTGGCGGCGGCCTCGCCTTCCATCGGCAGGTAGGGCTTGGGACCGCCCTGGGCCAGGATGCGCTTCTCGGCTTCCTGCACACTGGGCAGCACCGGCAGGCGGCCCTGCTCGTCGAAGTAGATGCCGATCGACAGGTTGACCTTGTGCGGTCGCGGATCGGCGTTGAACGCATCGACGAGGGCGAAGATCGGGTCGCCCGCATAGGGCTGCACATGCTGGAACATCGGGAATCCTTCGGGCGGGCGGGCGTGGTCCGCGGGCGCGGAATTATCGGTGCCCGCCCGGCCGGGACTCGACGCGTCGGCGGTCAGGCGTCCAGCGCGGCCTGGATGTCGGCGGCAAGCTTCTCCGGCGCGTCCTGCGGTGCATAGCGGCGGATCACGCGGCCGTCGCGGCCGACCAAGAACTTGGTGAAGTTCCACTTGATCGCCTTGCTGCCCAGCAGGCCGGGCGCCTCGCCGGCCAGCCATTGGTAGAGCGGATGGGCGCCCGGGCCATTGACCTCGATCTTGCCCATCATCGGAAAGCTCACGCCGTAGTTGAGCTGGCAGAAGGAGGCGATCTCGTCGTTGCTGCCCGGGTCCTGGGCGCCGAACTCGTTGCTGGGAAAGCCCAGCACCACCAGGCCGCGGTCGCGGTAGGCTTCCCAGAGCTTCTCGAGTCCGCCGAACTGTGGCGTGAATCCGCATTGACTGGCGGTGTTGACAATCAGCAGCACCTTGCCGCGATACTTGGACAGCTTGAGCTTCTTGCCGTCGATGGTCTGGGCGTCGAAATCACCGATGTGCATTGCTTCCATGGCTGCGACACTCCAGGCCTGAGGGCTGCGAAGCGGCCCATCTTATCGAAGCCCCCACAAGCCGCTGACGCTGCACTCGACGACCCGGACGACGGGACGGACTTCACCACCGACCACCCCAGCCACCGATGTCCGCGCCGATTCCCGTGGCCTTGCTCGGCTTCAGCAATTTCGAGCGCAATGCCCTGGCCTCGTACTTCCACCTGGCCCGCACGCGCAGCCAGGCCTACACCCATGTGCTCGATGTCGACGATGCACGCTTCGTGGTCGCCGATGCCGACCAGCCGGGCGTGCCCGACCTGCTCGACACCCTTGGCCGGGTGGGCGATGCGGTGTTCATCGGCGCCCACAGCCCCGAGCGGGCCGCCGCCTGGATGATGCGGCCGATCGACCCGGCCCAGGTCCTGCGGGAACTCGACCATCTGGTCTCGCTGCGCGACAACCCGGCCTCGGGCTCCGTGCCGCTGAGCATCCGCGCGCCGTCGCGGATACGCACGGAGGCGGCGCGGCCGCCGTCAAACGTGGCGCAGGCGCGCCGTGCGCTCGACGAACAGGCCGAGCACAACGCCGCTGCCGCGCGCAGGGCCGAGGCGGCGGCCCGGCGCCAGCGTCGCGAAGCCGCGCTGCGGCCGGTGACCGTGCGCCACGCACTGCTGGTCGACGACAGCGAGGTCGCGCTGGCGTTCCTCGAACGGCACCTGCGCCGCAACGACATCGCCGCCGACTGGGCGATGAACAGCGGCAAGGCGATCGAGCTGCTCTCGCAGCGGGTCTATGGCATGGTCTTCCTCGACATCGACCTCGGCGAGTCGAGCGAGCTCGACGGCCTGGCGCTGTGCCAGCACATCAAGCGGCGCATGGTCCACCCCGGCGGCCAGGCGCCGCTGGTGGTGCTGGTGTCGGCGGCGATCGATCCCGCGGACCGCGTGCGCGGAACCCTGGCCGGCGCCGATGGCCACCTCGGCAAACCGCTCGATGCGGCGATGCTCGACCGCCTGCTGCAGGCCCACGGACTGGGCAATGTGGACGGCAGGGGCGGCGCCCCGCCGCGCTGAACACCCGGGGCTCAAGCAGCCCGTCGAGTGGCCAGCAAGGCCGCGCCCACGATCAGTGCGCCGCCCGCCACCGAGCGCGGCTCCAGCGCCGCCGCGCCCAGCGCCACCGCTGAAGCGCTGGCAAAGGCCACCTCGGTGAGCATCACCACCGCCGTCGTGTGCGCCGGCAGGCGCGCCGCGCCGTACTGAAGCGCAAGGTTGGAGGCCAGGAACCACAGCGCCAGCGCCGCCACGCCCAGCAACCAGCCCGCTGCCGGCGCCGGCGGGGCGGGCACCGCGCCCACGAGCGACAAGGCCGCAGCCAGCACTCCGCCGACCACCACTCCACCGCCGAACATCGCCAGCGCCCGTGCGCCCTCGCTGCGGTGGCTTTCGCGCCGCAGCATGACGTTGTTCAGCGCGAAGCAAAACCCTCCCAGCAGCGCCAGGCCGTCGGCCAGGCCGAGAGCTGCCGTGACGCTGTCGCCGGACGGCCACAGCACGACCAGCGCACCGGCCAAGGCCAGCGCCACCTGCGCGACCGAGCGTGCCGTGATCCTCTCGCCAAGCAAGGGCCGCGCCAACAGCACGGCCCACAGCGGCATCAGGTAGAACAGCAGCACCACCCGCAGCACGTCGCCGATCGTCACGCCCCAGTTGAAGCAGGCGTTGGTGGTGCCCGAGGCCAGCACCAGCACCCACAGCGCCGGTGTGCGCGCGACCTCGCGCAGCGCGCGTGGGCGGGTGGACACCAGGGCGACCACCGCCACCGAGAAGGCCGCGGCGGTCAGCCACAGCGGGTGCAGGCCCAGGGCCTCGAGCCGGCGAAACGGCCACCACGACACGCCCCAGGTGAAGGCGTTGAACACCAGCGCCAGCACGGCGGGCCAACGGCCGCGGGCGGCGGCCGCGCTCAATGCTTGTCCGTGCGGGCGATGGCCAGCAGCCGCTCGACCTCGTCGCGGTGGTCGACCAGGTTGCGCTTGTGCCAGCGGCCGATCAGCGCCATCGTGGCCGCCACCACCAGTCCGAAGATGGCGATCGCGACGTAGGCCGACAGCCCGAGCCTGGTCATGCCGGCGTAGAACGCCCCCAGGCCGAGGATGCAGGCCTGCTCGTTGAAGTTCTGCACTGCGATCGAGCGCCCGGCGCCCATCAGGTTGTGGCCGCGGTGCTGCAACAGCGCGTTCATCGGCACCACCAGGAAGCCGCTGAGCACGCCGAGCACGATCAGGAACGGCGCGGCGACGTAGACGTTGGTGATCCCATTGAGGCCGATCACCAGCAGGCCCATCACGATGCCCAGCGGAATGACGCTGGTGGCCTTGTCCAGCCGCATCATGGCCGAAGCGATCACCGCGCCGGCCGCCGAGCCGATCACGACCACGCCGGCGAGCTTGGAGGCCTGCGCCGTGCTGTAGCCCAGCGCCGCCGCGGCCCAGGCGAAGACGATCACCCGCAGGTTGCCGAAGACGCCCCACAGCAGCGTCGTGGTGGCCAGCGAGATCTGGCCGAGCTTGTCGCGCCAGAGCTGCGAGTTGCAGTGCGCGAAATCGCGGATCAGGACCGAGGGCCCGCCCGACAGCGGCTGCAGCGCCGCCTCGGTGCGCGGGATGTAGAGGTTGAACACCGCGGCCACGATGTACACCGCGACCATCCATGCGATCGCCACCTCGGGCGGGGTGTCGACACCGGTGTCGATGCCGGGGACGTCGAACTCCAGCACCAGGTTGGCCATCTTCGGATCGATCATCAAGCCGCCGAGCAGGATGCCCAGGATGATCGAGGCCACCGTCAGGCCCTCGATCCAGCCGTTGGCCTTGACCAGTTGCGAGGGCGGCAGCAGCTCGGTGAGGATGCCGTACTTGGCCGGTGAATAGGCCGCTGCGCCCAGTCCGACCACTGCGTAGGACAGCAGCGGATGGCTGCCGAACAACATCATCAGGCAGCCCAGCACCTTGATGCTGTTGCTGACGAACATCACCCTGCCTTTGGGTACGGCGTCCGAAAACGCCCCCACGAACGGCGCCAGCACGACATAGAACAGCGCGAACATCGGCGTCAGCGCGGGCACCTGCCAGGCCGGCGCGTCGGAGGTCTTGAGCAGTTCGATCGCCGCCACCAGCAGCGCGTTGTCAGCCAGCGAGCTGAAGAACTGCGCCGCCATGATGGTGTGGAAGCCCTTTTTCATTCGCTGCGTGTCTCGCGCATCCCGGTGTGTGGCGGCTCCATCAACCCGATCGGCACACCGGGCTCTGCGGCGCGCGGCGGCCGGCGGTTATAGCACGGCACGGCTGGCACAATCCGCGCCCGCCCCCGCGAATGGACGCAGTCCATGCCCCGTCCGATCGAAGCCCTGATCCACACCGACGCCCTGGCTGCAAACCTCGCGCGCGCGCGCGCCGCGGCGCCGAACGCGCGCGTCTGGGCAGTGGTCAAGGCCAACGCCTATGGTCATGGCATCGAGCGTGTCTACGACGCCCTGCGCGGCGCCGATGGTTTCGCGCTGCTGGACCTGGACGAGGCCGAACGGATCCGCCGCCTGGGCTGGCGCGGGCCGGTGCTGTTGCTCGAGGGGGCCTTCGAGCCTCGCGACCTGGAGCTGTGCTCGCGCCTGAACCTCTGGCATGTGGTGCATTGCGAGGCGCAGATCGACTGGCTGGCCGCGCACAAGACGCACCAGCCGCACCGCGTGTTCCTGAAGATGAACAGCGGCATGAACCGCCTGGGCTTCGCCGCCGGCGCGTTCCGCAGCGCGTGGGCACGGCTCGATGCGCTGCCGCAGGTCGACGAGATCTCGCTGATGACACACTTCTCCGATGCCGACGGCGAGCGCGGCATCGCACACCAGGTGGCCGCCTTCGAGGCCGTCACCGGTGACCTGCCCGGCGAGCGCAGCCTGTCGAACAGCGCCGCGCTGCTGCGCCATCACGGCGTGGCCACCGACTGGGTGCGCGCCGGCATCCTGACCTACGGCAGCGCGCCGGACCACCCCACCCACGGCATCGCCCACTGGGGCCTGCGTCCGGCGATGACGCTGCGCGCCAAGCTCATCGCCATCCAGACCTTGGAGCCGGGCGACAGCGTCGGCTACGGCAGCGGCTTCACCGCGGCCAGCGCGATGCGCATCGGCATCGTCGCCAGCGGCTATGCAGACGGCTACCCGCGCCACTGCGGCACCGGCACGCCGGTGCTGGTCGACGGCGTGCGCACCACGACCGTCGGACGGGTGTCGATGGACATGCTGACGGTGGACCTGTCGCCGGTGCCGGCCGCCGGCCTCGGTGCCGAGGTCACGCTGTGGGGCTGCGCTGCGGGTGGCGCGGTGCTGGCCATCGACGAGGTGGCGTGTTGCGCCGGCACCCTCGGCTACGAGCTGATGTGTGCGCTCGCGCCGCGGGTGCCGGTGACGGTGTGCGACTGATGCCGGGCAAAGCCAAGTCCCAGTACGTATGCAGCGCCTGCGGGGGCGCGAGCCCGCGCTGGCTGGGCAAGTGCCCGCACTGCGGCGAATGGAACACGCTCGAGGAGACGGTCGCCGAGGCCGTGGCCGCCGGCAAGGCGCACCGCTACCAGTCGCTGGGCGGCGTGCAGTCGGTGGCCACGCTGTCGGAGATCGAGGCCACCGACGTCGATCGCACGCCCACCGGCCAGTCCGAACTCGACCGCGTGCTCGGTGGCGGCATCGTCGAAGGCGGCGTGATCCTGATCGGCGGCGATCCGGGCATCGGCAAGTCCACCTTGCTGCTGCAAGCTGCCGAATCGCTGTCCACGCGGCTCAAGGTGCTCTACGTCACCGGCGAGGAGTCGGGCGCACAGGTCGCCCTGCGCGCGCGGCGCCTGGGCCTGGTGGGCACCCGGCTGCGGGTGCTGGCCGAAATCCAGCTCGAGAAGATCCAGGCTGCGCTGGCCACCGAAGCGCCGGCGTTCTGCGTCATCGACTCGATCCAGACCGTGTACTCGGACCAGTTGAGCAGCGCGCCCGGCTCGGTGGCCCAGGTGCGCGAGTGCGCGGCACAGCTCACGCGCGCCGCCAAGTCCAGTGGCTGCGCGACCGTGCTCGTCGGCCACGTCACCAAGGAAGGCGCGCTGGCCGGACCGAGGGTGCTCGAGCACATCGTCGACACGGTGCTGTACTTCGAAGGCGACACCCATTCGAGCTTCCGCCTGGTGCGGGCGATCAAGAACCGCTTCGGCGCGGTCAACGAGATCGGCGTCTTCGCGATGACCGAGCGTGGCCTGAAGGGGGTGACCAACCCGAGCGCGATCTTCCTGTCCACCCACGGCCAACCGGTGCCGGGCTCGTGCGTGCTGGTCACGCTCGAAGGCACGCGGCCGCTGCTGGTCGAGATCCAGGCGCTGGTCGATGCGGGCGGGCCCAGCCCGCGCCGGTTGTCGGTGGGGCTGGAGCGCGACC
>Ga0209797_10001624_pt1 | contig 11341 bp, 13 predicted proteins | sample DOMMetBare3Fresh_2_FD_187472 | JGI IMG/M metagenome (GOLD analysis project Ga0209797, IMG submission 187472) | Wetland sediment microbial communities from St. Louis River estuary, USA, under dissolved organic matter induced mercury methylation -... | ecosystem: Environmental > Aquatic >...
GAAGCGCGGTGGAGCAACTGAAATGGACCACCCCCGAAGCGGCTTCGCCGCTCCCCCTCAAGGGGGCAACGCCAGCGGACCGGCAAAGCCGGATCCGCGGCGTTTGCTTGGCAAGACCCGCGAGGAGCACCGCTTCTATCTGCTACTGCTGCTCGGCGGCCTGGTCACCGCAATCGGCCTGGCTGCGGCGCACTTCATGGAACTGCGCGGCCACGTCGTCACCGGCATGAACAACCAGGTCGTCTGGGGCCTGCCGCATGTGTTCGCGATCTTCATGATCGTCGCCGCATCGGGCGTGCTCAACGTCGCGTCGGTCGGCTCGGTGTTCGGCCAGTCGGCGTACAAGCCGCACGCGCCGCTGTCAGGGCTGCTGTGCCTGGCCTTGCTGGCCGGCGGCCTGATGGTGCTGATGCTCGACCTCGGGCGGCCCGAGCGCATCGTCGTCGCCGCCACGCACTACAACTTCAAGTCGGTCTTTGCCTGGAACATCTTCCTCTACTCGGGCATGGCCGGGCTGGTCGCGGTCTACCTGTGGACGATGTTCGAGCGCCGATTCAATGCCCACTCCAGGCCAGCTGGCATCGCCGTGCTGGTCTGGCGCTTCGTGCTGACCAGCGGCACCGGTTCGATCTTCGGCTTCCTCGTCGCCCGCCAGGCCTACCAGTCGGCGCTGCTGGCGCCGCTGTTCATCGTGCTCTCGCTGGCCTGGGGGCTGGCGGTGTTCCTGCTGGCGCAGGCCGCGCTGGCCGGCGGCGGCGGCCAGCGCCTGGCGCCTCAACTGCACGCCCGCATGGCGCGCCTGCTCGGCATCTTCGTCGCCGCGTCGCTGTACATGGTGGCGGTGTTCCACCTGACCCACCTGTACTTCGAGCGCCAGGTCGCGTTCGAGGCCTTCATCCTGCTCGGCCGCGGCGGACCGGCCGTGTACCCGCTGCTGTTCTGGTGCGGCTACGTCGCGCTCGGGTCGGTGCTGCCGCTGCTGCTGCTGTTCCATCCGAAATTGGCCGGCACGCGCGCCACCCTCGCCGCGTCGGGGCTGGTCGTGCTCGGCGCGTTTGCGTGGCTGTTCGTGTTCATCATCGGCGGCCAGGCGTTCCCGCTCGAGATCTTCCCGGGCTACCAGGTCAGCAGCAGCTTCGGTGACGGCGCGGTGGCCCGCTACATGCCATCGCTGCCCGAACTGCTGCTCGGCATCGGCGGGCTCGGCGCCGCCTTCCTGCTGACGCTGGTCGGTGTGCGCGTGCTCGACTTCCTGCCATCGGACGCCACTGCCACGGTTGCGACATGACGATCGACCGCCTGCTCGTCTCCGCGGCGCACAAGTCTTCGGGCAAGACCACGGTCACGCTCGGCCTGTGCGCAGCGTTCGCCGGTCGCGGGATGGCGGTGCAACCGTTCAAGAAAGGCCCCGACTACATCGACCCGATGTGGCTGGCGCGAGCGGCCGGGCGGCCCTGCTTTAACCTCGATGCCCACCTGATGGACGATACGGCGCTCGTGCGCTGCTTTGCCGACGCCCGGCGCGGCAGCGAACTGGCGCTGGTCGAGGGCAACAAGGGTCTGTACGACGGGCTGGCACTCGACGGCAGCAACAGCAATGCCGCGCTGGCGCGCCGGCTCGGCCTGCCGGTGCTGCTGGTGATCGATGCCCGCGGCATGACGCGCGGCATCGCGCCGCTCGTCCTCGGCTACCAGGCCTTCGACCGCGAGATCCGCATCGGCGGCGTGATCCTGAACCGCGTCGGCGGCGCGCGCCACGAAGCCAAGCTGCGAGCCGTGATCGAGCACTACACCGACGTGCCCGTGCTCGGCGCCGTGGCCGAAGATCCGCGACTGGCCGTGATGGAGCGCCACCTGGGCCTGATGCCCTGCGCCGAACTCGACGATGCGCAGGCGCGCGTGCAGGCGATCGGGCGCATCGTCGGCGCGCAGGTCGATCTCGATCGGGTGCGCGCGCTCGCGGCAACCGCAGGTCCGATCCCGGGCCTGCCGGCGCTGCCGGTCGCGGCGCGGGCTGCGGCGCGGCCGGCCGACGTGCGCATCGGCATCGCGCGCGACCGCGCCTTCGGCTTCTACTACCCGGATGACCTCGCGGCCATCGAGGCCGCCGGCGCCGAACTGGTGCCGATCGACACCCTGCACGACACGCAATTGCCAGCGATCGACGGTCTGTTCATCGGCGGCGGTTTTCCCGAAGCCTGCATGCACGAACTCGAAGCCAATGCAGCGCTGCGCGGCGCGATTGGCAACGCCGTCGAAGCCGGCCTGCCGACCTATGCCGAGTGCGGCGGCCTGATGTACCTGTCGCGCAGCATCACCTGGCAGGGCCGCACGGCGCGCATGGTCGGAGCGATCCCCGGCGACGCGGTGATGCACGAGCGACCAGTGGGCCGCGGCTACGTGCAGTTGCGCGAGACCTCCGCGATGCCGTGGCGCCTCGGTGACGACGGCACGGCGCGTGGTCACGAGTTCCACCATTCGAGCCTCGAGAACCTCGACCCGTCGGTCGCCTTTGCCTACCGCGTGCTGCGCGGCCACGGCGTCGACGGCGTGCACGACGGCGTGGTCGTGCACAACCTGCTGGCGTCCTATGCCCACCTGCGCAGCGCAGCGGGCACGTCGTGGGCGCCCCGCTTCGTCGACTTCGTTCGCCGGCATCGCGCGCAGCAGCGTGCCGGCGCGGCCGCGCTGGCCGTCGCTGTCCGAGGACCGCGCCGATGACCACCATCGCGCAACGCTCGGTCGACGTACTGGGCCGCGCTGTCGCCACCGACAGCGAAGGCTACCTGTGCGACCGGGCCGAGTGGTCGGAGGCCTTCGCGAACGCGCTTGCCCGCGAGGAAGGCCTGGTGCTGACCGACGAGCACTGGCAGGTGATCCGTTACCTGCGCGAGTACTTCCAGCAGCATGGCGTGCAGGCCCAGGTGCGCGTGATGATCAAGCACTTCGCGCAGGCATGGGGGCCGGCACGCGGCAACAACCATTACCTGCACGACCTGTTCCCGATCGGCGGGCCGCAAAAGCAGGGCAACCGCCTGGCCGGCCTGCTGCGCACCAAGGGCGAACATTGACTCCCGATGAAAGGACCTCCAACGTGTTCTCAGTCACAGCCACCGCGTCACAGGAAATCCTCGCCGCTGCCGCGCGCAGCGATGCCGCCGGCCTGGCACTGCGTGTCGCTGCGCGCCGGGCAGCCGACGGCTCGATCGACTACGGCATGGGCTTCGACGAACCGCGCGAGGGCGACATGCCGCTGCAGGTCGCAGGCGTGGACATCGTCATCGCGCCGCCGAGCCAGCCGATGCTCGACGCCATCGTGCTCGACTTCGTCGAGCTCGAGCCGGGTCGGTTCGATTTCATCTTCGCGCCGGCGGATGACGCCACCGAGACGCCGGCCAAGGCCTGCGGCAACGGCGGCTGCAGCGGCTGCTCGGCCTGACGACCCTTCTTCGAGACCGCAACCATGAACTCCTTCGTCGACATGAACGCCCTGCTGGCCCAATGCCGGGCAGCGACCGGCCGCGTGGCTCTGGTCGGTGCCGGCCCCGGGGACCCGGACCTGCTGACCCTGCGTGCCGCGCGCCTGCTGCGAGACGCCGACGTGGTGGTCTACGACCACTTGGTGAGCCCCGGCGTGCTCGACCTGATCGGCGCCGATGCCGAACGCCTCTATGCGGGCAAGGAGCGCAGCAACCACAGCATGGGGCAGCCCGAGATCAATGACTTGCTGGTCCGCCTGGCGCAGGCCGGCCGCCAGGTGGTGCGCCTCAAGGGTGGCGACCCGTTCGTCTTCGGCCGCGGCGGCGAGGAGTTGCAGGCGCTGGCGGCCGCCGGAGTGCCGTTCGAGGTGGTGCCCGGCATCACGGCGGCGTGCGGCGTGTCGGCCTATGCCGGCATCCCGCTCACCCACCGCGACTTCGCACAGAGCTGCACCTTCGTCACCGGCCACCTCAAGGACGGCAGCTTCGACCTCGACTGGCCGATGTTGGCCCGACCGCGCCAGACGGTGGTGATCTACATGAGCCTGACCGGCCTGCCGACCATCTGCGCCAGGCTGATCGAGCAGGGCTTGCCGGCCGACTGGCCGGCCGCCGTGATCGGCCAGGGCACGCTGGCATCGCAGCGGGTCGTCAGTGCGACTCTCTCGACGCTGGCCGCGCAGGTCGAACGCGAAGGCCTGCGCTCACCCTGCCTGACGATCGTCGGCGAGGTCGTGCGCCTGCGCGACGAGCTGGCGTGGTTCGCAGAGCAGCAAGCCCATGCCCCTGCCCTGCCGACTCCCCACGCCCTGCACGCCTGAACGAACAAGCCGATGCCAAGGCCGAGCGTCACCCGATGGGCGCCGACGCGCCGCACTGGCGTGACACAGGCCCCATGCGGATGGAGCCCCTGCCCCTGAAGCCAGCGCAGTGCTCAGGCCTCGCCGCTGGTCCGTGCCTCCACCGCCAGCACCGCGGCTTCGACGCGCGAGCTCAGGTTCAGCTTGGACAGGATGTGGCGCACGTGCAGCTTGACCGTGTCGTGGCTGATGTCCAGCGCGCGCGCGATCGCCTTGTTGCTTTCGCCGCGCGCCAGGTGGTCGAGGATCTGGCGTTCGCGCTCGGTCAGCGAGTCGAGCGCGCTCTTGCGCTCCTTGCCGGTGCTGCCGCCTTGCAGCAACTGCGCCAGCTTGACGGTCATCGCCGGCGCGAAGGTGATCTCGCCGCGGGCCGCGCGTTCGATCGCGCCGATCACCTCTTCGGGCTCCATGTCCTTGAGCAGGTAGCCGCGCACGCCGATGCGAAGCGCGGCCGCCAGGTCCTGCTCGGAATCACTCATCGTGAGGACCAGTGCCGGCGTGTCGAGCCCCTCGGCGCGCAGCCGCCGCAGCAAGGCCAGGCCGTCGCCCGAGGGCATGCGCAGGTCCAGCACCATCAGGTCCGGCCGGTGCTCCCGCAAGGCGCCGGCCACCAGCGCCTGGTCGCCCAGCGCTGCCACGACCCTGATATGGCCGCGCTGATGCAGCAGCTCGGTCAGGCCATTGCGGCACAGCGTGTGATCGTCCACCAGGACGATGCGCAGCGGGTCGGCGGCGGTCATACGCTTGCCACCTCGGTGGCGGGGAAGAACAGGCGCATGCGCATGCCGCCCCCCTCGCGCGCCGCGATCTCGACGCCGCCGCCCAGGCGCGCCGCTCGCTGCCGCATGATCTCCAGGCCGAAGTGCGAGTGCGACGCCGCGCTCGCGGGCGCGGGTGGCCCGGCGCCGTCGTCCTCGACGACGATGTCGACCTGGTTGCCCTGTTGATCGATGTGCAGCCAGGCATGGCGCGCGCGGGCGTGCTTGGCGATGTTGGCCAGTGCCTCCTGCACGATGAGATAGACCTGCGACTCCTGCCGCGCGGACAGGCGCAGATCGGGCGCGCGGTCGTCCAGGACCAGATCGACCTGCGTCTGCTCGTGAAACGATCGCACGCTCGACGACAAGGCGTGCTTGAGCCCCATCGGGTCCATCGGTGCGTGGCTCTGCGTCAGGATGGCGCGCAGGTTGGTGTGGGCCGAGCCGACGGCCTGGCGCACGTCATCGCAGTAGTGCAGGGCTTTCGCGTCGTCGCGGCCGGCGATCGCGTCCACCAGCAAGGGCAGGCGCATGCGCGCGAAGGCCAGGGTCTGTGCGATGCCGTCGTGCACGTCGGCCAGGACGGAGCGCCGGCTCTCGCGCTCGGCACAGGCATCGTGCAAGGCCAGACCGAGCAGCACGCCCAGCGTGCGATGAAAGCCGGTGGTCGACTCGCCGAGCATGGCCTCGGCCGGCACGCGAAGCTCGTACTGCCCGAGCAGGCTGCCGCGGTAGGTGAGCGGGATCTGCACCGTGCGCTCGCCGCCGGTCCCGGCCGGGCCGGGATCGATCGCGCCGAGTTGCTGCAAGCGGCCATCCTCGGCGGCCTTCACGCTCACCGAAGCCGCGCGCGCCTGCGCTTGCCGCGCGAGGGGTTCGAGCAGGCCGATCAGAAGCCCGTTCAAGTCGTCGTCGGTCGCCAGCGCTGCCGCGAGTCGAGCGTAGATCTCGGCGACTTGAGTCTCGCCATCCGGCACTGAGTATGCGTATAGGTTCATATGTGCTTCGCATCCGACACGCGGCGCACGCTTTGGACATTGGAACACCTTCGGGCGCTGCCGGGGCCCAGGGGCTCCCCCAAGCGGCTCGCGGCCCCGGCCTGCCGGGTTTGACCCATAGCCCAGATGGCGTATCCCGGCATCACCCGTCCCGGTAATAGACGTTGCAAATCGCCCCTGCGCGTAATGTCTGCGCAAACATGCCCAGCCGCCGATCCGGCGGCCGGCCGCCCCTCCATGGTCGCCAAGACGACCCGACGCCAACCCTGCCGATGCCGGTACGACCGCACCACGATCCGACCGCATCGCCGCTGCCGCCGGTTGGCACGGCGCCGCGCACCCGCACCGTCGGCCTCGGATCGATCCTGCTGTTGCTGACGACATCGGCACATGCTGCATCGGGCGCCGTGGCCGCGACGCCGTGGTGGATCTGGCCGGCCGCGCTGTTCGTGGCCTGCTTCCTGATGGGCATCGTCGCCGTGCCCGCGGGCATCGGCGGCGGCACGCTGTTCGTGCCGATTGTCGGCAGCTTCTTCCCCTTCCATCTCGACTTCGTCCGTGGCGCCGGCCTGCTGGTGGCGCTGGCCAGCGCACTGGCCGCGGCGCCGATGCTGATGCGCGGCGGCCTGGCCAGCGTGCGCCTGGCCCTGCCGCTGGCACTGGTCGCGTCGGCCAGTTCGATCGGCGGCGCGCTGCTCGGCCTGGCGCTGCCCGTGGCGGCGGTGCAGACCGCGCTGGGCCTGATCGTGCTGGGCATCGTCGCGCTGATGCTGGCGGCCAGGAAGTCCGAGTTCCCGACGGTCGCCGCGCCCGACGCGCTGGGCCGCGCGCTGGCACTGCACGGCGTGTTCACCGACGGCGCCACCGGTCGGCACATCGACTGGCAGGTACACCGCACACCCCTGGGCCTGTTCGTCTTCCTGCTGATCGGCGTGCTGGCCGGGTTGTTCGGCATCGGCGCCGGCTGGGCCAACGTGCCGGCACTCAACCTGCTGATGGGCGCGCCGCTGAAAGTCTCGGCCGGCACCTCGGGCCTCGTGCTGTCGCTGGTCGACTCGTCGGCCGCCTGGGTCTATCTCAACCAGGGCGCGGTGCTGCCGATGATCGCCGTGCCGTCGGTGGTGGGCATGATGCTCGGCGCGAAGATCGGCGCGCGCCTGCTGCATGTGCTGTCCGGGGCGGTGATCCGGCGCCTGGTCATCGGCGTGCTGCTGTTCGCCGGCATGCGCGCGCTGCTCAAGGGGTTGGGCGTATGGACGTGAAGCCCAACCTCGCCCACGCCCCCGCCGACGGCGGCGACGAAGTGCAACTGCGCTATGCGCGCGTGCTGGGTTGGGGCACCCGCATCGGCCTGGCCCTGTTGCTGGTCAGCTTTGCGCTCTATGTCTCGGGCCTGCTGCCGCCGCAGGTACCGCTGCAGCGCTTGCCGCAACTGTGGCATCAGCCGGTCGCGCAGTACCTGGCGCAGACCGGCGCGCCGACGGGCTGGCGGTGGCTGGCGCTGCTGCACCACGGCGACGTGCTCGGCCTGGTGGGGATCGCAGTGCTGGCCGGCTGCTCGGGCCTGTGCCTGTTGTCGCTGTTGCCGCTGTACCGCAAGCGCGGCGACCGCGCCTACCTCGGCTTGTGCCTGGCGCAAGTGGCGGTGCTGCTGGTCGCCGCGGCGGGCGTCTTCGGCGGGAGCCACTGAACGATGGCGGCCGCCACCACCGTCTTCGCCCGGCCCGTGCTGGCCACCGAACACACCGAGTTCGACGTCGGCGCCGAGCGCGTCGCGCTGGCACTGGCCGCGCGCCGCGACGCGCCCCTGGCCGTCGTGCTGCCGATGATCGGCAACCCGGAGTTCGACGCCGTGGCGCCCGCGCTGGCGGCACGCGACGACGCCATCGCCGCCGAAAAGCTGCAGCACCTACAAGCGCTCGCCGCCGCGCAAGGCGTGTGCCTGGCCGTCACGGTGCGGCGTGGCACCGAGCCTCACCGCGAGATCGTCGACGAAGCGGCGGCGCTGCGCGCCGACCTGATCGTCATCCGCCGGCGCGGCCGCGCCGGGCTGCTGGCCAACCTGCTGCTCGGCGAGATGGTCGGCAAGGTGATCGCGCATGCGCCCTGCCCCGTGCTGGTCAATGCGCGCGCGGCGCAGTTGTGGCAACGCCAGGTGCTGGTGGCCGTCGACCCGGCGGACAGTGCTCGCGACGGCGTGGCGCCGGCGGCGCGCATTGCCGTCGAGTTCGGACTGCCTCTGGGCGTGGTCTGCGTCGCCGAAGGCGGTGGCGACAGCGCAGCGCAACAGGCGCTCGATGCGGCGTTGGCCGATGCGCGTGCGCTCGGGGCCACGGCCGATGGCGAGCTGCTCGCCGGCAAGCCGCACGCGCAGATTCTCGAAGCTGCGCGTCGCCGCGGCGCCGACCTGATCGTGCTCGGCCGCCACGGCGCGGTGCGGCTGTCGCGCGCCTGGATCGGCGGCGTTGCGCAGAACGTCGTCGGCCTGGCCGAGTGCCCGGTGCTGGTCTGTGCTTCCCCCAACGCCGCGGAGGTGATCGTGCGATGAGTGACGCCCTGAACTTTCTCGTCAAGGCCCGCCCCGAGGCGATGGGCCACTACTTCAGTTTCCTCAAGGACTGCGGCAAGCACCTCGACCCCAAGACGCGCGACCTGATCTCGGTGATCACCAAGGTGCACGCGCAGACAGAGCGCGGTTTTCGACAATACCTGGGCCGTGCGCTGCGCGACGGCTGCACGCCGGTCGAGGTGCTCGACGCGCTGCTGATGGCGTTTCCGGCGCTGGGCCTGGCCAGGATCGTGTGGGCGGTGGACATCATCCTGGAGATGGACCTGCCGGAGTTCCAGACCGCGGCCATGGGTGCCGAGGGGCAATGGCACGACGTGATGGCCACTGCCGATCTCGCGCCTGGAGGCGTGACGCGCGTCGACTGCGACGGCCGCGGCCTGTTCGTGCACCACGCCGATGACGGCTGGAAGGTGTTCGACAGCCGTTGCCCGCACCAGACCACCAACATCCCGCACCTGGCACTGCAAGGCGCCACGCTGACCTGTCCGAAGCATGGATGGGTCTTCGACGTCCGCTCGGGGCAATGCACCGAGAAGGGAGACAGCCCACTCAAGCGCTGGGACAGCAAGGTCGTCGACGGACGCCTGCTGGCCCGATGGTGACCGCCACCGCCCCCCAGTTACGGCGACAACACCCCCATCGCTGATCCACGACCCACCGACCGATCAATACAGGAGACCCTTGATGAGCCACTTGCAATCGATCTTCCGACTCCTTCCCGTCGCCGCCGCATGCATCGCCGGCCCGGCGCTGGCCACCAACGGCTACTTCGCACACGGCTACGGCCTGAAGGGCAAGGGCATGGGCGGCGCGAGCATGGGTATGGCGCAGGACAGCCTGGGCGGTGCCACCAACCCCGCCAGCATGGTGTGGGTGGGCAACCGCATCGACTTCGGTGCCGACCTGTTCATGCCCAAGCGCGACTCCGAGCGCAGCGGTGCACTGCCGCCCGGCTCGACGCTCAACGGCTTCATCGACAGCGACAGGACCGCGTTCCTGGTGCCCGAGTTCGGCTACAACCGCATGATGGGCAGCGACATGTCGCTGGGCGTGTCGGTCTACGGCAATGGCGGCCTGAACACCACCTATCCGCAGGGCAGCTTCAACTGCGGCCAAGGTCCGGCGAACATCCTGTGCGGCAGCGGCGAGGTCGGGGTGGACCTGATGCAGCTGATCGTCGCGCCCACGCTGGCGTACAAGCTCAACGCGCAGCACGCCGTGGGGGTGTCGCTGCTGTTGGGGTACCAGCGCTTCAAGGCGACCGGCCTGCAGGCCTTCGCCGGCACCCCGGGCTTCTCGACCGATCCGGCCAGCGTCACCAACAACGGCTACGCCGGCTCCACAGGCGTCGGGCTGCGGCTGGGCTACCAGGGCCGCCTGAGCGACGTCGTGACGGTCGGTGCGGCCTACGCGCCGAAGATGAAGATGGGCAAGTTCGACAAGTACAAGGGGCTGTTCGCCGAGGCCGGCGGCTTCGACATCCCGTCGCACTACAGCGTGGGCGTGGCTTTCATGGCGACGCCGGCCGTGACGGTCGCGCTCGACTTCGGACGCATCAATTACAGCGACGCCAAGTCGGTCAACAACCCCAGCTCGCAGGCTTTCAATTGCTTCGGCGGGGACGCCAGCGCCTGTCTGGGCGGCGCCAATGGCCCCGGCTTCGGCTGGCAGGACATCAACGTGTTCAAGCTCGGCGTGGCCTGGCGCATGTCCGACGCCCTGACGCTGCGCGCGGGCTACAACAAGGGCGACAACCCGATCACCCCGGCCGACGTGACGTTCAACATCCTCGCGCCGGGCGTGATGAAGGATCACTACACCGCGGGCTTCACCTATGCGCTGGACAAGGACAGCGAGATCACGGGCGCGCTGATGGTGGCACCGCGCCAGGACGTCAGCGGCAGCTCGCTGTTCAACGCGTTGTTCGGGCCGGGCGCGGGCGGCAATGAGAAGATCGGCATGAAGCAGACCAGCTTCGGGCTGGCCTGGGGGCGGAAGTTCTGAAGCAGCCGGGTCGACGGACTACCCGGATGGGCTATCGGCCATCCCCCTTTGCGGTACTAGACGCAAGACACGCGCTCCAACGTAATACTTGGCTGCCATCGCGGAGACACGCATGAACTACGACAAGGAATTCGATGCCTCGGGGCTCGCCTGCCCGATGCCGATCGTGAAGACCAAGAAGTCCCTGGCCGACATGGCCTCGGGCCAGGTGCTGCGGGTGGTGGCGACCGATCCGGGCTCGGTCTGCGACATGCAGGCCTTTGCCGAACAGACCGGCAACACCCTGCTGTCGTCGACCACCGAGAACAGCAAGTACGTCTTCCTCCTGCGCAAGGCTTGACATGGCCGCCAAGAAAATGGCGATCATCGCCACCAAGGGTGCGCTCGACATGGCGTACCCGCCGCTGATCCTGGCCTCGACGGCCGCGGCGCTGGGCTGGGAGGTGCAGGTCTTCTTCACCTTCTACGGCCTGCAATTGCTGCGCAAGGACCTCAGTGGCATCGCGATCAGCCCGATCGGCAACCCAGCGATGCCGATGCCGGTGCCGATGCCCGTGGTGGTGTCGATGCTGCCGGGCATGGAGGCGATGGCCACCTCGATGATGAAGGCCAAGATGAAGAAGAAAGGCGTCGCGTCGCTCGAGGAACTGCGCTCGGTGTGCCTCGAGGCCGA
>Ga0209797_10001625_pt1 | contig 11341 bp, 5 predicted proteins | sample DOMMetBare3Fresh_2_FD_187472 | JGI IMG/M metagenome (GOLD analysis project Ga0209797, IMG submission 187472) | Wetland sediment microbial communities from St. Louis River estuary, USA, under dissolved organic matter induced mercury methylation -... | ecosystem: Environmental > Aquatic >...
ATGGATCGGGCGTCGAGCTGGCTATCTGGGCTGAAACCGACTGCCCAGCACCCACGGCCATCAAGAGCGCGGAAATAGCGCACCAAGTACGAAAAACTTGCTTCACAGAAAAGGCCTCCGAAAAATAGCGACGCGGATACGAGCAGATTTAGATGCCCATGGGAGCCTGAGCAGTAGCCCGACGCAGGGTAAGTTATTATTGCCCGGCGATTAAAGAACGGTCATTTTACGCGGAAGGTGCGCACAACCGCAAGCTGGAGGCCCGAAAAGCATAAATGTAGTGGTATGCATGGCAGTACTGCCTTTGGCCCGACAACTCCGACGGTTCTACTGGCACTCTACATTGCTGTGCGGCACGAGGGCCGAGAATCGCTGTTGGTACTCGGTCGAAGTGATGAACGAGCAGACCATGGCGTGTTGTTTTCCGATATCTCGCAAGGGGCCGCTGTTTACCTGTCCCAGCCAAAACATAAATCCGGGAATATCTGAATTACGCCGCAGATAGCCACTGTATTCAGTAAACACAAAGGCCCGGTTGTACTCAGCGTCAATGAAAGCCCGGTTGTTAATCGGATTAGTAGCGATGTTGTCGTCAGCAAGTCGATAGATCACCGCACCGCGCCCACCGCCTGAGTTGTAGAGAGTTATGAGGGCGCTTCGCTCGCTGGAGAGATTCACACCGAGATCGTTCTGCATGGTCAAGAGGACCGCGTCCACAAACTGCTCCGCTGTCGCCAGGCTGGCGGGATATCTGGTCAGGAAAGCCGGGCGCAACACAAAGGCGTTCGCATAATTCAACTGCAACTGGGCCAGGTTCGAGCCGCCTACAACCAGCGCCCGGTCCGCAGCAAAGACAGGATAGTTAGGCATCTTCAAGTCTTCGCCCGGAAAGGCGCCGTCCGGATGCGGATTTGGAAACGGCTGATTATTTCCAAATGCAGCGCGATAGACACGGTAAACGTAAGAGCCGGTTTGCTGATACTCGAGCTCAACGAAGAAGGCGTCGGAAACATTAATTCGCCTGCTGTTTAAGCAGGCAGTATCGCCGGGTGCGCAAGGGGCCGGTGTATTGCTGGCATTGCCGGTGATCTGTTCAGTCCAAAAATTCAAACCAGCAGAGTCCGGCTCGCGCGAAAGGAAATCTCGATAGTGCTGGCTGACAAAGAAGTTCGCATTCTCGAGCGGGTTGAGGACGCCGCGCGGTATGTAGGTAACGGTCTGGGCATTGCTTAAATTCCTGGGCGTGTGCTCAGAGGTGTGGCTGGTCACGACATAGGGATCGAGTTCGGCCGTCGAAATTCCAACAACCGGAAATAACGCCGTGTTTCCGCTCCCATAGCGTGTCTGAATCAATCCATTGTCGCGCAACTCGACTTCAAAATTAACCGGCGCGCCAAAGTTACCGAGATTGTAGGGGACTCCCTGCCAGCGAAAAATTACTGTGTTGGGATTCGGCTGGACCAGATACACGTCGGCGTCGGCACGCTGATCAGTCCCGAGGTAAAGATCATCCCAGAGTGCCGAAATCATGCGAAACCTTGCCAGGCTGATAGCGCCGGTGAGCGATGGAACCGCGTCGTCCGCATCCCCGTTGCCGCGCGTGGGGGGACTGGGTGGCGGAAAATACAGATTTCCATTACTGGAAATCCTTACCGAAGAGAAAGCCTGGCCAAAGAAAGAAAATGGGAATGGCAGGATGACGGTTTTGAAACAGTCATCGCAATTGAAATTTAAAGGTGTCCCGCCCGTAGAAAGCGGCGCATTGGCACCCAGCGTCTGCGCATAGGGGTCTCCATCGACAAAGCTAATGGCAACGCCTGTGGTGGCGGGCACTCCCTCATTCCCGACGTTGTCCCATTCACGAAGAGTCAATGTTCCACGGGTATGTGCGTAAGGTAGCTTAACGCTCACTGACTGCGCCGATCCGGAAGGCTGTGGAACTACGCTTCTCAGCGGTATCACGGCATTCGTATTACGGTCGGTGAAACTCACCTGATAAAGCGCGGCCTGTCCAGTTGCTCCATCATCGCCGGAGGTGGTCCAACTGAGGGTCAGGTTGCGGCCGGTTTGAGCGATAACTTGAAACGAGCTCGCCGTCCCCGGAGGCGTCACGTCGTTTTCACTCAGGGAGGTGAGACTCTTCGAGACATTCAGTCGCCGGCCCGTAATCGTCTTGCCATCAAGCGAAGGCAGGACATCGCCATTTAAGAGCAGTGCATTCTTGAGCTGTTGCACCGTGAGATTTGGGGCTGCCGCCAGCAACAGAGCAGCAGCGCCGGAAACGTGGGGCGTAGCCATCGAGGTGCCGGTCTGGGCAGCATAATTATTTCCCGGCGTTGTGCTTAGAATGCCGACGCCGGGCGCTCCCAAATGTACCGAGTTGCCGCCGTAATGCGAACCAGAGAAAAGTGTATCGGTCTGGTCCGTTGACGCTACACCAATTACATTAGGCACATCGTAACCGGCCGGATAGAAATGGCCCAGATCGTTGTCGATACCCGGATCGGGATCTTCGGGAAAGTTCCCTGCTGCAGCCACAAAAAGAATCCCCGCCTGGTTCAATGCACTGATGGAATCGAACAGGGGCTGGGAAAAACCTTCTGTGGTCACCTGGGACCAACTGTTGTTCAGCACGCGCAGGTTCGCGCCTTGGGTGCCTCCGGAACTCGTCCAGAGATCCTTCATCTGTTTCGCATAGCTGCAAGCCGCTATCACGGACGATAGTCCCGCAGCCTGGCCAATGGCCTTTAACGGCATGATCTTGACCTGCCAGTTAACACCCGCAACGCCTTTGCCGTTGTTGCCCACCGCCCCGAGGATGCCCGAAACGTGCGTGCCGTGATTTTCCGCGGGAATGATTCCCGAGTTGTGGACGAAATCATAGCCATGGAGATCACCGCTGATTCCGGCGATCGATCCGGGCGCTGGATTGGTAAAGATGTTCGCTGCCAGATCTTCGTGAGAGATATCGATCCCTTCGTCGATCACGCCCACGACCACACTGTTGCTTCCGGTTGTGGTATTCCAGGCAGCAGGCGCATCGATCTTGGTCAATCCATATTGGCTGCCAAAGTTTGTGTCGTTCGGAGTGAGCGCGGGTTGAGTCAAATAATCAGGCTCAGCATAGATCACTCCAGGCTGATGCCTGAGAGCTTCGATAGTCTTCAAGGTGTTATCAGGAGCGACGTACGCCAGACGCAACCCGGCAACCAAATCCGATCCGCCAAAGCGCTTGATTTGAACCGGAATGGTCTGGCCCTCCAGGCGGAGGCTGGTTGTCGTAACCTGCTGCCGCTGTGCGGTGGCCTCGCTTCGATAGCGCACCAGTATCTGGCCCGGGACGTATTCCAACTTTGACTGCTTGCTGCCGGATGGAAACAGCGAGCTGGCTGTGCCGGCTCGCGAGACTGGCGGGGCAGAGAGGACTGCGAAAACGGCCAGGCCCAACAGGACTAATAGACTGATGGCAAGCAATGCTGGCCTGTGACCCTGCGCTCGCCGGCTGGTAAACATGTACAGGTAAATCTCCTGAAGCTTAAACGTGGAACAGGTCAATGGGTGCTTATTTTGAGCGATACTGCCGGGGAGATGTAGAACGCTCCAGGGTCATCCTGTTTGGTTGATTCCTCGCAAACCGGCCAACGCGAAAAGGAAATATAACCTAAATCGTACTCCGGTTACAGTCGTTGCCGGCCGGGGCGCGCGGGCGCAAGCGCAGGGACATCAGCAGGGCGAAATGGAACTAAACGAAAGCCCCAAACCATGCTGGTAAGGTTGTTTTCTTCCAGACTTAGCGAAAGCGCTGGCCTATCTGCTCAGTGCCAAAGCTGCCGATGCCGTTCAAGCGAAAGCTGAACAGGACACGGTTCTCTTTTCGCAGTCCCACGTTAAAGGTTGAATTCTGCATGGTCACGGCACAGCAGTCCCAACTGTAACCCACGGTCACCGTCGAGCTAATCAGTGACGTATTGCCCTTGCCGGGCCGATCCTGAAAATCAAAGAAGAACGATGCGCCGCCATATAAACCCTGAGCGCGATCGCCGAGAAAGAGCGACGGACTCCACTGGGAACCGCGCAGAGTGCCGGCCTCTTTTCCGCGGGCGTCGGCGTATTGCGCGAGGTTTGGCACGAGGGCGATAGCGCGAGTGTAGTAAAAGGTTTGAAACGCCTGGACGAGCGAACGGTTGACGCCAAAGGTTGCCGACATTGCCCGCATGCTGCCACCGTGCGTATCCAGGTCGGTGCGAAAATCAAGAAAGGCATTGGCGCGCGGACGATAGCGCGCTTCAATATTCAAAGGTGAGAATCGCCGTGGGACACCGCCATAACTGAAACCCGACAACGTATCGATGGGATAGAACTGATTACGCCGCCCCGGAATCAGGGCGCCGCCGAAGTACCGATCGAAAAAATATTTGCCGCGTACTGTAATGGTCAGCGCTTCGTAAGGCTGCGTCGCTTTGGATTCTTTCGCTCCATCCTCGCTCGCTTTCTTTTTGGCAGCTGCACTTACGTTTTCAGTTGAGCGGCGGGTGAAGAACCGGTTCGCCAAACCAAACTCAAGCTCGTTTGTATCGGCCACGGCTTCGACGGAATCAAACCGGATCACGCGGTCGAAGTCGTTGACGCCGACAATTTTTCGATAGATCAGATAGGGTTCGATTAGATGGCGAAAAAAGAACGAGCCATTGTTGCGATGGTAGTTGCGCGCCAGCGCCGGTGGCCGCAGATCGACCGTAAACTCGCCATAGCCCCGTGTCAGATTTCGCGGGCTCACTATACGCAAGGCGGGATCGATGGAGTCCGAGTAAAACGTTACGCGTCCCGCAGCGCTGCCTGTCAGGTTCCATCCCGCAAAGCTCAAGGGCAGCTCGAGGCGCGGGGAAAAATCCAGTCGCTGGACCATCGAGGGCGTAATAATCGGGTCGCGTCCAACGTCCCGGCGGAACGCGAGCAAGTCGTCAGTGGTCTCTTTGCGGCTGACACCCTCAGCACCGCCTTCGAAAGAAAAGTACAACGGAATTTTGGTGAAAAAGCTGAGCGGCGAAGGGCGTTTGTCGATGGTCACGCTGGGCATTTCGCGAATGCGGATGCGAGTGTTCGGCAGCGACGTTACCTGGGCCCGGGCCAGAAAATTGAAGCTGTAATCCTTGTCGTTCTTGTTGACGAAAACCTGCGACCGCTCTTCGGGAGAAATTGCCTGTTGGATCGAGTCCGAAAAAACCTGGCGGTAGGCCAGATTGGAGGTCACATTCACATCAGCAGCGGCGGTGAAGCCATTGGGAAAGTAATGGACCCCTTCCACATAAATACTCGAACCGCCCTGGTCGGGATGAGCTGCATCTGCCCGCGGCCCCAGGATGCGGTCCTTGACGTAAAAGAACCCGGCATTGAAAAACGAGCGCGAGTTTGCTCTGGTTCTCAGGTCCGTGCCGAATCCCAGCCCCCTCCGGGTGTAAACGTCCCCGCGAAAAGTGATGTCCGCCGATCGCCCAAGGGTTAGATAATAGGCTTCAGAAACGCGGAAGCCTTTTGCTCCCGATCCCCCGAAAGTCGGAGTCAGGAAGCCCGAGGCGCGGTCGCGATGCTTGATTGAGATCGAGGCGTAGGGCAGATAGACAACCGGCACGCCCTTGATGCGAAAGCTTGAAGAAACCAGGCGCGCGCGGTCGCCGGTCTTGATCTTGACGCGCTTTGCGTGGAAGCTCCACTTGGGAACGTTCTCATCGCAGGCGGTGATCTGCGCGTTATCGGCGACGATGGTATCGAGACTAACTCGTTCCACGCGGTCGGCTGTGAAGTAAAGCCGCGTGCCGTCCTGAGTCTGATTGGTGAACCCGGTGGAATTGATAAAGAAACCGGTCTTGGTTTTGTAATTCCATTCCGCGCGTGACCCGGTGATGCGCTGCTGCTCTCCCTGATCGAAAACGACGTTGCCCTCAGCTATGACTTTATTGCCGGCTTCATAAACTGTGACCTTGTCGGCCTGTAAGCGATAGGTGCCAATGCGCGCATCGACATTCCCTTCGTACACGACAATGCGGGAACCCTGTTCTTTGCCAGTCTCCGTAGATTTTTGCGCCTCAACTGTCAGGCTATCAGTCAATTGCGGCGCCTCGCCCTTTTTCGCCTGCGTGCGCGCCGGTATCGGCTGATCCTGCGTCAGCGGATTCACGTTGGGCGTGTCGGTCATCGGATTGGTGACCTTCCGATCGACGGGGTTTGTATTCTGTGCGGGAGTAGAAATCGCAGTCAGGCAGATCGCGATGCTCGCGAACAGAATCAGGGGACTGCTAAGGCTAAATCGAGAAGCAACGCGCAAGAACGAGCGAACCTCCAGGATCGATCGGCGGGCGGGTCGGCGAAAAGATAATCGACAACGAGGCGCGCCTTGTTTCTCAAAACACGCGCCGATGCTAACACGAAGCGGCAAAAAGGACGTAGCGCGTGATCGGAGTATACAGGCCACCAGGCGATTAGCGGGCCGACTTCATTCGGGCCGTGGTGGGCCAGATAAGAAGCGGTGGGCCTGATGCGGCGTCGATAGGTTGTTGCTGCTATTATTCGGGGCGTGCCCGGCCCGCTGCAAAATCGTCATGTTATTCCCCTCCTGATCTTTTTGCTTGCCTTTCTGCTCTTTAAGTCATCGCGGCTGCATCCGATCAACGACTCAAAGTATTCAATGATGGTCAGCCAATGCCTGCTCGAACATCGGAGTTTTCAGTTGGACCATTACGCAGTTCCCCGTTTGCCGGCACTCGTGCGCGAGGACTACGTGCAAAATGGCGACATCTATCAAATCGAGCAGGTAGGGCCACACCTTTACTATTTCTTTCCGCCGGGTTCATCCATTTTGTCCACGCCGTTTGTCCTCCTGGCCAAAGCTTTCGGCATCTCAACGGTCAACCCTGATAACTCATTTAACCTTGCCGGTGAGACGAAAATTGAATCCCTGCTGGCGGCCTTCCTGATGGCGGTGCTGGCGGCGATCTTTTTCTATCTCGCCCGCTTGCTGCTGCCGCTCGTTTCCAGTCTGCTGGTGACCCTGGGTGGGGCTCTGGGAACGCAGATCTGGAGTACTGCTTCTCGAGCCATGTTCACCGACACCTGGGCCGTGTTGTTACTCAGCCTGGTGGTGTTTTCACTGCTTGCCCATGAAACGAAACAGACTCGACTACGGCCCATGCTGCTCGCCAGCCTGCTCGCCTGGTCGTACCTTGTTTATCCCAGCTATGCGGTCCACGTATTGGCCATCAGTTTGTATTTGCTGTTTATGCTTTCCTGGCGCCAGCTAATTTTGTACGTGCTGACTGGTGTCGGTTGGGCCGCGAGCCTGATCATGTATTCCTGGCATAACTTCGGCCAGCTGCTGCCAAACTATTTCCGCCCGGGCCGATTGTCATTTGGAAAGTTCTGGACTGCCTTGCCTGGAAATTTGATAAGTCCTTCTCGTGGTTTCTTAGTATTCGTGCCCGCAGCGATATTCGTGGCTTATCTTCTGGTTAGATTTCGCCGCCAAGTTCCGCATTTGCGCTTGCTGGTGCTGGCGATTTCAGCGCTGCTCTCTCAGTTAATCGTGATCTCCGGCTTTGATCATTGGTGGGGCGGTCACAGTTATGGACCAAGGCTGATGACGGGCTTCGTACCGTGGCTGGTGCTGTTGGCAACCCTGGGATTAAGCGCGCTGCTCAAAAGCCAGGCGAACCCGCCGGGCATAGGGCGGTTCGAAATAGTTGTGACCCGGGTGGTTGGTCTCGCGCTGTTGAGCGCAAGTATCTTTATACATGCTCGCGGTGCTATTTCCCCGGCGACATCTATCTGGAATTCTTTACCGGAAAATGTCGATCTAAAACCCGAACGAATCTGGGATTGGCGCCAGCCACAATTTTTGGCCGGGCTGATTCCGCCGCCCTTTCCGCCAAATCTGCCATTGCTGGATGCGAACTCCACCATTGACTTCACGACTGGCGAGGCGGACAAGTATCTTTGGTACGGCTGGAGCATCGTCGAGCCGGAAGGTCGCTGGACCACAGTAACGCACGCGACCATGATCTTTTCGCTGCGTGAGATCAGGCCTTTGCGATTGCGAATCAGGCTGGCTCCGTTCCTGGTTCCGGGGAAACTCGATGAGCAAAAACTAACTTGCAGGCTCAATGAAAAGGTCCTGGTGACCCTGTCATTGCGAAATTCCGAGTTGGCCGATTATGAACTATCGTTACCGGCCGAACAGTTGCGAACCAAAAACATTCTGGACTTCGAAGTTCCGGGCGCCGCTGCGCCTGCATCATTCGGCATCGGCCCGGACCATAGGCAACTGGGAATCAGAGTAGCAGCGATTGCCGTAGAAGATCCTTCCCCATGACCGAACAAGCAGCTGACATCCAGGGTCTGCGAGCCGAGCTCGAAGAGTGCCGGCGCGAACTGGACCGCTATCGCACGTGGGCGCCTCCGGGTGACGTGCTTTCACCAATCCCTGAGCGCAGGCAGGTCAAGCTGCGTGAACAGGAAATTTACGCCGTGCCGCGTGAAATGCCCGGCCTCGATTTCAACGAGCAAGGACAACTGCGCCTGTTCGATCAACTGCATCACTTTTACAACGAGCAGCCTTTCACCGCCGGGCAGACCGCGGATCGCCGTTATTGGTTTGAGAACCCCGCCTATTCCTACTCCGACGCAATCCTGCTTTACTGCATGGTGCGGCACCTGCGCCCGCGTAGAATCGTCGAGGTCGGCGCCGGTTATTCTTCAGCTGCCATCCTGGATACGAATGAACTCTTTTTTGCGCACTCCATTGACTGCACCTTCATCGAGCCGCAACCGCAACTGCTGCGCTCACTGCTGAAGGCGGGAGACGCGGAAAGAATCACCCTGCTGGAAAAGCCTTTGCAAGAGGTTGGCTCGAGTGTCTTTGAACAGTTAGGAGCTAACGACATTCTGTTCATCGATTCCAGCCACGTCGCAAAAATTGACAGTGACGTCAATCACATTTTTTTCCGTATCCTGCCGGCGCTGGCCAGCGGCGTCTTCATACACTTTCACGACATTTTCTATCCCTTTGAATATCCCCTCGACTGGGTCTATGAAGGCCGGGCCTGGAATGAAGCCTATTTGTTAAGGGCCTTCCTGCAGTACAACCAGCAATTCGAGATTCAATTGTTCAATACCTTTATCGATTGCTTTCACAAAGAGAAATATTTTCGCGATATGCCACTGGCCCAGAAAAACACTGGGGGCAGCATCTGGTTGAAGAAAAAGTGAGCGTGAGAAACGACGCTTCCAACTTTCGCCTGATGATCGTTGCCGGCGAACCCTCGGGCGATGCGCACGCCGCCGCACTCGTGCACGCGTTGCGTGAGGCGGCGGCGCAATCAACCGTGGAATTCTTCGGCGCTACGGGTCCGGCGATGCGCGCGGCCGGAGTGGAAACGATCGTGAACTCGGACGAGCTGGCCATCATGGGAATCCTGGAGGTCGGCCGCGTCTTCCCCAGGTTCCTGCGGGCCTTCAAGCAACTGAAGGGCGCCGCGCTCGAGCGACAACCCGGTGCCGTTATTCTGGTTGACTGGCCGGAGTTCAATCTGCGTCTTGCCAAGGCTCTGCACCGCCGCGGCCTGCGCGTCATTTATTACATCAGTCCTCAGGTTTGGGCCTGGCGTTCCTACCGAGTTCGGCAGATCAGTCGCGATGTGGATTTGCTGCTTTCAATCATGCCGTTTGAGGCTGACTGGTTTGCCAGCCGCGGTTTGCAGCAACTGGAATACGTAGGCCACCCTCTGGCCGGCGAGGTCCGGGCAAGGTACGACCGCGCCGAGTTTTGCTCGCGGTACAACCTTGATTCGGCACGACCGATTATTGCGCTGCTACCCGGCAGCCGGCACAAGGAACTGGTGCGCATCCTGCCGCCAATGCTGGACGCTGCGGCACTGATAACGAAAGAAAAGCCCGAGGTGCAATTCGTATTGGTGGTTGCTCCCAGTCTGTCAGTCGCACAAGCAAAACAGATTGTAGCCGGCGGACCGCGAGATCTGGCCGCGACGTTGCGCATCATCCACCATGAGACTCGCGAAGCCCTCGGCGCCGCCGACGCCGCGGCCATCGCGAGTGGTACGGCGACCCTGGAAGCCGCCATCCTCGGCACGCCGATGGTCATCGTCTACAAGGAATCGCCGGTCAATTGGCATACGCTCGGGCGTTTGATCACCGCCGATCACTATGGCCTGGTCAATCTCGTAGCCGGCGAACGCCTGGTGACTGAGCTAATGCAAAACGATCTAAATGGAGAGAGGTTGGCGGCTGAACTCACCGCGCTTCTCGATCCAATAGAGAACGCGAGGATGCGTTTGCAATTGCATGAGGTGGCAAAGCGTTTGGGCGATGACGGCGCATCGCGGCGCGCTGCCCTCAGAGTGCTCGAGGCCCTGCGCCAATGGAAATGAGAGCGGACCCAATTGCGGGCTTAGCGGCACTGCTGCGGCACTACCACGCGATCACTCCTGCGACAGCTTCGCTTCCAACTCTTTCACACGCTCGCGCAGCTCTTTGAGATCTTCACGCAGTTGCGGCAAACGACCGAGGTGTGCGTGCAGACGTTTGTATTCGTCCAGAGGCTGAATGGGGATGCCCCACCAGACGCCGGGCCGCACAATTTTGCCGGGCAGCACGCCCGCCTTTGAACCAATCACCGCGCCCTTTTGCACGTGAATGTGATCGCCAAAGCCAACCTGGCCGCCAATGACGCAATCGTCTTCGATCACCACACTGCCCGAGATGCCGGTCTGGGCAGCAATTACCACGCGCTCGCCGATGTCACAGTTGTGGCCCACATGGACCAGGTTATCGAGCTTGGTGCCCCGCCCGATGCGCGTGCGGCCAAGCGCGCCACGGTCGATGCACGTGTAAGCGCCCAACTCGACCTCGTCCTCGATGACGGCGGTGCCGATCTGCGGAAATTTGTGATAGCCCATGTCGCCGCGCACATATCCAAAACCATCGGCCCCGACGCAGACACCAGCATGCATGATCACTCGATCCCCAACGGTGACTCCGTCGTAAAGCACGACGTTCGGATGCAACACGCAAGCGCGGCCGACAACAACGTGCTCCCCGATCACTACGCCTCCTTCGAGTCGCGTATCTGCGCCGATACTTGCGAAAGCCCCGACCACCACGTGCGGTCCGAGATAGACACCTGGGGCAAGCTGAGCGGAATCGGCAATGACTGCCGTAGGATGAATTAAGGGGTCGCGCTTTTTTGCGGGGTGTAGCAGTTCGGCGATTAGGGCAAAGGCCAGCTTGGGACTCTTGACCTCAATTCGACAGGAGTTATCGACTTTGGCGCCGG
>Ga0209797_10001627_pt1 | contig 11321 bp, 5 predicted proteins | sample DOMMetBare3Fresh_2_FD_187472 | JGI IMG/M metagenome (GOLD analysis project Ga0209797, IMG submission 187472) | Wetland sediment microbial communities from St. Louis River estuary, USA, under dissolved organic matter induced mercury methylation -... | ecosystem: Environmental > Aquatic >...
TTGAACATGACAGAAACATTTTTGTCTTTACATACTGCTACCATTTTCTTTGTTGTTTCAAAAAAGAAACTGTAATCACTTTTCAACCGCACCGTTTCATAGATTTTCCCAATACCATCAATTGAAATTTGTACAGTGTCTAAATACGGAGCCATTCTTTCTATATAATTTTCGGCGCCGGGAATATGTGCATTGGTGGAAATAAAAGTTTGAATGCCCTTGTTTTTGCTTTTTATATATTGCAGTGTTTCTTCCAGTTTCTTGTACAGTAAAGTTTCACCAAGACCGGTAAGCCCGATAGAATCAATATAAGGCGCAACTTCATCGATTACTTTTTTCATTTTATCAATCTCAATGGTGCCTTTTGCCATGGCATCACCAAATCCGTATTCCCGCGGGCAAGTAATACAGCCGAGATTGCAATGGTTGGTAACCTCCAGCATAATAGATGACGGGAATGGAACTTTTGTGCTCTTACTTGTTTTTAAAAAAAATCCATTGGTCTTGTTTATGCAATAACGAAAAAAATTAATACCGCCCGGCAACTTGCTGATGCGATTAATTATTTTCTGAACTCTTCTTTTATTTATTTTATACGACATGAAGAAAATCTCTCTTTATAAAATTAAAAAAGTCTGGCTGGTTAGCTCAGACTTTCTTTAAACATTTATTATTCCATTATTTAATCAGCTTGGCAAAATAATGCAGTGTACGCACCAATTGGCTCACATAGCTCATTTCATTATCATACCAGCTTACAGTTCTTACAAGTTGTGTATCTCCTACTATTTGTACTTTGGTTTGCGTGGCATCAAATAAAGAGCCGAATGAAATACCAATTACATCACTGCTCACAATTTCATCTTCAGTATATCCAAAGCTTTCGTTGCTGGCCGCTTTCATAGCCGCATTTATTTCATCCACTGTTACTTTTTTTCCAAGCACAGCTGTTACTTCAGTTAAAGAACCTGTTAATATAGGAACCCTTTGAGCAGAACCGTCTAATTTCCCTTTCAGGTTGGGTAACACAAGACCAATTGCTTTTGCAGCACCGGTACTGTTAGGAACAATATTCTGTGCAGCTGCTCTTGCCCGGCGAAGATCACCTTTTGGATGAGGAGCATCCTGTGTGTTCTGATCATTTGTATAAGCATGTACTGTGGTCATCATACCGTTCAGTATGCCCCATTTTTCATCAAGTACCTGTGCCATGGGTGCCAGACAATTGGTAGTGCAACTTGCGCAGCTGATTACAGTTTCGCTACCGTCCAGTATATTATGGTTAACATTAAAAACAACAGTTTTCAAATCCCCGGTTGCCGGCGCTGAGATAACTACTTTTTTTGCACCGGCAGTTATATGTGCTTCAGCTTTTGTTTTGTCTGCAAAAAAACCGGTGCACTCAAGCACCACATCCACCTGGTGATCTTTCCAGGGAATTTGTGCCGGATCTTTTTGAGTATAAATTTTTATCTCATCGCCATTAACTACAATTGAATTTTCAGTGGCTTTCACATCAGCATCAAACCTACCCTGTGCACTGTCATACTTTAATAAGTGTGCCAGTACTTTCGGACTGGTAAGATCGTTCACGGCCACCACATCAATTCCTTCCATTTTATAAATCTGGCGGTAAACCAAACGGCCGATGCGGCCAAACCCATTGATTGCAACTCTAACTGTACTCATTTCTAAATATATTTTTGGTTAAAAACGAGGTGCGAAGGTAAGGAACTACGGGGATTTGAAGGCCGGTTTAGGTTTTCAAAAAAGTAATTAATTTTTTACCAGTTAATCCAGGTAAAAACTATTTGAGAGTATTCATCCCTTTCATACAATACGCCAATTTTGTTTTTACCCATTTTTACAATATCAGAATAAGCAGTAAAATCTTTTTTTCCATCGGGAGATTTATCTATCAGGATGTTTTTAGTCCATGTTTTACCCTCATCAAAGCTGATTCGCAAAGTAAGATTATCACGACGGGCTGTATCAGCAGCATTGCTGAAAGCAAGTATATGTTTCCCCTTTTTAAAACCAATATTGAGTATTGATCCTTCACAAACAGGATCTGGCAGATTTATATCAAAAGAAACACTTTTCCATGTTTGTCCTCCGTCATTACTTTTGGCAACAATTCTTGCTCTTATATCTCCTTTTTGATTCCTGGCATTAAACAGTAATCCGTTGTTTGAAATTTCAGCAGCTGTGGATTCATTGCCACCTGGAAAATTAATTGTTTCACTTACATGAAAAGTTTTTCCATGGTCGTCTGTATAAAAACCATGTGCAAAATAATCTTCCGCCTTTGGCTTAGGGTCGCCGGCTGAATGATTAGCAGCAACATAAATTCTTCCTTTGTATTTGCCTTTGTTTAACTGCAACGCATGGCCCGGTGTGTTAGCATAAGATCTCCAGTCTTCTGAAAAATTATATGCCGGATTTGTTTGTGGTTGTTTTGGGCGATGAACCTGTGTAGTAATATTTACTACATCGCTCCATTTTATTCCACCATCAACAGAAGTTTTATACCACACTTCTCTCAGACCTTTTCCTTTTCTTACTTCGCCTTCATGATTGTTACCTGTATTATAAAATAAAAATATTCTTCCCTTCGGAAAATTCGGGTCTGATAAATCAACAACCGGTGCAGGATTACCAGCCTGCAAGTTATCGGCGTCTACAATTGTTTGAAGATTGCTCCATGTTTTGCCCTTATCGATGCTACGTTTCAATACAATATTGATATCGCCATAATCGCCACTGCCCTTAACCCGGCCTTCACAAAAAGCAAGAAGATTATTGTCAGGTAGCTTAATAATTGCTGGAATGCGATAGCTTTTATGTCCTTCCATTCCGGAAATAAAAACGGGAATTTTATTATTTTGTGAGTAATCAGCTTGTAGTAAAAAAAATACATTAAAAAAAGTGAAGATTATTTTCATCATATGCTTAACTAAAGTTAGCTGCTATTTTTCCCTTTCAACAAAGTACATTTCTATCATTCCTTTGTTTTTAGCTGGCTGTTTTCCCCGGAAACTACAATTGAATTTTTCTTTTACTAATTCATAGGTGCTTTGCGAAATATTTATTTTGTTCGGCTCGCTGTTTTGTTCCATCCTGGCTGCTGTATTTACGGTATCACCCCAAATATCATAAGCAAACTTTTTATCGCCTACCACGCCAGCTACCAGCGGACCGGTATGAATGCCGATACGGATATCAAAATAACCATGCCCGGTTTCGCCTTGCCTGAATGTTTTTATGACCTCAATTATTTCAAGGGCCGCCCTCACTACATTTTCTGCATCATGATCTTTTGTATCCGGCAAACCACTTACACATAAATATGCATCCCCGATTGTTTTAATTTTTTCAATATTATGCCTGGATATTATTTCATCAAATTTTTTAAAGCATGTATCTATTATGGAAACCAGTTCTTCCGGTGAAAGTTTTTCACTCTTGATTGTAAAATTTTCAAAATCGGTGAACATAACCGTAGCTACTTCATAACTACGGGGTGTAGTGCGGCCTGTTAACTTCAATTCGGTAGCTACTTCTTCCGGCAAAATATTTAAAAGAAGATCATCTGATTTTTTCTTTTCCAGGTAAAGTTCATTAGTACGTTCCTCCACTTTATTTTCAAGTTCATTATAAAACAAAGCATTTTCAATAGATACAGCCATTTGCCCGGCCAGTAATTTTAATAAAGAAATCCTGTCTTCGGTAAACACGCCGTAAGTAAGATCATTTGACAGGTAAATTATCGCCTGTATTTTTCCCATATTAATAAGGGGAATACAAAGCACAGATTTTGAATTATTTTTTTCTATAAAAGGATCGTTTGCAAAAAGTTTGTTCTTGCGTGCATCATCAAGCATGATTGATTCCTGTGTCAGGTTTACATAGTTCACCACAGACTCAGCCAGTAAACCGCATTGTTTTACAGGTCTGGAATGCAATACTTTTAAATCATTAGTGCCGGCAGTAATTTCTGCTTCGATAACCCGTTCCCCGTTTTTTTCCATAATAAGAAATCCTTTTTCCGCACCTGCATTCTCCATGATTATCTGCATCATTTTTTTCAAAAGCTTTGGCAAAACAATTTCTCCAGAGATGGCAGTTGATGCTTTTAAAATTGTTTCCAGGTCAATATCAATAACTCTATCCCTGGTTTCAGCTTGCGCCCCCGGGTTCCATTCAGTTATTTCGGTTCTGCTTTTCAACTGTGGATAGCGGGTTTCCATTTGTTTCAGCTTTGCATCTGCTCCCCAGCGTTTATATGCACGGTAAGCATTTTGAAGATAAAAACCGGCGAGCAAATCCTGTTTTGTATTTATAAAAAACTGGCCGGCTCTTTCCCAGCAAAAACCAAGGTCATTCATCATGTTGTTTTCGGTTGCAAACTTCAGCGCCTTATCATAATAAATTTTTGCTTTTTCTATTTCGCCCTTTATGTAGTGGTACTCTGCCTGAACCAATAAAGTTTTATGTGTATTGTACTGTGGTGCAATTTTTTCATACTCCTTTAAAACCCGCAGGTCCTTTTTTATTTGTTTTAAAACAGATTTCTTTTCGGGTGAAAGAAGGGCAGCATCCGCTATAGCCACAGCCCGGAAAAAATAAAACTGTATAAAAAGAGAAGTGCCTTTTTGACTATCCTGAAACCGTTCTGCATATTCAATATATTTTTTGGCCTGATCATTTCTGTTAAAAATAAGAGCCAACCATAATTTCTGAATGTACAGATTCTGAAAATAAACTTCATTGCTTTTGGTTACATCGGCCAGATCTATTTCCGTTTCATCAAAAATTTCTCCCCTCAAAAGATCAGGATTTTCATTTTCTGTTATAAGATTGGCTATTGCCTGGCGAAATATCCGCAACCTTTTCAGCGTAAGATCCTGTTTAAACTTTTCTATTTGCAGATCAAGCGACTCTGCTTTTTTTGAAATGCCATGCAATTCTGCACCCGTAAAGAGTAACTGGTAAACTAAATTGTGCGCAGCATAAGATGCCCATTCATTATTACCTGCCTCCAGCGAACTCTTAAATGCTTTTTCCAGATCGGTTTTTAATTCATCATTGGTTTTTTTCCAGTGTGTAAGAAAAAGATTGTTGGTAGAAAGTATGGAACCGATTAATTCTTCCGCATGAATTCTTTTTGCGAGATTCAGTGCAATTTCTCCAAACCGTATTCCTTTTTCCCTTTCCTTAAGAAAGACACTCAATATATACCCGTAGGCAGATAAACCAAATGGAGATTTTACTGATAAGCCCTTTTGCACCGTGAGGCTTACCATTTTAAAAACAAGCAGCGGTACTAAGTTAGGCGCTGCAAAATAGGATGCGGAAGAAATATCAGACAAAACCCGCATGGCTGCACTTTTGTTTTCGTCCTTCATTTCGGGCAGGTTATTAAAATAATCCATTGACTTATTGCGAAGCAGCCATTTTGATTTTAATAAACCTACCAGCACTGTAAACTTATCCGGATTGAGAGGCAGGCGGATATTTAATTTTTCAAGAATCTGTAATCCGAGCTTTACAGCATCCAGCGGTTTGTTTTGCGCAATCAGTTTTTTTATGTCTATTTCATAACCTACTATTGAATCTGTAAATGACCGGCTGTTTTTTAAAAGAATGTTTACATATTTATCTACCTTCTCATATTCTGCAGATAAATAAGCCGAATCAGCAGCCTGTGAAATTATTTTGTGACATAAACTATACTCATCTTTCCAGTCATCATCATCCATCACCTGTATTCCTTTTTCAAAATACTGTAGTGCCTGCGGATAAGCCGCTGAGGCCATTGCTTTGTTTCCAGCCTGAAGATTAAGATTGGCTAAATATATTTTTTCTTTTTTTTCAGCAAGTTGTGCAGCTCCAAGATTCCATTGGTTAACAACCTCAAATATTTTCTCCTGAATTTCCAGGTGATTGTAATGTGCAGTTAATTTTTTGCCGTTTAATAAATGCAGTTTGGATTTCTGTTCTTCCGGTATCAGTGAGTAAATAGCCTGCTGAACCCTGTCATGTGCAAATTTATAATCTGAACCAACCGGTATAATCAATCCCTCGCTGATAGAAACATTCAGCAGGCTTTCAACTTTTTTCTCATTCAGTTGCTTTATTACTGATAAGGTTCTTCTTTCAAAACGATTACCAATTGCTGAGGCAGTTTCTAACAAATCAAGTGTTTCGGCAGGTAATTTTTGCACATAGGATGTCATCAGTTCCACAACATTTCCGGAAACATTCATTTGCATTATCAACTCGGCATTCCATTGCCAACGCTGCGTATCAAAATCAAACCACAGTAATCTTTCTTCGTAAATTGATTTTAAAAATTGCCATATATAAAATGCATTGCCTTTTGTTTTTGTATAGATAAGATCAGACAAAAAAGATGTGTTATCCTGCCCGGTCAGCAAGGCGGCTGATACAAGTGTGTGTACATCTTCAAACAAAAGTTCTTTCAGGCTTATTTCTTCAAAATGTATATTCTCCTCTCTTAGCTCATCTATTTTTTTTATCAACGGATGATTTTCATCCACTTCATTTTCCCGGTATGCACCAATCAGCATGACAAATTCTATATCCCGGTTTTCGGCAATTATCCGAAACAGGTTTAAGGAAGAAGCATCGGCCCACTGAAGGTCATCCACAAAAATAACCAGCGGATGATCTTTATCTGCAATGGTTTTTAAAAACCGTACAAACTCATAATTAAAACGGTTCTGTGCTTCTATCCCTTTTAGTTTTGGCAGTTCAGGCATTTTACCCACCAATTCTTCCAGGGTCGGAATAAATTCAGTTAAAATTTTTACTGAATTACCTAATGAATCTAAAATTTTTCTTTTCCAGTACTGCTGGCTTTGTTCATCCCCGGTCATTATTTTTTGCAGCAACTCAGTAAAAGCTTGTACAAAAGTGGAATACGGTGTTCCGGAACTTATCTGGTCAAACTTTCCTTTTATAAAAGAACCTTTTTTCTTTAATACAGGTTTTTGCAGAGTTTCAACCAATGCCGATTTACCACTTCCCGAATAACCTGAAATAAATAAGGTAGACTTATTTCCATTGGCGCTGGAGTCAAATAGTTTTTTAAGCAGGTTAATTTCCTTTTCCCTGCCAAACAAATCAGAAGGCACAAATAATTTTCCTGAAAAATCATTTTGTCCCGGTTTAAAATTTTCAATTTTATTACCAGCAATATATTGCTGCAGGCATTTTTCCAAATCCTGCTTTACACCATATGCTGACTGGTACCTGTCTTCTGCATTTTTAGATAATAGTTTTAAAATAATGTTTGAAATAATTGCTGGCAGATTTTTATTTATAAGCCTGGGCTCCTGGGGTTCCTTAGCAACGTGGGCATAAATTAGTTCCAGGCTTTCATTACTGTCAAATGGCAACTCGCCGGTAAATATTTTATAAAGAATAACTCCAAAAGAATAAAGATCCGCCCGGTTATCCACAGGCCGGTTGATACGGCCGGTTTGTTCAGGAGAAATATACCTTAGATATTCAGGTTGCTTTTCCTGGGCTGCAGAAATATCCTGTATAAATGTATTTCCTTGTACAGCGATACTAAAATCAATAAAAAAAACTTTATGAGTTAAATGTTCAATGATGATATTGGAAGGATGAACCTGGCGATGAAAAATATTCTCCCGTTGCAGTTCATTAAGTGCTGTGGCTATATCCGTTGCCAGGTGAAGTTGCTGAAGCAGATCTGTTTTTTCTGTTGCTAAAAATTTCTGAAGGTCTTTGCCTTCAATATACTCCAGTTCAATAAGCACATGATCTTCTTCCTTTATTTTATTGTAGGCTTTGCGGATACTGCTGCAATTTATTTTAGAACAGATTTCATATTCATTATCCAATTGTGAAAGTATAGCAGCAGATGGAAATTCTTCATGGAGTATTTTTTTACACAGAGGCTTGCCAAATCCTGTACCTGCAGATTTTATAATGAGAGTATCCGTTCCGTAGTGAATAACATTTCCATGATCTATTTGCTTTATCATTGCAGGCTGTTTAACTTATAATCTTTGTAAGTTTATGCAATTTTCATGAAATTTTGTACATTTTAATAATGAATGATGCTCTTATATCCATTTTGATTTTATTGCCTCAAGTCCATATATTTGAATATCTGCTTTGAAATATTTTCAGTACTCTTATCAAAACTTACAAAACCGTCAGCCTGAAAATTTATTTTTAAAAATTATGATATGATTAAACAGCATCCACTGATTATTCTTACTCCTGTTATAGCAGATAAGCTGAAAACGCTGGAGTTAAGATTAGAAGAAATAAGGGATAGTTCACAAAAAAGCCAGGAGAGAGGACAAAAAACTGAATTTGAAAAAGTATCCACCCTGCATTATGGAAGATGGGTGATCCTCAGCGAAAAATCTTTCAGGGATACACCCGCAGTACCCGTTGGGATCCGGCTGTCATTTTCTACAAATTATGATGAAGGAGAAGGAGAAGGAGACAACAAAAAAAACCACCTGGATAATCATTTGCATGAACTGGTAACACAACTAACAAAATATATTGATACTATTTATGAATGTTGTGAAGGATATCCTGAACCCGGCGTAAGAACAACAGAAAGCAGGATAAACTTCCTTAAAAAAGGGTTGATAAAGACTACTGCTTTTTTTAACGGCGCACCGGGCCGCTCTGTAAAACAAATACACCAAGAAGAAGCATTAAGAAAGCATATCTGGAATTTTATTAATAATAAAAAATGGGATAAACTAACAACAGCCGTACAAATACATAACGAGATACGTGAAGAAATAGATAAACATTCTGAATTTGAATGGTCAGAAAAAAAAGCTGAAGTGCAGGGAATTAAATGGTTTAATATTATCAGTTACGGATTATTATTTCTTCTTGTGTTTCCATTTATTATCATCTGGGCTATTTTCCTCTATATCTTTTATGAACGCTGGAATAAAAAACAAACACTTACACTCAGTGATCTGAATGATGAAAAAGTAAATGAATTGAAGAAAGTAGAAGATTTATTTCCCCAAAACCAATTTACACAGGTTGCAGTATTGAAACCGGGCATCATGAGGAATCTCAATTTCCGGATATGGATGTTGCGGACAAGAGTATTAGCCAATAATGTTTTTGTATTTGGAAAGTTATTAAATATACCCACCATCCATTTTGCCCGCTGGGTATTATTTGATAATAATAAACATGTTTTATTTTTCAGCAATTTTGACGGAAACTGGCAGCAGTACCTTGGAGATTTCATAGATCAATCCGGGTGGGGATTAACCGGTATATTCAGTAATACTGTAAATTTTCCAAAAACAAGATTCATGGTTTTTGGAGGTGCTTATGATGAAGAACATTTTTTAGCCTGGAGCCGGAGTACGCAGGTACCTACCCAGGTTTGGTATTGTCCTTATCCGCAACTGTCAATTAAAAATATAAATAATAATACTAAAATCAGGAACGAGTTACGTATGAAGAACATTACTGAAGAACAGGCAAAAATATTTTTAAAAAGATTTTAAAACATGATTATGTCGACATTAGAACTTTCAGAAATTCAGGCCTACCTGCTTCATGATTATAAAGAGATGGGCTGTTCAAAATATTACCTGATGCAGGTAAATGATAATAATAAAGTTGCTGCTAAAAAATTTATTGCAGATGTTGCCAATAGCATCACACATGCAAATGCAGAAGTTAAAGACACTTGTCTTAACCTCGGATTCACCAGTAACGGTTTAAAACAATTAGGTTATAGCGAAGCAAACATGCATACTTTTTCCCGTGAATTCAGGGAAGGTATGGTATCACCGCATCGCCAGCGTTTGCTGGGAGACTATTATAACAGTGACCCCATCAAGTGGCAATGGGGTGGACCTTCAAATAAACGAGTTGATTTAATTCTAATGATTTTTGGTAAAAATGAAACTACGGCTGACAATTATTTTCAGGAACTCAAACAAAAATTTGAGCCCGGGTTTTCTGTAGTACATATATTAGATGGTAAGCCATTGCCCAATGAAAGGGAACATTTTGGTTTCAGAGATGGTATATCACAACCGGTAATCAAAGGCAGCGGTGAACCATCAAAAGGTTTTAATAATGATATCAACCCCGGAGAATTTGTATTAGGTTATAAAAATGAATATGATGTATTTCCTGATTCACCATTACTGGTAGATGATAAAGTCCCGGGTAATAAAAATTTGCTTGCAGATGATCCGTCAGGTTCTTCTTTCAAAGACATTGGCCGAAACGGCACTTATTTTGTTTTGCGCCAGTTAGAACAGAATGTGGATGGCTTTTGGAAATTTTTAAAAGAGAAATCTAAAGATGAACATGGAAAAACCAGTAATGACGAAGCCACAAAAATTGCAGCAAAAATGATGGGTCGCTGGCCCAGCGGATCTCCACTGGTTAATCACCCGGATAAAGATCCTTTCCCCGCAATGGATAGTGACTTTAATGATTTTAGTTATATAAAAGAAGATAAGGATGGATTAAAATGTCCATTTGGTTCACATATCAGGCGTATGAATCCCCGGGATCATTTTGAAGAATCAACACCCGGTGTTTCATTAACATTGACAAGACGCCATCGCATTATGCGACGTGTCCGTTCTTATGGTGAAGATTTTATTGGTTCGGCAGAGAATCATACACCCAACGGTAAGGTTGGTTTATTGTTTGGATGTTTTAATGCAAATATTTCCAAGCAATTTGAGTTTATTCAGTACACCTGGGCCAATTCGCCGAAATTCAAAAGACTGTATTCCGACCCCGATCCTATTATCGGCGTGCGGGAAGATCCTGAAAAGAAACGGGGACAGATTTTTACGATCCCGCAAGAAACAACCAACAGGGTCATTACAGATTTGCAAAGGTTCGTAACGGTAAGAGGCGGGGCCTATTTCTTTTTCCCATCCGTATCCGTAATAAAATTCCTGGGAACGATATAAAGCTGAAACGCGTTACCGGAATCGTGGAATAGTTTTTCAGAATGATCTCACCAGTCATCCCGTTTTGGATTGGTTGGTATAAGATCAAACCAGATAAAACATTTTCCCGGTGAGCCAGGCGACTCCGGATCGTTTCAGTTCAGGTAATACCAAAAGTATTTATCCACAGGATGCAGAACATAAGATAGTCCGAAATTTTTCCGGTATAATACCGACATACAATTACTTATGAATAAATCATTGGACTATTTAATTTGTATCGTCGGTATAATACTTTTAATATAGAATATTATTCTTATGGCAGAAACAAAAACTAATAAGCCGGAA
>Ga0209797_10001628_pt1 | contig 11318 bp, 8 predicted proteins | sample DOMMetBare3Fresh_2_FD_187472 | JGI IMG/M metagenome (GOLD analysis project Ga0209797, IMG submission 187472) | Wetland sediment microbial communities from St. Louis River estuary, USA, under dissolved organic matter induced mercury methylation -... | ecosystem: Environmental > Aquatic >...
GTACAATGGCGAAGAACCCTTTGCGTCTTTCCTTAAGAAATTCTTTTCTGCTAATAAAAAATACGGCTCAAAAGACAGGAAGCAGGTGAGCAATCTGTGTTATTGCTTTTTCAGGTTAGGTAAAGCAGTAATGAATGTAAGCATCGAAGAAAAAATCTTGACTGGTTTATTTCTTTGTTCAGATAAGTCAATTGAAATACTTGCTGCACTTAAGCCTGAGTGGAATGATAAATGTAGTCTGTCGCTTAGCGAAAAATTATTAATTATTAATTATTCATTATTAATTCCGAATATTTTCCCGTGGAAAGAAGAATTGAGTACAGATATTGATTATGAGGAACTCTGCAAATCTTTTCTTATCCAACCTGATCTTTTTATACGCATAAGGCCAGGGTATGCAGAAAAGGTTCTTTTGAAATTAAACGAACTTAAAGTTCAATTTGAATTTATTTCGCCCTTTGCTATAAGACTTCCAAATAGTTTTAAGGCCGATCAATATTTTGAATTGGATAAAGAAGTTGTAGTGCAGGATTACAGCTCTCAAAGACTGGCGCTTTTTCTTCCGGCGGATCATGGTAAGCAACTCCTTCTTTGGGATTGCTGTGCCGGCAGCGGCGGTAAGTCCATCATGGCCTATGATGTTTATCCTGAAGTTGAGTTTACTGTTTCAGATTTGAGGGAAAATATTCTGGCGAACCTCAAGAAACGATTTGAAAGCGCAGGCATTAAAAAATATAATTCATTGATCCACGATCTGAGTAAAGAGAACATTTTCCGTATAGATTCTTCTTTCGGAAAATACTCAGTGATCAATAATAAATTTTCAATCATTATTGCTGATGTTCCCTGCACAGGCAGCGGTACCTGGAGCCGTACACCTGAGCAACTTTATTTTTTTGATGAAAAAAAGATCGAAGAATACGCTAAGCTTCAAAGGAAAATTGTTTCCAATGCAATCCCACTTCTTCAGCCAGGAGGAACATTTATTTATATTACCTGCTCAGTATTTAAAAAGGAAAATGAAGAAGTGGCAGTGTTTATAAAAGAAAGCTTCCATTTACAATTAAAGCAAATGGAAGTCTTAAAAGGTTATGATAAAAAAGCCGACTCGATGTTTGTAGCTGTCTTTGAAAACCAGTTATAGTCTTATAAACTCTGCAGTGCCTATCAGCACATTCTTATTGTAAACATTGATGAAGTATTTTCCTTTTGCCAGTTTACTTACAGGAATATCAATGATCTTTTTGCCAGAAGCTTTTGACTCCTGTAAACGATGAACTAATCTTCCCTGCATATTGTAAACAAGTATTGGCATTGTTGGCACAGCTTCAGTTGTTTCAATTATTAATGTTGCATTATTGCCAGCAGATGGATTTGGTCTTACAATTACATAATTTGAAGTAGTACCTGGATTAACGACACCGGTAACTACACAAGCTGATGCAATGTTTGCTACTGTTGTATCGATATAAACTGCAGTGAATGTAGCCGCGGCAGTATCTATGATTTGTCTTATGCGATACGAAAAAGTTCCTGATGAACCAGTAGTCAATGTATTTATGAATTGATAATTGTTAGAGGCCAAAGAAACACCGGCCATAGGAGTTAACTCACCCACTTTTGTAAAACTTGTTTCACCCGGCGCTTTTCTTTCTATTTCATATTTCATGGCGCCGATATCTTTACTCGTCCAGTTCACAAAGATCCTGCAACCATTAATAGTATTAGTTGACGTGGCAAATTCAGTAAGCAACGTTCCAAAAGCAGATTTCACATCAGGAATACCATAACCTATTCTGTCATTTGGTGAACTATTGATGCTTCCTGCTTCACGTAAAGCTCTTATAATTCTCATATTGCTAAACTCAGGAAATCCCTGCCAAAGAATGGTTGATAAACCCGCCATGTTCGGACAGGCAAAAGAAGTACCGTTGCTCACGGTTACTGTATTTGACGTTGATTGTACCAATGCGCTAACTCCAACTGAAGCAACATCAGGTTTTACCTGGCCATCACTTGAAGGCCCGTAACTCGAAAATCCTGCAACCGCTCCGCTGGCATTCACAGCTCCAACAGCCAGCACACTGTCTCCATCTGATGGAGTAATAAGAAAATGCCAGGCCCCATTGCCTTCATTACCTGCGGCATTTACAAACAGAATTCCTTTTTTTGCTGCAAGATCGGCGCCAATGACACTGATGGTTGTGTTCCCATTCATGTTGGCATAAGTATAATTGAAACTTGGGTCGTCAAAATCAAAATAGCCTAATGAAGCCGAGATCACATCCGCCCCGGCGCTGTCAGCTCTTTCCATTCCGCATACCATATTGAATTCTTCGATCGGGTATTCACTGTTTACATCCTCTGTACGGTACAACATGAAATTTGCTTTTGGTGCTTTACCGATAAATGAACCTGGAATATTTGCTGCAATAGTTGAGAGGCATTGCATGCCATGCGGATGATCATCAGAAACTGTTGAATTCTTAGAATAAAAATCCCATGTATCAAGAACCTGGTTGTTTAAAATGATGCTGTCCATTGCATCAAGTGTATTATAATTAAAAAAGCCACCATCAAGCATTGCGATCAGCATTCCTTGTCCACGCATACCGATATTATGTAGGAACTGTCCTTTATGAAGATTGATCTCAGCAAGTGATCCCGAGCCATAGTTAAAATAATCCGCAGTTAACTGTGTGCCTCTTTGAGATGGAATGTAAGGTTGTTCTATAACATTTAGTTTCCCCTTGTCACCGTTTTGTGTTCTTGCGGCGATAGGCGAAACTGACTGAACAAAAGTAAATCCATTTATTGTTGTGATCGCATTGGGGTCAGTGGTTTGAATGGCTACACTGTTGTGCCACTTAGAAACATTCAGTATAGTTACATTGGCAACGCCGGCAATTTGTGCAACATAAGCTGGTGTTACAGGCAGATCAGTACTATCGATTGCAATGCCATATCTTGTTCTGCGATTAATAGCTCTTTGTGAGAGGTAGGCAGTGGGAGTAGAAATCGAAAAAGGATTGCCCCCTTTGTTTTTCAGTTTTACCACATAACGTGTAAACTGCGCTTCAGCTTCAGTAAAAAACAAACAGCTTCCAATAAGTACAATGATTAGTTTCTTCATCCGGACGACTTTTGTCAATCCAAAAATAACGATTTAAAAGGGAAGATTAATTGTGATCTATCATCCACATTTTGATGCCAAAGCCCGTTTTAAAACCCACGCCGGTGCCACTAGAGTTAGGCTGGTATTCCCATAAAATAAGATCACGGGTTACAAGGCCGATATTCTTTGCATATTTTTCAGTTGCAAAAGTTCTCCAGCCACCTGCACGGAAATCAGTAACAGGTGCATTGAGAGCATCATCGATCTGGAATATTGTATATACATCATTCACGGTTTGCCCGCCTATTGACCTTGTTTCATCAAAACTATCGAGTGTATAATCCCAATCATTCATACCCTCATCATTACTGAAAGTATAAAGTGATGCATAAGGATCGTCAGAAAGGTATTTGTTTCCTTTCCACTCACTATTCAATTTAAATGGCAAATGAAGTTTTATATAGCGAAGATTATCTTCAATAACTTCTGCCTGGTCGGTTAACGGAGTAATAAAATAAGTTCCGTTTTCTACCCATGGTTGTGTTCCCAATGAATCTCTTAAATAGCGAAGAATGCGGAAACTTGGCCTGCCAAGATTATCCGGAACCTGTGCATCCACCACATGTTTTACCTGGTATCTGTGGAGTTCTTCATTTCTTCCAAAGTTTGTAAATACAGTGGAGTCAAGCCGGTAAGTAATGTACTTGCCAACAGTTAATGGCAAATAATCAGCAATGGCATCTGTGGTAAATACTTCAGTTTTCTTTTCGCATGAGGTGATTGAAAAAAGAAAACCAATTGCGGCTAAAAATTGTATCAGGTTCTTCGATCTCATAAGATTTAATAATCAAAAGGGTATATCAGATTTATAATGAAAACCAACGGCACTTCAAATCTAAAAACAAAAACCGGGAAACACAATTCCCGGCTTTTTAAACGATGTTTTTATGGATTTATTGCCCCTCAATGAGTTCGGAGTCAATAGTTCAGAGTGCGGAGTGAATTATTAAGTATTTACTCTGAACTTACGACCTGCCTACCGGCTCAGGGCACCCGATTGAATTATACCTCCACCGATCACATCATCTCCTTCATAGAACACGGCACTTTGTCCCGGAGCGATACCTTTTACATGTTCATAGAACTTCACATTCATTGATCCATTCTGAGGGTAAATATTAGATAAGGCTCCCTTGTCTTTGTAACGAATCTTTGTTACAGCTTCCATTCCGGGAGTGATGAAATCATATTTTATCAAATTCAATTTACCCACTACCATTTCATTCTGTTCCAGGTCTTCTTCATTGCCTAAAACAACTGTGTTTGTATCGGGATCAATTTTTGTCACAAACACAGGACGACCAAGAGCAATATCCAATCCTTTGCGTTGACCAATTGTATAAAAAGGATAGCCTTTATGTTTACCTAAAACATTTCCGTGCTTATCAATAAAATTTCCACCATCAACTCTTTCTTCTAATCCTTCTACATTTCTTTTTAAGAAACCGCGGTAATCATTATCAGGAACAAAACAAATTTCATAGCTCTCGCTTTTCTTTGCCAGTTCAGGATAACCATAATCAAAAGCCATTTGGCGTATCTCTGTTTTTTTGTAAGGGGCCAATGGCAATATTGTTCTGCTCAACAGGTCTTGTTGTAATCCCCACAATACATAACTCTGGTCTTTTGTTTCATCAACAGCTTTACTTACTACAAATCTTCCATTCTCATGTTGACGAATTTTTGCATAGTGACCTGTTGCAATAAATTCACAATCTAAGGCGTCAGCTCTTTTTAATAAAGCTCTCCATTTGATATGTGTATTGCAAAGCACACAAGGGTTGGGAGTACGACCTGCTAAATATTCTTCAACAAAATTTTCGATAACAAATCCACCAAACTCTTCGCGGATATCTAAAATATAATGAGCAAATCCATGTTCAACAGCGGCCTGTCTTGCATCATTGAATGAATCAAGATTGCAACAGCCGGTTTCCTTTTTACTGCCGCCGCTATGTGCATAGTCCCATGTTTTCATAGTGATGCCAACTACTTCATAACCCTCATCATGAAGCATCAATGCGGTAATGGTACTGTCAATACCGCCGCTCATTGCAACCAAAACTTTTCCTTTTTTACTCATGGGGTTTAAAAAAATTGCAAGCTGCAAATATACATTGAAAACGCCTGCTATCCGGTTTCGAAATGGGTAATAAAACGACCATCTGATTCAGCACGAAAAAGAGCAGTTATGCTTTGAGAATCCCGGAATTAAAAACCAGACGTGCCCCGACGCCAGGAGGGGACGTAGGCCGCAAAATGCGGGATGGTTAAAAATAAATGAGGAACGAGCAGGGCTTGCTGCTGTGCTGGTATTTTATAACGTCCAGCCCGGAACCGCAGCCCAATTGAAAAACTGAAATTGAAGTTAACAACAAAAGCTGAACAATGAACGTCGAGCCCGGACTGCTGCTGATAGCGAACAAAAAGATGAGGATTTATTCGTCAGCCAGCATAGCAGCAAACCCAATGTTACCAGCCGTTTTATTCGTCAAGCTGAATGCTGTTGATGTTTTTAATGGTCTCAAATGTTGCGTCCACGTTTTCTATTAGCTTAACAAGTAATTGAATATTTGTGTCACCGCTATTCTTGAAAAGTTCAAAGTCAAATTGATGTGTCTCACCAATTGGTACTGCGTTATTCCATTCTTTAAGGTCGCCCTGCATTGAAATGTCAATTAGCGAATTAAAAATACTTTCATTCACTTTGATTAAGTTTTTCAATGCTTCTTTTAAGTTCTCTTTATAGTTGTCTGGCTGCATAGATGATTACTTGTAAATGTTCCATGTAATGCAATTTAAAATTCCGCCGTCATAAGCAAGGTCGTTACCGTCAACTGTGGCAACTGTTTGCCCTGCAAAAAGCTGCTCGAATTGCTTTACAACCGCTTCGTCCTGTTTGATACCAAATGTCGGAATGATGATTGCCTGTTGCATTTGCAAGAAGTTGATGTACTCTCCGTTTGCATGTTGGTCTTTTTGGTTGTCGTAAGGGTTGTAAGGAATTTCGATGTAGTTAAGTCCTGCGTTGTGTAATGACAAACGAAATCGTAATTGAAAATTTATATCTTCTTTGGAATAGTCATTGATTAAAACTGTATTGCTGTCATAAAAACGAACCATACCGTCTGCATGACCTGTAAAATCAATAGGGTGTGTCGGAATGAAAATTAATTTGTCAACCTGGAAAAGGTTTTGAAGTTCTTTGATTAAGTCCTTTTCTTTAATGGTTGGGTTTTCAGTAAATATTTTGTCGCACATTATTACTTTGTCGGTTGTTCTTGTTACGTTTCCTCCGTCAAGTATAATGTTTGATTTTTTGGGTGAAAGATTTATCGCTTTGCAGATTGCATCAACATCGGATATTGTCTTGCTCCATTTTATTGTGTCCCTTAAATAGTCAGGATTATAAACATACTGAACAAAGCTGTCTTTGTCAATTTGAACTGGCATATAATCAACAGCCCAAACATCTTTTGTTTGTGGCAATAACTGAAACTTGATGTTGCAATTGTTTAATACCGTTTCAAACTGCTCATAAAAGTTTGAATATTTTTTTGGCAATGTGTCTGCTAAGTACAGAAAATTTGTTTTGCTATCGGGTATCATTTTCCTAATCGAGTTTTCCAGATTTCTTTAAAGACTTGTCCAACCTTTTTAAATTCTTCTTCAGTGAAGGTGTCTGTCTTGGCGTTGTTGCACCAGTAACAGGCAAAAACGATATTGTCAAAATTGTCGTATTCTAAGTCAGGTTGTTTGCGGTCAAGTTCAAGTTTTCTGCCTCTTGTTGCAATACGTTTTGTAGCCAAACGTCCACTGTCAAGAAGTTCCTTTATTTCTGGTTCGGTTATGTCGCAGTAGAAGCATTTTCTTTCGTGAGATAAATACCATTTGTAAAAATCGCTGAAAGACATTTTAATTTTTTTCCGTGTCCATAGATTTCTGATTTCTGCAATTTTTAGCCGTTCTTCTTTGAGTTCCTCATACCAAATTGTCAAGGTTGAGTTTGGTATGTTGAGTTTTTGAGCTATGGTTTTGTAGCCTGTCTGCTCAACGACACATAAGTGTAAAAATTCTTTCTGTTGGTCGGTCATGTTGATGTTATGGTGTGTCGCTGAAAAATGGCTGGTAACTCGTTTATATACGATATAGCTGGTATAATTTTATATTGATAATCAACGATATTCTATACCAGCTATAATTCTTAAATTTAATTAAATAATACGGAATGTTTGAAGAAATAAGAATAAAATATATTCACCTGGATTGTAACCTGGGAATAGAAGATATTAGAAATGTTTGGTTGCTCGCACCTGTTCCGGTAAAACTCACAACAACCATTCACCAGGGCAACCTGTTTTACCGTATGCCGGTTTCCGGAAAACGAATCAGTTATAGAACACTGAAAAAAGGCTTGATAAAAAAACAACTGGTTATTAAGATACCTTTCCGGCTGCTGTCATTTTAAAAACTACAAGCCTGCCCTGGCAGAAATTTCCAGCATCCGGTCTATCGGCTTTTTGGCTGCCAGCCGCAATGCTTCTTCCATCTCTATCGCCGGCGATTCATATTCCATACAGAGATAAAGCTTTTCCAGTGTATTCAGCTTCATATGGGGGCAGTCATTACAGGCACAGCTGTTATTGGGTGGCGCCGGTATAAAAGTTTTTTCCGGAGATGCCTTCATCATCTGGTGCAGTATACCTGTTTCCGTAGCTACTATATATTCCTGAGCGGAATCTGTTTGTGTGTATTTTAATAACCCCGTGGTGGAGCCGATATAATCTGCAATGCGCAGTATCGGTTCTTCACATTCCGGGTGTGCAATCATTTTTGCTTTCGGGTGCCGTATTTTCAGTTTGGTAATTTTTTCCAGGCTGAATATCTCATGCACCATACAGGCGCCATTCCACAAAAGCATATCACGGCCCGTTACTTTGTTGATATAAGCCCCGAGGTTTTTATCCGGTGCGAAAATTATTTTTTGCTCTTTCGGAAAACTTTCTACTATAATTTTTGCATTACTGCTGGTACAAATCACATCACTCAATGCTTTTATTCCTGCACTGCAGTTGATGTAGCTTACCACCACATGGTCGGGATGTTGTTCTTTAAATTTTTTGAATAGAGGTGGCGGGCAACTGTCGCTGAGGGAACAACCTGCTTTTAAATCCGGTATCACCACTTTTTTAGAAGGATTTAAAATTTTTGCCGTTTCAGCCATAAAATGCACACCGGCAAAAACAATCATATCAGCTGTTGTTCTTTCTGCCTGCTGTGCCAATCCTAAACTGTCGCCGATATAATCTGCCACATCCTGTATGTCCGGCTCCTGGTAATAGTGCGCCAGCACAATGGCATTTTTTTCTTTTTTCAATTTTTCAATTGCGGCGAAAAGATCCAATGTGGGATCCAGGTCGATATCGAGAAACCCTTTTGTTTCAAGTTCCATCCTCTTGGCCGCCAGAAGAGGGCTTGCAGAATCCAGTACTGATTTTTTCGATGTGTCGTTGTGCATCTTTATTTTTTTTCGCCACCCGTCGCCAGGCCCGGTATGACAGGGAGCAATATTCCAACAACTCCGACAACTTTTCAAAATATTTTTTTTAAACCCTGTATTAATACAATAATAGTATTAATATATTTTTATAAAAAAGAGTTTATTATTATTACAGCTGTGGATTCGTGGATAATTTATTTTACAAAATTACTATTTTAGAATAATCCACATTAACAACAGGTTAATTCACAACTCCTGCCGCTGGTAACAGTGGATTTTATCCTGTTATCCACAGGTATGTGAATACCGGCAGGGTACAAACTTTTTAATGTATTATAAAAATAAATCTGTGAATTGAAGTGGGATAATTGGTTGATTAATTCCCATATTATGCCGTTATCAGATGAACCCACATTTTCGTTTCCAATAATCCTGTTTCATATCCACGTTCCACAAAAGGTTGTTCACATTATTTTTTCTTCATTAACACAGCTGTGGGGAGAAAATTTTTGATATGCTTTCAGTTTTTGATAAAAAAACAGCACTTAATTAATGTTGGGCAAGTGAAAAAATGCATAAAATGGAATAGTCTAATTTTGAATCCTCAAATAATGCTATATGAAATATATAAAACACTTTGTTTACTCTTTTTGTTTCCTGGTAACCGGTTTAATCTCAAAAGCAGATGAAGGAATGTGGCTGCCACTTCTCTTGCAGCAGCTCAATGAAAAGCAGATGAAATCCATGGGGATGAAGATTGCCGCCAAAGACATTTATAATATCAACACCGGCAGTTTAAAAGATGCGATTGTAAGTTTTGGTGGTTTTTGTACAGGGGAAGTAATTTCTTCTAAAGGGCTGGTGCTGACCAATCACCATTGCGGATTTGATGCAGTGCAGAATCATTCTACCATAGAACATAATTATATAAGAGATGGTTTCTGGGCAAAAAATAATGGAGAAGAAATTCCTAATCCCGGTCTGTTTGTCACCTTTATAGTGAGAATAGATGATGTAAGTAAACAGGTATTAAACGGAGTTAATGCTTCTATGAGTGAAAGCGAAAGACAATCCGCAATAGATAAAAATATAATTGAAATAAAAAGAAACGCCAAGAAGGAAAGCCACCAGGATAATTTTATCCGTAGCTTTTTCGAAGGCAACCAGTATTACCTGTTTATTACAGAAACATATAAAGATGTAAGGCTGGTAGGAGCACCCCCATCTGCTATAGGTAATTTTGGAAAAGATACCGACAACTGGATGTGGCCCCGGCACACCGGCGATTTTTCTATGTTCCGTATTTATGCCGGAAAGGACAATAAACCGGCAGATTATTCTCCCGATAATATTCCATATACACCAAAAAAATCATTATCCATTTCGCTGGACGGAACTGCTGAAGGAGATTTCACGATGGTTTTTGGTTTTCCGGGACGGACATCCGAATATTTACATTCATCCGCTGTAGAACAGATCATGAAAGTGAACGACCCGGCCAAAATTGCCATCCGGGAAAAAGCATTACAGGTTATTGACGGGTTTATGCGGAAAGATGAACAGATTAAGATCCAGTATGCGGCCAAATATGCCGGTATTCAGAATTCATATAAAAAATGGCAGGGCGAAGTGCAGGGATTGACAAAGGTGGATGCCGTTGGTAAAAAGAAAATGTATGAGACGGAATTTCAAAAAAGAGTGGATGCAAACCCGCAATGGAAAACACAATATGGAAACCTGCTGAATGAACTGGGATCTGCCTATGATGAATTGCGGCCTTATGGTTTTGCCAGGGATTATTATAATGAGATCATCAGCAAAGTGGAATTATTTACCATCATTGCACAACTTAATTCATTGGCCGCCGCCTATGAAAAAGACGGGGGAAAGGATTATAAACAAAAGCTGGAGCAGGTAACCAGCTCGCTGGAAGAATTGTTTGAAGAATATAATGCCACCGTTGATAAAAAGCTATTTGAAACGCTGATGGAAATGTATATGAAGGACCAGGAGGATAAATGTATTTCCATGAAGCTGAAAGAAATGTTGCGGCATGAAGGAGGAAATAGTGTGGCCAGCCTGGCGGTCAACATATATGGCGCCAATACGTTTTCCAATAAATCGTTTGTCATGGAGCTGTTGAAAAAACCAGCTGCAGAAGTGATGGAAATATTAAAAACAGCGGAGCCCTCCGCGTTGTATAGGGACATCTTAAAAACATATCAAACGGAAGTACAGGGAAAACTAAATGAAATTCAAAGCCGCATCAATCAACTGCAGCGGACTTACATGCAGGCGCAGATGGAAGTGATGAAGGAAAGAAAATTTTATCCGGATGCCAACAGCACGTTGCGGGTCACCTATGGAAATGTAAAAGGGTATCATCCCAGGGATGCGGTGAAGTATGATTATTACACGTACCTGGACGGCGTCATGGAAAAATACAAACCCGGCGACTATGAGTTTGATGTGCCGGAAAAAATGAGAACCCTCTTCAATAAAAAAGATTACGGGCCATACGGTAACAACGGGAAAATGCCGGTTTGTTTTATTGCAGCCAATCATACCACCGGGGGAAATTCCGGAAGCCCGGCGCTGGATGCATATGGAAATCTTATTGGCCTCAATTTTGACCGCGTTTGG
>Ga0209797_10001629_pt1 | contig 11308 bp, 10 predicted proteins | sample DOMMetBare3Fresh_2_FD_187472 | JGI IMG/M metagenome (GOLD analysis project Ga0209797, IMG submission 187472) | Wetland sediment microbial communities from St. Louis River estuary, USA, under dissolved organic matter induced mercury methylation -... | ecosystem: Environmental > Aquatic >...
GCGACGTGGTCGCAGTTCGGCACTTCGTCCTGACCGTGATGGCCACGTTCATACTCTGCTACCTGGTGTTCATCTTCTTCCCCGTGGCTGGCCCGTACTACGTCTTCCCGCGGCCGGCCGCCTGGTTCCTCGATAATCCCGCGGCCCGTCTGGTGTACCGGACCCTGGCAAAGGGGAGTTCCTACGGCGCGGCGTTCCCCAGCTCCCACGTGGCGGCCAGCATCGCCGCGGTGCTCGCGGCCACCCGCGGCTCCCGGCGGTTGGGCCTCGCGCTGGTGGTTCCGACGGTGCTGCTGACTGTGGGGGTAGTGTACTGCCAGATGCACTACGGAGTGGACGTGGTGGCTGGGCTCGGGCTGGGCTGGATCGTGGCCACGGCGATGGGGCGGGTGCGGAGTGAGTCACCCTGAGCAACGCGAAGGGGGCATACCCCCAGGCATGCCCCCTTCACTTCGTTCAGGCGGACTCCCGCGCGGCCTACTGCACCGTGATCTTGCCCTTCATGCCGAGGGCGAGGTGCGGCAGGCAGTAGAACTTGTACTCGCCGGCCGGGGCACCAGCGAAGCTGATCTTGTACACGGCGTCGGGTTCGGTAAACAGCGGACCCTCGAGTGGAGCCATCTGGTCGGCCATGCTCGCCTTGAGCGGCTCGGCGCCACCCGCCGGGATACTGTCGGCCCAGAACGACACGTTGTGAGGGAATCCGCTCACGTTGTGGAAGACAACCACGTCCCCCGACTTGATGGTGAGCTCGGCCGGGTCGTACTTGTAGGTGCTGCCCTCGAGGAGCATCTTCACATCGTGGGTGGCACCGCCGGCGGCAGGAGCAGCGGCCGGCTGCTCGGGAGTCGCCGTCGTCGTGGACTGATCTTCAGCCTTCTTCTCGCCGCCGCAGGCCGCCAGGATGACGGCCAGCCCTGCCACCATTGAAGTCACGCGCATCGCCGATCTCGCCTCCGAAACAGGATAGTTGTCTACCTTGTGAACGCTTTCACAAGACTCCAAGTATACAGTCATAGTTCCCGAAGGGAAGAGGCAGCCCGCCGGGGCGACCGGCCGCGCGTTAGCTTACCAGGATGATGGGGACTCCAGTCGACATGCCCGAATCGCAACCCACCGCCGCGCCAAACGTGCCCCCCTGTCGGAGCCTCGGGGCCCAGTGCCAGAGCCTTCGCGTCACCCTGCGGATCGGTGAGCTGGAAGAGGGGCCGGAATCCCTCGACCATGAAGCCACCTGGCTGCTCGGCCACACCCAGCACATCACGTTTCTGGAGCTGTGGGAGGGAGAGGGCGATCTCTACGTCGAGGCGGCGCTCCACGTCCCCTGCCGACATCTCCGTCAGGATGGGCGCCTGGCCACCTGCCGAGTGCATGGATTCGAGGGTCCGGCACCGCGCGGCGCCCGCCGCGAGCCTCAGCCGCTGCAGCTCGGCGGCGACCGATTCGTCGTCGTCGAGGATTGCCGGAACGCAGTGCGAAGGCTTCCCCTCCCCCCGCGATCGCTGCCGGTCCTGGCAACCGACAACCCTTGCGCCTCGGCCCCGTGCCGGACGGCAGACAACACGCGAAGGGCCGCGTGTTGCCGCGACCTGCAGGTGGAGATCATGTGCACCCGCCGCCAGCGGCGGCTGGAGGCGCTGGTTCGCTCGCGCCGCTCGCCCTATCTGTGCAAGATCGAGCGCGCGGGCGACTATTCCCTCGAAGTCGAGCTGATCTCCGCTTGCGGCTATCTCGGGCCCGATGGGGTGGCGTGCAGCCTCCACGGCCGGCACCGAGCCGACGGCCGAACCGCGAAACCCGATCTCTGCTTCGAATGGCCCCCCAAGAACCAGGGGCTGCATCCGGGGTGCGTCTTCGGCCCCCGGAGGCGGCGGCGGACCGGGGGGCGCGCCTAGCGCGCAAGTGTGCAAAGAACGGGGGGTTCGCCGTCCTTCAGGACGATCCGGCCTCCTTGGCGTCGCGCGGAGACCGAGTCCCAGTGGGACATCTCCGGAGGTTCGGTGACCGACGACCTCGAGCAGCTCTACCAGAGCACCTATACCGCCGTCGTGCGCTTCCTGTACCGGAAGGTCTGGGACGCGGAGCGCGCCGAGGACCTGGCGCAGGAGGTGTTCGTGCGCGCGCTGTCGCACCGGCCGGAAAAGCCGCGCGCATGGGTGTTCGCCGTGGCGGCCAATCTGGCCCGGGACGAGGCGCGGGCGGCCATGCGGCGCAAGCGGCATCTGACGCTGCTCAAAGGCGATCCGATCGTCCGGCCGACCATGTCGCCACCGGCGGACGACACGGTCGAACACGACGAGCAGATGGCCTCGGTGCAGGACGCGTTGAACCAGCTCACACCCCGGGATCGGGAGATCCTGCTGCTGTGGGACGCAGGATTGAGCTATCCCGAGATCGCGGCGCAGACGGGCCTGGCCGTCGGGGCTGTGGGTACCACGCTCGCGCGGGCGCGCCGTCGACTGGTGGACGCCCACGACCGGCAGCAGAGCCGAACGGGGACCGATGCGGCACATTCCTGAGGACGAACTCCACGCCTACCTCGATCAGGGGCTAAGCCGGACGCAGTGCGTCGAGATCGAGAGCCATCTCGCCGAGTGCCCATCCTGCCGGGCCATGCGCGATGGCATCGCCGCGCTCCGCGATCGCACGACGGCGCTGCTCGCCCGCCTCGCGCCCCCGCGCGCCGTGCCCCCCGCATTCGAAGTCATCCGCAGCCGCGCGGCAGAGGTGGCATCGCAGCGGCGGCGGCGCGTGCACCTGGTGGCCTGGGCGGCGAGCCTCGTCGCGGCTGTGGGCCTCGGCTGGACCACCAGCTCGCTGGTGCGGTCGCACGCCTCGCCGGAGACCAGCGCACCGGCCGTCGTGAGCGTTCCCGTTCCGGTGGCTCCGGCGGAGCCCCGGCCAGACGCCCGGAGGCCGGTCGCGGTCACCGCGGAGCGGACGCCGGGATCGGAACGGCCCGCTGGCTTGCGGCCTGCCCACCCAGCCGGCCGGACCCCGACCGCCGAGGTCGTGACTCACTCGCTCGACTCCACGCACGACGCGACGCGGGCCGCTGCGCTCTCCGTCCTCAACCCGACGCCCGCCCTGGAGCTCACCCGCCTGGAGCGGCCGAGCGGGCACGGTGACTTGGAGTTCGGGGGGATGTGGCGGACGATGTCGTGGGACGGCGCGAAGGCGGAGGCCGGCGCGCGGCTGCCGCACATCGACGGGCTACCCGTGGTCCAGGTCCAGGTCCAGAGCGGAGAGCGGAGCTCGCGCCCCGTCACGGTGGTCGCGCAGCAGCTCGCGTCCGGGCAGGTGATCCGCACCATCGAGGGGCCGGCGACCGACGTCTCAGAGCTCCTGTCTCGCCGGGCAATCAGCGACGTCGACTCGCTCTTCCTCCCAGGCGACTCGACCGGGCGCGGCCCCGACACCGACCACGCCATGGCCATGCAGCTCGGCGACCGCATGCTGGCCATCACCGGCGATCTGCCCTCGGACAGCCTCCGCGCCATGATCCGGCGGCTGAACGCCGAGATGCGGAGCAAGTGACTCGCGAGCCTGCGAGCAAGTCACCCTGAGCAACGCGAAGGGGGCATGATTCAGGTCATGCCCCCGCGCTCTGCTCGGCGTGCTTGCCTGCCCCTCACTCCCGCCGCTTCCCCCGACGCTCCATCGCCTCAGTCGCCACGTAGTCCTTCGATCTCTCCTCATGATCGAACTCCAACAACGCGTGCCCACGCTCGCGGTCGAGCGTGATCTCGGCCAGCCTCGGTGAGATCATCGGGAAGGTCCGGGCGAACAGCGCATAGCTCAGGAGATACAGGCCGAGGAACAGCAGCGTCGGTCCCGCCTCCGGGGTCCCGAGGACCGGACCCGGCAGCGCCGTGACCGAGGGCATGACGAGCAGGTAGCGCTCGAGCCAGAGCGAGGTCAGGCTCACGACCGCGAAGAAGCCCAGGATCCCGCGCATTTTCTTCGGGGCCACGCCGAGCAGGCCGAAGAACGGCAGCAGGAACATCCCGATGAACACCACCTTGCCCACGGACAGCCAGTGGCCCCACAGCCGCGCGAAGACGAATCCGGTCTCCTCGGGGAGGTTGCCGTACCAGATCACCAGGAACTGGGCCCACATGAGGTAGGTCCAGAAGACGGTGAAGCCGAAGCAGAGCTTGCCCAGGTCGTGGCGCTGTTTGGGGGAGACCAGGTCGGCCACGCCGAGGTGGGAGGCGCCGTAGATCATCATGAGGGCGAGCAGCATGTGCGCGCCCAGGAACGATCCCATGAAGTAGAACCCGCCCAGGAGGTTCGAGAACCAGTGGGGCTGGAGGGCCATGATGCCGTCGAACGCCACGAGGGTGAACACGAGCGCGTAGATCACGACATAGGTCGGCGCCAGCCGGCCGATCCGCTCCTGCTGGACCAGCGCCGCCGTCGCGCTTCCATCGTAGCCCCGGGTCCAGCGATCGAACAGCGCGCGCCGGCCGGCAGGCGCTGCGGCCCGCACGGCGAGCAGATCGGGCACCAGATCCGCCCGGACGAGCTTCCAACCCACCAGCGTGAGCAGGCCGAGGCCGATCGCCAACCGGGCGAACATGAATCCGTGCGACAGCCAGAGGGCCTTCCCGTGCTGCAGTTCGTGCGCGGCCGTCTCCATCGGCCCGTAGACCGCGGGATAGCCCACGGTGAAGATGAGCAGCAGCGCTACCAGCGAGACCGGCAGGAACGCCGCCGAGGCGGAGGCGAACCGGATGATCATGCCGGACCACTTGGCGTTGGTGACCTTCTGGACCGCCACGAACGCGACGCTTCCGCCGGCGAGCCCGGTGAAATAGAGCCAGTTGACGTGGAAGAGCTGCCAGGCGCGGTCGCCGTTGCCGGCTCCCAGCGCCTGGACGAACAGGATCAGTCCCAGGGCCGCCAGCCCGCCGCCCACGCCGAGGAAGAGATGGTACCGGCCGGCCAGGGAGCGCTGCACGAGTCGCTCGCGGAGGGAGGGACTCATCGGGGGACCTCTCCGGTCGAGCCGGTGGCGCTGGCCGTGGGAAGGATCCCGGCCGCGGCGCCCGGCGGCTCGGGGCCCAGGGGGCTCTGCCCCTGGAGCTTCCGCACGTGGTTCACGATCGCCCAGCGCTCGCCGGGCAGATAGACCTTGTCGCCGTAGCGCGGCATGACGCCGCGGCCGTAGCGGATGATGCTGTAGAGATACCCATCCGAATAGGCGCGGGCGCGTCCGGTGAGCAGCGACGGGGCGGCGATCCGCTGGGAGACCGGGCCCTTCGCATCACCGGCCACGCCGTGGCAGACCGCGCAGTAGTTCTGGTAGAGCGTATCGCCGGCCGCTTCCACCTCGCGCGGGATGACCGCCACCTCGGCGCCCGGCGGCGAGGGCCTGGCGCCCTCTCCGGCGTTCGGCGCATACGGGTTCCGGAGCGCGTCGGCGGTGGTCAGCTTGGCGGTGGTCCACTCGGCCGACCAGTCGGGCTCGCCGCCGGTGACGGGCACGATGCCCAGCGGCGTGTAGCGCGGCCCGGCGGACCCCTGGTAGGGCCGGACGTACTTGGCCTGGATCATCTGGTCGAACCACGGGACTCTGCGCCACAGGTCGTCGGGTGACGGGACCCGGCTGTACCAGAAGTCGCACCCGCCGGCGAACAGGGTCAGGGCGGCCAGGCACAGGGCGCGCTCAGGCCACTTCATGGCGCACCTCCACGGCCCCCGCCGAGCGCAGCAGCTGCTCGACCGGCCCCACCTGGTCGGATCCGGCCGGCACGAAGACGCCGATCTGGTCGTCGGTGTACTTGGGGTCGAACGCGATCCCGCGCTTGCCCATGAGCACGCTGAGGAGGGCCACCCCCGTGACCGTACTGAGCGCGCCGAGCAGGATGGTGAGCTCGAAGCCGATCACGACGTACGGCGGAATCGAGGCGATCGTCTTGCCGCCGACCAGCAAGGGCCAGTCGAGCGACATCCAGATCGTCATCCCGAATCCGGCGGCACAGCCGGTGAGCCCGCCGATCAGCGTGAACAGCCGGACCGGACTCACCGACTGGTCGAGCGCCTCCTCGATCTCGTGGTTCGGCGCGGCCGAGTAGACGACCAGGTTCCGGTGTCCCCCGGCACGCAGCGCGCGGATCGCGTCGGCCGCCGCATCGACGTGAACGAAGGAGGCGAGGACTCCCGGCACCCGCCGGGCCGGCTTCCGAAAGGTCATCAGTGGTGCCCTCCCGCACGCTTCCTCGGCATGGGGATCATCTCCTTGATCTCCTGGATCGCGACGATCGGGAAGCTCTTGGCAAAGAGGAGGAACCACATCCCGAACCAGCCGAACGATCCCGCCAGGATCCCCCAGTCGCCCCAGGTGGGGTTCATGACGGCCCAGGCCCACGGGAGGTAGTCGTTGCTGAGCGAGGAGACGATGATCACGTAGCGCTCGAACCACATGCCGATGTTGACGAAGATCGAGATGATGAAGAGCGCCGTGAGGTTGGTCCGCAGCTTCCGGAACCAGAGCAGCTGGGAGACGAACGCATTGCAGATGATCATCGTCCACCCGGCCCACCACTGTGGTCCGAAGGCCCGCCGGAAGAACGTGGTCTGCTCGAACATGCTCCCGCTGTACCACCCCACGAAGTACTCGATCATGTAGGCGTAGAACAGGATCGAGCCGGTGAGCAGCATCAGCTTGGCCAGATTGTCGAAGTGATACTCGCTGATCATGTGCTCGATCTTGAGCGCCCGCCGGAGCGGGATGATCAGCGTGAGCACCATGCCGAGGCCCGAGTAGATGGCGCCGGCGACGAAGTACGGCGCGAAGATCGTCCCGTGCCAGCCGGGAACGATCGACACGGCGAAGTCCCAGCTCACCACGGAGTGCACCGACAGCACCAGCGGCGTCGCGAGCGCGGCCAGGTAGAGGTAGGCGCGCGAGTAGTGCCGCCACTGGTTGTCGGTCCCCTGCCACCCCGCCGAAGCGAGGGTGTACACCGACTTGCGCCAGCCGGTGACCTTGTCGCGCACGGCGGCGACGTCGGGAATGAGCCCGAAGACGAGGAACGTGGACGAGACGGTGAAGTAGGTCGAGATCGCGAAGACGTCCCACATCAGCGGCGACTTGAAGTTGGGCCAGAGCCAGCGCTGGTTCGGGTAGGGCAGCAGCCAGTAGAACACCCACTGCCGCCCGATGTGGATGATCGGGAACAGCGCCGCCGTCATGACGGCGAATACCGTCATCGCCTCCGTGCTGCGGTACACCGCCGTACGCCACGGGCTCCGGAAGAGGAACAGGATGGCCGAGATGAGCGTACCGGCGTGCCCGATGCCGATCCAGAACACGAAGGTCGTGATGTAGACGCTCCAGAAGACCGGCGGGGTGTAGCCGGCGTGGCCCAGGCCGTCCTTGACCAGGATGAGGAACGTCAGCAGCCCCGCCAGGAAGAGCGAGACGGCCAGGCCGAGCAGCATGAGGTAGCCGCGGCTGGGCGGCTCCAGCGTCGCGACGACGTCGCGGGTGACGTCGGCGTGCGTCTGGGTGATCGCGTGCTCCGGGTGGCCCGGGTGTGCGACGGCAGCCATCGGTCAGGCCTCCACCGGATGCAGGACCTTGGCGAGATACGTGATCGCCGGACGGACGTTGACCTCTTCCAGCACGTGGTAGCCCCGGGGGTCCTGCTTGATCGAGGCTACCCGACTCTCGGGGTCCCTCGTATCGCCGAACACGATCGCGTCGGACGGGCAGGCCTGCGCGCAGGCGGTGGTGAACTCGCCGTCGCGGATCGGGCGATCCTCGAGCCGGGCCTGGTTCTGGGCCCCCCGGATGCGCTGGATGCAGAAGGTGCACTTCTCCATTACGCCGCGGGCTCGCACCGTCACGTCCGGGTTGAGCTGCAGGTTGAGCGGCTCCGGCCAGGCGATCTCGTTGTACTTGTACCAGTTGAAGTACCGCACCTTGTACGGGCAGTTGTTGGCGCAGTAGCGCGTGCCCACGCAGCGGTTGTAGACCTGGCCGTTGAGCCCGTCGGGCGTGTGATATGCCGCGTATACGGGGCACACCGGCTCGCACGGCGCGTTGGCGCAGTGCTGGCAGAGCATCGGGACGAACCGGGCCGCCACCGGCTCGCCCGGCTCCTCCCCGCCCTCCCAGTAACGCTCGATCCGGATCCAGGTCATCTCCCGGCCCTTGAGGATCTCCTGCTCGCCCACGGTCGGGATGTTGTTCTCGGCATAGCAGGCGGTGACGCAGGCCTGGCACCCGGTGCAGCGGGCGAGGTCGATCGCCATCCCCCACTGCGGCAGGTCACGCGTGTAGTCACCCTTCAGGGTGGCCGTGTGCTGGGCCTCCCTCCAGCCGTTCAGCGCTTCGACTTCTCGCTCGGTGTTGATCTCGTGCTCGCCGTGCCCCTCCGCGAGATACGCCTCCTTCACCGTAAGGCCCTTCCGCGCGGCCGCGAGCGGCATCGCCTCGGCGATCCCGCGCCCAAGCTGACGCGGCACGCCTTCGACGGTGGCCAGCTTCCGAAACGCGCCGGTCTTCTCGACCGCCACACGGGTCGAGACGTAGGACACGAAGTCGCCGGCCGGCGCCCCGAGCAGGTCCAGGGCGTTGACCCCACGGCCCTGCGCGAACGCCCCGTACTCGGTGTGCCCCAGGCCAAGCGGCATCGCCACGACGTCAGGGTGGAGCCCCCGGTGGACGTAGGCGGGGGCCTCAATCGCGCCGTGGGGGGAGGTGAGGCGCAGGATCTCGCCGTCCTGGATGTCGAGCGACCGCGCGGTTTCGGGACTCACTTCCACCCACGAATGCCAGGTGATCTTGGTGACGGGGTCGGCAGTCTCGAGCAGCCACGGCTTGTTGGCGCCCCGGCCGTCGTGCAGCGTCCCATGGGGGTAGGCGACGAAGACGAAGCCGCCATTGCCCTCGAAGGCCGGCTTGGTGTAGCTCGGCTCGGCCGCCGACGGAGCCAGCGCGACCTCGGTCGCGGCCCCCGGTTCGTCGAACACGCCACCGCGCTGGAGCGCGGACCGCCAGAACTCGTCGGCATTGGGCTCCTTGCGCTCGGCGGCCAGCGCCTGCCAGCGGCCCCGCAGATGCGCCTCCCACGAGGGGGCAGTGAACTTGCCCAGCGCGCCGCCAGCCTTCTTGGCCACTTGGAGCAGCACGTCGCCGGTGGCCCGGGTGTTGAACACCGGCTCCATCACTGGCTGCATCAGGCTCCGCACGCCGGTCCGCGGCGCGAGGTCGTCCCAGCGCTCGAGCGCGTGGTGCTGCGGGAGGAGGAGGTCGCAGAGCGCGGCAGTCTCGTCGAGGAAGAGCGACGTCGAGACCTTGAACGCCGCTTTCTTGAGCTGCTCGGCGAATCTGGCCGCCTTGGGGAGCGCGTAGACCGGGTTGGCGTCGTGAACCAGGAGCAGCGAGACCTGACCGCCCTCCATGGCGTCGCCCAGCCCGGCCAGCGCGCCATAGCCGTCGCCGGCGGGGAGGTCGGCGCCGAACTTGATCGTCCGGCCCACGTTGCCGGCGACGAAGTTGAGCAGGTTGACCGCCGCGCACAGCTCGGCGGCGCCGGCGTGCTGCGCGCCGATACCGCCGGCGACCGCCAGGCTCGGCGATGCGGCGGCGAACTCCCGCGCGATGCGCTCGATCCGCTCGGCGGGAATTCCGGTCTCCTGGGCGGCGATGGCGGGGGTGAACTTGCCAAGCGCCGCGGCCACCTGCGGGGGGGCACCACGATCCGCGGCCACCACGCCGGCGATGGCGAGCGCCAGCATCGTCTCGGTCCCCGGCCGGGTGGCGAGCCACTCGTCGGCGTTGAGGCCGGTGAGGTCCATGCGCGGGCTCGCGTAGACGAACTTGGCGACGTCGCCGTCGGCGAAGCCGTGCGCCCCGGCGAAGCCGAGCTGGTGCTCGGTCGGCGACAGCCAGGTCTCCAGGAAGTCGGCGCCGAAGGACAGGATGTACTTGGCGCTGCCGAAGTCGTACGCCGGGAGCTGGTCCAGCCCGAACACCCGGCGGTTCCCCGCGCGCACGGGCTCGTGGTCGAACGGCGTCCAGCGCACCAGCCGGCCGCCGATCGCGGCAGTCCAGTCCGCGAGCAGGTCGGAAAATGTCCCCCGCCCGGCGCCGCTCAGCACGGCCACCTTGCCGCCCGCCTCGCCGAGCTTGCCCGCCAGCCGGGCGATCGCCTCGTCCCAGCTGATCTCGGCGAACCGACCATCCGCTCCGCGCGCCATCGGCGCCCGGATGCGTCCCGGGTTGTAGAGCCCCTGCAGCGCAGCCTGCCCGCGCGAGCAGAGCTTGCCCTGGTTGATCGGGTGCTCGGGGTTCCCTTCGAGCTTGACCGCGCGACCCTCGCGCGTCCGCACGTGGAGACCGCACCCCGCCCCGCACTCGGTGCAGGTACTCGCGTAGAGCGTGGCCACCCCGGGGATCTGGTCCTCCGACTGGACCAGATACGGCACCAGTTTCTCGACCCGGCTGGTGGAGCAGCCGGAGAGCGCCAGCGCGCCGCCGCCGGACGCGCCTATCACGGTCAGAAACTTCCGGCGATCCATCCCTGCCTGGTGACCGGCGTCAGACATCGTGACTCCTCAGCATCGTCAGTAGTGGCACACCGAGCAGTCGCGCGAGACGTTCCGCTCGACATGGCAGGTGATGCAGAAGCCCATGTTGTTGATGTTGTTCGCCTGGTATACCTGCGGCATGCGGGTCAGGTCCCCGTGGCAGGTGGTGCAGCCGTTCGGGCCGAGCGCCTTGATGTGCCGCTGGTGGGGGAAGTGGGCGTGGCGCGCGAGGTAGTGCACCCGCACCCATTCAACGGGTTTCTTGTCGGTCCAGGCCTGGCGGAGCTTCTTGATCTCGATCTTGGCCGAGCTGTCGGTCCCGGCCACAACCAGATGACATCCCATGCAGGTCTGCATCGAGGGGATGCCCGGCTCGGGCGAGACCGCCACCGTGTAGTGGCAGTATTGGCACTGGATCTTGAACTGCCCGGCATGGATGTCGTGACGGAAGAAAAGCGGTTGGCGCGGCCCTTTGAGCGACCCGCTGTCGGAGATGACGAGAGCCACGATCGAGTCGGCGGGGGGCTTCGACTGTTGCGCCTGGGAGCGCGCGCCACCGAAAGCGAGCAGGGCTGCGAGTCCGCCGGCCCCGACGCCGCCGAGCACGAAAGCCAACGTACGCATGAGCGATCCCACGCTGAGTGTGAAGCGTTGTCGAGTGCTCGTGAAACCATTCACTTGCCCGCGTCGCCATCCAGCCACCCTGGCCAAGGGCGCCCTAAGTATATTCGCCGCTTCAGACTCCACAACCCGACCGAGGCCA
>Ga0209797_10001631_pt1 | contig 11300 bp, 11 predicted proteins | sample DOMMetBare3Fresh_2_FD_187472 | JGI IMG/M metagenome (GOLD analysis project Ga0209797, IMG submission 187472) | Wetland sediment microbial communities from St. Louis River estuary, USA, under dissolved organic matter induced mercury methylation -... | ecosystem: Environmental > Aquatic >...
GGTTGAGGAAACGTCGCGCCGGCTACCAGGGCGCGCGAAGCGCGCCCCTTCAGGATCTCGCGGGTCGGCCGCGCAGCGGCTGACCCGCGAACAGCAAGCATCGAGTGGGGCTTGTCGCAACGAACATTTCGAGTCGAACGTTGCGACAAGCCCCGCTAGGCGTCGCCCGGGAGTCGCAGCCCGGCGGCGAGCGCACGGAACGCCGGTACCGGATCGTGCTCCGGGCGGACGGCAAGCAGGACGGCGCCCGACTCGGGACCCGCCAGCGCGCCCACGAGAAGCTCGAGCCCGACCGCGAGCGCGAACGCCTTGTGCGCCTGTTCGCCGCCGAAGGGTACGAGGTCGGCAGCCTGGGCGCGGCCGGTGAGCACGTCCCCGTGCGTGACGGCACCCATCGACACGTCGACGACGACCGGGTCGCCGGAGCTCGAGGGCACGCCGATGGCAAGGGGGTTGGTGCCGGTCAGAGGCGGCCCGCCGTCCGGGTGGGGCAGCCGCCGCGGCGACGTGGCGGTCAGCACCGCGACGTATCCCGCGCCGGCCAGCTGTCTCACCCAGTAGCCGAGAACGCCTGTGGGGAAGCAGCGCCCGGCGACGACGAGCCGAGGCCCGTCCGGCCGGGTCGAGACGATCCGGTCGCACACGGCCGCCAGGACGAGGTAGCCCAGCGCACCCGCACCGTCCCAGCGCTCGACCCCGTCCTGCGTGCCGAGGCAGACGGGCCGTGCCGACGGGTCGAGCGCTTGCGCCTCGAGCCAAGGAACCCTCGCGAAGCCGTGCGTGTGCTTGCCTCGCCGTTCGGCGTCTTCGAGATGGTTGCAGAGGGTCTGAGCGTCGGCGGCGGAGAGCCCCAGCGCCCGCAGCCTCGCCAGCGCCTCGACCGCGTCCACGGGAATCCCACCCATCCGGGTGAGCCTATCCCTCGATCGGCGGCCGATCCTCACGAAATGCTTACCAACAGCGCGTAGGACGCAAACACGCCGCTCTGACGATGAGTGCCGGAACACCACCATCCAGGGAGGCAATCACCAATGCGTCGACCGATCGTCATCGCAGTCGCCACGGCTGCGGCACTCGCCACCGCCGGGCTCGCGCTCGCCACGCTCAACGCGCCCGGCGTCAGCGCCACGACGGCCACCTTCACCGCCGCCAAGGAGCGCTCGGAGACCCGCACGTGCACCGGTAACGGCGACACCTACGAGATCACGGAGGGGCGCTACGTCGGTGCGGTCGACTTCGCCGACCCGAACAACGACCTCGACGGTCCCGTCAACATCCAGGCTCGCTCGGTCCTCAACAAGACCAAGGGCATCGGCTATGTCGAGGGCTGGTTCCGCACGAAGGACGACGACCGTCGCGGCCACGGCAAGTTCGTCGGCACGCTCGACGCCAGCGGCAACGTCGACGGCTTCTTCCAGGGCCGTGTCAACCGGCACTACGCCGTGCTGCTCGGCGGCATGAGCGCCAAGTTCAGCGCTGCCGGTGGCTTCACCGAGGGCAAGCTCGGCAACGGCACGACGTCGCTGCCGGCCGTGCTCGTCGGCCGTCCGTGCAAGGACTCCAAGCCCGAGGGCATCGCGGTGCGGCTCGTCGTCAAGGGCAAGGTCTCGAAGCTCGACGCCGCGTCGATCACCGTCGACCCGAAGGACGCGACCCCGGCGCAGGCCTGCGACATCAAGGCAGGGACGTCGCCTTCACTCGAGGGTGTGGCAGTCGGCTCCGAGGTCGAGATGGGCTGCGGCCTCGTCGACGGCAAGATGACGCTTCTGAAGCTGAAGAAGCGCGGCTGACCCGTCCTTCTAGCGGCTGGTCGAGAGGGCGCCTGCGGGCGCCCTCTCGCGTTGCGCCCGCCGGTTGCGGAGGTCACGAGAGGACGGTCAGCGGCTTGCGGATGGCACCGCGCCGCAGGCCCTGGATGCGCTCGGCGAGCGCCTCGATCGCGCCGGCCGCCTCGGACGCGGGGGCCGCCTCGAAGATGGGTGTCCCTGCATCGGCCGCCTCGCGCAGAGCGGGGTCGAGCGGCACCCGGCCGAGCAGCGGCACCCCGATCTCGTCGGCCAGTCGCTGCCCGCCCCCCGAGCCGAAGATCTCCTGTCCCGTACCGACGAGGTACGACATGTTCTCCGCCACCCCGACGATGCGCATGCCGACCTTGTCGGCCATGCCTGCAGCGCGCACGGCCACCTGTTGCGCCGCCGGCTGGGGCGTCGTGACGATCACGACCTCGGCCCGCGGGAGCAACTGGCCGAGAGAGATGGCGACGTCGCCCGTCCCTGGGGGCATGTCCACGACGAGCGTGTCCAGGTCGCCCCAGTGCACGTCCGAGAGGAACTGCTCGAGCGCGCGGTGCAACATAGGCCCTCGCCACATCACGGGGCTGTTGTCCTCCAGGAAGAAGCCGATCGACATCAGCTTCAGCTGTCCCCGTACCGGCGGGACGATCATCGTGTCGACGACGACGGGGCGTTGATGCACGCCGAGCATGTGCGGGATCGAGTGCCCGTACACGTCCGCGTCGAGCACGCCGACCTTTTCACCCCGCGCGGCCAGCGCCGCGGCGATGTTGGCCGTGAGCGTGGACTTGCCGACACCGCCCTTGCCCGACGCGATCGCGACGACGCGCGTGCCGGGCGAGAGCGAGATGGACTTCTCGGGCCGGCCGCCGCGCAGGCGCGAGGACAGCGCCGCCTTCTCCTCGGGGCTCATCACGTCGAAGCGGAGAGAGACCGACGTGACGCCGTCGACGGCGCCGACGAAGCGCTGTACCTGATCCTCGAACGAGGAGCGCAACGGGCAGCCCGCGACGGTGAGAGCGATCGTCACGTCGACGTGGCCGTCGTCGCCGACCACCACGTCGCGCACCATCTCGAGCTCGGTGACCGGGCGGTGCAGCTCCGGGTCGATGACCGACTCGAGCGCCTTCAGGATCGCATCTCGCTGCGGCAGCATCGTCCTCCGAGCCTACCAGCGCCCTACGTAGTTGCCCGCTGCAGGGGGAGGGTAGTTTCCGCGGGCGTGCAGGGGCACACACCCGATGCAGCGAATTGACGGTCGGGCAAGGGTTAGGGATCGGCCGCCGGGTTCACGCGAGCCCGCACGGTGATGCTGAACACAACGATCGGGAGGTAGAGCGCAGTGGACAAGCGAAGGTTGCTCGAGTACGGCGGCATCGCAGCCGGGGTGATCCTGGTCGCGTTCGGCATCGGTGCGATCGGGTTGAGCATCAACGGCCACAGGACGGTGACCGACAGCCTCAAGGCGGAGAAGATCGGCGCCGAGGCGACCTCGGGGATGAACCCGACGTCGATCGCTTCGGACGCCAGGGCGGCCGGTCTGCCCGACACGATCAAGCTGCCCACCTGCAGCGTCGACGGACAGTCGATCGACACCTCGACCGAGGCCCGCTGCTTCGCCGAGTACATGCGGATCCATGCGTTCGAGTCGACCGGCGGCCTGACCTACTCCGAGCTGGGCCGGTACGCGGCCAAGGACGGAAGCCCGAAAGGCACCGACCAGGTCGCGGACGCCGCCACGGATCCGAAGTCGGGCGCCCCGATCGCCAACAGTGCGCGCGACACGTGGATCACCGCGACCGCCCTGACGACCGCGCTCAACGTCTCGTTCATGGCCGACAACCTGGCGCTGTTCGGCATCGTCGTGGGGATCGCACTGCTGCTCAGTGGCGTCGGCTTCGTGATCCTGTCGGTTCTCGCGATCGGCGGCGGAACGCTGCGGCCACCCAAGCCCGAGAGGGAAGGAGCCGCCGCCCCGGCGGCAAGCTAGAAGGGCCTGCTCGACCTCCCGTGCGGCGGAGGGGCGCCCGCGCCCCTCCGCCGCGGCTCTTGCGAGCGGGCCTCTAGCCGATCGGCTGCCAGCTGCACGTGCGCGCGGTGCACTTGACGCCGTAGACGACCTTTATTCGGTCCGTGCTCGCGTCAGGCGGGACGAGAACCGTGACGCACGTGAGCGTGGCCGAGCCGGTCGCCTTGCAACTGACCGTCATCCGGGCGCCTTTGCCGAGATTCTGGGCCAGGGTCGGCTGGATCGACCGGCGAATCATCTTCTCGACCCGGCGGGGCGCGAACCGGGGGGCCGCCTGCGTCGTCGCGGTCGTGGCCGTGGCCGCCCCTGACGAGGAGCCGCCGCAGCCCGAGGCTGCGGCCACGACCGCCAGCACGGCGACAGCAGCCGCAGACGCCCCGGCCCCACTCATTCCTTGACCCCCTTCGACGCGCGCAGGAACTGCGCAACCCGATTCAGGTTCTCCTTGCCGAGTGCGGCGAAGGAGGGCATCGCCGATCCCTTCACGAGGCAATCGGGACAGCTCAGCTGCTTCACGAGCCGCGTCGCCGGAATATTGCGGGAGCCGATGCGGGTGAGGTCGGGAGCCGTGCCGCTCGTAACGCCGCTCCCGGCGTAGCGGTGGCAGGAGAGGCAGCCGACCACGGCGGCGATCCTGGCACCATCGAGCACGGCTGCGGGCAGGCGCTCCACCTTCGCCCAGCGCGCCACGGTTGCCCTGCATGCCTTCTTGGCCTCGCACGCAGCGACAGGCCGAGCGGGTAGCTTGAGCGGCCCCGTCGCGGGGCTCGTGTAAGGCTTCCCGATCAGGAACGACACGAGATCGTCGAGCTGCTGCTTCGTGAGAGCGGTGAACGCCCGCATCAGGCCGCTCACGTAGCCAGGCGAGACGTACGCGTTGGGAACGAGGATCGACTCGGCGACGAAGGGCCCCAGCGGCTTCCCCGCGCTCGTGGCGTCGGCCTGCAGCAGCTCCGGCGTCAACTGGGGCCCGACGGACGCAGCCGAGCCGGGTGCGGGCAGAGCGTGGCACCCCGCACAGCCGTTCGAGAGGTAGACAGCCTGGCCCCGCTCGGGGCTGCCGGCTACACCACGGACGGCACCCGCCCGACCGGAGTCCGCGAACGCGAGCGCACCGCCCAGCACGCCTGCCAATGCCACCACGACCGCAGTCGTGACAACGATCGAGGACAAGCGGTTAGCGAGGCCCGACACGGCTGTGATCCTAGCCACACCGCGAGGCGATACCGATCGGGGTTTGCGGTTTCCCCGAAGTCGATGTCCGCGGTTATGCCGATTCCCAGGCTTGTGACCGCCTCCATTCTTCACCCATGCGACCGCCACGACACCTGCAAGCACTAGGATCGAGCCGGCTCGCTCACCAGGCGACCGTTCCAGAGCAACTCGACACGGGAGGCACTCCAATGAAGATGATCAGGGCGCTCGTCGTCGCTGCGACGACAGCGGCGGCGCTGGCACTTGCCGCGCCGGCGCTCGCGGCCGACGCACCGTTCCCGATGAACCCGTTCCCCGGCCCGAGCGCCGAGTACACCTTCAACCTCCAGACCCTGATGGGTCACGGCTCGAAGGTGAAGCCCGCGGTGTACTGCGCGGACTCGAGCGTCTTCCGCCGTGGCAACCAGGTCATCTTCCGGATGTACATCGTCGACGCCAAGACCGGCAAGGTGATGAACGGCAAGGACCTGAGCAGCGTCGTCGTCAAGATCGCCGGCATTGCCGACCTCAAGACGGGCTTCAAGCCACAGGGCGGCAAGCCCGACGCAACGGCTCCGTGGCTCTGGTCGGCTGCCTGGCTCGTGCCGGACGACTACCCGCTCGGCGCGTTCAAGTTCACCGTCCAAGCCAAGGTGAAGAAGACCGGCAAGGTCGTCACCTATGACCCCGTGATCCCCGGTACCGACTGGTCGATCACGCCGTAACCACGCCAACAGACAGGACAACAAGCACATGATCACCACAAGCGCGTCTCACCTCGGGCCGCGGGTTCGCTGGACTGGGCTGACGGCCCTGGTGGGACTCGTTTGGTTCCTCCTCCCAGCGCAGGCTCTGGCGACGCCGCAACCCGTCACGCCTCCCCAGATCCCGGGGATTGCGGGCCTGCCCGGCCCCGTTGCGGCGGCGGCTGTTCCGTCACCACAGGGGCTCAAGCTCCTGAAGGCGACGCCCGACACCGGCCCTCCGGGCACCCCGTTCGTGTTGACAGGCAGCGGCCTCCCCCCCAGCACGGACCTCGACATCACCTGGAGCACGGCGACCAAGCAGTACATCATGGACGTCGTCCCCGACAGCGTCGACTTCTACGGTCGGAAGTTCAGCCCGACGACGGTGGTGCTGGCGAAGGGTCGCACCGACGCGTCGGGCAACCTCAGCCTCAACCTGAAGTTCCCGCAGGACTACGGCGCGCTGCACGACATCTACGCCGTCGCCGGCGGGGTTCAGCTGGCCAAGGGCGGGGTGCTCGTGGAGCGGACGTACAGCGTCAGCCCGCTGAAAGGCGCGATCGGGACCGAGATCACGATCAAGCTCAACGGCCTCGGCTGGCTCGGCTACATGGACACCGTCGCGGTCATCTGGGACAACCGATACGCCGGCTTCCTGTCGTCGGTGACGACCCGGGGCCAGGCGACGGCGACGATCCGGGCGGCCGGGCCTCCCGGCAAGCACACGCTCGAGCTGGTGCCTGCGAGCGCCACCACGCCGTTCCTCAACATCACGCAGTCGGCGGTGGGGTACCTGGGCTTCAAGCGCTACACGTTCACGGTCACGAAGGACGCCGGCCCTCCGCCGACGAAGGTCGTCTGGCCCCTGGACCTCGCGCCCACGAGCTCCGAGCGGACGACGTTCCGGACGGCGACGATCGCGGGCGTCAACGCCAAGGTCTCGACCGGCTCAGGCACGGTCGGCTCCAAGGTCCAGCTCACGGCCTCCGGTCTCGCCCCGGGGGCCGCGGTGATCCAGTGGAACACCGCGGTCGGGACGCGTACGGGCGCGGGCTACTCCAACTCGTACACACCGCTCGCCAACGTCACCATTCCCGCCTCAGGGAACCTCGACACGACGCTCACCGTCCCGGACGACGTCGGCGGCTGGCACACGATCGAGGTGCTCCAGGGCGGCGCCACAAAGGCCTCGGTTCCGTACCGGATCGACCAGAGCCTGTTCCAGGGCGGAATCAACGGGACGAAGTTCAAGCGGGGCGACCGCATCACGATCCACTTCAAGGGCGTCGGGTTCACCGAAATGGACAACATCCTGGCGGTGACGGTCGACAACGCGTACATCGGCTACGTCTGCGGCTTCTTCAGCGCCGGCGACACCGTCCTCGACATGGTGGCGAGCGGCGAGCCCGGAACGCATCTCGTCGACTTCTACCCGACCATCTACAAGCAGCAGAAGGGTGGGAACGACATCTGGTACGGCGCCACGCCGTTCCTGACCTACCGCACGGACTACCCGCTGCTCGCACTCGGGTACAGGCTCCCTGCCTACCACTTCGCCTACACGATCGTGAAGTAGGAGGGAGAGCTTCGAACGAGAGGGGCCGCGCCGTCCGGCCCCTCTCGTGTCGCTCCTCTCCTCACGGGTTGCCATGACGGCCGAGGAGAACGCCGAGGCGACAGGGGAGCCGCAGACGGCGGGATACCCTGCCCGGATGCTCGAACGGTGGGTTCGCCTCGTCCTTCGCTACCGCTTCGTCGTCCTTGCCGTCTGGCTCGTCGTCCTCGCCGCCGGGATGGTCTCGGCCGCGCGGCTGCCGGCGCTCCTCTCGATCTCGTTCGACGTGCCGGGGACGGAGTCCGCTCGGGCGGCTGCGATCCTGGAGCGCAACTTCGGCGAGCGCACGGACGGCTCGTTCACGGTCGTGTTCCCGGTGCGGCGCCCGTCGGACAGGGAGCTCCAGGCACAGCTGACACGTCGGGTGAGGGCCGCCGCCGAGAGGGTGCCGACGGCGCACGTCGGGAAGCTCCGCGACGGTGACGGGATCCTCTACGCGGTCGTCGACACGACGCTGCCGCTGCAGCACGCGGCAAGGCAGACCGAGGCCCTCCGTCAGGGCCTCCGCGACCCGACGGGTCCGCGCGCGTACGTGACCGGGCAGCCGGCCATCCAGCACGACTTCGACCCCGTCATCGCGAGCGACACACGCCGCGGCGAGGCGTTCGCACTGCCGGTCGCGCTTCTCATGCTGCTCGTCGTCCTCGGTGTGTCGTTCGCGGCCCTGGTGCCGTTCGCCTTCGCGGCGTGCACGATCGCGGCGACGCTCACGGTCGTCTACTCCCTCGCCCACTGGGTGACAATGGCGACCTACCTGCCGATCATGATCGAGCTGATCGGGCTCGGTCTCGCGCTGGACTACTCATTGCTGGTCGTCTACCGCTTCCGGGAGGAGCTCGAGCACCCCGGCTCGCCCGACGACGCGATCGTGCGCACCATGGGGAAGGCGGGCAGGACGGCGCTCTCGTCGGGAAGCGCCGTGGCGATCGGCCTGGCGCTGTTGCTCTTCATTCCCGTTCCCTTCGTCCGCTCGATGGGCGTCGGCGGCCTGATCATCCCGCTCGCAGCGATGGCGGCGATGGTGACGCTGCAGCCGGTGCTGCTGTCGCTGGTCGGCCGCCGCGGCGCCCGCCGTGTGCCCGTGGCGGCGGCATTACGCCGTCACCTTGGTCTTCCTCTCCCGACGATGCCGGGCACCACCGACCTCGAGCGAGGCATGTGGGCCCGCCTCGCACGCGCGATCATGCGGCGCCCCGTCGTCTTCCTCGCGGGTGCCGCGGCGCTCCTCGTCGCGGCGGCGATCCCCGGCCTGTTCATCCGGTTGACACCGGGCTCGCTGTCGGGGCTCCCGCCGGCGCTCGAGTCGACGCAGGGCTACACGATCCTGCGGGGAGGGATCGGACCGGGTGTGATCACGCCCACGAGCATCATTGCGGACACCGGCCGCCCCGGCGGGGCGGGCGATCCGGAGGTGCAGGCGGCGGTCGATCGGCTCGGGGACGAGCTGTTCAAGGACTTCGAGCTGGTGGGGATCGCGAGCGGGCCGAAGCCGCCGTACGTCGACCCGTCGCGGCGCTACACGCGCGTCGTCACCGCCGGTGTGAGCGAGTACGGCGCGAGCTCGACACAGGCGTTCGTGAAGCGCGTGCGGGAGACGTACGTGCCCGCGGCCCGCTTCCCGGACGGGACGACGGTAACCGTGGGAGGCGCCCCGGCCGAAGGTGTCGACTTCCTCGCGCGCGCGTACCGCACCTTCCCATGGCTCGTGCTGGCGGCGCTGCTGTTGACCTTCGCCGTGCTGCTGCGCTCGTTCCGCTCCGTGCTGCTGCCGTTGAAGGCAGCCCTCTTGAACCTCCTCACGGTCGCGGCCGTGTACGGGCTCCTCGTGGCGCTCTTCAGCTGGAACTGGGGCTCGGGCGTGCTCGGGTTGCCCCACGTGGACGAGATCGAGGGCTGGATCCCGATCTTCCTGTTCGCCGTCCTGTTCGGGCTCTCGATGGACTACGAGGTGTTCATCGTGTCGCGCATGCGCGAGTCCTGGGATCACGTGCCCGACAACGCACGCGCGGTGGCACACGGCCTCGAGCGGACGGGACGGATCGTCACCGCGGCGGCCGTGATCATGATGGCCGCGTTCCTGGGCTTCGCGACCGGTCGTATCGTGCCGCTCCAGGAGCTCGGCGTCGGCCTCGCCCTGGCCGTGCTCGTGGACGCAACGATCGTGCGAGCGGTCCTGGTGCCGTCCCTGATGGCGGTGCTCGGCCGCTACAACTGGTGGCTCCCGACCCGGCTCGCCCGCGTGTTCCGCGTGGAGCCTTCGCCGCTCGAGCCGAGACGTGCTCGCGAGGCGTCACCCCCGATACGAGGAAGCGCCCCGTAGGGCGCTTCCCGCGAGGTGTCGATGCGCGCCGCCAGGCGATGACGCTACATCGTGATCTTGCCGGTGAACGTCACGGCGTACTTGCCGGTGGCGCGGCTGTAGGTGCCGCCGAGCTTCAGCGTCCCCTTTGCCTTCTTGAAGGCGCCCGTTCCGCCGACGACCGTCACCGTTCCCTTGAGCACGTTCGGGTCGCTCTCGGAGGCGCCGGGGCAGGACGTCGCGCCCTGCTTGACGGTGAAGTTGATCTTGCCGGTCTTGCCCGTCAGCGTTCCCTTCCCCGAGAAGACGGGGCAGGGCTGCTGGTTCGCGCCGATGCCGGTGCCGGTCAGGGTGCCTTTGCCGATGACCGTGCCCGTGCCCGCACCGGTCGCGGAGAGCACTGCGGTGTCGCCAGTTGCGCGGACGATCGCCCGGCCGGCGTAGCTCCCCTTGAACGGGGTCGTCGTCGCGGAGGCCGCAGTCGCAATCGCGGATCCCGCCATGAGAACGGCCGCACCGATCACACTCACGGCGACCAGAACGCGAAACCTCATCTGTACTCCCTTCCCTGAGCTCCGGCCGACCGGCCGGAGGAACGACAGACCATTCGTAGCAGCGCTTCCTGAACGATCCATGGGCAAACTGTCTGGATCTTCCGGATGGTCGCGGCCATACCGGGCCGCTGCATCCGGGTGTTCCACCGAACGATTACGGACAAGTACGCGCACCCCTCTGGCGGAGGTTCCATCCGCCGGTTACGGCTGCAGCGCCGCGGCGAGCGCTCCGCACACCTCGGTCGTCCCAGCTGCGACGACCCGCGAGCGGCCGACGAGGTCGAGCGGGGCCGCCGCGAAGGGAGGGTCCTCGAACAGCTCGATCGCGTAGCCGCGCTCGCGCACGAGCAGCTGGGCGGCGGCGATGTCGATCGAGCGGGCCGGCTTCAGCGAGCACACGGCGTCCACGCGCCCTGCTGCGAGATGGCAGAGCGACAGCGCCAGCGAGCCCATCACACGCAGCCGCTGCGCCACCCCTTCCATGGCCGGGGCCGTCGCGGCGATGTAGGCCGTCGTCGTGCCCTCGAAGGAGAGGATCTCGATCGGATCCTTCGGCGGGGGGCCCTCCAGCGGGCGATCGTTGAGGCGCGCGCCCTCGCCCCGCCGTGCGACCCACTCCTCCCGGGCGCCGAAGTCGTAGACGTAGCCGAACGTGACGTCGCCCATCGTCGGCCCGTCGGCGACGGCGAGCGAGAGCGAGAAGAACGGGATGCCGCGCTTGGCGTTGACGGAGCCGTCGATCGGGTCGACCACGACGCGCACCGCACCACCCGCCCCGAAGACGTGCTCGCCGAGCTCCTCCGAGACCAGCGTGAAGTCGCCGCCGAGCGCCTCGAGTCGCGCCACCACGGCAGCCTCGGCGGCAGCGTCGATCGCAGTCGTGTCGTCACCGCCCTTGCCCGCCCGCAACACGGGCTCGCGCTCCGCGCGGGTCGGCAGCTCGAGCAGGATCCGGTCGATGTCGGCCACGCACGCGCGACAGAGGCTGAGCCAGTCGGTCATACCGGATGGAAGAGCAGGCCGGAGAGGAGCTTGGGGAAGAAGTAGGTCGTCTTCTGGGGCATCATCTC
>Ga0209797_10001632_pt1 | contig 11297 bp, 10 predicted proteins | sample DOMMetBare3Fresh_2_FD_187472 | JGI IMG/M metagenome (GOLD analysis project Ga0209797, IMG submission 187472) | Wetland sediment microbial communities from St. Louis River estuary, USA, under dissolved organic matter induced mercury methylation -... | ecosystem: Environmental > Aquatic >...
GCTGCGTCGCCCGATGGGAGCAGGGTGTCTGCGACCGCCGCCGGCTCCGTCGCGGCGAGGGGCAGGGATGTGAGTGCCGGCCGGATTCCGGTTCGGGTGCTGCCCGGCCCGGCTACCGTGCTGCCCATGGATCCCGGTCGCGGCGTGGCGGACCCGGTGGCCGCGCCGACGCGTCCGATGGGGCTCCCGCTGGCCGCGATGACCGCGCCGCGCACCGCGTCCGGGTCGACGTCCGTGTCCTCTCCACCCACCGGGCCCTGGCCGTTGCCGGGGGTGGGGATCCCGGCCGCCCCGGGCTCTCGCGCCATCACCGCGGGTGGTCGGGGGTCGGCGGGACGGCGTCGGCGTCGCATCGCCGTCCTGCTGGTGGCCGGTCTGGTCGGCGTGGGCGGAGCGCTGCTCGCGCGCGGCGAAGCGCCGCGGATCGACACCTGGCGGGGGGTGCTGGGCCCGGCGCTCGGCCAGGTCGCGCCGCCCGACGGTGCGCGGGAGGCCGTGGCCGACCTGATCGGGCGGCTCGACGCCGCCGTGCGGTCCGGGGACCAGGCGGCGATCGCGGCGCTGACGGCTCCGGGTGCGGCTTCGGGGGCGGTGGCCCTGCGCCAGCGCTGGCAGGGCCTTGCGGCGCGCGCTGCCGCGGTCGGCGCGACAGGGTTGCGGCTGACCCTGCCGCCCGGCCCGCTCCCGCAGCCGGCCGCGAGCGTCACGATGGTGCCCGTGCCCGCCGGGTTCGAGGAAACGCTCGTGGTGCCGGTCCGGCTCGCGTACACGCTGCCTGGCTGGGACGACGCGCCGGTGAGCACGGTGATCTCGGTGCGCCTCGGACGCACCGGCACCACCTGGCGTCTGATCGAGGAGGGTGACTCACTTCCGGCCGAGGCGGCCACCCCCGTGGAACCCTGGGTGAACCGAGCGGTCTCGGTGGTGCGCACGCCCCACGTGATGGTGGTCGGCGACCCCACGCGCCGGACCGACAACCAGCGCCTGGCCCAGGCATTGGAGAAGGCGGTGGCGTCGGTGCGCGCCGCCGTCCCGACCCGGCGTTGGAACGGCCGCGTGGTCGCCTACGCGGCAACCGACGAGCGGATCGTGGCCAGCTGGTTCGGCAGCCGGGCCGCCGGCGAGGGAGGGCGGGCCGGCAGCGATCCCGCGGCCTTCGCTGCCGAGGTGCGCACGCTGTCGGGTCAGCCGGGGGTGGCCGCCCACGGCTGGACCGGCACGCCTCCTGCCGCGACCGCGGGCGCGTCGGCGAGGCCCTCGGCGTCGGGCGCGGCGTCGGGTCCCGCGGGTGCTGCGGCCGGCGGGGTGGTCCCCGGGCCGGTGGCGGCGCGGATGGCGGTCACCCCGTTCCTGCTCCGGCGGACCGATGCGCGCGCCCAGGCCGTGCTGCGGCACGAGGTGACCCACGTGGCCCTGGCGCTCGAGGGCCAGGGCACGGTGCCGACCTGGCTTGTCGAGGGGACGGCGGAGTACACCGCTTACCGGGCTGTCGAATCGGGCACGGTGCGAGGCCTGATCGCGCTGGACCGCCGCGGCCTGCCCGCCGCGAGTTGGGAGCAACTGCGCAGTCCGGGCTGGCGACCCACGCTGGTCGCCGACGGGCAGCGGTTCTATGCCGGCACCAACGCGCAGGTGGCCCGGGCATACACCGACGCCTGGCTGACGTGCCTGTTCATCGCAGCGCACTACGGCGAGACCTCGCTGTACTCGCTCTACGGCGCTGCCGCCGCCCAGCCGTCGGGGCAGGGCGTGGCCGTCACCGAGGCCGCGGCGCTGCGCCAGGTGCTGCGGATCGACCGGGAGGCGCTGCGCCGGGCCGCGTCGTCCTACGCCCGGGGGGTGCGCAGCCGGTTCACCTGATCACGAGGTCGCCCGATCACGGGTGTCGGCCGCGGCCGGGCACGCCGGCCCTGCCGCTCCGGCCACGGCGTCGACCATCGCGTCGAGGGTGAGATCGATCTGCCAGGCGCGCACCCCGAGCACGACCAGGGCCGCCCGGACAGCGTCCCGGTCGCGTCCATCGGGTGGGCTCCAGGTGAGGCGGCGGACAGCGTCCGGGGAGATCAGGTTCTCCACCGGCAGGGTGTGCCGGGCCGCGATGGCCTGGACGGCGGCGCGGGCGCGGGCCAGCCGTGCCGCGGCCGCCGGATCCTTGTCGGCCCACACCCGGGCCGGGGGAGGTCCCTCCGCTGGCAGGTGCTGCGGCGGCAGCTGATCGTCCGGCATGGCCCGGGCCCGGTCCAGTGCCGCCGCCCACAGCGACACCTGACGGCGGGCGGCGCGTCCGGTGAACTTCTCCAGGGCGGCCAGCTCGCGCGCTCCGTTGGGCATCGCCAGGGCCGCCGCGACCAGGGAGGCATCCGGCAGCAGCCGGCCGGGGGAGACGTCCTGAATTCGAGCAAGGTCGTCCCGGGCGGCCCAGAGCTCGCGCACCGCGGCCAGTTGCCGCCGCGTGCGCAACCGGTGCAGTCCCGAGGTGCGCCGCCAGGGGTCGGTACGGGGCGGCGCAGGCGCGGCGGCCGCGACGGCAGCGAACTCCTCCCGCGCCCAGTCCAGCTTTCCTTGCCGGTCCAGCTCGGCCTCCAGGGCATCACGCAGCTCGACCAGCACCTCCACGTCGAGGGCGGCGTAGCGTAGCCACGGCTCCGGGAGCGGACGGATCGACCAGTCGACCGCCGAGTGCTCCTTGGCCAGGCCGAGGCCGAGCAACTGCTCGACCACCGCGGCCAGCCCGACCCGCGCGAAGCCGGCCAGGCGGGAACCGAGTTCGGTGTCGAACAGGACGCGCGGGCGCAGGCCCACCTCGGCCAGACACGGCAGGTCCTGACCGGCGGCGTGCAGCACCCATTCCGCGTCGGCGATGACCTCGCCGAGGACCGACAGGTCGGGCAGGGCCGCGGGATCGATCAGTGCGGTGCCCGGGCCCTGGCGGCGCAGTTGGACGAGGAAGGCGCGCTGCCCGTAGCGGTGGCCCGAGGCCCGCTCTGCGTCCACGGCGATCGGTCCGGTCCCGGCGGCGAAGGCCCGGATCACCTCGTCGAGGTCGGCGGGGCGGTCGACGACCGGCGGGACGCCGTCTCGCGGGGAGTCCAGTCGGGGGATGGGTGGCGGGAGGTCACCGTCCGCCACACCGTCGCTCACGGCATAAATCTAGGTGATGGGGGTCGACTGGTGGTCGCCGGACGCCCCGACTAGGCGATCGCGCCGGAACGCAGGGCCGTGGCGACCATCTCCGCGCGGTCCCCGGTGCCCAGCTTGCGGGCGATCCGGGCCAGGTGGCTCTTCACCGTCAGCGCGGACAGACCGAGGCTCTCGCCGATGTCCTTGTTGGACTTGCCATCGGCGACCAGCTGCAGCACCTGGATCTCGCGGGCCGACAGCGAGTCCACGCCGTCCCCGCCCCGCTCGCCGCCCTGCCGCGGGATCGGCGACGCCGCGGCGGAGACCAGATAGGCGCGCACTCCGGCGCCGATCGCGGCCCGCACGCTGTAGGGATCGTCGGCGGTGCTCAGCACCAGGGCCCGTACCCAGCCCGCCGCGCGCAGGTCCCGGATCAGGGTGATGCCCGAGCCGTCCGGCAGTCCGGCCTCGGCCACGCACAGGTCCGCGATCCCCGTGCCGGCCCTGTGCCGGGCGTCGGCAACCGTGCCGACCTCGAGCACGTGCCGCGCGCCGAGGATCCGCAAGGTGTGGCCGACCGCCTCCCGCAGGGTGGGAGTGGCCACCACGACCATCGCGGCGAAACGACCAGGACGGGGCACCGGGACTCCAGCTCGTTCGACCAAAGTGGTCACGCCGACCTCCGTGTCCAGCGGCCTCTCGGGCCGGGGGGCTTACACGGAACTGGATCGGCACCCCCCAGGGGCCCCTTGAGACGTCGGCGCCAGCTGTCCATGTCACTGCGTGCCGCTCGGCCGCCCTTCTGAGCACGACGTCACACCGTGCTCGTCAGGCGGGCGCGACGTCACACAATGCCCACGAGAGGGGATGCGCGTTGTGTGACGTCGTGCTCGATGGACGAGCCCAACGTCACACCGTGCTCGAGGAGCGCGGGGGGCCTCGGGAGGTCAGGAGCGGCGGCGAGGGAGGGGGGCGACGCCGGCGGGCAGCGGGGGCAGGCCACCGACCGTGCACAGTAGGCCGGCCCAGCCCTCGAGATGGGTGGCGATGTCCCCGCGGGGGGTCCACGAGGCGCGGACCTCGATCTCGACGGTGGTCGGGCGCTGCGCCAGGCTGCCGAACGACTCCGACACCACGCGGGTGACCGTGCCCCCGGCAGCGGCGTACTCCGCGCCGGCGGCGTCCAGGCACTCCTGCAGCCAGGTCCAGCCGACCTGGCCGATCATCGGGTCGGCGCCCAGGTCCGGCTCGAGCGCGGCCCGGACGAAGGTGACCGCCCGGAAGGTGCCCTCCCACGCCTCCTGACCGGCCGGGTCGAAGAGCAGGACGAACCGGCCGGTGGCCAGCTCCTCGCCGTCCTGCAGCACCTCGGCGCTCACCGCCACGGCGTGCGGGGCGATCCGCTGCGGGGCGGGTACCTCCTCGAGCAGCACTTCGGGACGCAGGCGCACGCTGCGCAGGCGTTCCATCGCGGCCGCGAACTCCTCGGGCGCGTCCTCCGGCATCCTGCGCAGGGCCACGAACGGCAGCGTACGGTGCCGTCACCTTCTGCAGTCGATGCGACGCGCGGGGGAGCGTGCGGTGCGACGACCGACACGTGGCGATGATGACGGTCGGTAGCCTGCCCGCCATGGCCTCCCTGCTCGCCCTGCTGTCCAGTCTGCTGTGGGGAGCCGCCGATTTCGGCGGTGGCCTGGTCTCCCGGCGCCTGCCGTCGATCGTCGTGGTCGGCTGGTCCCAGACCGCGGCGTTCCTGGCCCTGGGACTCGGCGCGCTCCTCACCCGGCAGGCCGTGCCCGACGGCGGGTGGCTGCTCTGGGGCATGCTCACCGGGCTGGCCGGGGCGCTCGGCCTGATCTGCTTCTACCGGGCCCTCTCGATCGGCACGATGGGCGTGGTGTCACCGATCGGCGCGCTGGGGGCTCTGGTGCCGATCCTGGTCGGGCTCGCGACCGGTGATTCACCGAGCCGGCTCCAGGCGGTCGGCATGGGGGTCGCCCTGGCCGGTGCCGTCGCGGCCAGCGGCCCCGAACTCACCGGGTCGGCGCGTGGCGTCAGTGTCGCGCTCGCCGCCGTGGCCGGCCTGTTGTTCGGCTTGGCCTTCCTGGGCATGGACCGCGGCGCCGAGTCGTCCCCGCTCTACACCGCGATCGCGATGCGTCTGACGTCGCTGCTGTTGTTCGGCGCCGCCGCGATCGCGTTCGGCACCCTCGGCGACGTCCGGCGCAGTGACCTGCCGATGCTCGGGGCCGTGGGGGTCGCGGACGGCGCGGCGAACCTGGCGTTCAGCGTGGCCTCGACGCTCGGCCTGGTCAGCGTCGTGTCGGTGCTCGGCTCGCTCTACCCGGTCGTCACCGTGCTGCTCGCCGGCGCCGTCCTGCACGAGCGGTTGCGCCCGATCCAGGTGATCGGGGTGACTGCCGCGCTGGCCGGCGTCGGGCTGGTCTCCGCCGGCTGATCCGGCGACGTCCCTGGAGCGCGCCGCGTCGCCGAGCAGGCCGCCGTCGCGCGGGGATGGTTACATCGTGCTCGTGTCGAGCCCTGTCGAACTGCCCGTGCCGTCCCCCGTGCCGTCCCCCGTGCCGTCCCCTGTGCCGTCCCCTGGGGGATCCTTCGCGCCGTCCGATGTGTCGCCGTCCGTGACTTCGCCCTTCCTGCAGGCCTGCCGTCGCGGGCCTGCGGCCCACGTGCCGGTGTGGTTCATGCGCCAGGCCGGCCGCTCGCTCCCGGAGTACCGCGCCTTGCGGGAGGGCGTGCCGATGCTGGAGTCCTGCCGCCGTCCGGAGCTGATCACGGAGATCACCCTGCAACCCGTCCGCCGCTACGGCGTCGACGCCGCGATCTTCTTCTCCGACATCGTGCTCCCGCTGGCCGCGATCGGCGTCGGCATCGACATCGTCGCCGGCGTGGGACCGGTGGTGGCCGAGCCGGTGCGCAGCCGGGCCGACCTCGATCGGCTCCCGCCCCTGGAGGCCAGCCACGTGCCCTACGTGACCGAGGCCGTCCGCGCGCTGGTCGCCGAACTGGGCGAGACGCCCCTGATCGGCTTCGCCGGTGCGCCGTTCACGCTGGCCAGCTACCTGGTCGAGGGCGGCCCGAGCCGGGATCTGACCCGGACCAAGGCGCTGATGTACGGCGACCCCGAGCTGTGGGCCGAACTGCTCGACCGGCTCGCGGTGATCTCCGGGGAGTTCCTCCGGGTGCAGGCGGCGGCGGGCGCCCGTGCCGTCCAGCTGTTCGACTCCTGGGTCGGCGCGCTGCCCGCGCGCGACTACCGGACATACGTGCGGTCGGCCTCGGCGCGGGCCTTGGGCCTGGTCGGCGAATCCCACCCCGACGTCCCGCGGATCCACTTCGGGGTCGGCACCGGCGAACTGCTCTGCGACATGGCGAGTGCTGGTACCGAGGTGATCGGGGTCGACTTCAGGATCCCCCTGGACGAGGCCAGCCGACGGGTCGGGCCGGACCATGCGGTTCAGGGCAACCTCGATCCTGCCCTGCTGTTCGCGCCCTGGCCGGTGCTCGCCGAGCGGGTGCGGGAGACGGTCGAAGCGGGACGGCGTACCCCGGGCCACATCTTCAACCTCGGTCACGGCGTGCCCCCCGCCGCCGACCCGGACGTGCTCGCCCGGGTCGTCGACCTGGTGCACTCGCTCTGATCGCCGCGATCGAGCGAGCTGTCCCGACGCGCTCAGGGCGTCGGATCGGACGGCGGGACGGAGGGCGGGACGGACGCCGTCCGCCGGGAGCGATACCTCAGCGACAGCGGGAGGCCGACCAGCGCCGCCACGGCCGCGAACGGCAGCAGCCCTCCGATCAGGGTGATCAGCATGCCGGTGCTGGTCATCAGCGCCTCCCAACCCGAGCGCAGACCGCGGACGAAGGGGTTGTCCTCCTCGGTCGCGTCCTGCACTTGCGGGGTCTGCAGCACCACGGTCAGGGTGGCCAGGTCGGCCCGGTTGGTCACGGTGGCCAGCCGGGCGGCGAGCGCCTCGAGGTCCGCCTCGCGCCGGGTCAGCTCCGACTCGAGCAGGACCACGTCCTTCAGGTCCTTAGCGTCGGCGAGCAACTGCCGCACCCGTGCCACCGAGGCCTTCTGGGTCGCCGTGCGGCTGGTCAGGTCGGCGATGTCCCCGGTGACGTCATCGGCGGTCGAGGTACGGCTGACCTCGGTGCCCACCCCGGCGGCGCGGGCCAGGGCCTGGTCGAGCTTGGATTCGGGGATGCGCAGCACCAGCACCGACTGCCCGGCCTGGGCCTGGTGCACGGGGGCGTCCGTCGTCCCGCTGGTCTCGGACTTGATGGCCACGGGTGCGCTGTATCCCGTGGTCTCCGTGGCGACGTAGCCGCCGAGGTCGGTCGCCGCCTGACGGATCCGGGTCGCGGCCGGCGCCAGCTGCCTCACCTCGATGGTGACCTCTGCGGTGCGCACGATCCGGCGGTCGGCGGCGGCCGCGGCGTCCCCGGCGCCCGACCCGCCCGCGCCTGCTGAGCTGCCGCCGGAGCCGCCCGCCTGTGCTCGAGGTCCTGCCACGGCGCCGTCCTTGTCGGCCGTATCGGCGCCGGCCGAGGCGGCTGAGCCAGGGGCGGCTGCCTCGCCACCCGAACTCGCCGACGTGTCGCCGCTGCTGGCGCAGGCGCCCAGGAGCAGGGCCAGCCCGACGGCGAGGGTGGCCGGCCCGACTGTCCTCGGTCGCCGGGCGCGGCCGATCCGGGAGGGGGGTGCCGAGGTGGGGGTCCAGGTCACGGTCGGGCCTTCCGCTCGTCGGGGTGCTGACCCTGTGATGCTGTGATCGGCACCGAGGTTCCCTGATGGAGATCACAATTGGGTCGCGAAGCGGTACGGCACCGGCATCGGTGAGAATGGCCGGCATGGACAGGCCCCGCGCACGCGAGATCAACGACACCGTTCGATACACGATGTGGTCGGTGTTCGCCGCCGACCGGCTGCAGGACGACGCCGGCGCCCCGCTGGACGCCGGGGGACGGGCGCAGTGGGCCGTGGAGGTGGACCGCGCCGTGGAGGGGCTGGCCGGCAAGGACCTGGTGGTCCGGGGCTGGTACGACGTCGCCGGCCTGCGGGCGGACGCCGACCTCATGGTCTGGTGGCACGCACCGGAGGTGGAGACGGTGCAGGAGGCCTACCACGCCCTGCGCCGGACCGCGCTGGGCCGTCGGCTGCGGCCGGTGTGGTCGGTGGTCGGGATCCACCGCCCGGCCGAGTTCAACAAGGGGCACGTGCCGGCGTTCATGGCCGGGGAGGAGCCGCGCGGCTACCTGTGCCTGTACCCCTTCGTCCGCTCCTACGACTGGTACCTGCTCCCGGACGAGGAGCGCCGGGCGATGCTGGTCGAGCACGGCATGGCCGCCCGCGGGTACCCGGACGTGCGGGCCAACACGGTCTCGTCCTTCGCCCTGGGCGACTACGAGTGGTTGCTCGCCTTCGAGGCCGACGAGCTGCACCGCATGGTGGACCTGATGCGGGAGCTCCGGGCGGTGGAGGCGCGCCGGCACGTGCGCGAGGAGATCCCCTTCTACACCGGCCCGCGGGTGGCGCTCTCGGAGCTGGTGGCGTCGCTGCCCTGAACCGGCAACCGCTCGCTCCTGTCGCCGCCGGCCGCAGTGTCGGCCCCGACCTGCGCCGGCTCCCGCCGCAGGCTGATCGAGTTGATGCAGAACCGCTGGTCGGTGGGGGTCGGGTAACCCTCGCCCTCGAACACGTGGCCCAGGTGCGATCCGCACCTCGCGCAGCGCACCTCGGTGCGCACCATGCCGTGCGAGCGGTCCTCGAGGAACTCCACCGCCTCGGTGGCGCCCGGCGCGAAGAAGGACGGCCAGCCGCAGTGGCTGTCGAACTTCTCGGTGCTGCGGAACAGTTCCGCTCCGCAGGCCCGGCAGGTGTAGACGCCCTCGGTGTGGTCGTCGGTGTACTCACCCGTGAACGGCGCCTCGGTGCCGCCCTGCCGCAGCACGGTGTACTCCTCGGGGGAGAGCCGCTGGCGCCAGACGGCGTCGTCCAGCTGGATCGGGTAGGTCCGTCCTGACGAGGTCTGCACCGTTGCCGCCTCCTTCGTCGGTGTCTCACGGTCAGTTACGGTTTGACTGTGGATGAGCGGGTGTGGCCGATCTGCCGGTTGGGGCGGCGATGACGCACGATGACCCGTCGGTCCCACCGACGGTACCTGTGCCCCACCCGATGTCCACCCGGGCGGGGCGATCGCCCCTCGCCCGGCACACCGCGGGCCAGGGGTCACGTCGTGCCTCCACGTGGTACCAGACGCGCCCGGCTCGTCCGGGTCCGCCGACTACTGTGGTGCCGGTGAGGCGTGCCTTGGCGCTGGTGGAGCCACTGGTGGTGATGGTCCTGGGAGTCACCCTGGGTCTGGTCGACCAGCAGGCAACGCACACCTCCGGGTGGCTGCGGGTGCCGGCCCTCGTTGCGTCGCTGATCCTGGTCGCCCAGGCGATCCTCACCGTCGAGCAGCGTCGACACACCGTCGATCGCCACGCCCGCGAGGAGTTCGTCAGCGAGTCGACCGAGGTGGTCACCGTCCAGCAGATCACCACCGTGAGCAACCCGGGGATGGCGGTGCACGGCGGGATGCCGTCGGCCAAGGAGACCGTGACGACGACGACGAAGGCTCGCGAGGGGCCCCAGGTGATGTTCTTCGTGATGGGCCTGGCCGTGTGGCTGGGCCTGGCCACCCTGGCCAATCCCGGTGCCCCGCGCAACCTGCTGTTGCTGTCGTTGCTCGCCTCGTTCCTGCTCTTCGCGGAGGCCTACAAGCAGATGCGTGGGCGTAGCTGAGCATGGCGGACCAGCAGGGTTCGGCCGGCCGGATGCTCCGGGCGGTGCTCCGCGGCGCGCTGGTCGGCGGGGTCGGGGCGGTGCTCACCGGCGCGGCCGTGTCGGCGGCCGCCACGGCGCTGGCCCGGCGGGTGGTCACCCCCGAGGACGCCGAACGCCCGGACGACGTCGAGGTGCTGGCGATCGGCGCGGGCACGGTGACGCTGCGCGCCACCGCGGAGACGGTGGCCCCGGGCCGGTACGGGCTGTGGACCGATGCCGGGCAGGGACACGCCCGGCTGGGTGAGGTGGTCGACCACGACGAGCACTCGGGGATGGTGACCCGGCGGGTGCTCGGGGTGGACGCCGGCCGGTTGCGTGCCGGGCCCGCACGCTGGAACCAGTACTTCTACGCCGGCACTCCCGGCTCGGCCCTCGAGCTGCCCTACCAGGATGTCGAGGTGGACGGCGAGCTGGGGCCGTTGCCGGCCTGGCTGCTGCCGGCGGACCGAGCCGAGGACGGCGCCGACGATCGAGCCGGCAGGATGCCGTGGGCGGTGCTCGTGCACGGGCGCGGCGCCACGCGCGAGGAATGCCTGCGCGCCCTGCCGGTGCTGCACCGGCTCGGCTACACGTGCCTGGTGGTCAGCTACCGCAACGACCCCGGCGTGGTCACCTCGCCCGGCCGGCGTTACCACTTGGGGGAGTCGGAGTGGCGCGACGTCGAGGACGCCGTCGTCCACGCCCTCGCCGAGGGTGCCAGCGACGTCGTCCTGGTCGGGTGGTCGATGGGTGGGGCGATCGCGCTGCAGCTGCTCGACCGGTCCTGGACCCGCGACCGGATCCGGGCCGTGGTGCTCGACGCCCCGGTGTTGGACTGGCGGGACGTACTCGATCACCATGCCCGGATGAACCGGGTACCGGCGGCGCTCGGGCGGTTGTCGCAGGGTCTGCTGGGCCACGCCCACGGCCGGCGCCTGGCCGCGCTCGACCTGCCGGTGCCGCTGGCCCGGATGGACTGGGTCGCCCGCGCCCCCGAGCTGAGCGTCCCGCTGCTGGTGCTGCACAGCGACGACGACGAGTTCGTGCCGTCCGGTCCCTCACGCCGCCTGGCGCGGGCCCGGCCCGACCTGGTCACGCTGGTCAGCAGCCGGCACGCCCGACACACCAAGGAATGGAACGTCGACCCGGCTGTGTGGGACACCGCGGTGGCGCGGTTCCTGCTGGCGCACTGACCCCGGGGTGATCGCCGGACTACCGTCCCGGCGACGCGGCGGGGCTCGGCTCGGCAGCCAGCTTGTAGGCCAGGTCCGCGCGCTGCAGCGCCTCGTTCCAGGAGTGCTCGGGCAGGAGCGCCTGGTTGTGCCAGGCCAGGCTCGCCCGCAGGGCC
>Ga0209797_10001633_pt1 | contig 11295 bp, 11 predicted proteins | sample DOMMetBare3Fresh_2_FD_187472 | JGI IMG/M metagenome (GOLD analysis project Ga0209797, IMG submission 187472) | Wetland sediment microbial communities from St. Louis River estuary, USA, under dissolved organic matter induced mercury methylation -... | ecosystem: Environmental > Aquatic >...
GCCGGTGCCCGCCGGCAGCCGGCTGCGCGGCCACTTCAAGCTGCTGAGCTACGAGCCGCTGGAAGGCGGCGCGCAACTCGGCGTCGAGGTGACGATGGAGCGCGAAGGTTCGCCCAAACCGGTGTGCGTGGCAGAGTCGCTCGCGCGGCGATACACATAGAACCTGGCCCGACACAAGCGGCGCAGCCGCGCTTGCGCGCCGTGGTTTACGATGCAATGCGTTCCTGCCGGAGAACATGGCGATGAAGGTTCTGCTGATCGATGACCATCCGCTGATCCTGTCGGCCCTGCAAAACGTCATCCAGGGCCTGAGCGACGATGTGACCGTGATCGGTGCAGGCAGCGCGCGTGAGGCGCGCGCCGTGCTCAAGGCCGACTCGGACTTCGATTTCGTGCTGCTGGACCTGCAACTCGGCGACGCCGACGGCTTCGACGTGCTGGTCGAGTTCCGCTCCAAGTACCCGGCGCTGCCGGTGGTCGTGGTGTCGGCGTCCGAGCGCTCCAGCGACGTGATTCGATCGATCGATCTGGGCGCCATGGGTTACGTGCCCAAGCGCGCCAGCAACGAAACGCTGTTCGAGGCGCTGCGCATGGTGATGCTGGGCGGCATCTATGTGCCGCCGATGACGATGGGCTCGGAAACCAACCTGCCCATGCCCGAGGGCGACACCGTTCCGAGCGTGCTGCGCGTGGTTCGCGACCAGGGACACGACAGCGGCTTTCAGGGGCAACCCGCGCTCGAAACGCTCGGGCTCACGCCGCGCCAGACCGAAGTGCTGGCGTTGCTGCTGCAGGGCAAACCCAACAAGCTGATCGCGCGCGACCTCAAGGTATCGGTCGAAACCGTGAAGGACCATGTCGCCGCCGTGCTGCGCGCACTGAACGTGAGTTCACGCACCCAGGCGGTGCTGGCGGTGAGCCAGATGTCGCAGAGCGGCAAACTCGGCGCATGGCGCAACTCGACGCGCTGAACCCGAACACTGCCGCGCCTGCACCTGCGTCCGTCGCGCCGTCGCGCGCGGCGCGGTTGCCCGACGAGGTGCTGGCGCTCTACGCCTTCACCACCGCCACGCTGGCCGGGCTGGCGGCGGGCTTCGCCATCATGACGATGCTGTTCTGGGCGTCGACGCCGCACTCCGTCTTCGTGCCCTGGGCGGCGCTGTTTGTCGGCCTGTGGTTCGTGCGTGTGGCACTGGCGCAGGCCTTTCGCCGCGCGCTCAAGGGCGGCGGCACGATGGACTGGGCACACTGGCAGCGGCTGTGGAACATCCTCACGCTGTGTTCGGCGGGCGCCTGGGGCCTGTCGGGCTGGATCTTCTATTCGCACAGCATCGGCATCCAGCAGACCGGCCTGATCGTCACCATCTACACCTTCTGCATCGCCGTCGTGCCGGTGCTGGGCAACCACCCGCGCATGTTCGTTGCCTATGTGGCGATTTGCTTCGGGCCGCTGATCGTGCGCATCGCCACCGGCGGTGACGACTACAGCTTCCAGCTCGCCGGCATGCTGCTGATCATCGTGTCGCTGACGACCGCGCTGGCGCGCAACTACCGCCACACGCTGCAACGGCTGCTCGAACACAAGCTGCGTGCCGACAGCCTGGCCGCGCAATTGCGCGTCGAAAAGCAGGCCGCCGAAGCCGCACGGGCACTCGGCGTCAGGATTCACACGATCGGCCTGAGTTCGGCGGACACCTTCTCCGTGGCGCTCAACGGCGTCTGGACGGTGCGGAACGTCAACGCGCGGCTGTCCGGCCGTGACGAGGAGGTGCTCAAGGACATCTCGACCCGCACCGGCGGCCAGTTTTACAAGGCCACCGACCCCAACATGCTGACCGAGGTCCTCAAGGAGATCGATCCTCTGGAGCGGATCGAGGTCAAGGTGAGCGAGACCCGGGAGTGGCATGAGCTCTTTCCGATTCTCGTCGGCATCGGGCTCGCGCTCCTGCTGCTCGAGATGCTGCTGAGGCTCACCTGGCTCAGGGCGCTGCCATGAGCCTCTTCGCCGATCCCTCCGCCTTCGCGCTCTTCCTGGTGCTGCCGGCCCTCTGGCTCATCGGTCGCCATGCGGCCGCCCAGCGGCTGGAGTCGCTGCGCCGGTTCGGCGACCCCGCCCTCCTTTCGCGCACGTCGACACTGCCGCCGCGCACGCCGGCCACCCTTCGGACCGTGCTGCGCTGGATCGGGCTCAGCCTCCTGGTGCTTGCGCTCGCCCGGCCACAGCTGGGGCGGCAGGCGAAGGATCTGGCCAGGACCGGGCGCGACATCATCGTAACGCTCGACCTTTCCCGTTCGATGGGCGCCACCGATGTCGGCGGAACCAGGCTCCGGCTGGCGAAGCGTCTGGCGTGGCAGCTGGCGAGCGCGCGCCCCGGCGACCGGATCGGGCTGGTGATCTTCGGAGGTGCGGGGTTCCTGCAACTCCCGCCGACCAGTGACCTGGCGGCGTTCCAGCTCTTCCTGGATGCGGCATCGCCCGATGATATCGGCGACCCCTCCACCAACCTCGTCGCTGGCCTCAAGGTGGCGGAACGCGCGCTGCGCCGCGAAGGCACGGCGGCCGGCTCCCGCGCGGTCATCCTGCTCACCGACGGCGAACGCAGCGAGGGGGCGATCGATCCGATCCTGGAGCTCTACAGCCGCGCCAAGCTGCCGGTGTTTGCCGTCGGCATCGGCAGCGCCGAAGGCGCCAGGGTACCCAACGACAGTGGTGACGCGACGGGTCCCTGGCATGTCGACGATATCGGCCGCCCCATCATCTCGAGACTGGACGAGGAGGTCCTGAAGGCGGTCGCGCTCGCGTCGGGCGGCAGCTACGCCCGCTATGACGACCGGGCCGCCCTCGAAGTGATGACCCGGGCACTGGTCAACCTCGAAGCGCGCACCCTGGCCACTCAGCAGGCGACCGAGCCGAAGGAGCGCTATCAGTGGCCGCTGTTCGTCGCCATCGCCCTGCTGCTGATCGACTCGCTGCTCGGTCTCCCACGCGCCGCGGGTGCGGCCCCGCGCAGGGGAGCCGCCCGCCTGACTGGTCCGGCGCTTGCCGGCGGCGCAGCGATGCTGCTATTGCTGCTGTCCTGCACCTCCGCCCAGCGCGATGTGGCCCGGGCCCAGCAGCTCTACGACAAGGGCAAGTATCTCGAAGCCTATGAGGCCTATCAGAGCGTGCTCCGCCAGCAGGGCGGTTCCGATGTGCGCTACAACGCCGGCAACTCGCTCTATCGCCTGAAGCAGTACACCGAAGCGGTCAAGCTGTATCGCGACGCCCTGGGCGGTGCCAGCGACAAGCTGCGGGGCCAGAGCTACTTCAACATGGGCAACTCCTTCGTGCGCGCGGCGGAAGACGCGAATGCCCTCAGCGGCTATCTCGGACGGGCCACGGACGCCTACGAGGAGGCGCTACGGCTCAACCCCGACGACAAGGACGCTAAGTGGAACCTCGAGATCGCCCTCGTGCGCAGTGGCGATCCCGGCGAGCAGGGATCCCGTGGGCTCGGAGGCCGGGCCGATTACGGCAAGGGAGGCAATGAGGAGGGATACGAGGGGAACCGCTCCACGGCCGTCGGCGCGATGGCGGGAGGCGGCCAGGGCGGGGACGAGGGGGAATCTGCCGAAGAGCTGGACGAACAGCAGGCCCGTTCACTCCTGGAATCGGTCGAGCGACAGCAGCTCTCGACTCACGAGGGCCGCCGCGCCAAGGGGGGAGCCGGCGGGGGACGGGACTGGTAGGGAGCAGGCGCCCGCGCTGCCCGCAGGGGTAGATTGCAGGACACTCTTGAACCTCAGGGGCTACCGATGTCGAACCCGTTTGGCAGCAACACTTCCACGACTACCCTTGCTGGCGCGCAGGCCGAGGCCACCCGGGTCACGGGCTTCCTGCAGAAGGTGTACGGCTGGATGTGCATTGGCCTGGCGATTACCGCCGCAATCGCCCTGTTCGTGGCCAGTTCCCCGGCGATTCTCAACTTGATCTACGGCAATCCATTCGCCCGGTGGGGACTGTTCCTGGCCACCCTGGGCATGGTCTGGTATATGTCCGCCCGAGTCGCGAGCCTGGCCCCATCGACCGCGGCAACGCTGTTCGTGATCTACTCCGCGCTGATGGGGGCGATGCTCTCGTTCGTGTTCATCGCCTATACCGGCGGCTCGGTGGCCAGCACCTTCCTGACCGCGTCCGCGATGTTCGGCGCCCTGGCGCTGTACGGCACGATCACCAAGCGGAGCCTGGCCGGCGTCGGCCAGTTCGCGTTCATGGGACTGATTGGCGTCGTGATCGCCTCCATCGTCGGCATCTTCTGGCAGAACGACATGTTCCAGTTCGTGCTGTCGATCTGTGGCGTGGTGGTCTTTACCGGCCTGACCGCCTGGGACGCCCAGAAGCTCAAGGGCATGGCGCTCGCGCTTCCGGAAGGCCAGACCGGCTCGTATGCGATCGTCGGCGCGCTCTCGCTCTACCTCGATTTCATCAATCTCTTCCTGTTCCTGCTGCGGCTGTTCGGTCGGCGGCGGTAGCTTCGGCGCCCCGAGCCCCCTCCCCTCACGGGGAGGGGGCTTTTTCATGGGGGGCCTACCGATAACCCCTTCTCCTGACTAGGTTTTCCGTCTCGTAAAATCGTCCTCCCCGGTACCCGCACCAGGACCGGGGCGCCCAGCCCAAAGGAAGGTGTCATGGCCCGTCAGTACGAGGCGGTCTATATCTTCGACAGTTCGCTCGAAGAGGCCGCCATCACCGAGAAGCTCACCCGCTTCCACTCGCTTATCCCGCAGCCCAGTGGCGAACCCGTCAAGGTGAACCACTGGGGCAAGCGCACGCTCGCCTACCCCATCAAGAAGCGCGAGACCGGTTACTACGTCATCGCCAACTTCGAGGCCGCCCCGAACCTGCTGCCGGAGTTCGAGCGCGCCCTGAAGCTGGACGACAGCGTCCTCCGCTTCCTGGTCGTGGTCAACGAGCACGATTACACGCCGGTCCGCGACATGACCGACCGCAAGTTCGAGGAGGATGACGAATGATGAAGCGCACCCGGAAGGGCGACCCGCTGGCCGAAGCGGGCATCCGGTACATCGATTACAAGGACGAGAAGCAGCTGCAGCGTTTCCTCACTGAGCGCGGCAAGATCCTGCCGGCCCGGCTGTCGGGCATCACGGCGCGGCACCAGCGGCAGCTCGCCACGGCGATCAAGCGGGCGCGCTACCTCGCGCTGCTGCCCTACGTGAAGCGGGGCACGAGCTGACGGTCACCGCCGGCGGCCGTCCGGCGGTAACCTGGAGGGCGATGCTGCTGTTGCTGGGGTACCTCCTCCTGTTTCCACCGCTCTTTGTGCTGGGGCCGCTGGCGGGCCTGCTTGCCGCCTCGCGACCGACCACCCTGAGGGAGTGGGCGTGGGTCACGGCGGCGGTGTTGTGGTTGTCGACGTCGCTGGTCCGGCCCGGCGGCCTGGCGACGCAGATACTGTCGGCGTGGGCACTCTTCCTCACCGGCGCGTTTGTGGTGCTCATGATGCTCTCGAGAGAGCGTCGGCTGGTATCCGGGGCACTGCTCGCAGCGCTGTGCGGCCTTGGTGCCACGACGGGGTGGGCCTGGTGGCTGGGGACCCGCTGGCAGGAGATCCAGCTGGCCGTCGCGCACATGGGGTGGGAGGCCCGCCGCCAGCTCCTCGCCCAGGTGCAACTCGATCCCGCGAGGATGGCAAGCGCGCGGATCGTGCTGGACGCGCTGGCGGATGGAGTAGGCGTGATGGCCCACCTCTTCCCCGCGGTGCTGATACTGGTTTCGCTTCCGGGGCTGGCGCTCGCCTGGGCCTGGTATCACCGGGTCGCCGTGCGCCCGGCTGGCCCCGCCCCGGAGCCATTCGCCCATTTCCGGTTCAGTGATCAGCTGATCTGGGTGGTGGTGGCGTGCCTGGCGGCGTTTGTCCTGCCGGTGCCCGAGCCGGTCCAGGATCTTGTGGGCAATGTCGCAATGGTAGCTGGTGGCATGTACGCTGCGCGCGGGGCGGCGGTCATCTGGGGAGGCATCGCGTCCTTCCCGCTGCTGATCCTGGCCGTGATTGGTGTTGGAGTCCTGCTGATTCTTCCGGTCGCGCTGGGTGGCCTCTTCGCCCTCGGCCTGGCCGATACCTGGGTGGATTTCCGGCGGCGTTTTGTGTCCGTCGACAAAGAAGGGAGAGCCCCATGGAAGTGATTCTCCGCGAGGACGTGAAGTCCCTCGGGAAGGCTGGCGAGCTGGTCAAGGTGAAGCCGGGCTATGCCCGCAATTTCCTGCTGCCGAAGGGCCTCGCCTACGAGGCCACCGACGGCAACCGGAAGCGGATCCAGGCCGAGTCCAAGGCGCGGGACGCTCGCATGGCGGAAGAGCGCACCGCCGCTGAGTCGATCGCCTCGAAGCTCAACGCGGTCAGCCTGACCCTGTCCCGCAAGGCGGGCGAGGGCGACCGGCTGTTCGGTTCCATCACCGCCCAGGATATTGCCGACGCGCTGAGTGCGCAGGGCCACGTGATCGACAAGCGGAAGATCGACCTCGAGCACCCGATCAAGACGGTGGGCCTGCACACCGTGCCGGTCCGGCTCCATTCCGAGGTACAGGCGGAACTGCGTGTGACCGTCGTGGCGGAGTAGCCTTCGCGGATGCCCGTCGGAATTCGGTACGTCGACGGACCTCGGCTCGCGCGGGCGCTACTGGCAGCGTCAGATTGGGTGGCCGCAGGCCGCGAAGAGATCAACCGCATCAACATCTTCCCCGTGCCCGACGGGGACACTGGCACGAACTTCAGTCTGACGCTCCGCTCCGTCGCCGACGCCCTCCGGGCACTCGGCGACGCGCCGCTTGGTACCACGGCCAAGATTGCCGCCCGCGGCGCCGTCCTTGGCGCCCGCGGCAATTCCGGGATGATGCTGGCCCATTTCCTCCTGGGTTTCGCGGAGGTCATGGACGACAAGCCCGAGGCCACGACCGAGGAAATCGCGGAGGGGTTCCGTCGCGGAGCAGAGCGGCTCTACGCGTCGCTCGACGATCCCCGCGAAGGCACGATCCTCACCGTCGCCCGCGAAGCCGCCGATGCCGCCTCCCGCGCCGCTTCCGACTCGCCCGACGTCTCCGTCTTCATGACCCGCCTGCTTCAGGAGGGGGAACGCGCTCTGGCCCGTACCCCCGACCTGATGGCCGTGCTGAAGGAGGCTGGCGTGGTCGATGCGGGCGGCATGGGCTTCGTCCGGATGATCGAGGGCGTGGTCCGCTACATCGAGGGTGACCCGATCCTCCCTGCGGCCCCCATCATGGACGCTCAGGAATTCGTGATCCCTGCGGCCGATGTCGAAGTGGCGGCCGAGCGCGACTTCCAGTACTGCACTGAGGTAATGGTCCGGGCCGAGATGCTGCCGGCCGCCAATGAAGTGCGTGCCCGGATCCGGAACTTCGGTGGCTCCGTACAAGTAGTGGTGGCAGGGGACATTCTGAAGATTCATGTGCACACCGACACGCCGGAGGCCGTCTTTACCTACGCGGCCCGCTGGGGCACCCTGGAGACGACGAAGGCCGAAGACATGCGGGCCCAGCACCGGAAGCTGGCCCACGGGGACCACCGGCCGGTGGCGGTGGTGGCGGACTCCTCCGCGGACCTGGCCGATGCCGTCCTTGACCGGCATCACATCCAGCTGGTCCCGCTGCAGGTGATGTTTGGAGACGAGACGTACCGTGACCGCGTCGAGCTGAAGCCTTCCGACTTCTACCGGAAGATGCGGGTCTCGAAGGCGCACCCAACGACCTCGCAGCCGACTCCGGCGGAGTTCGCCCGAGTGCTTCGGGATGCGAGGGCCGGCGCGGATGAGGTCGTCGCGGTGCTGCTGTCGGCGCGGCTTTCGGGAACCTATCAGTCCGCGCTGACGGCGGTGCGGGCGACCGGGATCGAAGGGGTGCACTGCGTCGATAGCGCCTCCGCCTCCCTCGGCCTCGGGATGCTTGCACTGCGCGCCGCAGAGCTGGCCGAATCGGGGTGGCAGGCCGCCGAGATTGCAACCGAGTTGCGGCGAATCCGGAAGCAGTCGGGCTGTTTCCTGACCGTCGATCGCTTCGACAACCTGCTGCGCTCCGGCCGGGTGACCCGCGGGAAGGCCTGGATCGGTGCAATGCTCGATGTGAAGCCGATCCTGGAGCTCAACCAGGAGGGCGCCATCGTCCCGGTCGACCGGGTCAGGGGTCGGACGAACGTGGTCCCTCGGGTCCTGAGCCTGGTGGAGAAGCGACTGAGTTCGAAGCCCAGTTCGGTGCGCTTCGGAATCGTCCATGCGGAAGCGCCCGAGACCGCGGAACGGCTCCGGGCCGCCCTGGTGGCGGCTTACCAGCCCAAGGACTGTTTCGTCGCCCTCGCCACCGGGGTGCTCGGCGCCCACGTCGGCTTCGGTGCCTGGGCAGTCTTCTGGCAGGTGGAGGATGGCAGCCCCGCCCGTCCCACTGCAGGACGGCCCGCGTGACGGATACCACGCGGACCGGGTCCTACCCGAGGGAGGATATTGCGGCGGCGGTCGAGGCAATCGAGGACTTGAAGGGCCGGGACATCGTGATCCTGGATCTCCGTGGCCTGAGCGAGGCGACCGACTACTTCATTATTGCCTCCGGCACGTCGGACACCCATGTGCGTGGCCTCGGCCACGCGGTGCTGGACCGGCTTGACCGGCGTGGCGCACACGCCCACCACGTCGAAGGATTGCCCACGGGGCGGTGGGTATTGCTTGATTTCGTGGACTTCGTCGTCCACCTCTTCCATCCGGAGGCGCGGAGCTTCTACCAGCTCGAGCGGCTCTGGAACGATGCGCCGGAGATCCGGACCGGCGCCTGAACTGGCAGGTTTGCCCATGATCCGTCGTACCGCACTCGCCGTTGCCCTCCTCGCCGGCGTGCCGTCGCTGCTCCCGGCGCAATACTACTTCGGGCAGAACAAGGTCCAGTACCGGGCCTTCGACTTCCAGGTCCTCCGGACCGAGCACTTCGACATCTACTTCTATCCCGAAGCCCGGACGGCGGCGCTCGATGCCGGTCGGCTGGCGGAGCGCTCCTATCAGCGTCTCTCGCGCATCCTGCGCCACGAGTACAAGGAGCGGAAGCCGATCATCCTGTACGCTTCGCACTCCGACTTCCAGCAGACCAATGCCCTCGGCCCCGAGGGACCGAGCGAGGGCACGGGTGGCGTCACCGACTTCTTCAAGCAGCGGATCATCCTGCCGTTTACCGGTTCCTACGAGGAGCTGGAGCATGTGCTGCAGCACGAGATGGTCCACCAGTTCCAGTATGACATCTGGAGCCGGGGCCGGGCGGGGGCGGGGCTGCAGACGATCATCAACGTGAATCCGCCGCTCTGGTTCGTGGAAGGCATGGCGGAGTATCTCTCGATCGGCGGGGTCGACCCCAACACGGCAATGTGGCTCCGCGATGCGTCGATCGAGGGCAAGATTCCGACTATCGATCAGCTGGAGAACGACCCCCGGATCTTCCCGTACCGCTACGGGCAGGCGCTCGTGGCGTTCATCGGCCAGCGCTGGGGCGACGAAGCGATCGGTGCGATCATGCAGGGAACGCTGGCTGGAGGCGGCGGCCTGGAGGGCTCGATCAAGCGGGTACTGGGTGTCGACTACAAGCAGCTGTCGAATCTCTGGAAGGACCATATCCAGAAGACCTACCTCCCCGAGGTCGCCTCCCGGCAGAAGGCCCGCGACATCGCGAAGGAGATCCTGACCGAGGACCGTTCCCAGGGAACCCTGCACCTGGCGCCGGCGCTATCGCCGGACGGTACCGAGATCGCGTATTTCAGCGAGAAGAACTTCTATTTCGTCGACATGTACCTTGCCGACGTCGCCACCGGCAAGGTGAAGCACCGGCTGCTCAAGTCGTCCTACAGCAGCAACTACGAGACCTTCCGCTTCATCAATTCGTCGGGAAGCTGGTCGCCCGATGGCCAGTACATCGCGGTCGCCGCCAAGCGCGGTCCGCGCGACGAGATCGTGATCATCGACGTCAAGCGCAACAAGGAGGCCCGCCGGATCCGGGTGAAGCTCAACGGGGTGACGACGCCGTCGTGGAGTCCGGACGGCAGACAGCTGGTCTTCACCGGCTATGATGGCGGACTTTCGGACCTGTTCCTGGTCAACACCGACGGGTCGAATCTCCGTCGCCTGACAAACGACAAGTACGCTGACCTGCAGCCCGTCTGGTCCCCCGACGGTACGACCATCGCCTTCGCCACCGATCGCGGCCCGGAGACCAATTTTCAGACCCTGCGGTTCGGCAACATGCGGGTCGCCACCTACGACGTGGCCAGCGGCCGCATCGCCGAGCTGCCGGGGATGGAGCTGGGCAAGAACGTGAGCCCGCAGTGGTCGCCCGACGGGCAGGAAATCGCCTTTGTCTCCGATCGCGACGGCGTCAGCAACGTCTTCCTGTACGACCTGCATGGTCGCCAGGTCTACCAGTTGACCGACCTCTTTACCGGCGCCCAGGGCATCACGCCGCTGTCGCCCGTCCTCTCGTGGGCGCGGGGCGCGGACCGGCTGGCCTTCGTCTATTACTCGCGGGATCAGTTCGACGTGTACGGAATCGACAACCCGCGGACCCTGAAGCGCGCACCGTGGAATCCTCCGCAGATCGTCATCGGACGCGACTCCGCAGGTGTGGCGCCCCCCGGCGGGTTCCCAACCATCGACAGCGCCCGCACCCCGGCCCCGCGCGACAGTGCTGGCAATGCTGCGCAGCCGCTCGAGTCCACCGGGTCGCTCTACGTGACGCCCCAGGGATTCCGGCAGGCGGATGCGGCCCCGGATGTGAGCGACTCCACCCAGCGCCCCGTCACCATCACGGCGCTGATGGATTCGGTCGATATCCAGCTGCCGGACACTGCCGAGTTCAAGGTCAATCGCTACAAGGTGAGCTTCCAGCCGGACTACATCGCCCGGCCGACGATCGGATATACCCGGGACAACTTCGGCCGCGGCTTCTTTGCCGAGCTGCACGTCCTGTTCGGGCGTGTACTTGTTCTTGGGCGGGGTGATGACCGTCTGCGCGGTCAGCACCACCGCACCCAGGCTCGCGACGAGCAGTACGGCGAGGGACGGCGGACGGCGAAGGCGCGCGGTAGGCATCATCGAGTTCTGCTCCAAGGGGACATCGTCATCTTACCGGAGCGCCCGGTCGTTCCGGTCGGTCGCTAGCGCGTCAACGCCAGCTTCACCGACGCGGTACCGCCCGCCGTCACCGTGACTTTCATGGGTGCGGCCTTCAGCGTCTCGTGCCAGATCTTGAGTTCGTAG
>Ga0209797_10001634_pt1 | contig 11290 bp, 12 predicted proteins | sample DOMMetBare3Fresh_2_FD_187472 | JGI IMG/M metagenome (GOLD analysis project Ga0209797, IMG submission 187472) | Wetland sediment microbial communities from St. Louis River estuary, USA, under dissolved organic matter induced mercury methylation -... | ecosystem: Environmental > Aquatic >...
AACTGCGTGGCTAATTTCAATTGGTCGTTCAGCTCGTTATGTAGAATCGTCAACTTTTCACTATCTCGCGATGCCTGGAGGTCGCTAGTGACCTGGATGGGTGGCGTATCAGCCATAGCCGGCATGAGTGTCACCAGTAATGATAAAGCGGTGATATTTATCAGTTGCTTCATTTTGGAGGCCACTTTAGTTCGTTAGAAGTTTTAACGGTTTTTCTTGCACAAGTTGATCATATAGGCTCAATGAGCCTATTGTCAAGGCTTTTCTTGCTGACGATTTAGCTTCTTTAGAGCTTTCTTTTTTTAATCGCGTTTTTAAGCGCTGAAATCGCCCAATTCGGCAAGGTTCTCGATGATTTTATTTGCGGATCAGCTAACCAGGATCGTATCTTTCTATCTCCGACGGCTTCTTTTGTTTCTTGTTCTATCAAATCCGCTACTTGTCGTTGAGTGAGGCCGTATCGTTTAATAATTTCCTTCATTTCTTTCTGGTTTTGAAGGCGCTGGTTCTCTTTTTCCATGCTTCTTTTGGCGGGATGGTAGGGCTTGGTTGACTGAGATTTTGTTCATTTTTATATCATAGTTTTTGGTAAGGAGTCACTTGCTGTTTGTTTTTGAAGCGGCGTTGTGTCGTTAGAGATCTGCGGTAACGCTGATTCTGGCTTAACATTTTAGTTGATTCGCCTTTATGTTAGGGCAGCCCCTGCGGGTCGGTTCCAACCTACAATGCGGCCTTGCCAGGGCAAGAATCCCTTGCCGCCCCGTGTGTTATTTCTCCGTGTAAGTGCTGGCGAAGATACGCGGAAAAATGACGCGCATAGATGACGGAAGCAAACCGAGTATGCATATTCTGATCAACAAAAAAGGGCCGATTAAGACCCTTTTTGCTATAGCATCGACCGTGACAAGCTAACTAGCAGCATTGTCCTTGATTTAGTTGCTGTAAATGAGTGATCACCTGGAATAAATAAAATGGAATGGACGATCAAAACGAAATTTCATTCGAACAAACCCGGAAAGATTTCCTTGGTTTTTTAAAATATTACCAAGGGCCATTCGGACATCACCTGTTACAACTATAATTCCGATTTGGGTATCTGGCTCCGATGGCGCGATAAAGCCAAGCTGGATTAGCAAAACTGCAGTCCGACCGATGTCGAACATTTTGTTTCGTATTTATCCCGCAAAGGGGCAAGGACAAAAAGCATTTTTCAAAAGTCACGCCGTCTTAAAAAACTATGTCGACGCGCATCAAAAGCACAATAACAAAAATGAATGTGTCACCCATAATAATTCAAAGCAGACGTTAGAAATGAGTAACATATGGTTTTTGATCGCACCAACTACTCAGCGTGTCAAACATGGCATTAAGAAGGCCACGATCCGACTCCGAAATATGCACCTGCCGCAAATACAATCGCGTCCAATCCAGCACGGTCTCAGCAGATGGTGGGCTTGACTCCAGCAGCTCAACCGGCATTATCCCCTGATCTAGTTGTCCTTCAATCCGTCGCGCATAAGCCACAGCATCAGCCTCAGTGTCAGCCGAAGCATAATGCACACGCTTCAATATCCCTTTGCGCCTTATGACAACCTCCCAGCTGCCAGACTCCCTTTGTCTGATAGTTGCCACTCGTGTAGACCTCTTGCCAAGCCAAAGCAGAGTGGTTTTAACCACTCCAAATGCTATTTTTTTGCTATTTTGTGCCATATTTTTACTATTTTTGCCAAAAAAATAACGCGCATAAAATAGCCGCTGATATAAGCAGCTGAAATTATTTTTTATTGGAGGCTGCGACCGGAATCGAACCGGTATAGACGGCTTTGCAGGCCGCTGCATAACCATTTTGCTACGCAGCCGATGAGAAAAATAAAAAAGCCGCGAACGTTCGCGGCTTTTATTATTTGTTGGAGCGGGAAACGAGATTCGAACTCGCGACCCCAACCTTGGCAAGGTTGTGCTCTACCACTGAGCTATTCCCGCACATTGAATTTATCTTGCCCATTATAAGCAATAATCCAATATCGTCAACTTATTTCGATTTACTGAATATCAATTGCCAAAGCCCAGCCTTCATTGCCCTTGCATTCGCCATCTTCCATTCTGACTTTAACAAAAGCATTTTTTTTGCCTGCAAAATCCTGAAATTCAATTGCCGTTACTTTTGTGCCTTGTGGCATATGCTGGCAAGCACCAGTTCTGTCGGCCTCTTCCGAATCATCATAGGCCGCCATCGCGCCAGGAACTGAAACCAAACGGACGGTCGATGACGGATCATAGGAATTGGCGCTTTTCAAGGTATATTGTTGTCCTATGACAAGATCCTTGATTGTAGGTCCCGTAAGTGGAGGTTTGTTGGCATCCCCACCACTCATCATCATGATCAGCAACAGAACAACAACACCCCCTATAACACCAAAAAATACTTTTGGATTTTTTTGTTTTAAATCCATCATTAAAGAAACCATGTTGCCGGCAATCTTTTTTGTCGACTCTAAAGCTTGCTTTGCGTTTTCTTCTTTACTCATATCTCATCCTCACGACTATGCTATTTTTATTATACGGTTTGAAACTTGGTTCAAATCAACATTTGTTTGTCAGACCAACTTAAAACAAACTATTTGCCGCTTCAAGCAAGCTTCTTAATTTTATTAGGCTGTAACGATTTTATAAGCAGGCAAGTTTATTGGCTTTAACCAGCTTAATGTACCAAATTACCACGATGAAAAAACTTTTCAAGTGCTTTATATATTTGATTGGCAATTTGCAGGGAATTAAGGCATCCGAAGGGAATACCAAACTTTGAAGTGCTATGAGTATTATTCGGATTAAATAAAATCATAGCCTTTTTTTGATGGTGGTGGTGTTGGAGTTTCTTGTTCCTGAACTCTGAAACAAGCAAACCGCCAATAACCTAAACCTATATTTTTTTTGTCTTTCAATTGGATTGGAAAATTTTCCTGATTAATAAACAATCGAATGACATCCTCATCTTTCAATATAAAATTGTCGGTAATGATGTAATTGCCGTCTGCCGGCTTATTTGACGTGTAAAAAAGAGCTTTTTGCGGAATATCATCTTTGCTGGGATTAAGCTGAAGATAAGTGACAGAAAGTGAGTGAGATGTCAGTAATTCAATCCCAAAATTTATTTTATTTTTTTGTTTGGTGACTTCAAGTTTGTCGACAATTCCTATTAATCGATGATTCTCGGGCTTAACAGCTTTTCTAAAACTCACCATACTTCCGACAGATAGGACTCCGGTTTTTTTAAAATCGCAGGACAATAATCTGTCTGATTCGGATTGTACTAAAAATTCCTGATCTTTTTCGGGGTTTGGATACATTACATTTTGCGATATAAGCGAATTTTGCAAATCCAATATTGATGCTAACCCTATGGTCATGTATCTATCCAGCCTGTCACTAAACAATGGTGATCCTTGCAGATCAATTCCCAGCCATCGTTGATAAAGATAATCAAGTAATTCAGTTGAGGGTTGCGCTTTACTTTTCACAAACACATAGCTTGAACTAAATCTTCCTTCATTCGTGCAGTTGAGTTTGTCCTTGGACTCGAAGGCTTTGTATAACTTTGTTAAGTCCAGATAAAGTCTGGCTGAATCAGTTAAAGTACTTACTTCAACCTGGTAAAATGGGGCTTGATCCTCATCGGTCAAAATCACACATTGCATGGCCTGATTATCAACCGGCTCGCTTTTTATGGTAACTAACGATCCAATGCTTTCAATAAAATAATAGACTAAAAGAATTTCTTTTTGCATTAAGCCGGTAGGATTGGCGAGGCTGAGCAAAAGTATTTGTCGATAGCAATCTTCCGGGGTGCTGGGCTTGTTAGTGAGAGAAAAAATGTTGTCTACTTTAGTCGTGTCTTTTTTTATTTTTACACTGAGTTTATAGAGCGAATGCAGATCAATCCATACCCAATCGGGAATCGGCATGCCCATCAAGAAATGACTGATGATAATGCTGCTGAGCCCCTTAATGGTGCGTTGAATGACCAACGCCACATTTTTGCTCTGAAACCAGCTTATGTCGCGTTGCGTTAGTTCTTTAAGCACTATCCAATAGCCGATAGTAAATTCTTTTTCAATAGACGCCAGTACATTTAAAATCTTAATGTGATTTTCTTCTTTGGGAAATCCTGTTTTGATCAACCTGTCCCTGAGATAGTCTTCGATGACAAAAACACTAGGTCTTAATTGCTCGAGTGCATCCAGTCTCAATTGTGCCTTCATGGCAATAGTGTTGAATTCGGTAATAAAATCATGAACCAGGCGCGTTGCTAATCCAGGATTTGCCGTAGGTAATTCGTCAATCCATTGTTGCAACGGTCTAGTTTCAAAACCTCTTAAGCGCTGTGGATCATCCTGTTGTTTTGGAATAACCAAAAAATAAGAGCTTTTCAAATGGACACCGAGTTTATTGTGCGACTAAATAAATATTAAGTATAAATGCAACCAGAGATTTTTCTGTGGAGAATATAAGCTCATGAGCTCCCACCTTTTCTGGTCATCATGCCTTTTGATGGATTATAGCCGACAATTGCAGCTGTCATAAATGCGATAAAAGCCAGCAAGGTATAGACAAATGCGTTCTGATTAAACTGCCCGTATAAAGCAAAACGGGTTAACTCAACAGCCTGTGAAAACGGATTATAGTGCGCCAAATTATGCAGCAAAATACTGGATTCTTTAATTTTCCAGAGAGGATAAAGCGCTGTCGACATAAAAAACATCGGGAAAATCACAAAATTCATTACGCCGGCAAAGTTTTCCAGCTGTTTTATAAAAGAAGATAACAATAACCCCAAAGAACCCAACATTAGACCCGACAGCGTCAGTGCCGGCAGAATCCACAAATAGCCCTGCCACGGCGCTTCGATTTCATAGAGCCTGGCAATTGCCAAAAACACATAGACTTGCAGGATGGATACCGCAGTGCCTGCCAGCAACTTACTGAGCAATAAAAACCAGCGCGGCAACGGGCACACCATCAAAATGCGCATACTGCCCATTTCACGGTCGTAAACCATCGATAATGAACTTTGCATGCCATTAAAGAGTTGAATCATGCCTATTAGGCCCGGGGTAATATAAACTTCATAGAGAATGTAGGTTTCGTAAGGCGGCGAGATGGCAAGGCCCAGCGCCGATCTAAAACCGGCAGCGAATACAAATAACCAGATCAAAGGCCTGACCAAAGCGGAAATAAAACGCTCACGCTGGGTGACAAATCGCCAGCATTCACGCCAGATAATACCCCACATCGCACGCCAGTAATGCATGATATTCATGCCTGTTCTCCCTGAGTTAAGCTAAAAAAAGCCTCCTTGATAGTCGCGGCATTAGTGATTTTCAGGACTTCATCAATGATTCCTTTGGCCTTTATTCTGCCTTTATGTAACACGATCAACTCATCATTGGCATAAATTTCATCGATTAAATGACTGGCCCATAAAACTGCAATATTTTCATCGGCGGCCAAACGATGGACATAATCCACAATGACATGACGACTAGGAACATCCAAACCAACTGTGGGTTCATCCAGCAGCAGCAACGTCGGTTGATGCAGCAAAGCTCTGGCTATTTCAACGCGCCGTCTATGCCCACCATTAAGCTGGCGTATTTTTTCAAAACGGCGTTCATACATGTCCAGCCGCTCCAGTTCCTGCTGAATACGTTCTGACGCCAGCTTACGCGGCATACCGTGCAAAGCCGTATGGTAGCGCAAATTCTGCATCACCGTCAGATCTAAATCCAGGGTTGGCTGCTGAAACACCACGCCCAGCTTTGCCAAAGCTTTTCGAGTTTGTCGTTTGATATCGAATCCACATAATTCAATACGTCCATTCCGGGTATCGTACAAGCGCGTAATCAAAGAAAATAACGTACTTTTCCCGGCGCCGTTAGGTCCAAGCAACAGGGTGCAACGTCCGGTCTGAATACCAAAGCTTATCTGATCCAGAGCTTTCTTGCCGCTGTATGAAAAACTTAAATCCTCTATCGATAGGGCAATGTAAGGCTTCATGGTTTAACCGCAACTCCCCAAGGGTAAGTGCCGACCGCTATTGATTTAGTCACCTGTTGTGTTTCCAGATCGATAATGGAAATGTCGTTGCTGACGCCATTGGTCGTATATAGTCTTTCTTGATTGGGCGAAAAAGCCAGATTCCAGACCCGCTGGCCGGTCAACAGATATTTTTCGACTTCATAAGTTTGTGCATTAATGATCGCTACGCGGTTTGCTGGCCCCAAAGCGACATAACCTTTATGTCTGTCATTATCGATAACAACACCGACAGGCTGAATTTTATCGGCTGCCACACCGGGGATTGCGAAGTTGATATTTTTAATAGCTTGTCTCGTCTTGGTATCCAGAATCGTTAAAGTGCCTGCCATTTCCGAAGTTGTCCATAACTGTTGGCTGTCTGCAGTAAAACTAACAGCGCGTGGACGCGGGTCAACCAAGGTGTTGTCTATAATTGCGCCGGTTTTGGTATCTATCCAGTGCAGCATGTTAGTGGTTTCAGAAGCGCTGACCGCCCAACGATTGTCAGGACTTACCGTGATGCCTTCTGGTTCAACGCCGACTTTAATTTGTTTGATGACTTTTTTCTTGGCAATATCGATTACTGTAACCAAGCTATTGTCTTCATTTGACACATAAAGCTTGTCACCTTTTGGGTTCAAGGCAAAGGTTTCGGGATCGTCGCCGGAAGGTAGTGCCCCTATTTCTTTCAACGTATCGGCATCAATAATCTTAATGGTATTGTCATCGCTGACAGCGATAAGCAATGATTTATTATCAGGGCTGATGGCAATGCCTCTGGGACGCCGACCTACGTTAACAGTTTTAATTAATTTTCCAGCCAAAGGATCGACAACGGCCAGTGCGTTGTCTTTTTCCAGTGTAACAAAAACGGTTTCAGCCCGCGCAGCCGCGCATAGAATTGTTAAAATTAATGCTAAGATTTTATTTTTCATTGTTTTATTGCCATATTGCACGTTGATTCCGGTTGATCGAAGCCAAGCGTATCGAGTTCGGTTTTAGGATGAAGAAAACCCTCAACCGGCGCCACAGTCACCAATGATCTTGGCGCGGCCAGCAATATCGGCTGCCGCAATTGCCCATCCCAGAAACGGAAGGATAAAGGTGATCCTTTGTAGCCCTGCAACGCAAATTTTTCGCTGAGCATATAGTCCTGCACCACTTTCACGTCATTCGACTTGGTACGGGTGGCAGCCTCGCCAATGGCCCTGACTGCCAGATAGGCGGCATAATCCTGCTCCTCCATCCAGCGTTTCGCAGCTTCTTTAAAGCGGTTTTGAATCTGTATGGCACCCCATTGTTCATGCGTTCGATGCCAGGCAGTAGCGACAAGCCCCTGAGTACCAATCACTGGCCTTGGAATCCAGGTTCTATAATCAAGATATTCACCGAATTGCCCTTCCTCATCGGCAACAGCCAGTACATCATAATCGTCTGTCTGGCTAAACACCGAGACTACGGATTGAGCAGTACGCCTTGCATCGAAAGTGTGTTCCCAGTTTTTTTCCGCGACTATTTTTATGCCGAAACGTTTTGCAGCGCGCCTGATGGCGTCCGCAAATAACTGATCCTCCTGAGTGTTGCCTATCACCAGAAACCAATTGGTCCAGCGTTTTTTCATCATATATTGAGCCAACGCATCGGCACGCATTGCACGACTAGGCAAAATATGCAACACGTTGCTACGACACTGACCGTTGCGTAATGCATCATCCTGCGTTGCTGCATCAAAAAATAGTGTATGTTTTGCCGATGCTGAATCGGCAATCTTAATGAGATTATCCTTGGCTAACAGACTGACGACATAATGGAATTTATCACCAATGTTTTTGTTGAAAACATCAGTAACATCTCCGTTGACCGGAACAATGAATTTTTTTAGCACAAACTTCTGGCTGGTGAATTGTCCAGTTGTATTATTATCTTTAATAGCCAATTCAGCGCCTGGAAGTCCTTTGTCCTTGATAAAAGGATCCAGAATGGTGAGCGGGGGCGGCGTGTTTTGCACCTGTGTTAAATAAGCAATAGCGATGACTTGTTCAGCTGCAGCGCATACAGAATGTATGTTAAGCAGTTGAAGAAATAATAAAAAATTAAAGGCACCCCGGAAAAACAGTTTACTTGCTGGCATCATGTCATGACATTGAAAGAACATAAAGGCTAATTTTAACGGATTCAACAACTTTTTAATGCGTTAGATTTAAATTTTAAGTGTTTCTGAAATCAGCATTTGAATTTTATCCATTTACGGCTAATACTTAAAAAACCAATCGACAAAGAAACTGACGATACAATCACTAACTTTAATGGGAAATTTAGAAAATAATTCAAATGATTCGGACGATTGGACAGCTCTGGATTTGTCCTTCGATACCTCGATAAACCAACGTATTGCAGTTCGTTATGTGAGGAAGGATATTGCCGCCTCAGTTTTGGAATTAAATTCGTTCAGCAACAATTTTCTGTTTAAAAAAAATAAAGAGATTCTCGCTGAACTTATCGGCATCAGTAGTAAAGGTGTTTTGATTGCAACCAATAAAAAGCTTAAAGTTAACAATAAAATCACCCTGATCCTCAAATTTGAAGACTCCAAAATATTTAAGATAAATGCCAAAGTGGTACGCAAATCGCAGGTAGAAGAAAATCATTACGGTTTAACGTTCGACCACATCAGTAATGATCTTGGCGACTACTTGCTGAAAACACAGCACAAACTGGAATTCAAATAACCCAGGCTCTTTTTCCATGAACCTAGATTTGCTTTTAAAAGTTGAAATTGGATATCAAGATTGATCAGTTACGCGCACAAATTCATTTTTTCAGTCAACCATTCAGCGTAAAAAGCAATTCTTAAGTTCTTTATACGTTATTATTCAATATTCGGAATCTTAACTCCATTGCTGGAAGCCCCCACAGCTGCAGGGAGAGAAACAACACTTACGCAGTTACCGAAAGGAATCGGGTTAGGAGAATTGAAAAACCTAAATTAGTAAGTGCTTTGAGTACGATTATTTCTTAAAAAGAAATATGCGTTAATCCTGCCCGTGAACCAGAATAATCTGCGGGAATAGGCCGGAAGAGGAAAAATTAGAAGGATGTAATTGTATAATTTATCGTCAATTCATTAGCTCTTAGTTGACATTTAGGACTAAACTTAAGTAAAGAAACTGGTGGAAATATCGCTACTTTATGGCCGATTCAAAAAATAATTCGCAAGATTTAGACGACTGGAGTGAATTGGATTTTTCAAATAAAACATCGAAAAATCAACGTATTGCAGTTCGTTATGTAAGAGAAGATATTGCTGCATCAATCTGTAACATCAATTCACTTAGTTTCGGTTTTTTCTTTAAAGACGTTTTCATTGTATTAAACGATAAAAAAAAATTTCCCGTTGAATTAAAAGATATCAGCAGCAAAGGTGTCTTGATTGCATGTAGTAAAAAGCTCAGGATTAACAAAAAAATTATCCTGACCCTCGAATTTGAGGACTCCAAAACATTTAAGATATATGCCAAAGTGGTGCGTAAAGTGCCGGCTCAGGAAAATCAATACGGCATTAAATTCGACCGTCTCAATAATGATCTCGGCGACTATTTATTAAAAACCCAGAGCAAATTGGTCTTCAGATAACGCTGGGGTTTTATCGAACCAGCCAATCCCTTCAATAGCGTTATGGCAATTGCAAGGAGAATCTAAAATTACCCCCCGGCTACATTAATTGATTTTTTCAGTCAATCAATTGCTAAATTTATGTTTTTATTTTTTCTCACATTTTATATTCAGACCATGTAAAATTACGCTATTGTTTAGCAGTTTTGGGATTTTTTAGTGAATTTTAGAGGAACCACCATACTCTCGGTTCGCCGGGGCGGCAAAGTTGTAATCGGAGGAGACGGCCAAGTCACATTAGGTAACACGGTAATGAAGGGTAATGCCCGCAAGGTCCGCCGCTTATATCATGATAAAGTAATCGCCGGCTTTGCTGGCGCCACCGCAGATGCATTCACGTTATTCGAGCATTTCGAAGGCAAACTGGAAAAACATCGCGGTAATTTGACCCGAGCTGCTGTTGAAATGGCTAAAGACTGGCGCACCGACCGCGCCTTGCGCAGACTGGAAGCATTATTGACCATTGCCGATGCAAAAACTTCATTAATCATTTCCGGAACTGGCGATGTCATCGAACCGGAATACGATTTGATGGCGATTGGTTCAGGCGGTGCTTTCGCCCAGGCGGCAGCGCGTGCCTTATTGGAAAATACCAGTCTTAGCGCCCGCGAGATTGTTGAACGGTCTTTATGTATCGCTGCCGATATCTGCATTTATACCAACCATAACTTGCGCATCGAAGAACTGGACGCAGAACCAAGCGAGTAATTGAATGACACAGATGACCCCCAAAGAAATTGTTAGCGAACTTGACAAACACATTATCGGTCAGAGCAACGCCAAACGCTCTGTTGCGATAGCCTTGCGTAATCGTTGGCGCCGTCAAAAGGTTGATTCTGCCTTACGTGATGAAATCACGCCAAAAAATATCTTAATGATCGGACCTACCGGCGTCGGTAAAACTGAAATCGCTCGACGGCTTGCGAGGCTGGCCAATGCTCCGTTCATAAAAATAGAGGCCACCAAATTTACCGAAGTTGGTTATGTTGGCAGAGATGTTGAATCCATCATCCGGGATTTAGTTGATACGGCGGTCAAAATGACGCGCATGGCCGAAATGGAAAAAGTTCAGACTCGAGCTTACGATGCAGCTGAAGACAAGGTTCTGGATATTTTGCTGCCAAGGGCCGACGCGGGAATGTTATCCGAAACCGGAGAATCCACACGCCAAAAATTGCGTAAAAAATTGCGCGAGGGCAATTTAAACGACAAGGAGATTGAAGTCGATGTTCATGTCGCACCAATGGGCGTTGAAATCATGGCACCGCCTGGCATGGAAGAAATGACTAGTCAGTTGCAAGGCATGTTCCAGAATATAGGTTCGGGCAAAACCAGAACCCGCAAAATGAAAGTTGTTAAGGCCTTAAAAGTTTTGCAGGAAGAAGAAGCGGCCAAACTGATTAATGATGAAGACATCAAATTACGTGCCGTTGAAGCAGTGGAGCAAAATGGCATCGTATTTCTGGATGAAATCGATAAAATTTGCAAGCGCTCGGAACTGGGCGGCGGCGAAGTGTCCCGTGAAGGGGTGCAACGGGATTTG
>Ga0209797_10001635_pt1 | contig 11287 bp, 6 predicted proteins | sample DOMMetBare3Fresh_2_FD_187472 | JGI IMG/M metagenome (GOLD analysis project Ga0209797, IMG submission 187472) | Wetland sediment microbial communities from St. Louis River estuary, USA, under dissolved organic matter induced mercury methylation -... | ecosystem: Environmental > Aquatic >...
TTATTTACTGGGTGGTATCGGAATTTAAAAACTCCGACCCATTATAAGTGTGCTGAATGACTGTTGTTTGTAAACATCGGTAAATGAATTATCGTCCGGTAAATCCGGTCATCCGGTAAAAACGGGAAACTTGCAGCAACCTTCTCCGGTCACTATCAGACAGATACCATGACCGCTTCTACCTCACGCAGGTTAAGCCAAGCGATTCCGGTCAGGGAGATACATAACCCCATGGATCGACCTCAAAATCGAAGAGCCAATAATCCCCGGGGTAGAATGTTGCATCATAGACCAAAACTGGATGTCCACTATCAACAACCTAATACGTTCCAGTGATATGGTGAACGATGGAGGCATCGAATCCCACTTCGGCTGGCATAGGATATCGATCATTCTTTAACTGAAATCTTTTAATAGCTTCGACGATCAGATCGTTTGATGCACGGGAAGTGTAATCGCGATAGATATTAATTGCGAGTACAACGAACACTGAAATCATTATGATAGCCATCGCAGTAAGACGAATTGCACGTTGCTCTGCTGAACGCCAACAACGCAAGAATTGAATACCTTGGTACAGCAGTGCTAACAGGGCAATCGGATGGATAATGAAGCCAGTAAGGCGCTGACTACAAATGATTGTCACGAAAATAAACGCGGTAAGTGTAGCTATATTGGCTCGGATCAAAGATAAATTTGTACTCATCAGCCTAAAAATAATCGAAGGGCAACTCTTTCCAATAAATCGATAATCCCAGAATATTAAGGCAATATCGTCATAATAATTCTATAACTTGTACAAACTCGATGATACCTGCTATCAAACGTAAAGCACAACAGCAGTGCAGCCCGGAGAATTCGCAGACAAAGGAAACTCAATGTTCGTGTAATAAGGTTTGATGCACTTCATACCTTAGCGGATTCTATCTGCTGGTGAGCCGCTCATACACGGTTTTCGTCAATACATAAACAGGGCTGTCGGAAATTGGGATATTAGTGTTTCCAGTGGCTGCAACCTTCAGTACCTGGATGTGTCCTACTACATCCACAAGTACCCAGGGTTTGCCGGGATCAAGGCGCATTGGCCAATCGCTGTTCGCCTCATCGGTTCGCCAGATCATAAAGGTTTCGCCGAAGTAAGCCGACTGGATATTCGCATCTTTGGCGTCGAAGGCTTGATAGGGCAAGCCGTCAATCAAGGCGCCCGCAGTATACAAAGCCGCCTCGCCAGGCTTGTGTCCCATCGAGTAGTCCCAAATCCGGCCATAAGCCAAATCGTATTCGTGACCAATGCAGAAAGCCAACCCCAGGTAGTCGCTGCGGCTATTGACCCAGGCAATCATTTTTGCAACCTGTTCCGCCTGCCAGCGGCGTCCGTTCAAACCATGCATGGCCTTGGCACCGGTCTCGCCCAGCCAGAAAGGCAAGCTGTTCTTCCTGTCCAGGCTGGCGTAAGCGGCGAGCACACCGCGCTCATCCTCGTTCGAACCATTTCCTATGGGACCATCAAAACGCGGACGTTGCTGCGGATAGGCATGGACATCCCAGGCATCCTGGTATTTATCAAGACCTAGCTGCAACACCTGCTTGAACCACCGCCCTGCCCCCGCTATATCGCCTGGCCGCACCAGACTGCCACCGACATAATGGGCATCACTGCGCTGCTTATGTGCCTGTTCATATTCCCACTTGGCACGCTCTACCCAATGCACGGGGTCGCGTAACCTTTGCCACTCTGCCTCAGTGCGAATGTCAATTTCGTTAGTTGACTTGAAGAAACGGGTAAATCCAGCCGCCATATTGATGAAATTCCGACCGTCTTCAGGATTGTCATTAAGCCAGTTGCTATCGCCTGAGGAGTCGGCGAACAAGACCAAGCCACGTTGTTTCGCCCGCACCCACTTCGCCCGATACTGCGTATCAAAACCCGGATAGCTACCATAGCTTTTGTAGATTCCCATTCGTTCCAGCCAAGTGAAATAGCTGCCTTCTTTCATAAAACTTTTATCGCCGTCAGCCAAGGCGTAATAGTCATTGTTCCATAGTTTTTTCTTGTCCAGCCGCTGCTTTTGCTCCGAGGCTCCTCGCACGACAGAAAAACCGTCGGCGGGATAGTTCATAATCAACTTGCCGTCAGGCGTATATAGCGACGGATAAACTGCGTAATAGCCGGATTCACTAATCTTGCCGAAGTCAACTTCGACTTCACCGGGGAACAAACCGCTTATTTCCTGCCCCGCGACCTCATTACCGTTGTAGTCAACCAAACGAAGACGCAGTTTTGCCTGGAAACGAGGTAACGGTGCAGGCAAGCTGGTTTCTTCCAAAATCGAATGCCAACGCATATCCACACGCAGTTTAAGCGGCTCCCCCGGATGTGGAAGATTGGCTGGCGCATCCACGAAAATCAGAGGCCGCAGTTTGGTGGCAATACTATTAAGCGCAAGATCGGCACTGGGATCAGTCAGTTGCGTTTTAATCGAGTCCAGAGGACGACCGGCCGGATCGGTAAATTGACCGGAGAAGTAAAAACGTTGGCCTTGGTCATGCTGCATCACCAGCTTAACCAGCAGACTATGCCATCCTTGCGATAGATTCAGTGCGGCAAGTTGCGGGGCTTCAGGCCGATCAGACAAGGCGGTTGCCACCAGCCCTTCGGTAGTCAGTCCGTGCAAGAAGGTTTTTATTTGCTCCACAGAAGACGAGAACCCGGAGGGTGGATTCGGATCGTCAGTCAATTTGCAAGGCTGTCCATCCAGCCAGCCAGCGGTTCTGATACCGGATTGTTGAAGATGGAGCAGCGTCAGTGTGGGTTGATCGACATGCAGGTAGAGCTGCGCATAGCCGCTACCACGGGACCAGCCATATGAATGCTGAGTTCTGGCTTCGATGTCAGTGGCACCGTTAGGTTGCGTAGTGGCAACACGCCAGGCCCGCATTTCACCGCCCAGCATTTGCAGGCTCAGGTAGGGTTGACCGGGGTTCGGACGCAACACGGTTTCGCTATCCAGCCCGAAAATAGATACGCCCGCTAAGCCGTCCTGTAAGCCTCCCACCAGCCAGGCATCCGGCACGCCGCTGTTAAGCGATTTAGGCGCATCCACTACAACCGATGCCGGTGTGGGCATTTTGTCGAATTTGCCTGGATTGGTGAAAAATCTGGGTACTTCATCTTCACTTTTGGGCTGGGCCAACACGCCAAGGATGCCGTAACGATCGTCAGTCATCACTGCTGCAGGCAGTTCCGGGATATTCAAACTGTACCTCAAGGCTTCGGCATCCGGTCCAATCAGGTAGGATATCGGCAGCTTTTCATAGCTGGTCCGCGCGGCATCGGACGCCAAACCACGAAACAGGATTTCATCCTTTCCTCCTTTGCTGTCGAGTACATACAAGCGGCGTTTGGCGTCAGGCATTGTCTTAGTCAATGCTAAAAAACGATTGCGAGCCTGCGCCTGTTCAGGGCTCATCCAGTCGCCTAGCGGTGTCTCCAGTTTCAGCAGGAAGGCATCGAAGACCTTGGCCCCGTCCGCCTTACCGGTATTGTCAATTTCCAGCCAGCGATCGCCCGGCAACAGGGTGACGGTAGCCGCAGCAAGCAACCACTGAAATTCCCAGGGCGTAGTGTTGATCAGAGCGAAATCGCCGCGTGCCCCCAGCTCATCCGGCTTCGCCCCTGCCTTGACCGTGAAATTCTGGCTGACCTGCGAGACCTCACCGCCGCTTTTGTAGCGGGCAAAAAAACGGTACTGCCCCGGAGCAATCGCCGGGCCCAGTTCAAATCGGAAATTTGCGCCCCAACTTCCAAAACCTTTGTGAAAAACCTGAACTTCGTCCTTCTCAATCTTCAGGAATTCGGCCCCGGAACCACTAGTAGCTGTGCCCTGTTGGACACGCAAAGCGGGATCTTTTTCCGCTACCCCGAATGCAGGCGCATTGCCTAATTCCAGCAATACCAGTGGTTTATCTGCCGTGCCACTGGTCGGCAAACTAGACATTGGCGGGGCGAGCAGAAAGGCGTCAAAGACTTTGGCATCATGACCAGCACCGCTATCCCGCACTTCGATGATGGCGTCGTCTGCCCTAAGATTGACCGGTGAGCTGGCGGCTATCCAGGCATACTCCCATCCCTTAGGCTTCATGGCCAATGTAGCACGGGGCTCCAGCCTGGTTAAATCAGGCCCGGCCCAAATTTCAAAAGATTGCACACAGACATCAGGATCACCACCTTGCCGCCAACGCGCCCAAAAGGTATAGGGCTTTGCCGGGTGGCCGGGCTTAACGTTGAAACGAAAGCTCACCTTCCAGCTTCCGAAACCGGGGTGCAATGAGCTGATTTCATCTTTATCTGTCTGAATTGTAGCGCCTCCCTCATGAGCGTAAGCTTTGCCTGTAAAAACCAGTGTGTTCTTATCGCCTTCATCAACCGAAGGTGGTTTACTGCCTAACTCAAGAAGTAGCGCAGGCCGCTCCGCTGAGGCTTTTACCGGTAATCCCGAGATTGAACCGGCATGGGTAACAGACAATCCGGCCAGAGTAAGCAGCACCGTCTGAATTGTCTGAAGAAATAGGGCCAATGGCTTCATATTTTGTATAAAAGTTTGGATGTGGGACAAACGAATGCGCTAGCAAGAGGCTAAGCGATACAACACATAGTGTGTATAATATCTGCTTTCAAGCAGGGTTTGTCAGTAATTTGACAGATGCGCATTGGGGATTTTCGATACCGGAAACAGCTTCCCGTGCAGCGCGACACCCCGAAAGTATTATCGTAAAAACGGTTATTTATCCACGAAAAACTGGAAAGACAAGACGCAATCAGTTATGTTTGATTGTACAGCCATTTACCCTTTGGTTAACATTCTACAGCTTGGTATCTCTTTGAATATTTTTATCCTTTTTGTGTTATTCGTGGATCTACTAATTTTTCTAAGTTTATGGGAAAGAGGACTACTTTTGACGATCAAATACACAAAGCCATGAGAAAGCGCATTACTAATTTTCATTTGAATATTTTCACAAAATCAGATTTGTCGAAACTTTCGTCGATACTTCGGTCGACAGTAGGTGAACGATTTAACTCTCTTTGCAGCAAAATCAAATTCAAAAATATTTTATCGTTAAAATCCCTTATCGTTCTGGGTTTTGTAATTGCTGTTATTCCGCTTTTTTTAGCCGTAATGTACGCTGCCTTTGGCATGCGTGAAACCTCAGCATTGGGCAGGACAATCAATTCTCAGGTCTTCGAACAAACAAAGGCAGTACGCTTGGTGTTGCAAAAGACGGCCGATATTGAGCGAAAAGCCAGACTATTTGTGCTGCTATCGGATCCAGCCCTACGTCAGCCTTATGAGCAACAATCCTATGAAAGTACTCGGACATCGTTCAAACAGGCACTGAGCCAGCTGCTGAAACTGCATGTAGATAACAAAATCTCATTATTGGTCAATGAGTTATCGGAAAAGGAAAATTTGATTTATCAACAGATCGTTAGCTCGGCAAGTGATAATAATCTCAAATTACCGGTCGATGAAGTGTTTCAAGGGCTGCGTGAATCCTCTTATGGCCTTTCCCGTGAATTCGAGAGCCACGTTGATCATGAATTCAACGAATTGCGCCAGCAATCGGAATCCCTTGAACAAGGGCTACTAATCAAGGGTGCGGTTCTGTTGGTCATTTCGTTTATCTTCATCGCAATACTCCTGTCCATCCTCTCGCGTTCAATGCGGCAACTGGATACCAGCATCCGCCGTCTGGGTTCGGGGGAGCTCGAAGAACCCATTGATGTTACAGGCCCGTCGGATCTACGCTATCTGGGAAACCGCCTGGAATGGTTGCGAACCCATTTGAAGGAACTGGAAATTTCGAAACAACAGTTCATGTATAACGTGGCCCGCGAGATCGATTTGCCGTTGGAGAGTATCCGCGAAGGCGCGGAACTTCTTGTAAACGGGATGGAAGAGGAATCGAACAATGCGCGTCAGGACATTGCACGGCTCCTATGCAACAATGTTGGCAAGCTGAAAACAGTGTCCGAGGAATTGGTTCGTTATAGTCAGATCAACTCAAAGCTGGAAATGAACCGCAAGCAAACCATCAACATGAAAGTCTTGCTTGAGTCGGTCATTGAGGATTTTCAAACCCGTCTTCAGGCCAAATCAATTAGCTTAAAAAAACTGGTCAGGCCTGTCCAGATTTCCGGAATCTACAAGCAGTTGCGAACCATTATCGAGCAGTTGATGTCGAACGCAGTGAAATATTCACCAGCGGGTGGCGAAATACGCATCATGCTCCGCGATTCGGGTATGCTATTGGAATTGGAAGTCGAAGATGAGGGACCGGGTATAGCCTTAGAGGAACGCGCGCATGTCTTCGAACCTTTTTTCCGTGGCACTCCCCCCCAAGGCGACGAGTTTGCCGAAGGACCTGGATTGGGATTGGCTATCGTCAAAGAATATGTCGCCAACCACCAGGGCAAAGTCGATATTATTGACTCAAGACAAGATCAACATGGGGCTCGCATCCGCGTTCAAATACCGCTAACCGGAGAGGCCTGAACACTATGGAACAAATATTTTTATGCTGTCACTACTGTATATGCGAAAAATAAGCTTAGCGCTAAGCCTTTTGTTATTGGCCGGATGTGCCGAGTTTAATTCCGGTTGGAACGGTTATTCAGAGCGTTATAACGACCCCTATGCACAATCAGACTTTGATGAACTGCTTGCTTTCGGAGACAATATGGCCAAAATACCAGCCTCGTCACGCGCCAAGGTATGTCGGACATTACAGAAACACCAAAAAAGTTCTAGCGGCGCTGGGATACGGTTACACCTGATGGTAGGCCGCTTACTTTCCGATTCCTGCGGCGAAATTCCCTCCATTCTGGACGGACTGAGATCGCTCCCACCCGGAAGCCTGTACGATTCACGGATGCAAAAGCTTGTTGCTATTCATACGGAAGCCTTAAAACGTATGAACAATGTCCCGAGAAAAACCGGTTCGCTGGAGTGCAAACAAAAAATAGTAAAATCTGTGTCACAATCAAAAGATACAAATAAATCGAATAAAAATGAAACTCGCCTGCTACGAGAAAAATTGGAAGCAATCAGATCCATGGAAAAACAAATGGATGAAAGCGGCGACACAAACTAGAAAGCATGTTTCGTATCCGTTTGGCAGTTGTCATCGTTGTTTCTTTCGGTTTTGTCTTGTTTTTGGGAATTGCGCAGTATTGGGGTTCAAATCAGGTTGCTCGGTATTTTCAGCGCAGCCAAACGGCGTATGAGGCTTTCGATCATTATGAGCGATTGTCCCAGGAAGCCTATCGCCACTTCAAACAGCGTTTGGATAGGCTGATTACGAATAGCCCAACTGCTGAAGCCGGCGTGGAAACATCTAAAAATCGTCTCTACGAAGCAATGCAGGAACTCAGAAACAATGCTGTAAAGACGGGCCTTACCGAAGATTCTCCTAATAAACCCGCCGAACTGGAAAGAGTTGCCCGTTTCACTGCCTTCCTGGATGCCAGCGAGTATCGGTTCGACGAAATCGAGCGAATACGTCAGCAGGGCCAACAGGAAATGGCAGTGCAAGCGTTATCGAGATTCTCGGAGGAAGAAATCGACGGAAAATTCCAGCCACTGATCGATAAAGCCATCAACGCAGAACGACATAAGGCCGGAAAAGCCAAGCAACAACTTGAGGATTTGGTTACTCATTCACGTTGGCTCGCTATCCTGGCATCAATGACTGCTGCTATGTTTAGCCTCGCATCAGGAGTATTATTGCTGCGCGGCTTCAAGAAACCTATCGAAGCCTTGATGACGGGCACTGAAGAAATAGCCTCTGGTAATTTGGATTATCGTATAGCTCTCGATACCCATGATGAATTTGCATATCTCGCCAGCCATTTTAATCAAATGGCCCAGGAACTGGGACTTCAGCAAGATAAACTGCGTGAGGGACGCATTGTGCTGGAAAAAAGAGTGGACGAACGCACTTTCGAATTGCATCGGTTAAATGAGGAATTAAAACGCATGGACCACGCGCGTCGAGAGCTATTAGCCGACATCAGTCATGAGCTGCGTACTCCGATTACCGTCATCCGTGGGGAAGCGGAGGTAACTCTGCGAGGACCAGATCGCGATGCCGAAGAGTATAAAGATGCTTTACAGCGCATCGTCGAACTTTCCATGCAATTGGGTAAATACGTCAACGATTTATTGTTTCTTGCTCGTGCAGAAACCGCCAACCTTCAATTTGAATGGAATAACTTGAATCTGACCGAGCTGGTAGCCAGCACCACCGAGGATTTTCAGGTAATGGCCGAGCAAAATTCAATTTCGGTTACCTTGGATGCTCCAGCTGAACCGGTTTGGGTGCGTGGAGACAAACAGCGTCTTCGGCAGGTATTGTTCATTCTGGGCGACAATGCCTGCCGTTATTCGAAACCTGGCGGACACATCGCATTCGCCTTGCACTTGGACGGAAAGGAAGCAAGCATTAGCCTCTCGGATCAGGGCATAGGCATACCTACCCAAGATTTAGAACGTATTTTCGACCGCCATTTTCGCAGTCAGAATGCGTTGCGTTCACGGGACGATGGCACGGGATTAGGCTTGCCGATGGCCAAGTCGATCCTGAAAGCGCACGGCGGACTTATTAAAGTGACCAGCATTGAAAACTCAGGTTCGACTTTCACGGTAACACTTCCGCTGATTTCGGCAGAACCAGATGACTATCAGCTAAATGAGAAATAACTTACATCTACTAATCTAAAGGATATCGGTTACATGCGGGTTCTGCTAGTGGAAGACGATGAGCGAATTGTCGATTTTGTTCAGCGAGGGCTGAAGGCCGAAGGTTTTTCTGTCGAGGTAGCCCGGAGTGGTTTGGAAGCCATAGAGCTGGGTACTGAAGGTCAGTTTCAGACCATCATTCTGGATCTGGGCTTACCTGATCTCAATGGCCGGCAGGTTTGCGAGCGCTTGCGTAATGCTGGCATCAGCACTCCGATTCTGATGTTGACGGCCAGAGACACCGTGCAGGATAAAGTGACCGGCTTACGCTCTGGCGCCGATGACTATATGACCAAGCCTTTCGCATTTGAAGAACTGCTGGCACGAATCGAGGTGTTAATGCGTCGTCGTAGCGGCGAGATAAAACCGGAAATCAAAGAATTGCAGATGGCTGACTTGATATTGAATGGGGAGACCCACGAAGTGCGGCGTGGAGAAACGCTGATTGATCTAACACCGAAGGAATTTGCCTTGCTGGAATGCTTTATGCGCATGCCCGGCAAAGTATTGAGCCGTACCCGGATTCTGGAGCAAGTATGGGGCTATAGCGCCGATCCATTAACCAATGTGGTGGATGTCTATATTCGCCAATTGAGACGAAAAATCGACGACGATTATGATCTAAAACTTCTCAAGACTGTGCGAGGATACGGCTACAAAATGGATGTCTCCTAAGGGGCAAAGGCGAGTAAAGAAGTTCATCGCCTTTGCGCGCTTCTCTATATTGCCTTCTGCTGATAAACAAAAAAAACGCACCGGCACGACTGGATAAGGATATCTTGATCTCCTAAACCTGGATGGTAAAGACATCGATCAACCAGAATTTTGGAGGTTCCTGGGCCGAAAAATCCGTGACGGGTTCGTCGAAACCAATCACATAGCCGGTCAAGGTGTTTTCTGTGAGTTTAAATCGTATCATGTGCCGGTAGCGTTCGGAACGTGCACCGCCGCCCGCTTCGTTGTTATGGCCATGAAAAGCCAGCGATACGGCCAGATACCAGCCGAACCAGATACAACTAAAAACAGCGCCTAATATAAATGCAGCCAGCAAGCGCCAGCCACTGACTGCTAGCGGATCGCCCCAGCTTGCAACCAGCAAGACACAGATGCCAACGATTCCCCAGGCGGCAAAGAGTAAATTACCGATTTTTTTCTGATCGGCTAATGTCAGGTTCTTAACCAGGAAATCCCGAGTAAACAATTGACCTGCAAAAAATGTGATGCCAGCGGCGATGACTGAGACGACCGCAATAGTTGCCCAGCTAGCATACAACACGAGGCAAACCGGAACCGCCACTTGTAATACTGCATGCCAAACACCAATCGCCGCAAATTTTATTTTGCCGTTAACAGTGAGCAATTGTGCGCCTAACATTATCGCCAGAGCCACTAATCCAGCTGTCGATAAGAACCAGACAATAGCTATCAGCAGGTCGAAAGTCATTACCGAAGAAGAATAAACGCCATAGTGGAGCAAACCGAATGCGGTATAAATAACACCTAATATTCCAAATAACCATAAAGGTATGAGTTCGAAAAAAGTTTCCCGATGAGATCGGGCGCGGTTGATCAATATATCGCTATACCGGCGGCTCAAGCTAAACAGCAGCCCTGCTGTAACGAACATTAAATCGATTAATAGCCCGGCTAAAAAAGGATGTGGAAATATATCACGGGGTAAGAAGAATAATAATAGCAGCAGCAAAACACCCGCTATGACTGGTAGCATAAATAACAGAATACTTAGTCGCCAAGATGGCGCGTCGCTATCTTTAACCGTTTCAAAATGCGCCGGAGTTCTCCACAACCAAATACCCAGAAGTGCGATGTATAAGAGGATATAGAGCAGATCGAAACAGTAGTCGCTGGAGCAGAAATCAAGGCTTTGCGTGAGAGTGGGGGTATTAAGGACCGCTCTGATTTGCGACAATATATCCTGACTTGAAGCAAGCGGTGGCCTTAAATTCTCGGGCATGAGTTTGAATAAAGACCAAGTGCTTTGCGGTATGGTGACGGCAAAATAGCTCATGAAAGCAATCAAAGCACCTGTCAGCCATATATAACCGCCCCGGAAAATGTTCCACGGATTGAGAATCGTTTGGGTAATCAACGTATGTGAATCCTTACGTGATGGAAATTCCTTTTGTTTTGCCACTTCGCCAATGTCGGTGTGGCTGGGATGTAGAAAGGCGCCGCCGCCGCCCGCTACAACTGAAGCGTAATTGGCAGGATTCGGATCGTTTTGAGCACTCCCCCAATAACGCTCGTAATGATGAATATCGCCGGAAATATCCAGCCGGCATTTGCTATTGTTTAGCTTACCGCCGTTAGCTTGTAAGAAGCTGGGTTCCAATCCTAAACGCTCAAAGGTTTTTACAATATCGGCGTCATCCCGTGCCCATTTTCCGAAGACGGTGCTGGGTTCTGGCGTAGTGACAATTAACTTAGCGGGAATATGCTCTTGAAGCTCTTGACGTATTTTATCC
>Ga0209797_10001636_pt1 | contig 11286 bp, 10 predicted proteins | sample DOMMetBare3Fresh_2_FD_187472 | JGI IMG/M metagenome (GOLD analysis project Ga0209797, IMG submission 187472) | Wetland sediment microbial communities from St. Louis River estuary, USA, under dissolved organic matter induced mercury methylation -... | ecosystem: Environmental > Aquatic >...
TCCGCTTGATGAAGTCGGTATCGGGATCGTCGGGGAACTTGAAGACGATCACGTCGCCCCGCTCCGGGTCCCGGACCGGGAGCAGGGTCCTCTCGATGCCGCTCGACGTGGGCGCGTAGGCGAAGCGATTCACCATGATGTAGTCGCCGACCAGCAGCGTGTCCTCCATCGAGCCCGTCGGGATCTTGGACTGCTGGAAGACGAAGGCGCGAGAGAAGATGACCCACGGGCAACAAACCCGTGTTGCCCAGATGCAGTCGTGATGCACCGCCACCGTTGGAGTGAGTCTCATGGATATCGCAAGCTTGCTGCGTGACCATGTCTATGCCGCGATCGTGCTGGGCGGCTTGATCGAGGGCGAAAGCACGGTGGTCCTGGCCGGGTATGCGGCTCACCAGGGTTACGTCTCGTGGTGGGCGGTGGCGGGCCTGTCGGCGTTGGTCAACTTCGTGCTCGACCAGACCTGGTTCCTGCTCGGCCGGTGGCGCGGCGAGCGCGTGTTGGCGAGGTTCCCGGGGCTGCGTCGAGGCGTCGACTCGCTCACGCCGCGTCTGCACCGCAATCGGCGCTGGATCGTGTTCTCGGTCCGCTTCATGTACGGGCTGCGCACGGCCGGGCCGATCGCCATGGGAATGGCGCGCGTCCCGTGGGCCGACTTCCTGGTCTTCAATGCGCTCGGCGCCGCGGTCTGGGCCGTGGTGTTCACCGGCCTGGGCTATGCGTTCGGACGCGCGATCGCCATCGTCCTTGGCGAGATCGTCCACTACGAGATGCTGGCCGTGGGCGTGATCCTTGCCGGAGGCCTGGTGGTGTGGCTGTGGCACCGCCGTCGTCACGATGCCTCACCCTCGTCGGGGCGGTTCAGACCGTGACCAGCATGGCGCCCACCGTGACCGCCATCACGGCGGTCGCAATCCAGCCCAGCCAGCGCAGGCGCGGCCCGATGGCATGTGCGCCCATCGTGTCCGCGCGAGAGGCCAGCAGCATCATCACGACCATGATCGGTACGGCGATCACTCCGTTGATCACCGCCGACCAGAACAACTCCTTGACCGGGTCGGCGGGGGTGAAGCACAGGACGACACCGCCTATCGTTGCGATGGCGATCACGCCGTAAAAGCCGCGGCCTTCGCCTTTGTCCAGGCGCGCGCTCAGGCTGCCGTGCCATCCGGCGGCTTCGGCCACCGCATATGCGGCCGAACCGGCCAGCACCGGCACCGCGAGCAAACCCGTGCCGATGATGCCCAGGCTGAACAGCAGGAACGTGAATTCGCCACCCAGAGGCCGCAAAGCCTCGGCTGCCTGGGCGGAGGTCTGGATGTCGGTGACGCCCGCTGCATGCAACGTCGCTGCCGTACTCAGGATGATGAAGAACGCGATCAGGTTGGAGAACGTCATGCCGATGATCGTGTCGGCCTTGATGCGCCGCAGGTGCCGACGCACCTGCGCCGGGGTGGACGGGGCGCTGCCTCTGGTGTCCTCCATCTCCTGGGCCGCTTGCCAGAAGAACAGGTACGGGCTGATGGTGGTGCCGAAGACCGCCACCACCATCAGCAGCACCTCGTGGCCCTGCGTGCCCATCGGCAGCCGGGGCCGCAGCACCTGGCCCGCGATCTGGATCCAATCCAATCGCAACGAGAAGGCCACGGCGACATAGGCCAGCAGCGCCAGCGTCAGCCACTTCAGCCAGCGCACATAGCTCTGGTAGGGCAGGAAGACCTGCAACACCAGACACAGCAGGCCGAAGGTGACCGCATAGACATGTGCCGATCCACCCAGCAACAGGCGCAGCGCTTCGGCCATCGCAGCGATGTCGGCGGCGACGTTGAGCGTGTTGGCTGCCAGCAGCATGCCGACCACGGCCAACAGCACCCAGCGCGGAAATGCGGTCTTGATGTTGGCCGCCAGGCCCTGCCGGGTGACATGGCCGATGCGGGCGCTGACGATCTGGATCGCCACCATCAGCGGCAGCGTGAATACGACGGTCCACAGCATCGCGAACCCGAACTGCGCACCGGCCTGCGAGTAGGTGGCGATGCCGCTCGGGTCGTCGTCGGCGGCGCCGGTGATCAAGCCCGGACCGAACTGGCGCAGCAGCCGGCGAAGGATCGGCTTTGGGGTTCTTGCGATCATGGTGCCCCTGCGACAGCGATGCATTGTGCGCCCGCGTGCCACCAGGGCCAGGTAAAGACGGCCCGCTGACGGAACCCGGGCCGCATCCGAGCGTCCGAGCAGGAGCACCACTGCATCGAGGTCGGCTGACGATGGACGAGTTCGACGATACCCACACTTTCCCTCAGCCTGCGGCCGCGAGCGGCGCGGCGCGTGGTGCGCTGGTCCGGCAGCGCATGTCGGTGGCCCGGTTGATCTCGAGGGCATATCGTTTCGCACGTGAACCGTTGCGCACGCGCATGGTCGAGCGCCTGTTGCGCCCGCTCGGCACCTTGGGTCTGATCGCGGTCGCGTCGGGAGCGTTCGGGCGCGTGCTTCATGCCAAGGGCGCCGTGCCTGGCATCGACGAGCTCGCGCGCTACTCCGACCGCCAAGTCCTCGACCTCGCGCAGTTCGTTCAGGATGTCGATCCAGCCGTGGTGCAGCAAGTGATCGGCCTGCTGGCCGAGAACCCCCTCGGTGCGGCCGCGTTGACGGCGTCGGCCATCGCGCTGCTCTACCGCAGGATGCATCGCGGCGGCGAGGCAGCGGTGCCGCGTGAGGACACGGACAGCCTTACCCGATCGTGACGGGGCGATCGCCCGCCAGGCGGTGCGCCGGAATCTCGAGGTTCGTCGGGAGTGTTCGTTTCGAACCCTCCCGAGAGCGCCGCGGTTCGGGCGCGGCGCCAGGTTCGTCGGCGGGCTGCCGAAGCAGCCCGCTGCCGGCCACGGGCATCAACCCAGATTCACCGGAACGAAGATCTGCTGGCCGTCGCGCGCAACGAGCAGGGCCACCTGTTTGGGATGGCTGCGCAGCGCCTCGCGCACCTGCTCGACGCGATCGACCGGCCGCCCGTTGAGCGCCAGCAGCACGTCGCCCGGCTCGACTCCGGCCAGTTGCGCCGGGCCCGAGACTTGCTCGACGAGCAGGCCGTGGTCCAGCCCCGCACGCCGCAGTTCGCCGCGCTCCAGTGGCCGCACGGCCAGGCCGAGCGCGCCGCGCTCCACGGTCGCCGCGGCCTCGCGCGCCTGCGCTTCGCCGCGGCCCAGGGTCACCGGCAGATCGACGCGGGCCTTGTCGCGCCAAACCACCAGCGTCAACCGGTCGCCCGGCTTGGCCACGCCGACGCGGCTGGACACATCGCCGGCCACCTGCACCGCCGCGCTGTCGACCGCCGTGATCACGTCGCCCGCCTTCAGGCCGGCTTTCGCGGCCGCGCTGCCCGGCACGACGCTGGCCACCAGGGCGCCGTCGGGGGCCTTGAGCCCGAACGACGCGGCCAGCGGTGCCGACAGGTCCTGCAGCGTTACGCCCAGGCGCGCATGGTCGACATGGCCATGGGCGATGATCTCGTCCTTGACATGCAGCGCCACGTCCACCGGAATCGCAAAGGCCAAGCCCTGGAAGCCGCCGCTGCGCGAGTAGATCTGCGCGTTGACGCCGATCACGCGCCCTCCGGCGTCGAACAGCGGGCCGCCCGAGTTGCCGGGGTTGACCGCTGCATCGGTCTGGATGAACGGCACGACGCCGTCACCGGGCAGCGAGCGGCCCTTGGCGCTGACGATGCCCTGGGTGGCCGTCTGTTCGAAACCGTAGGGGGCGCCGATTGCGAGCACCCAGTCACCGACCTGCACGTTGCGCGCGTCGCCCAGTGCCACCGTCGGCAGGCCTGCCGCATCGACCTTCAGCACGGCGATGTCGGTGGCGGTGTCGCTGCCGAGCACGCGGGCAGTGAACTCGCGCCGGTCCGACAGCTTCACCGTGACCTGCCGGGCTTCGCGCACGACATGCGCGTTGGTCAGGACATGGCCGTCGGAACTGACGATGAAGCCCGAGCCCTGACCGTGGAACGGCACCGTGCCGAAGGGCTGCATGCGAAAACCCGGCAGGCCCCGGAAGAAACGGAAGAACGGATCGTCGTCGGCCGCTCCGCTGCCGTCACCGGCGGACTCGTCGTCGACCTGGCGCAGGCCGGCCACGGTGATGCCGACGACCGCGGGGCCTTGGGTTTGCACGATCGCGCGGTAGTTCGGCCACGCGCCGGCCGGATTCGGCTCGACCTTGGAGGGCGATGTCGCCGCTGCGGGTGCGGTGCTGGCCGGCATGCGTGCATGCAACCACGATGGCAGCTTCCAGCCGTCGGCGGCGCTTGCGGTCAGGGAGAACGCCAGCATGGCGCTGGCAATGGCGGTGAGTTTGCAATTCATCTCGAGGCTCCTTAGGCGGCCGCCAGCTCAGCGGCCTCGGCAGTCACTCTAGGCGTGCAAGATGAACCGTCGATGAGGGCAAGGTGAGGCCAGGATTAAGGCCTCGCGGCCAGCGCCCAGGACAGCTCGACTCGCGCGCCGCCGAGCGGCGAGTCGGCGAGCGTGACCACGGCGCCGTGCCGGGCCGCCACCGCTCGCACGATGGCCAGACCGAGGCCGCTGCCCTCGCGATCGTTGCTGCCAAGGCGATGGAAGCGTTCGAACACGCGCTCGCGCTCCGCCGGCGGAATGCCCGGGCCCGAGTCGTCGACGCGCAGCACCAACCGTCCGGGTTCGCGCGCAATGCTCAACACGACGCGCGGTGCGGCGCCGCCGAACTTGACGGCGTTGTCCACCAGGTTTCGCACGGCGCTGCGCAAGGCCTGCGAATCGCCGCTGATCGGCAGCGAGGTCGGAGCGTCGAATTGCAGCGTCGCACCATGCAACTCGGCCTGCGCTGCGGCGTCGGCGATGGCCAGTCGTGCCACCTCGACCAGATCCAACGGCGCGTCGGGCACGCCAGCCTGGGGTTCCGCGCGCGCCAGCGCCAGCAGCTGTTCCACCAAGTGCGCCGCGCGGTCGACCCCGGCACGCAAGCGCACCAGCGCCGCTTCGCGCTCGGCCGGCGAGCCCGCGTGGCCGAGCAGCCCGATCTGCAACTTCAATGCGGTCAGCGGCGTACGCAGTTCGTGCGCCGCATCGGCGATGAAGCCGCGCTGGGCAGCGAAGGCGACCGACAAGCGGTCGAGCAGGCCATTGAACGCGTCGACCAGCGGCAGCACTTCGGTCGGCAAACCATCGGTCGGCAACGGCGCGAGCGAACCGACGCCGCGCGAGCGCACCGCGCTTGCCACGCGATGCAGCGGCGCCAGCGACACGCCCAGCAGCCACCATAGGCCAAGCACGACCAATGGCGCTGCGAAGGCGACCGGCAACACGCTGCGCAGCGCGGCCGCGGTGGCCAGGCGGCGCCTGACCGCAAGCGGCTGGCCGACCTGCACGATGCGCTGGGGCGTGGCCGCTCCATAGACGCGCCAGACCTCGCCGCCCGTCGTCTGATCACTGAAGCCGAGCACCGCCCGCGATGGCAGCGGCTCGCCCAGCCCCGGCGGACGGCTGGTATAGAGCCTCACCCCGCCGATCGACCAGATCTGCACCACGTAGTCGAGGTCGGGGTTGGCGAGCGCTGCACGCTCGTCCGCCGCGATCTGGCCCTGGTCCCGCAACGACAGCGCAATCTGCTGCAGGTGATAGTCGAACAGCTTGTCGGCTTCGGCATGCACGCTCATGTAGGTGGCCCCGCCAAGGGCCAGCGCCGTCGCCCCTGCCAGAGCCAGCAGGAAAGCGAACAGGCGCGCACGCAGCGACTTCAGCGGCACCCTCAGGCGTCCTTTGCGGGGCCGGCGTAATAGCCCAGACCGCGTACCGTGTGCAGCAGGTCGTCGCCGAGCTTCTTGCGCAACTGGTGCATGTAGACACTGATCGCGTTGCTCTCGAGTTCCTCGCCCCAGCCGTACAGCCTGTCCTCCAGCTGGGCGCGCGACAGAATCGCGCCGGGCCGTTCCAGCAGCGCTTGCAGCAACGCAAACTCGCGCGCGGACAACAGCACCTGTCGGCCGCCCCGACTGACTTCGCGCGTGGCCGGGTCCAGGCGCAGGTCGCCGACCTCGAGCGCGCTGCTCGCGCGACCGCCCTGCCGGCGCGCCAGCGCACGCAGCCGCGCGAGCAACTCATCGAACTCGAAAGGCTTGACGAGATAGTCGTCCGCGCCGCTGTCCAGGCCGGCCACTTTGTCGGCCAGCGCATCGCGCGCGGTGAGGACGATCACCGGCGTCGTGTCGCCGCGCGCACGCATTGCGGCCAGCACCTGCAGGCCATCACGCTGCGGCAGACCGAGATCGAGCAACACGGCATCGAACCGTTCGCTGGCCAGCACCACATCGGCCGCACGGCCGTCGCGCACCCAGTCCGCCGCCATTCCCTGGCGACGCAGCGCTTCGCGCAGGCTTTCGCCGATCATCCAGTCGTCCTCGACCACCAGCACGCGCATCGTGTCACCCCTGTCCGTCGCGGCGCTCGCGCGCCGATGATTGCAGGCCCACCGGCCGCAGCAGTGGGCGGAGATTAGAACGCCGCGCTGGGCATCGTCGATTGGGTATGCCTGTCGTGGCATGCCACAAGCGCGCACGCGAAGGCACGCAGGGGACAGCACGGCCGCAACTGCGGCGCGATGTCCGATGACCCGCCGGCCACCCAGTGACGACCTGGGCTGCGACGCCGGCGCGCCGTCGAGGACGAGGGCGGCCCCGGCGCACGGCGCTGCAATCCACCCCACATGTCCTGTCTCGGCGGCCCAAGCGTTCTCCAAGCCGTCCATCGAACGCTTCGGTCTGTTCCCGAGCACGGTCGGCCACGGAAGGCGCCCTCACGGTGCGCGCCGCCGGTCTGAGCAAGCGCAACGCCTTTGATCGCGCGACGAATACCATGGCCGGGGTTGCGCGGCCATGCAGTGCGACGCTGCGCAGTGGGTGGAACGACATGGTCACACGCAGGCAGTTCAGCGCGACTTCGTGGACTCTGCGTGCTTCATCGATGCTCGCGGCATGTGTCCCGGGAGACTCGGGGCCGAGGGACGAGAAGGCCGCCCGCGACGTGTGGCGCGATGGCAAGGTCGAGCGCACCGATGGCACGGCCTTGCGCCGCGAGCTCGTGCGCTGCGCGACACTGGCCCCGTCGAGCCACGACACCCAGTGCTGGAAGTCCGCCATCGAGGACAAGGCGATCACGACCGCACCGGACTCGTCGCGCCGCTGTCCGGCGGTGGTGCCCGACGACCACCAGCTCTTTGTCTCGCTGGGCTGCGCGGCCGAAGACCTGGTGCAGGCGGCGCTGGCGCATGGCCTGATGGGCAACCGCAGGTTCGAAGCGGGCGCGATGTTTGTCGACCTCGCCGCCGAAGACGCCGCGCGGCTCCGCGCCCCGACGCGGTCCGCGACTCCACGAGGAGGCCTGAGGTGACGAAACCGCCGATGCTGGCTGCGGTCCTCGCGATCGTTGCTGCTGCCGTGCTGGTCGCGGCCTTCGCGATCCGCTCGCGCTTCGAGCGCGACCTGGCGCTGGCCGCCTCGCGCAGCGCGCAGGGAAGCACGGTCGTCGCCACGCGCTGCGGCCCGATCGAGGTCCAGGCCGCGGGAGCAGGCATCCCGCTGCTGATCATTCACGGCAGCGGCGGCGGCCATGACCAGGGCATGGCGTGGGCGCGGCCGCTGGTGGCGCATGGCGTGCGCGTGGTCGCGATGTCGCGCTTCGGCTACCTGCGCACACCGCGGCCCGCCGATGCGACGCCCGAGGCGCAGGCCGATGCGCACATCTGCCTGCTCGACGCGCTGGGCGTCGGCAAGGCCGCCGTGATGGGCGTCTCCGCCGGGGGGCCTTCGGCACTGCAGACGGCGATTCGGCATCCGGACCGCGTCAGCGCCTTGGTGCTCGTGGTCCCGATCACCTACAAGCCGGGCACCGTGGCGGATTCCGCGCCGCCGGTGTCGGACGCCAAGGATGCGCTGCTGCTGCGCCTGCTCGGCTCGGACTTCCTGTTCTGGACCGGATTGCATCTGGCGCGAGACCCGCTGGTCCGCCACGTGCTGGCCACGCCGCCCGAGCTCGTCGCCGCTGCCAGCGCAATCGAGCGCGCGCGCGTGAACGACCTGGCCGAGCGCATCCTGCCGGTGTCCACCCGCGCCGCCGGACTGCGCGACGACACGCGCCTGGGCAAGAGCCTCGGTCCCTACGCGCTCGAGTCCATCCGCGTGCCCACGCTCGTGGTCAGCGCGCGCGACGACGGCTTCGGCACCTACGCCGGCGCGCAGTACACCGGCGGCCGCATCGCAGGCGCGACGTTCATCGGCTTCGATGACGGCGGCCATCTGCTCGTCGGACATGACGAAGCGGTCCGCCACGAGATCGTGAAGCTGCTCAAAGCGATCCCATGACCGCACCGAGCCCAGGCATCCTGCGTTCATCACCGCGGCCGATCGTCGCGCAACGGCTGGCGGCTTCGATGATCGGGCACGCCGCCGCCGCGGCGTCGTCGCGCGTCTGCTCGTCATGGCTGCGTTGCCGTGCGAGCTTTTGGTGAGCGTCGCGCAGGAGATGTCGACATGGTCTGGATCAAGTGGAGCATGTGGATGTTGGCCGCAGGGGTGGCCGCGTACGTCGCTCTGGCCGCTTACGGCGCCTCGCGTTGGAGCGCAGGCACCCGCGCCTTGCACGAGCGGCTCGACGCCGCAGGTCAGGCGATCGCGCCTGCGCGCTACGAGGCGGCGCGCGAGCTCGACGGCCTGCCGGCACCGGTGCAGCGCTACTTCCGCGAGGTGCTGCAGGATGGCCGACCCATCGTCGCCGCCCTGGACATCGAACACCGCGGCACGTTCAAGCTCGCGGCCGAAGGCAGCGACCAGTGGAAACCGTTCACGTCGACGCAGCGGGTGGTGACGCGGCGCCCCGGCTTCGTCTGGAACGGCCGCATCAGCGCGGCGCCCGGCCTGGCCGTACATGTGCACGACGCCTATGTCGCTGGCGAGGGCATCCTGCGCCCGGCCGTGCTGGGTCTGTACACGCTGGTCGACCTGCGCGGGACGAACCCCGAACCCGGCGGCGTCGCACAAGGCGAGTTCCTGCGCTACTTCGCCGAAGCCGCGTGGTACCCGACGGCGCTGCTGCCCAGCCAGGGCGCGCGCTGGACGGCGGTGGACGACAACACCGCCACGGCGACGTTGCGAGACGGCACCGTGACGGCGACGTTGCTGTTCCGCTTCGATGCCCGAACCGGCCTCGTCGAGTCGGTGCGCGCCGAAGCGCGGGGCCGCACCGTCGGCGACGCCATCGTGATGACGCCATGGGAAGGGCGATGGTCGAACTACGTCGAGCACGACGGCATGCGGGTGCCGATGAGCGGCGAGGTGGCCTGGCTCAACCCGCAGGGGCGGCGCCCGTACTGGCGCGGCGACGTGGTGGCCCTGCGCTACGAATTCGCGCCCTAGCCACGTTGGGCGCAGCCGCTGCCCGAGGCTTTGGGCACCCGGCCACTCGACCACCCCTGGGCCGACTGCGGTCCGGACGCCTGCAGTGCGCGTCCGACCCTCCCGCGACCGCCCGTCGGCCGTCGAGGTCGGAAACGGCCCGGCGGTGGACCGGTCATGCCTCATGAAGCCGGTCAACCGGAGCAATCAGCGACGGGCACGTCCACTCGCGCGCAACGGCATCGGCTCGGACGTCCGGGCGGCGCGGCACTGCCGGCCGTGATCGTGGACCGCGGGCGCCCGGGCACGATCCCAAGCAGTCCGCGAAGACCGGTGAAATCGGTCATGTGCAGAGTGCGCCGAGCGCTGTCGATGTCCTGACCACCAGCGCGAAGCCTCAGGCGCGATTCGCGCGATCAATGCAAAGGGAAGTCGCTGCGCAGCAGTCGGAAGGGCCGGTCGCGCGATTGCCGGCGGCTCAGCTGCCGAACATCGAGCGGTAGCTGCCCGCTGCCCATGCCAGATCGCGGGCGAAGAGTTCCTGCGTCCGATCGTTGACGTCGATCTGGGTCTGCTCGATCAGGTCCTGGGTGAACTTGTACTTGAAGTCCACCATGATGGCTTCGCGCGGGTCGCCGTTGACCAGCATGAAACACAGGTTGTCGGGCAGGATGGGCTGCATTCCCTTGCCCTTGGCAAGCGCCGAAATGTGGCTGGCTGCCATGCGGCCGTGCCAGATGGCCACATGCCCGGCCTTGGGGTAGTGGCCGAACAGCGGCGAGACCGGGCCCACAGCGTCGCCGATCACGAACACGCTGGTGTCGCCGCGCGCATGCAGGAACACCTCGTCCACATCGGCCCAGCCGTTGACCGGCTTGCCCTCAGGGGTCATCTTCACCAGGCCGGCGCTGCGACACAGGTGCCCGGCCTGGTGCGGTGCCATCAGGATCGCGTCGTCGAACTTGAAGTCACCTGCCGACGTGCGCACACTCTGTTTGAATGGGTCCACCTCGGTGATGCGGGCATTGGGCACATGGGTGATCTGGTCCTTGTACAGCTCTTCGAATGCGCGCTTGAAGCCACCGCCGATGGGGCGTATGCCGTCCTTGGGGTCCAGGATGGTGATGCGGCCCGGGATCTTGTTCTTCTTCATGTGCCAGGCAATCAGACAGGCCCGTTCGTAAGGCGAAGGTGGGCAACGGTGCGGCGGTGGCGGCAGCGTCATCACGAGGTCGCCCCCCTTGAAGTTCTGGATCTTCTGCTTCAGCGACAGGTGTTCGGCGTTGGGGATGTAGGCCGACGGAAAGCGCGTGCGCGTGTGGTTGATGGCCGTGCGGTCATTGCCGAACCAGGCTTCATAGGCGTGGTGGATGCCGGGAGCCAGGATCAACCAGTCATAACCGTAGTAGCCGTCGGTGACGTGCACGCGCTTGTTCTCGCGGTCGATGCCGGTGATCTCGGCATTCACGAAGCGGTAGCCGGATCGCTGCGCAGGCGCCAACTGGTCGTGCAGCAGGAAGTCGGTGCTCACCACATCCACCAGCCACTTGTTGCTCATCGGACACGAGAAGAACATGGGGTTGCGTTCCAGCACCAGCACGTCGAGCTCAGGTGCCAGCTGTCGCAAGGTGCGTGCAGCCGTGATGCCACCCCAGCCACCGCCGGCAATCACCACGCGGCGGCCGCCGCGCGGCATCAGTTCGGTCGAGGCGCGGACACTTCCGGCGCTGGTCAATGCCATGCCGGCGCCCAGCGCGGCAATCGTGTTCAGGGCCTGGCGACGGTCGAGCATGATGGGCCTCTTGGCGTTTGTCCGGACCGCCAATGATGCCAGCAGAGCCGAGGGTCGCCCCGCGCTCCGGACCACC
>Ga0209797_10001637_pt1 | contig 11285 bp, 11 predicted proteins | sample DOMMetBare3Fresh_2_FD_187472 | JGI IMG/M metagenome (GOLD analysis project Ga0209797, IMG submission 187472) | Wetland sediment microbial communities from St. Louis River estuary, USA, under dissolved organic matter induced mercury methylation -... | ecosystem: Environmental > Aquatic >...
TGGGTCGCGTCGGCGGCCACATACAGCTCGGTGCGGTTGCAGGTCGACAACAGCGCCGCCTCGGGCAACGCGCGCGTGAGCCGCTCGCGAAAGCCGCGCAACGCGGGCGAAAGCTGCTCGGGCGCGAACGCGAATCGACCGCGCAGGTCCAGCGGCGCGGTGGTGTGGTTCAGGCCCAGGGCGAACACACTCATCGGCAGATTATAGAATTCATGCCCCTTCGCCCCACCGTGCAGCCCCGTTCGCGGCCCCTCTCGCAGCGACGTGCGATCCCGGCCACCGCTCGCGCGCATCGAACCTCGTGTCGTCCATGGGATCGCTCGACCTCGCCTGGCATCTGTTGAACCTCGTCGCGCCGGCCATCGGGCTGGGGCTGCTTTCGGCCACCGGCGCCAAGCTGATCTGGCGAAACGAGCTGGGCTCGGTGGCTTGGCGCCGGCTGGCGCTGTGGAGCTGTGGCGTCACGACCGCGATCCTGCTGGCCGGCCTGGTCCTGACCGGTCGCGACGGGAGGATGGAAACCTACGCCGCAATGGTGCTGGGCTGCGCAGCGGCGCTCGCCTGGGCGGGTTTCGGCGCGCCGCGGCGATGACGTCGCAGCGCGTTCAGGCGCCGGTCGCTTCGGCGGCGAGACGCTCGCCGCGCAGCGAATGCGGCAGCGCCTCGGTGATGCGCACCTCGACCATCCGACCGACCAGTGTCGGCGAGGCCGCACCGCCGTCGAAGTTGACGATGCGGTTGCACTCGGTGCGGCCCATCAGTTCAGCCGCACTCTTGCGGCTCGGACCCTCGACCAGGATGCGCTGGACGCTGCCGACGAGGCCCGCGCTGAGGCGGCGGACGTTGCCTTCCAGCAGCGCCTGCAGTTGCTGTAGCCGCTCGAGCTTGAGCGACTGCGGCGTGTCGTCGTGCAGCGCGGCGGCGGGCGTGCCCGGGCGCGGGCTGAAGACGAAACTGAAGCTCGCGTCGAAGCCCAGTTCCTCGATCAACTGCAAGGACTTGTTGAAGTCCTCCTCCGTCTCCCCGGGAAAGCCGACGATGAAGTCGCTCGACAGGCTGAGCTGCGGGCGCGCGGCGCGCAGCTTGCGCACCGTGCTCTTGTACTCGAGCGCGGTGTAGCCGCGCTTCATCGCCATCAGCACCCGGTCGCTGCCATGTTGCACCGGCAGGTGCAGGTGGTTGACCAGCTTAGGCAGGCGGGCATACGCGTCGATCAGGCGCTGGGTGAATTCCTTTGGGTGGCTGGTGGTGTAGCGGATGCGTTCGATGCCGGCGACCTCGTGCACCGCGTCGAGCAGCAGCGCGAAGTCGGCCCGCTCGCCGCCGGCGCCGAGGGCGCCGCGGTAGGCGTTGACGTTCTGCCCGAGCAGCGTGACTTCCTTGACGCCCTGTTCGGCCAGGCCGGCCACCTCGGCCAGCACATCGTCGAAGGGACGGCTCACCTCCTCGCCGCGCGTGTAGGGCACGACGCAGTAGGAGCAGTACTTGGAGCAGCCCTCCATGACCGAGACGAAGGCCGACGCGCCATCGACCCGGGCCGGCGGCAGGTGGTCGAACTTCTCGATCTCGGGGAAACTGATGTCGACCTGGGCCTGCCCGAGCCGACGCCGGCGCTCGAGCAGCTGCGGCAGCCGGTGCAGGGTCTGCGGACCGAAGACCACGTCGACGTAGGGCGCACGGCCGATGATCGCGGCGCCTTCCTGGCTTGCGACGCAGCCGCCGACGCCGATCATCGCGCCCCGCCGCTTGAGGTGCTTGACGCGCCCGAGGTCGGAGAACACCTTCTCCTGCGCTTTCTCGCGCACCGAGCAGGTGTTGAACAGGATCAAGTCGGCCTGCTCAGGATCGGTGGTGCGCTCGTAGCCTTCGGCCGCGCGCATCACGTCGGCCATCTTGTCCGAATCGTATTCGTTCATCTGGCAGCCGAAACTGCGGACGTACACCTTGCGTGCCATCACGGTGGCCGCGGCTCAGCGCCGGGCCCAGGTTTGCGTCACGGGGTCGAACGACCAGCGCTGCGACTCCTCCGCCGTGGTCGGCCAGGGCCCGCGGGCCAATTCGTCGGCGGTGAGGATCCACACGCTGTGCACCAGGCCGTGCAGTTCGACGGTGTAGTGCACCAGCAGCTTCTGGCCTGCCAGGTTGCCGGCCAGCAGGTACAAGTTGTCCTCGCCGCGTACGCGTGCACCCGGGGCGAGCAGCGCCGGACGGCCGTTGAGCAGGATCTCGGGTGCCTGCACCACCTCGAGCGTTCCACGCAGCGCGTGGCTCGGAAACGTGCGCGGCCCCTGCGCCGCGGCCGGCAGGGCTGCGGCCAGGGCCAGGCCGGCGGCCAGGACACAGCGATGCATGGTGTACATCCAGGGGCTGTGCAATCGAGAGGGCCCGAGTCGGATGGCTCGGGCCCGGATCTGGTGGCGCTTCAGGGACTCGAACCCCGGACCTGCGGATTATGATTCCGTCGCTCTAACCGACTGAGCTAAAGCGCCTCGAACTTCAAATTATAGCGGCCCGATCCCGCGGCCCGATCCTCCCTTCGCATGTTCAGCTTCTTCAAGAAGAAGGCGCCAGCGGTGCTGCCTGCGGCGCCGGCGCCAGACGCCCCCGTGGCCGATCCGCAGGCGAGCGTTGCGGTGGCGCCCGAGCCGCCGTCGCCTGCCCCCTCACGTCGCCAGGCCTGGCTCGACCGCCTGCGCGCGGGCCTGCGCAAGACCAGCGCGAGCATCGCGCAAGTCTTCACCGGCACCCGCATCGACGACGCCCTGTACGAGGAGTTGGAGTCGGCGCTGCTGATGGCGGACACCGGCGTCAAGGCCACCGAGGCCTTGCTGCTGGACCTACGGCGACGCGTCAAGGATGCGAAGGCAACCGATCCGGCGCAGGTCAAGACGCTGCTTGCCGATGCCTTGACCGAGTTGCTGACGCCACTGGAAAAGCCGCTCACGGTGGGCCAGCACCGGCCCACCGTGATGATGGTCGTGGGCGTCAACGGGGCCGGCAAGACCACCAGCATCGGCAAACTCACCTGGCACCTGGCCGAGGCTGGTCAGACCGTGCTGCTGGCGGCGGCCGACACGTTTCGAGCCGCGGCGCGCGAGCAACTGGCGGTGTGGGCCGACCGCAACCGCGTCGAGGTCATCAGCCAGGAGGGTGCCGACCCGGCGGCGGTGAGCTTCGACGCCGTAAGTGCCGGCAAGGCGCGTGGGCGCGACATCGTGATTGCCGACACCGCTGGCCGCCTGCCCACCCAGCTGCACCTGATGGAGGAGTTGCGCAAGATCCGCCGGGTGATTGCCAAGGCCGACGCCGGGGCGCCCCACGAAGTTCTGCTGGTCATCGATGGCAACACCGGCCAGAACGCCCTCGCCCAGGTCAAGGCCTTCGACGATGCCCTGCAGCTCACCGGGCTCATCGTCACCAAGCTCGATGGCACCGCCAAGGGCGGCGTGCTCGCGGCGATCGCGCGCGAGCGGCCGATTCCCGTCTACTTCATCGGCGTTGGCGAGAAGCTCGAAGACCTGCAGACCTTCAGCGCGCGCGAATTCGCTCAGGCGCTGCTCAGCTGAATCGAAGGGCGCGGGCTTCATGAGCAAATGGGCCTTCGCCACTTTGCTCATCCCCCCCGGGGGGCGGACGACGTATGTCCACGGCTTGGAGGCGCTCTCAGCGCTTGGCCGGCAGCGGCAGGTCGGGCTCGAACTCGTCGAACAGCGCGCTGGCCACCGGCTCCATCGACGCATCGCCGAGGTCGGCGTCGCCTTCGGCCAGGATCTCGGCCACCGGGATCAGCGGCATCGGCTTCGAGGGCGTGGCCGCCGAGCGACGCGACGAGCCGCTGGTCAGCAGCGGCACCAACTGGGCGCGAATGGTCTGCACATCGGGCAGCGCATGGTCGGGCCAGCTCACCACCTTGATGCCTGCCGCCTTCAGCAGGCGCGCCATCTTCTCGTGCCGACGTCGGCTGTTCTCGCTCGGGTGCGCGGCCTGCAGATCGACCACGACCATCACCCGCGAGCCGCTGTCGCACAGCAGCAGGTCGGCGCTCATGCCATTGACCAGCTGCACCCACTGCGTGTGGCGTGAATCGACGCGCAGGAAGCGCGACACCGGCACCTGGGCCAGCACGAGATAGCCCGGCATGGCCTGCCGCAACAGCGTATGGGCCTGGCGTTCGGCCACCGTCAATACACGCACCGCCTGGGGCGAGAACTTCGGCGTGGTGGTGTCGGCGCTGCGGTTGCGATGGGTCACGCCGCGTCGCCTGCGCGCAACAAGCAGGGGCAACATCAACAGCAGTGCTGCTGCCAGCGCCAGAGCAGAGGATGAGTCGACGGCGATCATTCCCAGTGTTCGGCAGACGGGCATCAAACTGTAGTCGGGTCACCTGCCTGGCCCGTGACAGAACACCCGAACTCGTGTCGAAGTGTGTCTGCCGGCATGGCCGGCACCCGCAGCGTGCCAGCTGTTGCGGGGGACCTTGGCGGGCCCTCGCCAGCTGCGGCTGCGGAGGATGCCGGCCCTCCGCTCAGCCCCCGCGCTGGCAGGTGCTCGGGCCTTCACCCGCCACGCGCCGGCACGCAGGTGCCGGGGCGTGTGCGGGCTCAGGGCATCAGGCCTTTGAGCCCGCCCATGCGCTTCATCATCTTCATCAGGCCGCCGCCCTTCATCTTCTTCATCATCCCCTGCATCTGGTCGAACTGGTTGAGCAGGCGATTGACTTCCTGGACATGAACCCCCGCGCCGGCGGCAATGCGGCGCTTGCGCGAGGCCTTGATGAGTTCGGGCTTCCGGCGCTCGAGCGGGGTCATCGCGTGGATGATGCCCTCCATGCGCCGAACGTCGCGCTCGGCGCGATCCATGTTGACCTGGCCGGCCTTGGCGGTCAGCTGGGTGGGCAACTTGTCCATCAGGCCGGCCAGGCCGCCCATCTTCTTCATCTGCGAGATCTGCATCAGGAAGTCGTCGAGGTCGAAGCCGTCGCCCGACTTGACCTTCTCGGCCAGTTTCTGGGCGGCCTGGAGATCAACGCCTTTTTGCACCTCCTCGACCAGCGCCACGATGTCACCCATGCCGAGCACGCGGCCCGCGTGGCGATCGGCGTCGAAGACCTCGAGCCCGTCGATCTTCTCCGACACGCCGGCGAACTTGATCGGCGCGCCGGTGATGCTGCGCACCGACAGCGCCGCGCCGCCCCGCGAATCGCCATCGAGCTTGGTCAGCACGATGCCCGTCAGCGGCAGCGCCTGGCTGAATGCCTTGGCGGTGTTGACGGCATCCTGGCCCTGCATCGCGTCGACGATGAACAGCGTCTCCACCGGCTGCAGGCAGGCGTGCAGGTCGCGTATCTCAGCCATCAGGACTTCGTCGATCGCCAGCCTGCCGGCGGTGTCGACCAGCAGGACGTCGAAGTAATGGCGACGGGCATGGTCGAGCGCGGCCAGAGCGATGTCGTGCGGGCTCTGGTCGGGCGCCGACGGGAACCACTCCGCACCGGCCTGCCGGGTGACGGTCTTGAGCTGCTCGATGGCCGCCGGCCGGTAGACGTCGGCCGATACCGTGAGTACCTTCTTCCTGCGGCGCTCGATCAGGTGCTTGGCGAGCTTGGCAGTGGTCGTCGTCTTGCCGGCACCCTGGAGCCCGGCCATCAGGATCACTGCGGGCGGCTGGGTGGCGAGGTTGAGATCCGACACCCCCTCGCCCATCGTCGCGGCGAGCTCCTTGTGCACCACGCCGACCAGTGCCTGGCCGGGGTTGAGCGAGCCCACCACTTCGATGCCCAGGGCCTTGTCCTTGACCCGTGCGATGAAGTCACGCACCACCGGCAGCGCCACGTCGGCTTCGAGCAGCGCCATGCGCACCTCGCGCAGCATGTCCTGCACGTTGCCTTCGGTGATGCGGGCCTGGCCGCGCATCGTCTTGACGAGACGCGACAGGCGGTCGGTGAGCGTGGAGGCCATCGAGGCGGCGGCCGGTGACACGCATCGGGCGTGGCCGGCCGCGAAAGTACACTGTCTGCAATGATTCTATCGTTCGCATCCTCGTCGGCGGGCGGTGCGGCCGCGCTGACGCTGGCCGTCGTGGCCGTGTTGGCCTATGTCGTGGCGGCCTCTTCGGGCAGCGAGCAGGCCCGGCTGCCGGCGATCGCGCTCGTCCTGGGATGGGTGGCGCATGGCTTGTGGCTCGCGCTCGACATCGCCGGCGTGGGCCGCGAGCCGCCCGGACTTCGGCTGGGGTTCGGGCCCGTGCTGGCGCTTGCGGCCTGGCTGATTCTGGCGGTGCACGCGGTTGAAAGCCGTCTCGTGCCGCTGCCGGCCGTGCGTCGCATCCTGGCGCTGTTCGGCGCCGCGACGATGGTCCTGGCCTGGGCATTCCCGGGTGAGCTCAAGGTACTCGCGTCGCGATGGGCGCCCTGGCACTGGGTGCTGGGAGTTGCCTCCTATGCCCTGTTCGGAGCGGCCGTGCTGCATGCCACGATGCTCGATTCGGCCGAGCGCAAGATGCGTCTGCGTGCGGGTGCGGTGCAGGGCCCGCTGGGCATGCCGCTGCTGCGGCTGGAGCGCCTGACCTTTCGTTTCGTCGAGGCCGGCTTCGTGGTGTTGACGATGGCGTTGCTCCTGGGTGTGGCCACGGCCAGGCAGTGGCGCCTGGACCACAAGACGCTGTTCTCGCTGCTGGGGTGGGCGGTGTTCGCGGCGCTGATCGCGGGCCGCCACTGGCAAGGCTGGCGCGGCCAGCGGGCCACCCGCTGGCTGTACGCCGGCGCATTGCTGCTGCTGCTGGCCTACGTGGGCTCACGTTTCGTGTTCGAGGTGCTGCTGCGCCGGGGAGTGGCATGACCATGAAATACCTGCTGGTGCTGCTGGTGGTCGCGGTGGCGGTATGGATGCTCACGACGAAGCTGCGGCAGGGTGGGGGTGGCGGCGGCCGACCGGGTGCCGCGAAGCCCCCGGCGCCCAAGGCGATGACCCGTTGCGCCCATTGCGGCGTGCATCTTCCCGAGGCCGACGCCGTGGTCGATGGCGCACGCGCCTATTGCAGCGAGGCCCACAGGCTGGCCGGACCCGACGCCGCTGCCGACCGATGACGGGCACCCAGGCCCATGAGCGGCGCCGGCTCGATCGGCGCCGCGCCGATCGGCGGCGCCCGCCTCGGCCCCTCGGCGAGGACTCGTGGTTCGGTGCGCTGGCCGATGGCGGCGACATCTCCACTCATGGCGAGGCCGGGTTCGAGCCCGGTCCGGACGACACCGGCGCGGGCGTCACCGACAGCCGATTCCTGGCCCGCGAGGCGCGGCGCATCGTGTCCGGGCGCGAGTCGGCGCTGCACCGGGTGTTCCGGGCCTACGTCACCGCCCGCGCGGCGATCGGCGTGGCCCTGGTCCTCGCACCGTGGGCGATGTCGCTGATGGGCGCACGCCCGCCGCTGTCGGTGGTGCTGGTGTGCCTGGCCTATGCCAGCCAGGCGGTGTCGCTGTGGTTGCTCGGGGGGGCCGCGGAACGCGCTGGCGCGCCGGCCGAGCGCCTGCGGCGCAGCCAGTGGGTGATGACCATCGGTGTCGACTTGCTGGCCTTCTCCGTGCTGCACCTGATGGAGACCGCACAGCCCCTGAACTACAGCGCCTTGCTGGCGTTGCCGGTGCTGATGGCTGGCGTCGTGACCAAACGTCTGGCCGCCTTGGCCACCGCTTCGTTCGTGGCGCTGGTGCTGCTCGCCGGCGTGTGGCGGCCGGCCACCCAGGGCGGAGAACTGGGGCCCTTGTTCTCGCAGGCGGCCTTGGCCGGCGTGGGCGCCTTCGTCATCGCCCTCATCGCAGGCGAGTTGGCGCAGCGACTGGCGCGCGAGGAGCGCACGGCACGCGGAAGCCTGGAGATCGCCCGCCAGCAGGCGCAGCTCAACCGACTGGTGCTCGAGGAGATGGCCGACGGCGTGATGGTGATCGACCGCCGCTCGCGCGTGCGCGCAGCCAACCCGGCGGCGCGGGCGATGCTGGGGCTTTCGGCAGGCGCGGCGTCGGTGCCGGTCCCGCTGCAAGCCAGCGCGTCCTGGAAACCCTTGCTGGAAGCCGTCGAGCAGGCTTTCTCGATCGGCCAATGGCCCGAGGGCAAGCGCGAACTGCACGTGGGCCCCGAGGGCTCGGCGCCGCGTCTGGTGCAGGCGAGGGCGCGCTTCACTCGGCGCAAGGACATCGAGGCCGGGGGCGGCCAGCCCGAGGACGTGTGCGTGCTCTTTCTCGAGGACATGCGCCACGTGCAGGCCCGCGTGCGGCAGGAAAAGCTCGCGGCGATGGGCCGCATGTCGGCCGGCATCTCGCACGAGATCCGCAATCCACTGGCGGCGATCGCGCAGGCCAACGCGCTGATGCTCGAGGACCCGCTCGAACCGGCGCAGCAGCGCCTGGCTCGCATCGTCGAGGACAACGTCGCGCGCCTGAAGCGCATCGTCGACGACGTGCTGGCCGTGGCTCCGACCGAGCCGGTGCGCGCCCAGCCGATCGATGCCACCGCTCAGGTTCGCCAGATCTGCGCCGACTGGGCATTGACCGCCGGACTCGATCTGGACCGCGATGCCGCGCGCATGGCGTGGCGGCTGCCCGACGCGCCGGCGATGGTGCTGTTCGACCCCGACCACCTGCGCCGCGTGCTGGTCAACCTGCTCGACAACGCCCGCCGCCATGGCACCGAATCGGCGGGGGCGATCCTGGTAGAGCTCACCACCGGGGGCGCGGAGGGGGTCGCGCTCAGCATCGGCAGCGATGGCGTGCCGATCGCCGCCGACGTCGAGCGGCACCTGTTCGAGCCCTTCTTCTCGACCCGCAGCCGCGGCACCGGCCTGGGCCTGTATATTTGCCGCGAACTGTGCGAGCGCTATGACGCGACGATCGACTACCGGCCGGGCCCCCCCGGCGCGCGCCATTGCACTGTCTTTCGCGTCGTGATGCGGCGCGCACCGACGCGCTGACCGACAGCCGACGCCCGGACCATGCGAGACACCGCCAAGCTCAGCCTGCTGGTCATCGACGACGAGCCCGACCTGCTCACGCTCTACGAGCTCACGCTCCTGCGCGAAGGCTACGACGTCGAGACGGCGGGCACCGTGGAAGAGGGCTGGCAGGCGCTGACCGGGCGCAGCTTCGATGCCGTGATCACCGACATGCGCCTGCCCGACGGCAGCGGCCTGGACCTGCTGCGCCGGATCGACCAGGCCGGCCGGTCCGAGAAGACGGTGGTGATCACCGCCTATGGCTCGGCCGAGAACGCGGTCGAGGCCCTGAAGGCGGGCGCCTTCGACTACCTCACCAAACCAGTGGACCTGCAGCAGTTCCGGCACGTCGTGGCCTCGGCGCTGGGCCGCGTGCTGCCCGTCGCATCGCCGGGCCCTGGAGGCCAGGGATTGCGGGCCAAGGCCGCCGCCGATGAGGCTGCGAGCGCCTCGATGCACCCGGCGCTGGCGCGCCTGTCGGGTGACTCGGCCGCGATGCGACAGGTGCGCTCCCTGATCGAGCGCGTGGCCCGCGGCATGGCGCCGGTGATGGTGATGGGCGAGTCGGGTTCGGGCAAGGAACTGGTCGCGCGCGCCATCCATGAAGTCAGCCCGCGCGCCACGCAGCCTTTCGTGGCGGTGAACTGCGGCGGTATTCCCGAACAACTGCTGGAGGCCGAGTTCTTCGGCTATCGCAAGGGCGCCTTCACCGGCGCCAACGAGGACCGCGAGGGCTTCTTCCAGGCCGCCCACGGCGGCACGCTGTTCCTCGACGAGATCGGCGACCTGCCATTGACGATGCAGAGCAAGCTGCTGCGCGCCATCCAGGAGCGCTCGGTGCGTCCGATCGGCGCGGTCAGCGAATCGCCGGTCAATGCGCGCATCGTCAGCGCCACCCACAAGGACCTCGCCACCGAGGTGCACGCCGGGCGCTTCCGACAGGATCTGTTCTACCGGCTCAACGTCATCCAGATCCGGATGCCGCCGCTGCGCGAACGCCTGGACGACCTGGCCATCATCTGCCGCGCGGTCCTCGAACGCATTGCGCGCGATGCCGATGTGTCACCCGCGCCGCAGCTGTCACCACAGGCGCTGGACCGCCTGTCGCACTACGGCTTCCCGGGCAACGTGCGCGAGCTCGAGAACCTCCTGCATCGCGCGGTGGCGATGTCCGCCGGTGGCCAGATCGAAGCCGGGGACCTGGGCCTGGACGACGAGGGGTTCGAGGAAGCCGGCCTGCAGCCGCTCGACGCATCCGTGCCGCCGGTCGCCGCGGGCATGGAGCATCTCTTGCCCACCGACCTGGTGGCCCATCTCGACGGCGTCGAGCGCGACATCCTGGTGCGGGCACTGGAGCGGCACCGCTTCAACCGCACCGCCGCCGGGGCCAGCCTGGGCCTGTCGTTGCGGCAGATGCGCTATCGCATGGCGCGACTGGGCATCCAGGTCGGCGAACATGGCGGCGACTAGGCGGAGTCGGTGGACGCAGGGCTGGTGGAGCGCCGCGCGGCGTTGTGAGTCGCCCCACCATGGGCCGCGGCCGGGCGGCTCGGTGGTCGAGTTGCTGCTCATTCACTCCATCAGCCTGCCGCCCGGCGAGTTCGGCGGCGACGCGGTCGAGCGGCTGTTCACCAACCGGCTCGATTGCAGCGCGCACCCCGCGTATCGCGCGCTCGAGGGCCTGCAGGTCTCGACGCACTTCTTCATCCGCCGCGATGGCGAACTCGTTCAATACGTGTCGTGCGAGCGCCGCGCCTGGCATGCGGGCCGCTCGACGTGGCGCGGCCGCGAGAACTGCAACGACTGGTCGATCGGGATCGAGCTCGAAGGCCTGGAAGGCGAGCCCTTCGAGCCCGTGCAGTACGACGCGCTGCTGCGCCTGATGAGGGCTCTGCGGGCGCGCTATCCGATCCGGCACGTGGCGGGCCACGAACACGTGGCACCGCTGCGCAAGCGCGATCCCGGTCCCGGCTTCGACTGGAAGGGCCTGCGCGCGCGCCTGCGCTGGCGCTCCGCGATGTTCCCGCAGGCGATTGCCGAGGCCACCGTTCACGCCTCGGCGGCCACGCGGGGTCAACAGGGTAAGTACGCTACCGGTAGTGCTTGAGCGATCCGACGGCCCCAGATATAGTGTGGGGCGTGCCAAGCTGCGCATTGCCCGAAGCCCAGCCGCCAGTGCATCGATCGAACCCCGGGGCGGCCGGCACCGAGCGTCGCGGCGCTTGCGAGGCAGCGGGCGGGCGCCGGTGCATCGGCGGTGAAAGTGCCCTGGTTTGGGCCGGGGATCGGGCTCGGTCTGCGGGCTG
>Ga0209797_10001638_pt1 | contig 11284 bp, 5 predicted proteins | sample DOMMetBare3Fresh_2_FD_187472 | JGI IMG/M metagenome (GOLD analysis project Ga0209797, IMG submission 187472) | Wetland sediment microbial communities from St. Louis River estuary, USA, under dissolved organic matter induced mercury methylation -... | ecosystem: Environmental > Aquatic >...
ACGTGGTGCGCGAGCTCGCCGACCGCATCATCGTGCTGCACAACGGCGCGCTGGTCGCCGACGGCGAGCCGGCGGCGGTGATCGCCTCGCCGGTGGTGCAGCAGGCCTACCTCGGAATCGCAGCGGAGGAGCCGGCATGACGGCCGCCGCGCTGCTCGAACTGTCCGGCGTGCACACCCACATCGGCGCCTATCACATCCTGCACGGCGTCGACTTCGCCGTCCCGGAGGGCGAGGTGACCGTGTTGCTGGGCCGCAACGGCGCCGGCAAGACGACCACCCTGCGCACCATCATGGGCCTGTGGCCCGCGAGCGCCGGCGAGCTGCGTTTTCGCGGTCGAGCGCTCCGGGGCCTGGCCACCCCCGACATCGCCGCCCAGGGCATTGCCTACGTGCCCGAGAACATGGGCATCTTCACCGACCTGACGGTCAAGGAGAACATCGTCCTCGCTGCCCGCGGCGCGCGCCACGCCGGCGAACTCGACACCCGGCGGCTGGAATGGATCTTCGAGCTGCTGCCGGCGCTGAAGAAGTTCTGGCTCTACCCGGCCGGCAAGCTCTCGGGCGGGCAGAAGCAGATGCTGGCGGTGGCGCGCGCGATCTGCGAGCCGCGCGACTTGATCCTGGTCGACGAGCCGAGCAAGGGCCTGGCGCCGTCGATCATCGGCAACCTGATCACGGCGTTCAAGGAGCTCAAGCGCCAGCGGACGACGATCCTGCTGGTCGAGCAGAACTTCCACATGGCCAGCGCGCTGGGCGACCGCGTGGCGGTGATGGACAACGGCCGCGTGGTGCACCACGGCGCGATGCGCGAGATGGTCGAGGATGCCGGCCTGCAGCAGCGGCTCTTGGGACTGTCGCTGGGAGCGCATCAGTGATCGTGTCGACCGCCTCGACCGGCACGGCAGCGGTCATTCCCAAGGCGCAGTTCGATTGGCGCCCGATGGCCCTGCTGGCCGCGCTGATGCTGGCCGCGCTGCCCTTGGTGGGCAGCGGCAGCACCTGGCTGACGCTGACGGTGGCCGGGCTGGCGATGGGCTTCATCATCTTCGTCATCTCCTCGGGCCTGACGCTGGTCTTCGGCCTGATGGACGTGCTCAACTTCGGCCACGGCGTGTTCATCGCGCTCGGTGCCTTCGTCGCCACCAGCGTGATGGGCGGCATGAGCGCCTTCTCGGCAGGCGGTGGCTGGCAGAGCCTGGTGGCGATCTTCTGCGCGATGCTGGCCGCGATGGCGGTGGCCGGTGCCGTCGGCTGGGCCTTCGAGCGGCTGATCGTGCGGCCGGTGTACGGGCTGCACCTCAAGCAGATCCTGATCACGATGGGCGGCATGATCGTCGGCGAAGAGATGATCAAGGTCATCTGGGGCCCGCTGCAGATCGCGCTGCCACTGCCCGAACTGCTGCGGGGCGCGCTGGTGATCGGCGACGCGGCGATCGAGAAATACCGCCTCCTGGCCTCGGCGATCGGCGCGCTGGTCTTCGTTGCGCTGGTCTACACGCTCAACCGCACCAAGATCGGCCTGCTGATCCGTGCCGGCGTGCAGGACCGCGAGATGGTCGAGTCGCTCGGTTACCGGATCAGGCGCCTGTTCGTCGGCGTCTTCGTCGCCGGCTCGGCGCTGGCCGGGCTCGGCGGCGTGCTGTGGGGCCTGTACCAGCAGAGCGTGACGCCGCAGATCGGCTCGCAGGTCAACGTGCTGATCTTCATCGTCATCATCATCGGCGGGCTGGGCTCGACGCTGGGCTGCTTCGTCGGCGCGCTGCTGGTGGGGCTGGTGGCCAACTACACCGGCTTCGTGGCGCCCAAGGTGGCGCTGTTCTCCAACATCGCGCTGATGGTGGCCATCCTGCTATGGCGCCCTCAGGGCCTGTACCCGGTGACGAATCGGTGATCATGGTGCCCCCAAGCTCACATTCGTTCGCTGCCGTCCGGCCTGCAAGCCGGATGGCGTTCGCCAGCCACTCGCGAGCGCGCAGGCGCTCGCTCGGTGCCGGCTCACCCCCCCGAGGGGGCGCGGCCGCCCTTGGGGCGGCCCGGCGGGCGGCCGGCCGCTGTTCGAAATGCTGAATCGCGTCCTGTCCCACGACCTGCCGCGCAGCCGCTGGCTGGCGCTGGCCCTGGTCGTCGTCCTGGTCGCTCTGGCGGTCGCGCCGTTTGCCTTCCCGGGCGCGAAGGCGCTGTCGGTGGCGGCCAAGATGCTGGTCTTCATCCTGCTCGCGGCCAGCTTCGACCTGCTGCTGGGCTACACCGGCATCGTCAGCTTCGCGCACACGATGTTCTTCGGCATTGGTGCCTACGGCGTGGCGATTGCCAGCGGCCGGCTGGGCGAGGGCTTCCCGGCGGTGTTCATCGGCGTGGCGGTGGCGCTGGCGGTGTCGCTGCCGCTGTCGCTGGTGATCGGCCTGTTCTCGCTGCGCGTGAAGGCGATGTTCTACGCGATGATCACGCTCGCGGTGGCCGCGGCCTTCCAGACCCTGGCCTCGCAGCTGTCGGACTTCACCGGCGGCGAGGACGGGCTGACGTTCAGGAACCCGGCCGTGCTCAGCCCCTCGTTCGAGCCTTTCGACAGCCCCGTGCTGGGGGTCGCGATCGATGGCAGGCTGGTCACCTACTACCTGCTCTTCGTCGCCGTGGCGCTGCTGTTCCTGGCGCTGCTGCGCATCGTCAATTCGCCCTTCGGCCGCGTGCTGCAGGCGATCCGCGAGAACGACTTCCGCGCCGAGGCGCTGGGCTTTCGCACCGTGGTCTACCGCACCTGGAGCAATGTGCTGTCGGCCGCCTTCGCGACGCTCGCCGGCGCACTGCTGGCGCTGTGGTTGCGCTACGTGGGGCCGGACACCACGCTGTCGTTCGAGATCATGCTCGACATCCTGCTCATCGTCGTCATCGGCGGCATGGGCACGATGTATGGCGCGGTGATCGGTTCGGCGCTGTTCGTGCTGGCGCAGAACTACCTGCAGGACCTGCTCAAGTTCGCCGGCGGCGCGCTCGAAGGCGTGCCCCTGCTCGGGCAACTGGTTTCGCCCGACCGCTGGCTGCTGTGGCTCGGCGTGCTGTTCGTGCTGTCGGTGTATCACTTCCCCACCGGCGTCGTCGGCCGGCTGCGCCTGGCGGCGGTACGGAGGCCTTCATGACGTCCGAGTCACGCTACCTCCAGTGCGCCGGCCGCGAGATCCACTTCATCGACTGGGGCGCGGAACAGGCCGAGGTGGTGGTCGCCTGGCACGGCCTGGCCCGCACCGGGCGCGACATGGACGACATCGCCGCCCACCTGGCGCGGCGCTATCGCGTGATCTGCCCCGACACGATCGGCCGCGGCCTGTCGCAGTGGAGCCCGCTGCCCGACGAGGAGTACTGCCTGGCCCATTACACCCGCATCGCCGGGTCGCTGCTCGACCAGCTCGGCATCGCGCAGTGCCACTGGCTGGGCACCTCGATGGGCGGTGCGATCGGCCTGCACGCGGCGGCCGGGCCTTTGCGCGGCCGCATCCGCCGGCTGGTGCTCAACGACATCGGCCCCGAGCTCGCCGCGCCGGCGGTCGAGCGCATCCGCAGCTATGCCGGCAGCCCTCCTGCCTTTTCGACGATGGGCGAGCTCGAGCAGTACTTCCGCACCGTCTACAAGCCCTACGGCTGGTTGAGCGACGCCCGGTGGCGGCGATTGGCCGAGACCAGCATGCGGCGACTGCCCGATGGCCGCGTCGCGCCGCATTACGACCCGTCGATGGTCCGCCAGTTCATCGTCCATCCCCGGGACTACGACCAGTGGTCGGCCTGGGACAGCCTGGAGATCCCGGTGCTGGTGCTGCGCGGCGAAGCCTCCGACCTGCTGTTGCCGGAGGTGGCGCAGGCGATGTGCGTGCGCGGCCCGCGCGCCGAGGTGGCGACGATCGCCGGCTGCGGCCATGCGCCGGCTCTGAACACGCCGGCGCAATGGGCCATCGTCGAGCGATTCCTGACGGGCGCTTGAGGCGCGGCTCGCAGCCCGGGCTCAGCCCGCGCCCGTGCTGCCTTCGATGATCGCTTCGCCACGTTCGGGCGCACCCTCGGCCGATGGCAGCTCGTCGGCGACCACGACATTGCGGCCCGCCGCCTTGGCGGCGTACATCAGGCGGTCGGCACGCGCCAGCAGGCTGTCGAATCCCTCGCCTGGCTGGCGCAGGGCCACGCCGATGCTGGCGGTGCAGCGGATCTCGTGCCCGTTGGCGGTGACGACTTCGGCGGCGACGCATTCGCGCAGCCGGGCGGCGACCGCGAGCGCCTCGGCCAGGCCGACACCGGGCAGCGCGGCGCCGAACTCCTCGCCGCCGAGGCGGCCGAAGACGTCGATCTGCCGCATCGCACGCGAGCAGGTCGCGGCCACCGCCTTCAGCATCGCATCGCCAGCCGCGTGGCCATGCTGGTCGTTGATCTGCTTGAAGTGGTCGACGTCGAGCATCATCAGCGTCAGCGGCGTGCCCTCGCGGTCCGAGCGCAGCAGCTCGTGCTCGCACTGCTCGACGAAGTGCCGCCGGTTGGCCACGCCCGTCAGCGTGTCGGTGCGGGCCAGGCTTTCGAGTTCGGCCTCCCAGGCCAGGCGCTCCGAGATGTCGGCAAACACCACCACCGCTCCCGCCGGCTTGCCGTCGACGGTGGTCGGCGCCACGCTCAGTTCGACCGGCAACGCACGGCCATCCTGCCGGCGGTAGCTCAGGCGTTCGCCGCGGCGCGCCCGGCCGTCGGCCAGGGTCCGCGTCACCGGGCACTCCGGCGCCGGGCGCTCCGGCAATTCGGCGATCAGCGAACTGGCCAGCTGCCCATGTGCCTGCTCGGCGCCGATGCCGAGCAGCCGCGCCGCGGCCGGGTTGAAGATCTCGATGCGGCCGTCGCGGTCGACGACGAAGATGCCTTCGCCGGCGTTCTCGATCAGCTGGGCATAGCTCTCGCGCGTCTGCGCGGCGAGCAACTCGGCGCGGCGACTGGCATCGACGTCGAGCAGGATGCCGATCATGCGCTCGATGCGCCCACGGGCGCCTCGCTGCACGGTGCGGCCCCGCACCAGCATCCAGCGCCAGCTCTGGTCGGCGTGCTGCAGGCGCAGGACGAACTCGACATCGCCGGCGTGCTGCCTCAGCGCCTGCTGGACCCGTCGAGCGACCGCCTCGCGGTCGTCGGGGTGGGCGCGCCGGGTCCACTCGTCCATGCTGAGACGGACCTCGCGCGCGTCCTGGCCGAACAGCGCCTGGCAGTCGCCGAAGAAGGCCAGCTGGTTGCGGCGCAGGTCCCAATCCCAGGCCAGCTCGGCGGCGCCCGACAGGGCCATCGACAGCCGTTCCTTGGTCTCGCTGAGATGGACCACATTGCGCGACAGCCTCGACAGCACCAGGGACACCCCGGCCACCAGGGCCAGCACCAACAGGCTGACCGCCGACCTCGCGGCCAGGTCGCGGTCACGGTTGGCCTGGATCGGCGCCAGGGTCTCGCTGACTCCGAGACCGATGATGACCACCAGGGGCCACTCTTCGAGCCGTCGCCAGGCGAACACGCGATCGACCGGCTCGTACGAGCTGACGCCGCGGAACACGCCCGCGCGGTGGGCCGTGTCGGCGATGAACGGGCGGTCCGAGCGGACGGACTTGCCCATGTAATTCAACAGGTTCAAGCTGCGCGAAAGGAACATGCCGTCCTGGCTGACCAGTGCCACCACGTCCTCGCGTCCATCGGCGAGGCGGCTGTAGATCTCGGCGAAGTACTCGGGCGCGACGTTGAGGGTGGCCACGCCGGTGAAGCTGCCCCTGGCGTCCTGCAGCCTGCGCGACAGCGGGATCAACCATTCCTGGGTGAAGCGGCTCTGGATCGGATGCCCGATGTAGAGCATGTTGTCGGCCGTGCCGACATGGGCCTGGAAGTGCGGACGGTCGGCCAGGTTGGCCGACGGACTGGGCAGCGGCGGGTAGGCATGCGAGACATAACCTGCCGCATCGATCACCGTGACCCGCCGCACCAACCCCGGCGGTGTTGCTGCCAGCACGTCCTGGATGTCCTCGTCGTCCAGCTTGCCGGTCCGCACGGCCACCTGCTGCAGGTGCCGCAACACCAGGTCGAGGTTGTAGACCACGCTGCGCGTCTGCTCGGCCACCGCACCGGTCAGCGCCGCGGCGCGGTGCTCCATGTCGACCAGGGTGGCCTCCTCGACCTTGCGGTAGCTGGCCATCCGGCTCGCCCAGTACCCGGCGAGGATGACCAGGGACAGCACGATCAGCACCACGCTGAAGACGCGGGCCAGGTGCGTCCCCTCGGGTCGTGGGCTGGAGGGTGTCATTCGAAGTCGGCGTCGAGCGGCGATTCCGCCGGGCGGGACTGGGCGGCGTCACGATTGTCACCGGCCTGCCCGGGTGTTGAACGCGAAACCGCGGCACTTTCCCGCTTTCCTTCGGTGTGCGCGTGGCCGGATGGCCCAAGACCTTGATCGGATGGCGACCCACACGGTCCCTAGAATGCACGGCTTCGCCCGCGCCGACCCGACCTAGAGATGAGTTCCGCTCCCGACCTGCCGGCGACTGGCGACCTGCCCGCGGGCCACGAGGGATCGGCCCCCGGGACACCGCCGGTCGGCAGTGCCGGCGGCTTGATCCGCATCCGCGGCGCGCGCCAGCACAACCTGAAGAACCTCGACCTCGACATCCGCACCGGCGAGATGACGGTGGTCACCGGGCCCAGCGGCTCGGGCAAGTCGAGCCTGGTCTTCGACACGCTCTACGCCGAGGGCCAGCGGCGCTACGTCGAGACCTTTTCGGCCTACGCCCGGCAGTTCCTCGATCGCATGGACCGGCCGGCGGTCGATCGGGTCGACGGCGTGCCGCCGGCGATCGCCATCGACCAGACCAACCCCGTACGCACCTCGCGCTCGACGGTGGGCACGATGACCGAGCTCAACGACCACCTGAAGCTGCTGTTCGCACGCGCGGCCGAGCTGTTCGACCGCCAGACCGCGCAGCGCGTGCGCCACGACACGCCCGAGACCATCCATGCCGACCTGGCCGTGCGCGCGGCGGCCTCGGGCAACCCGCGGCTGGTGATCACCTTCCCGGTCGAGCTGCCCGAGAACGTCACCCCCACCGAGGTCGAGCAATGGCTCGCCGCCTCGGGCTTCACGCGGGTGCAGGCCGAGCGGGTGGTCGAGCACCGCTTGGTGCTCGACGTCGTCGCCGACCGGCTGCGCATCGGCAGCGCCGAGAAGGTGCGGGTGGTCGAGGCGATCGAGCTGTCGCTGCGTCGCGGCAGCGGGCGGGTCAATGTCTACGCTTTCGGATCCGAATCCGAGGACGCCGAGCTGTGGCGTTACTCCACCGGACTGCACTGCCCCGACAGCGACCTGCGCTACGCCGAGCCGCAGCCGGCGCTGTTCTCGTTCAACTCGGCCTTCGGCGCCTGCGAGGCCTGTCGCGGCTTCGGCCGGGTGATCGGCGTGGACTTCGGGCTGGTCATCCCCGACCCTCGGCGCACGCTGCGCAACGGCGCCATCAAGCCGCTGCAGACGCCGGCCTGGAAGGACTGCCAGGACGACTTGCTCAAGTACGCCGGCGAAGCCGGCATTCCGCGCGACACCGCCTGGGGCCAGCTCAGCGATGCGCAGCGCCAATGGGTGATCGAGGGCTCGCCGAACTGGACCGGCAACTGGAACAAGCAGTGGTACGGCGTGCGCCGCTTCTTCGGCTACCTGGAGAGCAAGGCCTACAAGATGCACATCCGGGTGCTCTTGTCGAAGTACCGCAGCTACACGCCCTGCGACACCTGTGGCGGCGCCCGGCTCAAGCGCGAGGCCTTGTTGTGGCGGCTCGGGTCGGCGGGCGACGCCGATGCGGTGCTGGCTCCCGATCGTCGCTTCCTGCCGGTGGGCACGGGCTGGTCACGCGAGCAACTGCACGCGCTGCCGGGTCTGTGCCTGCACGACCTGATGCTGCTGCCGATCGACCGCCTGCGGCGATTCTTCGGCGGCCTGTCGCTGCCCAGCACGATGCTCGACGACGCGCTCGAGCTGCTGCTGGACGAGATCCGCACCCGCCTGCGCTATCTGTGCGAGGTCGGGCTGGGCTACCTGACGCTGGACCGCCAGAGCCGCACGCTGTCGGGAGGCGAGGTGCAGCGCATCAACCTCACCACCGCGCTCGGCACCTCGCTCGTGAACACGCTGTTCGTGCTCGACGAGCCCAGCATCGGCCTGCATCCGCGCGACATGGGCCGCATCGTCGAGGCCATGCACCGCCTGCGCGACGCCGGCAACACGCTGGTGGTGGTCGAGCACGACCCGGCGGTGATGCTGGCCGCCGACCGCCTGATCGACATGGGCCCCGGCCCCGGCGAGCGCGGCGGGCGCATCGTCTTCGACGGCACGCCCGACGCGGCGCGCCATGCCGACACGCTCACCGGCGCCTACCTCGGCGCGCGCAAGCAGGTCGGCATCGGCCTGCGGCGACGGGTCGACGACACGACGCCGAAGCTGATCCTCGAGGGCGCCCGCGAACATAACCTGAAGAATGTGCAGGTCGCCTTCCCGCTGCAGCGCCTGACGGTGGTCACCGGCGTCTCGGGCTCGGGCAAGAGCACGCTGGTGCAGGACGTGCTGGTGCCCGCGCTGCTGCGCCACTTCGGCAAGCCCACCGAGGGCGCCGGCGCGCACGACCGGCTGCTCGGCACCGACTGGCTGGCCGATGTCGTCTTCGTCGACCAGAGCCCGATCGGCAAGACCGCGCGCTCGAACCCGGCAAGCTATGTCGGCGCCTTCGACGAGATCCGCAAGCTCTTCGCCAACGCGCCGATGGCCATCGAGCGCCACTACGGCGCCGGCATGTTCAGCTTCAACGCCGGCGACGGCCGCTGCCCGACCTGCGGCGGCTCGGGCTTCGAGCATGTCGAGATGCAGTTCCTGTCCGACGTCTACCTGCGCTGCCCGGACTGCGACGGCAGGCGCTTCCGCGCCGAACTGCTCGACGTGAAGCTGGTGCGCGGACCCTGGCAGCTGTCGGTGGCCGATGTGCTCGAGCTCACCGTGGCCGAGGCCTGCATCGTCTTCTCGGGCGACCCGGCGGTGACCGCCAGGCTGCAGCCGATCGTCGACGTCGGCCTCGACTACGTGCGCCTGGGCCAACCGGTGCCGACACTGTCGGGTGGCGAGGCGCAGCGGCTGAAATTGGCCGGCCACCTCGCCGAGGCGGCGGCCGGGCCGCGGCAGGCGGCCGCAAAGAGGGGCACTTTGTTACTCTTCGACGAGCCGACCACCGGCCTGCACTTCGACGACATCGCCAAGCTCATGCGCAGCCTGCGCAAGTTGCTCGATGCCGGCCACTCGCTGATCGTCATCGAGCACAACCTCGACGTGATCCGCAGCGCCGACTGGATCGTCGACCTCGGGCCGGAAGGCGGCGACGCCGGCGGCGAGGTGGTCTGCACCGGCACGCCGGACGACGTGAGGGCGCACCCCGGCTCGCACACCGGGCGCGCGTTGCGCGAGTACGAGGGCTCGCTTGGCGTCGGCGGCCTGCGCGTCGAGGAGGGCGTGCCGCTGCAGTGGCTGGTGAAGGCGCAGCGCGAGGCCGCGCGGCGCGCCGACGAATCGATCCGCATCGTCAATGCGCGCGAGCACAACCTGGCCTCGATGTCGGTGGACATCCCGCGCGGCAAGTTCAGCGTCATCACCGGTGTGTCGGGCTCGGGCAAGAGCACGCTGGCCTTCGACATCCTGTTCAACGAAGGCCAGCGGCGCTACCTCGAGTCGCTCAACGCCTATGCCCGCAGCATCGTGCAGCCGGCCGGGCGGCCCGAGGTCGATGCGGTCTATGGCATCCCGCCGACGGTGGCCATCGAGCAGCGGCTGAGCCGCGGCGGTCGCAAGAGCACGGTGGCCACGACCACCGAGGTCTGGCACTTCCTGCGCCTGCTGTGGGTCAAGCTCGGCCTGCAGCGCTGCGTGCACGACGGCACCGACGTGCGGCCGCAGAGCGTCGAGAGCATCGCCGCGCAGATCCTGCGCGACCATGCCGGCCAGCATGTGGGGCTGCTCGCGCCGCTGGTGGTCCACCGCAAGGGCGTCTACACCGATCTCGCCAAGTGGGCCCGCGCCCGTGGCCACAGCCACCTGCGGGTCGACGGCGAGTTCCTCAGGCTCGACCCCTGGCCGCGGCTGGACCGCTTCAAGGAGCACACGCTCGAATTGCCGGTCGGCGACCTGGTCGTCGGCGCCGGCGAGGAGCCGCGGCTGCGCGAACTGCTGGCGCGCACGCTCGACCTGGGCAAGGGCGTGCTGCACCTGCTGAGCCCGCTCGACGGCCTGGGTGCGGCGATCGAGGGTGCCAACCCCACCGCCGGCATCGGTACGCTGAAGGTGTTCTCGACCAAGCGCGCGTGCCCGCAATGCGGCACCAGCTACCCCGAGCTCGACCCGCGCATGTTCAGCTACAACAGCAAGCACGGCTGGTGCACCGCCTGCGTCGGCACCGGCCTGACGCTGACGCGCGAGCAGCGCAAGGCCTACGACGACAGCCAGCGCGACGACGACCAGAAGGGCCGCGAGCAAAGCTTCCCGTCGGAGGAACCCGAGGTCGAAGGCGTCGGCGGCGAGCCCTGTCCGGATTGCGCCGGCACGCGCCTGAACCCGATCTCGCGTGCGATCCGCTTCGACGGCCACACCATCACCCATGTCGCGCAGTGGGCGGTGGGCGACGCCCGGCGCTGGGTCGAGGCGCTGCGGCTCGAGGGCCGCGAGGCGGCGATCGCGCGCGACGTGGTGAGCGAGATTGGCAGCCGGCTGCAGTTCCTCGAGGACGTCGGCCTGGGCTACCTGACGCTCGATCGCGCCGCGCCGACGCTCTCGGGTGGCGAGGCGCAGCGCATCCGTCTGGCCGCTCAGCTTGGCAGCAATCTCCAGGGCGTGTGCTACGTGCTCGACGAGCCGACGATCGGCCTGCATCCGCGCGACAACGCGGTGCTGCTGCGCGCGCTGGCCAAGCTCAGTGCCCAGGGCAACACGCTGGTGGTGGTCGAGCACGACGAGGACACCATCCGCCACGCCGACCACATCATCGACATCGGCCCCGGGGCCGGCAAACGCGGCGGACGCCTGGTCGCCCAGGGCCAGGCCGCGGACCTGTCGCGGGTGGCCGAGTCGGTGACCGGCCGCGTGCTGGCCCATCCGCCGAAGCACCCGCTGCAGCCGCGGCGCCCAGTCGAGGGTGGCTCGTCCTGGCTGCGCTTGAGCGGCGCCACGCTGCACAACCTGCGCGCGCTGGAGGTGGCGATTCCGCTCG
>Ga0209797_10001640_pt1 | contig 11282 bp, 9 predicted proteins | sample DOMMetBare3Fresh_2_FD_187472 | JGI IMG/M metagenome (GOLD analysis project Ga0209797, IMG submission 187472) | Wetland sediment microbial communities from St. Louis River estuary, USA, under dissolved organic matter induced mercury methylation -... | ecosystem: Environmental > Aquatic >...
CCGGTGATCAGCCCGTGCCGGTTGGCCAGCGCAGGTAGCAGAAAGCACTCGATATCGCCGTGCTGGGCGACGAGGATGGGGTCGGGCATGGGCGCAGCCTCCAGCGGCCAGGATGACGGCCGAGCGCAGTCTACCGTTTTGCGTTTCGCCCACAAATTGCCCGCTTGCGCGGGCGCCGATGCGGCGCCCGCGCGAGAGGTTGATCGGTATCAAGAAGCGAAGATTCCTGCGGCTTACCCTGGGCTGTCGCGGAACATCGCAGGTGCCAGTAGACACGATTGCGGCCTGACCGTCGCGCTTGCCGTGCACGATCTCGCCCACCAAAACGTTCAACAACAGGCAGTTCGGTCGCCTACGGCAGCTGCCGATCTCGTTTCATCAACCCACTTCATTGGAGTTTCGTCATGCGCATGCTTTCCCCGCTGGGCCTCGCGGCCGCTCTCGCCTTGGCCTTATCAGGTGGTGCTTACGCCGCTGCCGATGCCGACGCGGCGCAGGCACTGATGAAGAAGAACGACTGCTTCAAGTGCCACGCGATCGACAAGAAGAAGGATGGCACGCCGTACAAGGAGGTCGCCAAGAAGTACAAGGGCAAGGCCGACGCGGAAGAGACGCTGATCAAGCACATGACCAGCAAGCCGATGGTGGAGATCGACGGCAAGAAGGAAGAGCACAAGGCGATCAAGGCTGGCGATCCGGCCGAGGTTCGCAATGCCGCCCAGTGGATTCTGTCGCTGTGACGGCCTGAGAGGAAGTGGCCGGGCCATCGCCCGAAGCGGATGCTGACCCGGCCGCATTGACCGGCACCTGAAGTCTCACGCCGAACCGCGTGCGCATGCGCGCCTGTTGAGGAGGAATGGCAAATGCCTCGTCGAATTCTCGAGAAGGTGCGGAAGTGGAGCGCAGGCCGGAAGGCCATCGTCGTGTTGCTGGCCGGGTTCGCCGCCGGCATCGGGATGCTCGCGCTGGCCGGCACGACGCTGGTCTACACCAGCTCGGAGGCATTCTGTGCAGCCAATTGCCACGAGATGGCCACCAACGTGGCCATGGAATACAAGGGCACGATTCACGACAAGAACCGCACCGGCGTTCGCGCCACCTGCCCCGATTGCCATGTTCCGAATGCCCCGATACCGCTGTACATCCGCAAGATGGGCGCGGTCAACGACCTCTGGGGCCACTACATCTCGCACTCGATCGACACGCGCGAGAAATTCGAGGCCAAACGCCAGGTGCTGGCCGAACGGGTCTGGGCCTACATGAAAGGCAACGACTCGCGTGAATGTCGCCATTGCCACACCGTGGCGAAGATGGACTCCGACAAGCAGTCGGACAAGGCCAAGGCACGGCACGCCAAGGCGCGCAAGGAGAAGCTGACCTGCATCGACTGCCACTTCGCCATCGCCCACAACGAGCCCGTGGGGGGGCCGGGCCCGCAGGAGATGGAGGTGGACAGGAGCCTGATATCGAGGGGTGCGATCTTCTGATGCACCTGCCGTCGTGATGATGTCAACGCAGTCCGGTCCGCGCCGCGTGCGCTGGAGGAGAGGGGCGAGATGATCAAATTCCTGAAGACCATCGGGGCACGGCTGTCCAGGCCCGGATCGATTGTCGTGCTCGGTGTGGGTCTGGTCGCCGGCATGGTGTTCTTCTTCTCGGTGGGCTCATTCATGGTGTACGCGAACTCGGAGGAGTTCTGCGCCAACGCATGCCATGAGATGACGGTGCATATGGCGGCGGAGTACAAGGGCACGATCCACGACACCAATCGCACCGGCGTGCGCGCCACCTGCAACGACTGCCACGTCCCTCACGAGTACCTGCCCAACTATGCCGCCAAGCTGGGGCTGTTTTCCGACTACTGGGGCCACTTCGTCACCCGCTCGATCGACACCAAGGAGAAGTTCGAGGCCAAGCGATACGAGCTGGCGAAGCGGGTCTGGGTCTACATGAAGGAAAACGATTCGCGCGAGTGCCGCCATTGCCACACCACGGCCAAGATGGACGCCGAGAAGCAAAGCGAAAAGGCGCAGAGGCGGCATGACAAGGGACGCTCCGAGGGGCTGACCTGTATCGACTGCCACTTTGCCATTGCCCACTCCGAGCCCAATGGTCCCGGGCCGCAGGAGTTGAGCGCCGCCGCCGCTGCGACGAAATGAGATTGCGGCGCGCGTCGGCAAGCGTTGGGCTGGCGAATCGCGCCCCATGTTTCGGTCTGACTGGCGCCGGACGATCGACGCGAAAGGAACTACCGTGCTAATCGACTGCTACGAATGCAAGGCCCAGATCAGCGACACGGCGGCCAGCTGTCCGCACTGTGGAGCGATACCCCTGGACCCGACCCGATCGGTGCCGGTGGAAGTGTTCAACTTCGACATGAAGTTCGTGTCGATGTTCATCTTCCTGATCAAGGCCGCCTTTGCCGCAGTCCCGGCTGTCATCGTGATCTACACCGCGTGGACGATCGTGGGCGGCATCCTGTCGCCTTTGTTGCACCTGTAGGCTGGCAGGCCCGGGGCACCCGCTCGCCAGCATGCGATATTGACCAAGATCAGTAGACGCCGGAAGTTGTCATTGACCCTCAGCCCGGCGAGGAATATGTTCGAGCACAGCAAGAAACTGAACCAACGGGATGCCGGGTGATTGGCGTGCACGCAAGTGCCTGCAAGAACGTTGATCAAGTACAGCCTGGTCCACCCGGCACCTGTATTCCCGGTTTTCCTCAACCCAACTCATCGGAGTCGCCTCATGAGAACGCTTTCCTCACTCGGCCTCGTGGCCGCCGTTGCCATGGCCTTTTCCGCCGGCGCTATTGCGGCGGTTGATGCCGAGGCCGCACAGGCACTCGCCAAGAAGAACGAATGCACGAAGTGCCATTCGGTCGACAAGGACAAGAAGGGCCCCTCGTTCAAGAAGATCGCCGCCAAGTACAAGGGCAAGGCCGACGGCGAAGAGAAGCTGACCAAGAATCTGACCACCTCGCCCAAGGTCAAGCTCGACGATGGCACCGAAGAGGAACACAAGGCCATCAAGACCAAGGACGCGGCCGAGCTCAAGAACCTGGTGACCTGGATCCTGTCGCAGTAACGGCCAGGCCCGCGGGCCTGGTGCGATCGATGCCACGGGTGGCCGGCGGTTCACGACCGCCGGGTGACGTGTGGGCGCCACGCCCGCGATCCGGTTTCACGCCCGGCCGCATAGACTTGATCGTCTGACGCCGGGCCACGAAGGCAGGCGAGACAACAACCGAGTCCAGAAGAACAAGGAGGGCGTTCATGCGCCTCATGCAGCGGCTGGGAAGACTGCTCGCGGGCGGTGTGTGCGTGCTGGCGGCGGCGCTCGGCGCAGGGCCGGCCTGGTCGCAAACCGCCCCATCGGCGCTCGACAACGACGGCTGCCTGGTCTGCCACGACGGCAAGACGCACAAGCTCGAGGTACCGGGGCCCGACGGCAAGGCGCGCCCGCTGGTGGCGATCACCGCCTACCGGTACGGTCAGGGGGTCCACGCGAAGATGCAGTGCGTGACCTGTCACACCGGCATCACCGATAACCCGAGCGTCGGCGCCGGCCATGCGAAGGATGCGGCCAAGCCGGCCAAGTCCACCGGCTGTGCCGAGTGCCACGAGAAGCTTTGGGCGGCGGCCCAGCAGGACAACACGGCCTCGGCCAAGCCGCGACTGGGCGTCGTCGTGCAGAACATCGAGGCCTACCGCAAGTCGTTCCATGCGCGCCCGAGCAAGGAAGACCGGTCCAAGGCCAACGCCACCTGCGACGGCTGCCACGACACCCACAGCTTCGCCAACCCGCCCGCAAAGAGCCCCGAGCATGCGGCGTGGCGGCTTGGCGTCCCCGCGATGTGCGGCGAGAAGTGCCATACCGAGCAGCTGGAGACCTACACCGACTCGGTGCACGGCAAGCAGGTACTCGGCAAGGGCAATCCCAAAGCCGCTGTCTGCGCCGATTGCCACAGCGCGCACTCGGTCGGCAGCACCTCGGCGGCGCAGATCAAGGTGGCCATCACCGCGAACTGCGGCGGCTGCCATACCGAAAGCTACAAGACCTACAAGGCCACCTACCACGGCCAGATCCACACGCTGGGCTACGCCAACACCGCCAAGTGCTTCGATTGCCACGGCAGCCATGGCATCGCGGCCACCAAGAGCCCTGAATCCAAGGTGCATGCCGGCAATCGCCTGGAAACCTGCGGCGCCTGCCACAACGGCAAGAAGGCGATGCTCGCGTCGGCCGGGTTTGCCAGCTTCCAGCCGCACGCACGCACCGACGATTTCGGGCGTTTCCCGCAGGTGTGGATCGGCTTCAACATGATGGTCGGCCTGCTCGTTGGCACGTTCGCCTTCTTCTGGCTGCACACCGCGCTGTGGTTCTACCGTGAGGTGAAGGACCGCCAGCAAGCCAAGCCGCAGCCGCGCATCAAGATCGAAGCGCTGCCCGCGCAACTCCAGGGCAAGCACGTGCGGCGCTTCAGCGCGATCTGGCGCGCCGCGCACCTGACCTTCGCGGTGAGCCTGATGCTGCTCACGCTGACCGGCATGCCGCTGCTGTACGCCGACGCGGCCTGGGCGCCATGGGTCATGCAGACGCTCGGCGGCCCCAAGATGGCGGGGCTGATCCACCGCACCTGCGCGGTGATCTTCGCCGGCGTCTTCTTCTGGCACCTGGTGTACGTGGCACTGCGCCTGTGGCGCAACCGCAAGACGTTCAATTGGTTCGGGCCCGACTCGCTGATCCCGAACTGGCAGGACATGAAAGACATCGTCGCCATGTTCCAGTGGTTCGTCGGCAGGGGCCCGCGTCCGCTGTTCGACCGCTGGACGTACTGGGAGAAGTTCGACTACTGGGCGCCGTTCTGGGGCGTCACGATCATCGGCGTCAGCGGCCTGATGCTGTGGGTGCCCACCATCACCGGCACCTACCTGCCGGGTTGGGTGTTCAACGTGGCGGCGATCTTCCACGGCGAGGAGGCGTTCCTCGCGGTGGTGTTCCTGTTCACCGTGCACTTCTTCAACAACCACTTCCGGCCGGAGAAGTTCCCGCTCGAGGTCGTGATGTTCACCGGCACGCTGACCCTGCAGGATTTCAAGCACGAGCACGCGCTCGAGTACCAGCGTCTGGTCAAGACGGGCGAACTGCAGAAGTACCTCGTCGATGCGCCGTCGGCGCCGATGACGCTCGCCTCGAAGGTGCTGGGCTTCTCGCTGATTGCGGTCGGCCTCGTGCTGCTGACCGGCGTGGCGGTCGGCTTCTTCGGCATCGGGGGCTGATGCCCCGATGCCGAACGCAGGCTAGAAGCGATAGCGCAGCGCCAGCCGCACCACGTTCACGCGATAGCGCGGGGGCTGCTCGCCGAACGCGAGCAGGTTCGAGATCGTCGCCGGCAACACGCCGTCGAAGCGCCAGTCCTGCGCCTCGTAGAACTCGTACCAATAGCTGCCGGTCAGCCACAGGTTGTCCTGCAGCCGATAGGTGGCCTGCAGCCTCAGGCTGTCGAGCGAGGTCTTGGCGGTCGGGAACGCGCTCGCCGACCCGGTGTCCACCGTGATATCGCTGCGCGAGCGCGAGAACGTCAGGTCGGCGCCGAGTTCGAGCTTGCCCTTCAGCGCCTGGTGCTTGACGCCGACGCCGACCACGTCGACCGAGTCCTTGTTCTGCGCCGACCAGTCGGGCTGCGCGAATGCCTGGCTGCCCGCCTGCCTTGAGCGGATGCGCTCGGTCTGCGCAAACAGCTGCAGCTGCGTCTGGTCATTGATGGCGAACGACAGGTCCCCGCCGATGTTGACACTGCGGCCGTCGAGCAGGCCGATCGTGGACTCGCCGTAGTCGTCCTTCGCCAGGTCGAGGTTCAGCCCGATGTTGACGTCTTCGCCGACCGTGAAGTCGGCCCGGGCGCCGGCGATGTCGCGCTTGCGCTCGGCCAGGTTGAACTTGCGCAGCAGCGGGTTCTCGGGCGGGTTGACGAACGTGGCGATGCCATAGCTCGAGCTGCGGCGCTCGGCATGCGCGAGCTTGAGCGCCAGTGCCACATTTTCGCGCGCCTGCACGCCGACCCGACCCCAGAGCGTCGTTTCGCGTGTCGTCACCACCTCCTGGTTCGGGCGCTCGCGGTCGTCCTGGTCGACGCCGACGCTCGTCTTCAGGCTGCCGGGGCCGCGGTAGTCGGCGTTGAGCTTGTAGCGATCTTGCGTGAAGCTGAACGGCTGGTTGGTGCGTGGCGTCGGACTCAGGAACATGTCGGTCGACACCGCCGGATAGCTCAAGCTGTCGGTCCGGTTGTCGCGCTCGTCCCTGGCGTAGCTGGCATTGACGCGCAGCCGATCCATCGGCGTGGCCGTGACCCTGACGCTGACATTGAACGTGTCGGCGCGGCCTTGCAGCGATGGCGCGGGCAGCGCCAGCAGCGGCGGCGCGGCCAGCGTGGTGTTCAAGGTCGGTGCCAGGTAGGCGGCGTCCTGAGTCATGCGCCCGACGGCGAACTCGCCGCTGGCGCGGATCCAGGAATTGATCTCGTAGCCGGCCGATCCGACGATCTGGTGGAACTGGTTGTCCGGCGCCAGTGCGAGCTGGCCGCTGGTGCTGCCGGGCGCCACCACCGGCGTGAACGGGTTGGCCCAGGTCAACGAGTCGACTGCGTTGCGGAACAGCGAAATCTGGTAGCCCAGCGTGGCCTGCAAGCGAGGCGTGTAAAACGTTGCCGATGCCTCGAGCTGATCGGTCACCTGGTCGACGGGCGCCACCAGGTGCGCCGCACTCGTGAAGAACGAGCCAGCGGTGCGCTGCGTGCCGTCGCGAACGTCGTGGCGCACGCTCAATCGGGTGCTCCACTGCGGCGCGATGATCCACGTCACGCCGGCATCCAGCCGCGAGCGCTTGTAATCCAGCTCGACCGGCTGCAGCGTGGTGGCCAGCGGCATTGCGCCGGTGGTCGACTGCGGAAAACCACCGGGCAGCGTCAACACCGAGCCGCCGACACCGAGGAACGGCGACCTGGCGTCGTCAGACAGGTAACGCGGGATCTCGGCGTAACCCAGCCGAAGCGTGTACAGGCCCTCCTTGCCGACCTCGGCCGCCAGCGACCGGGCGTCGAGCCCGAGGTCCGCTGCCGTCAGGCTGCCGTACAGGCCGCCCTCGCCGCGATAGCGCGCCGCGCCGCCCAGCACGAGGAAGCCGCCCTTCTTGTTCAGCCCGGTGTAGTCGCCGAACTTGGCCGAGTCGTCGGAGACCGCGCCGGCGCCGACCTCCAGCGTGGCGCTGGTGCCCGCCTTGTCGAACGGGCAGGTCTCGCATTTCCACTGCGAGGTGTCCACGGCGGCCACCGCGTTGCTGGCGGCAGCCGACAGCGCGCCCAGCGCGCCGAGCAGGAACAAGGAGCTGTAGATTTTCATGTTCGCGTCCGTTTTCGGTGAGTCGTCTCGCCAGCACGCTGGATCGCCGGCGCGGCGGGGTTCATCGCATCAGCTTGGAGCCCGCGGGATGGTTGGAGCCATGCACCTGCGAGTGGCAGTTGGTGCAACTGCCAGCCAGCAGGAAGATAGAAGCCCCACCGCCCGCCGTGCGCGCCACCGACGGGTGGCCCGCCACCGAGTGGCATTGCTGGCACAGCAGCGGCGGCGTCTTGTTCAGCAGTGCCGTGCGCACCGAGCCGTGGCTCGAATGGCACAGCGTGCAATCCTCGGCCACCGGCGCATGCTCCCAGAGCAGCGGACCGCGCTTGTCGGCGTGGCAGGTGAAGCAGGTCTGATTCACGGTGGGCTTGACCAGCATCGCCGCGCTGCTCGATCCGTGCGGGCTGTGGCAGTCGCTGCACGCCATGCGACCGAAGCGCACCGGGTGCGAGGACGACTTGTGGAAGTCGCCGCGCTGCTGCTTGTGGCAGCGGTAGCAGACCTCCGGTTCACTGCTCTTGGCGAGCACGGCATCGCGCTCGACGTGCAGCTTGTGGCAATCGGTGCAGGCCAGGCCGCCGCGATCGTGTGCGCCCGCATGCCAGCCGGTGCGCGAGCTGCCCTGGTGGCAGCCCAGGCAGGGCGCGTTGCGCTGCTCTGCGGGCAGATACGAGTCGGCCTTCAGGCTGTTGATGGTGCGCTTCTTCGCGGCGCTGCTGCCGCCTTTGACCGAGTGCCTGGCGCCCGGGCCGTGGCAGGCCTCGCACTGCAGGCCGCCGGCGCCGAAGGGCGCACGTGCATCGCCGCGGTGGGCATGCCGGCCCTTGAAGATGCCCGCCGTGCTGAACGTCGCCGAATCGGCCTCCTCGTCATGGCAGCCGAGGCAGGTGTCGGCGCCTTTCTCGCTGTACTGCGTGCCGGGCCCTTCCACCGGTGCCGAGGCGGCCGGTGCGGGTGCAGATGCTGCGCTCACCGGGGGCTTGGCTTCATTCTGGGCGGTCGCCGCCGGCTGCCAAGCCAGACCTGCCAGCAAGAGTATTCCGGACAACGTTCTTTGAATGATGTTCATCGATGTCTGCTCGCGAGTCTTGGTTGGTGATCACCGATCCCGGTGGGACTGCTGGCCCGATTCTGATTTGACTTTGCCCACTGCCTCGGGCATCAGCGCGGCTGGGCCTGCTGCGCCTGCTGGGCTTTGGCCAGGGCCTTGAGTTTGGCGCGGGCCTCCTTGTTCTGCATCGCGACGATCTGATTCTTGATCGACAGATAGATCCCGACCGGCAGCCCGGCCTCAGTCACCAGGCGCGCCTTGCTGAGGTAAGGGCGCCCCGCGACGATCTTGTCCGCTTCGGCATCGCCGATGCCCGGCAGCGTCTTCAGCTGCGCCCGGCTCGCGCTGTTGATGTCGATGAGCTTGACCGGCGCGGCAGGCGCGCCTTTGTTCGAAGCCGCCGACGCATGACCAGCGGCAGCCGACGCCTGACCGGCGGGCGCCGCCGCGCCGCCCGGCCCAACCCCCGCGGCCACTGCAGGGCCAGCGCCTGCCACGACACCCAGTGCGATCAGCGCCCAGCCGACGACGTGGCGTCGCACCTGGTCCACCCTTAGCTTTCCCATATCAGCACCTTGCAGTGGACTCGATCTGCGGTGTGAACGCCGCGCAAGCCCTGCCCACAGCGGTCAAAAAAAATCACCCGGCGGTTTGGAGCCGACCGGGTGGTCTGGAGTGGTGGCGGAGCACGGCACGCCGCGCTCCTGCCCACCACTGGCCCAACAGTCAGCAAATCACCTGTTCTTCGAATGCATCACCTGGATGTCGGCGATCCGGCCGGTGCCGTGGCAGATCAGGCAGGTCTCGTTGGTGCCCGTGATTGCCGCGCTGCGCGGCTGGTAGAACGCGGCGCCGTTGATCTTGAAGTGCGAGATCGCGTCGGCCGTGTTGTGGCACGCGGAGCACACCGTCACCGTCGGCGACATCACCAGCGTCGTACCAGCAGCTGCCGTCGTCGCGCCAGTGAACTGGTTGAAGCTGAAGCCCGAGCCATAGGCCGTGCCAAGCGCGGCAGCGTAAGGCGGCTGGACGAACGGCGAGAGTGCCGGCCCTGCCGCATACGTTCCCGTCCCCACGGTTCGATACTGCCGCTTGTCCAGCTGGTCCGCGCCCTGACCCACCGCGTTGGCCGAAGCCGTGGCGGAGAAGTCGTAAGTGCCGGGCAGGTGGCAGGTCAGGCAATCGTTCAGGATCCCGGGGTAAGTGACCTCCGAGAATCCCGCCGGGTCGGTGGCGGTGGCCTGATATGTAAACGGAACCTGCCGCTTGGCGGACGCGTGGATGGCGTGGATGAAGTGCGTGGAGTCCACTGACCAGCCGCTGTTGGTGCGGTTCGGCGTGTGGCACCACGAGCACGTCGTACCGTCGTTGCGCTGGCCGGCGTGGAAGGCATCCTCGGTGAAGGTGCCGAGTTCCTGGTGGCAGGCGTTGCAGCGTGCATCCTCGACGATCGCGCGGCGCCCCGTGTAGCCGGTCGCGACCTTCTGCACGTTGGGCGCGATCACGATGAGGCCACCGGTGCGGTTGGGCATGCTCGGATAGAGATCCGAGCCGCTGAGGCCGGCAGCCGCATCCGTCGCTGCGACGGGCACCGGCGATGCGGCGGTCGCGTAGCCTGACACGTTGGTCTGCGTCAGTGGCAGGGCAGTCCTTACGTTGTACGAGTAGCCCATGCCACCTGTCAGCATCACGGCTTCGGCAGGGATCGTGGCCCCGGTCAGGGTGGCGACGTAGTACCCGGCGTCAGCGCCCGCACCGGCCACCAGCGTCCCGGCGGCGGTGCTGAGGGCACCCGTGGTGCTGGTGCCGCATGCCGCGGTACCTGCCGTGCCATCCCACAGGCAACGCAGGTAGATGTTGATCGTGGCGTTGATGTCAACCGGTGCGGTGATCCCGTCCTGCGGGACTGCGAACGCCCAGTAGAGGCTGGGTGCCCCCATGAAGTTGGGCCAGATCTCCTTCTTCCCGGTGACGGGGTCCGGCGCCACCGTCGCGAAGTCGTTCAACGCGACTGCGGTGCCGTTCTGCAGCATCCGGAACACCATCACTGGGCGCCCGTTTGCGTCGCGCGAAACGCTCTTGATGTCGTACGTGACCTTGATTGCGCCAATGGGCAAGCGCCCGACTGAAGCGCCCGAGGCGATGAACGCCGCGTTGGTATTGGAATTGCCGAGGGTCGGAGCCGCAGCCGGCACATGCAGCGAGCTCTTCAAATTCGGCGGCGTCACCGGGAAGTGATTCAGGTCGATGTCGGTCAGTGGGATCGTTCCGCTGGACGTGTGACACTGCCCGCACTGCGAGTTGTCGGCCTGCGGGCCGCCGCCGTGCGCGATGCCGGTGCCGTTGAGCGAGGTCGAGGTGAGCCCCAACGCAGCATCCCTCAGGGTTACGCCGACGCCGGTGGTGAAATTGATGCCGTCGTGGCACGCGCCGCAGGCCAGTGCCGATGGCACCGACTTCCAGTTGTTGCCGTCCTTGGTCTTGGTCGTGCGCGAGACGGTGGTCGAGCCGTCGTGGCACGACGTGCAGTTGCGGACGTCCTGCGGGTACGTCGGTTCGTTCAATTTCACGTCGGCGTAGTCGTAGTTCTTGTTCACCAGCAGCTTGCTGGCGTGGACCTTGTGGATCAGGTTGGGCAGGTTGCCGATCGCGCGCCCGTCCACCTTGTAGGCATTGCCGGTGGCCGGCGTGAAGGTCTTGACTGCGCCGTTGAGCGTCGCGGTAGCCTCGGCCCGCCCGTACTTGCGCTGGTCGGTGTGGCAGACGGCGCAGTACTGCACGTTGTTGCGGCCGCCGCCGTGGAACGCGGCGGCGTCCTCTGCGCCGCTCAG
>Ga0209797_10001641_pt1 | contig 11274 bp, 10 predicted proteins | sample DOMMetBare3Fresh_2_FD_187472 | JGI IMG/M metagenome (GOLD analysis project Ga0209797, IMG submission 187472) | Wetland sediment microbial communities from St. Louis River estuary, USA, under dissolved organic matter induced mercury methylation -... | ecosystem: Environmental > Aquatic >...
TTCTGACCGATCTTGACAACGAACGTGCCGAGAAACAAGGTCTCAGAAACTTGCGCGATGAAGATTTCTAAAGCAAGAAAGCGGAAAAGCCGAAAAGTGAAAAAGTTGGCCCGGTAAATCCGAACCAACTTTTTCGCTTTTTCACCTCTTGACTTTTCCACTTTTCATTTGACTTCATCCGGCGAAAACAACAAAATATAGTGCTAACTCGACCCGAAAGCACTATACAATGTTCAAACTTCAGCGTCTCGAAATCACCGGCTTCAAATCTTTTGCCGACTACACGGAAATCGTCTTTACCGGCAACGGAATCACCGCGGTTGTCGGACCCAACGGCTGCGGAAAATCCAATGTCTCAGAAAGTATCGCTTGGGTTTTAGGCGAACAGCGCGCCAAACAATTGCGCGGCGCCGAGATGAAAGACGTTGTTTTTCAAGGAACAAGCAAACGCAAACCCTCGGGCATGGCGGAGAGCGCCGACTCGTGCAGTTCCTTCACGTCGCTCAACCTGATCGGTCGCTTTGCCAGGGTCTCGTCGCGCAGGTTGACCTGGCCTGTGATGAGGATGGTGGAGTCGGCGCTGTCGATCACGGCCACGCGGGGCTGCACGATGCCGTCCCGGATGCCCAGGTCCAGCCGTGCGCAGTGCAGCGGCAGCGGCTGGTCGCCGCGCACCAGCACGCCCAGGCCCTGTGCGAGGTCCAGCCCGATCGCCTCGGTGACCAGGTGCGACAGCGTGCCGTCGCGCAGCGCGAGCCGCGCCTGGCCGTCCAGGGTGGCCAGGATTTCGGCCGTGGAGCGCCCGCGGCCGGTGGCCAGCATGGAGCCGGTGAGTGCGCCCGTGAGATAGGAGCGCACCGCCTGGTTGCCGCCGGCGCGGGCCTGGTCGCGCTGGCGCTTGAGCGCCGCGCCCTGGCGCGGGGAAGGCGCCTGCGCCTGCCCCGCCGGCGCACGCAGGCCGCCGATCCAGCCGGCGATGTCCACGGTGTCGAAGCGCAGGTCGACGGCCCAGCGCGCCGGCTGGCCGGTGGCGTCCAAGCTGCTGTGGCCGGCGAAGCGGCCACCGGCCACGGTGGCCTGCAGATCGTCCAGCCGCAGCACACCCCGCTGCAGCAGCAAGTGGGTGCGCAGCTGGCGCAGCGGCGCGAGGCTGGCGCTGCCGAAGTCCAGTTCGTCGATGGCCACCTGCAGATCGGCATCCATCGCGCCCAGCGATGGCAGGTCGAAGCGGCGTTGCGGCAGCACGCGGCCCGCTGCCGGTGGCGGCGCACCACTTGGCATGCCCACGGCGGGGGCCAGGTCGGCCAGGACCAGCCGCGGGCCGAGCAAGCGGCCGCTCAGGCTCGAGGGGTGGGTGCGCGGGTCAAAGCGGAAGTCGCCGCTGAGCTGGCTGCGGCCCACCACCAAGCGCTGGGCATGCAGCTGCCAGACGCCTTCGGCCAGGCCGATCTGGCCCTGCAACTCGAAGGGCGGCGTCTGCGGCAGCGTCAGCGCGAGCGGCGTGCCCACCTGGGCCAGCGAGGGCCCCGAGAAGCGCAGCGCCCCCTGCAGCCGGCGTTCGCCCAGCAGCGCCCCGGCGCGGCCGTCGAAGTCGATGCGCGCCGCACCCGCGCTGCCCTTTACCCGCAGCGGCAGGTCGGCGCTGTCGCTGTCGCTGTCCTGCAGCAGCGGCAAGGCAGCACCGGCGCGCACCTGCAGATCCAGCGGCAGGGCGCGCCATTGGCCTGTCACGGTGGCCTGGTAGCCGCTGGGCGTGCCGGAGGGCGCGGACTGGCCTTCGTGGCCTTCGCCGCCGCGAATGTCGACCCGCAGCCGTGCTTGAAGCGGCGCGTCGTCGACCATGATCAGGCCCTGCTCCACCTGCAGCCAGCCCAGGCGCGGCAGGCTTGCCAGCGGGGGCTCTTCAGCGCTGCGTGGGATTGCCGCGGAGCCCAGCTGCCAGCTGGAGCGGCCGTCGGCGCTGCGCACCAGGTGCGCGTCAAGCTTGGCCGCGCGCAGCCGCTCCAGGCGCAACGGGGCGCCCCGGCGCCAGGCCAGGATGTCGCCCCAGCGCCAAGCCAGATCCACACCGCGTGCATCCGCGAGGTGCGGCACACCCATGCCTGTGGGGGCACCGATCTTCAGGTGCTCGACGCTGAGTTGCGGGCGCCAAAGCAGCCGGGTGCGAAAGCGCCCTTCCAGCAGCACCGGCACCTCGGTGGCGCGCGCGATCGCGCCTTGCAGCGGCGCGCGCAGGAAGGGCCAGCCAGCCCATTCACCTGCCGCCACGCCCAGCAGCAGCAGCGCCAGTGCGCCGCCAGCCCCCCAGAGGCTGCGGCGCGGGTGTTTCATCGCTTGGTGCGGGACCGGCCGGCGTCTTCGGCTTGCTCGAGTTCGTTTGCCAGCGCGTCGCTGTCGGGAGCGGCGTCGCGCGCGGCGGGCTCAACCTTGCCGGCGTCGACAAACTTCTTCACCGAAGCTCGGTGGCGCCGCGCCGCGGTGTAATTGCCTTCGCCTTGCAGGGCGGGGTCATCGGGGATGTCCTTGCTGCCCAGGGGCGGCACGGGAGGCTGTTGTTGCTTCATGGCAGGGGCTCCGGGTTTGATGGCATCGACGCGGGATCGCTGATGGAGTTTGGCGCCGCCGGGGCGCGGCCGGTATCGGCCGGCGCGCCGCGGGCTTGTCGGCCAATGCCCATAGGCGCGCCCAGCGGGCACGGTGTTCACGCTCCGCTTGCTGCGCAGGCCGGTCTGACCGCCGATGCGGGCCGTCCATCAGGCGGCCCGGCGCGACGGGGTCGGGCAGTCCGCTGCGGTGGGCTCGCGCCTGGGCCGTCATGCCCGCCGTGGGGTCGAGGTCTTGGCTGCGGACTTACTAGCGGTGACCGCCGTGTGGCGGGTGCCGGCGTTGCCCGCGGGCTTGAGTCTGGCCAGACTCCTGGCCAGCAAGTCGGTCAAATCGACCACCTTGTTCACTCCCGCCGGCGGCGCATCTTCCAGCGTCGTCACCGTGGCGATCTCGCCGGCTTCGACCTTCTGCCTCACGAGCGCCACAATGGCGTCGCTGAACTTGTCGGAACAGTCGCCCGACTTCCAAGGGCCGGTCATGTCGCCGATGAGCTGCGCGGCCATCTTCAATTCGCCCGGCTTCAGACCGGCTGCGGTCTTGCCTTCGGTCGGCAGCTTCAGCTCCGCCAAGGGCCGGAGCTCGCCGGCCCAGCGGATGGTATCGGGCACCACTGCCGCACCGGAAGGAATCAGCGCCGCCAGCCGCTCCTCGGTGTGCATCACCCACCCGCGCATTGCCGATCACGCCGGCCTCGAACATCGATTCCCTCAGCAGGGCGTGGACCTTCTCGCCCTTGCCCAGGGGCACCAGGTGATAGGGAGTCTCCAGAAGACTGAACGGGATCTCTCTGGCTTTGACGAAGGACCCGGTTTCGATCGTTTGCGTCGACTTCGGATACGCCGCCTTGATCAGGTCCTGGGTCGGTGGCTTGAACTTTATGATCGACAGTCACACCTGCATGTTCATGATTTCCGTATAGGCCTGCACCAGCCGGTTGCGCACCGACAGCGCAGCCTGGAAGCCGAGCTGGGCCTTCTGCATCGAGAGCATGGTCTGCTCGATGCCAACTTCCGGGTTGCCGAGTTGCAGCTCGCGCTGCAGCGTGGTGGCTTCGTTCTGCGACTCGCTCACCGCCCGCAGCGCCTGCGCCATCGTGGCCTGGAAGCCTTCGCCGGCCGCCGGCTTCGGCGTGGCCAGCGGATGGCCGTCGGGCCGCAGGCCGGCGCGGGCCACGGCCTGGGCGAAATCGAAGGGCTTGAGCCTCACGTCCATCGCAGCACCGCGGGTTCGGGGTTGTCCACGGCCTGCACTGTAGGGCGTGCCTGTCGGCCACGATGGCGGGAACTGAAGCGCGAAACGCAGTTTGTTTGCGCCATGACGCTCGGTCCGGCTACCGAACAATCCTCGTCATCAGGGGCCCCTCCCGACCCCGGCCAACGATCGCTGCACAGTCCCGATGGACGCCAACCTCACACCGATCACCCCGCACCCGCTCGCCGTCGACCGTGGGGTCATCGACGCCTCGGCGGGCCCGATGTCGCGGCTGGCGCAACTGCCGATGCGCGCCAAGGCGATGCTGGGCGTGGGCGCAGCCGGCATCGTCGCCGTGCTGGTCTCGCTGCTGTTGTGGAGCCAGACGGCCAACCTCGCGCCGCTGTACCCCAACGGGATGCCCGACAAGGACGCCGCACCGGTGCTGGACCAGCTCCGGCAGATGGGCGTCACCGCCAAGGCGATGGATGGCGGCGTGATCATGGTGCCGGCAGGCCAGGTCGCCGAGCTGCGCATGAAGCTGTCGCAGGCCGGCCTGCCCAAGGCCAGCGCCACCGGCTTCGCGCTGATGGACAACGCCCGCTTCGGCCAGTCGCAGCTCCAGGAGCGCACCCAGCTGCAGCGCGCGCTGGGCGACGAGGTCGCGCGGTCGATCTCGCAGCTCTCGGCGGTCGATTCGGCGCGCGTGCTGCTGGCCATGCCGGCGCAGAACGGCTTCTACCGCGAGCAGCAGAAGCCCAGCGCCTCGGTGGTCGTCACGCTCAAGGCCGGCCACACGCTGGACCGCGCGCAGACCGCCGGCATCGTTCATCTGGTGTCGTCCTCGGTGCCCGACCTGTCGCCCAAGGCGGTCACGGTGCTCGACCAGAACGGCACGCCGCTGGCCGGCACCGGCGACACCACCCAGCAGGGCCTCGATTCGCAGCAACTGCAGTACGTGCAGCAGGTGGAGAACGGCTACCTCAAGCGCGTGCTCGAGATCCTCGAGCCGGCGATCGGCCGCGACAACCTCCGCGCCACCGTCACCGCCGAAGTCGACTTCACCCAGCAGGAGTCGACCTCCGAGGCCTTCAAGCCCAACCAGAACGGCGAAGCCACGCTGCGCAGCCAGCGCACGGCCGAGTCGGGCAGCGCCGGCTCGGCGTTGCCAGGTGGCGTGCCGGGCGCGGCCAGCAACCAGCCGCCGACCCCGGCCATCGCGCCGATCACTGGCGCCTCGGCTCCGCTGCAAGGCGCGCAGTCCGCGGCTGCCGGCGGCAACGCGCGCAAGGAAAGCGTCGTCAACTACGAGGTCGACAAGGTCGTCAGCGTCAAGCGCAACGCCACCGGCACCATCAAGCGGCTGAACACCGCAGTGCTCGTCAACCACCGCGTGGCCACCGATGCCAAGGGCAGGACCACGACCACGCCGCTGCCGCCGGAGGAGCTCGACAAGCTCACCTCTCTGGTGCAGGAAAGCGTGGGCTTCAGCAAGGAGCGCGGCGATTCGGTCAAGGTGGTGAACATCCCGTTCCGCGCCGAGCCTGCCGTCAAGCCCGAAGTGCTGCCGCTGTGGAAGCAGCCCTGGTTGCTCGACCTGCTGCGCGCAGCGACGGTGCCGGTGGCGCTGCTGGCGGTGGCGCTGCTGCTGGTGTTCGCGGTGGTCCGCCCGGCGCTGCGCCAGGAGCGACCGGCCGAAACGGCCCGGCCGGCCGGACCGCTCAACGCCGTGGTCGGCGACGAGCCCCGACCCGGCCCGGCACTGCCGGCCGAGCCGCCGATGCTGACCTCGCCGCGCTCGACCAAGGCACTCGAGGACGCGCGCGCCCTGGCCAAGCAGAACCCTGCCGCGGTGGCCAACATCGTACGTGGCTGGGTCAGCGGCGAAGCCAACCAGAAGGCCTGACCGACCATGGAAGACGAAGGCCTCGAAAGCGCCGCGATCCTGCTGATGTCGCTCGGCGAGGAGGAGGCGGCCGAGGTGTTCAAGCACCTCGCGCCCAAGGAAGTGCAGCGCCTGGGCGAGACCATCGCCAAGCTCAAGGTGGTGCCCCGCGACCGCCTCGACGAGGTGCTGGGCAAGTTCACCGAGATCGCCTCCGACCAGCATGTGCTGGTCTCCGACACCGACGAATACGTCAAGAGCGTGCTGCGCAAGGCGCTCGGCGACGACAAGGCCAGCCTGCTGATCGACCGCATCCTGCAGGGCAGCGATGTCTCGGGCATCGAGGGATTGAAGTGGATGGACGCCGGTTCGGTGGCCGAACTGCTGCGCCACGAGCACCCGCAGATCGTCGCCGCAATCCTGGTGCACCTGGATTTCGAACATGCCTCGACGATCATCAAGGCCTTCGGCGAGCGCCAGCGCAACGACGTGCTGATGCGCATCGCCACCCTCGACGGCATCCAGCCCACCGCGCTGAAGGACTTGAACGAGGTGCTGAGCAAGGTGCTCGCCGGCGGTGATCGGATGAAGAAGTCCTCGCTCGGCGGCGTCAAGCCCGCCGCCGAGATCATCAACCTGCTGGGCACGGCGATCGAGACCTCGGTGCTCGACCACATCCGCGAGGCCGATGCGGACCTGGCCCAGAAGATCATGGACAACATGTTCACCTTCGACGACCTCGTCAAGCTCGACGACAAGGGCATGCAGGCGCTGCTCAAGGAAGTGCAGTCGGAATCGCTCGTCATCGCGCTCAAGGGAGCAACGCCCGAACTGCGCGACAAGGTGTTCAAGAACATGTCCACCCGCGCCGCCGAGACGCTGCGCGAGGACCTCGAATCCCGCGGCCCGGTGCGCGTCTCCGAAGTCGAGGCCGAGCAGAAGGACCTGCTCAAGACCGTGCGCCGCCTGATGGACGAGGGCCAGGTCGTGTTGGCCAGCGGAGGGGCCGATGAATTCATCTAAGCCGGGTGGCCCGCGCCAGGTGCCGCCGCCACCGAACTCGCGCTCCGGCACCGTCTACACCCGGTTCATTCCCCGCGAGGAGCTCCAGGGCTTCGCCAACTGGACGCCCGACGCCTTCGGCGGCCTGGGCGGCGGCCCGGCACCTGCGTCTTCCGCCGCGACCGACGCCGCGCCCGAGCCCAGCGCCGGTGAGTGGAAGGCGGTGGCCGATGCCGCTCGCCTGGCCGGCTACCAGGACGGCTACCGCGACGGCCTGGCGGCGCTGGAAAGCTTCAAGCAAAGCTTCGCCAGGCAGATGAGCGGCCAGTTCGCGCCGCTGCTGCACAGCTTCGACAGCCAGCTCGGAGCGCTCGAGCAGCGCATCGCCGCCGGCGTTGCCGAGGTCGCCACGCGCCTGGCGCGCCAGGTCGTGCGCAGCGAGCTCGCCATACGCCCCGAACTGGTGGCCGCGGTGGCGCAGGAGGCCGTCAACGCGGTGCTGATGAGTGCCAAGCACATCGTCGTCCACGTCCATCCGGACGACCAGGTGCTGCTCGACGAGGCGGCCGCCGCCACCCTGGCCGCGCGTGGCGCGCGGCTGGTGGCCCAGGGCACGATCGAGCGCGGCGGCTGCCTGGTCGAGACCGACGCCGGCAACATCGACGCCCGCGTCGAATCGCGGTGGCACGATGCCGTGCAGGCCCTGGGCACCGGCGTGGGCTGGTCCGCCGCCAACGCCGCGCCGGCCACCGCCGCCGCCGACGACGACCGCGAGCCGCGATGACCGCATCCCCGCCCGCCACCGCCACCGCGCGCGAAGAGCGCTGGCTGCACTACCTCGACGACCTGCGCGCCTATGCCTCGATCCGCGTGCCGCTGCAGACGCAGGGCACGCTGGTGCGCGTGGCCGGGCTGGTGCTCGAAGCCGCCGGCGTGCGCGCGCCGGTGGGGTCGGTGTTCGAGGTCCACGGCGACAACCACTCGCCGGTGCTCGCCGAGGTGGTGGGCTTCAGCGGCGACCGCGCCTTCCTGATGCCCACCGGCGAGATCCACGGCCTGGCCAGCGGCGCCCGGGTGGTGCCGCGCGCGGTGCCGCATGCGCCGCCGCAACTGGGCCGCGACAACCAGCTCTGGCGCCGCAGCGAGGACCGCGGCCTGCACCTGCCGATGGGCCAGGGCCTGCTCGGCCGCGTCGTCGACGCCCATGGGCAGGCGATCGATCGCCAGGGACCGCTGCTGCACGTGCGCAGCCAGCCGATGGTGCGGCGGCCGATCAATGCGATGGAACGCGACCCCGTGCGCACGCCGCTGGACACCGGGGTGCGCGCGATCAACGCCTTGCTCACCGTCGGCCGCGGCCAGCGTATCGGCCTGTTCGCCGGCACCGGGGTGGGCAAGTCGGTGCTGCTGGGCATGATGGCGCGCTACACCGCCGCGGACGTGATCGTCGTCGGCCTGATCGGCGAACGCGGCCGCGAGGTCAAGGAGTTCATCGAGGACATCCTCGGCGCGCAAGGCCTGGCGCGCAGCGTGGTCGTCGCGGCGCCGGCCGACGCGCCGCCACTGGTGCGCATGCAGGGCGCGAGCTACGCCACCGCGATCGCCGAGCACTTCCGCGACCAGGGCCGGCACGTGCTGCTGCTGATGGACAGCCTGACCCGCTACGCGATGGCCCAGCGCGAGATCGCACTGGCCATCGGCGAGCCGCCGGCCACCAAGGGCTATCCGCCGAGCTGCTTCGCCAAGCTGCCGCAACTGGTCGAGCGCAGCGGCAACGGCCTCGACGGCGGCGGCTCGATCACCGCCTTCTACACCGTGCTCAGCGAGGGCGACGACCCGCAGGACCCGATCGCCGACGCCGCGCGCGGCATACTCGACGGCCACATCGTGCTGTCGCGCGACCTTGCCGACGCCGGCCACTACCCGGCGATCGACGTCGAGCGCTCGATCTCCCGCGTCATGCCCAGCGTCGCCGGCCGCGAGCAGCTCGAGGCCGCGCGCCGCGTGCGCAGCCTGCTGGCCCGGCTGAACAAGGCCCGCGACCTGATCCAGCTCGGCGCGTATGCGCCGGGCAACGACGCCGAGCTCGACCTCGCGGTGCGGCTGCAGCCGCAGCTGACCGCGCTGCTGCAGCAGGACATGCACGACCGCGCGCCGCTCGAGGCCAGCCGCCAGCAGCTGTGCCGCCTGGCCGGCGACCGCGCCTGATGACCCCGCACCATGGACTCGATCGCCACCCTGAACACCGTGCTCGAGCATGCCCGAACGCAGCGGGACGCGGCCCTGGCGGCGCTGCGCAAGGCGCAGGCCAGCGCCGAGGCGGCGCGCACGCAGGCCGACCAGCTCGGCGGCTATCGCTGCGAATACCGGCAGCGCTGGACCCAGCGCTTCCGCGAGCCCGGCTCGATCGAGCTGCTGCAGTGCGTGCAGGGCTTTGCCGGGCGCCTGGACCAGGCGATCGCGATGCAGTCCAACGCGGTGCGCCAGACCGAGCTGCGCCTGCAGCAGGCGCGCGAACTGGTGCTGGCACGCGAGCAGCGCGTGGCGGCGATCGGCAAGCTGATCGAACGCCGCCTGGCCGAGGCGCAACGCGATGCCGATCGGCGCGAGCAGCGCCAGCTCGACGAGGCGTCCACGCGCATCGGCATGGCCGCCCGCAAGGCATGGCCGCTGACCTGAGGATCGCGACACCATGATGAACGTGCTCAACGCAGCTCCCCTGTCCAACGCCGCCGCCAGCCGGGAACTCGCCGCTGCGCCGGTTGACGGCCCGGCCGCCGAACCCGGTGGATTCGCAGCGATGCTGGAGCAGGCGGCCGCGTCGCCGACCCCATCGACCGCGAAGACGGCGCCGAGCGCGAACGCCGCGCCGCGCTCGCCCCGGGCCCCAGGGGACGTGGACGAACCGCCCGCGCAGGATCCGCCGAGCGAACCCGCCCTCGACCTCGACGATCCGCTGCACGCCGACACGCAGCCGACATCGCTGCCGGCCGACGCCAGCCTGGGGCTGCCGGGCCTCGTCGCGTCGCTCGCCGGCGCCGCGCCGGCCAGCCTGGTGGGCGCAGCACCGAAGGCCGAAGGCCAGGACCTCGCGCTCGCCGCGGCCATCGAGGGCCCGCCAGTGGCGACGCAGGCCGCGAACGGTCCGGCGATCGCGTCGGCTGCCGTGGCGCTCACGGAACGCGGCGCTTTCGTGTTATCACCTGGGCGCGAACCGCTGCCCGCGGCAGGTGACACGACGGTCGCGTCGATCGCTGCCGGGGGCGCCAGCGCTGCCCGCGGCGCCGCCGCCACCGAGGCGATGGCACCGCTCGCGGCCGCGCGCACCGCCACCCCTGCCGCGCCGGGCGCCGGCGCGGGTGACGCCGCGCTCGCGCCCGCCGCTGCCGCCGAGCGCGAACCGAATGGCACCGAAGCCTCGGCGGCCATCGCCGACGCCACCGGCACCGTGGCCGCGGCCGATGCCGCACCGTCGCCGATGCCGTCTTCGGCAGCGCAGGGCGTGCCGGCGGCCGAGGTGCACCCCACGAACGCCCCTGCCGGCAGCGCCGCCGCAGGTCCGGCGGCGCCGATCGAGGCGCGCATCGACGCCCCGCTCGGCGGCGAGACCTTTGGGCCTGCCCTGGGGCTGCAGGTCAGCGTGCTGGCACGCGACGGGCTGCAGCACGCCCGGCTGCACCTCAACCCCGCCGAGATGGGTCCGATCACGGTCCGGATCGCCCTCGACGGCGCGCAGGCGCGGGTCGACTTCCAGGCCGAAGCCGCCGCCACCCGGCAGGTGATCGAGGCCTCGCTGCCGGCGCTGGCCAGCGCGCTGCGCGAGTCGGGCCTGACACTCAGCGGTGGCGGCGTCTTCCAGCAGTCACCCGACCATCCGTCGCAGCGTGGCCAGGCGCACCGCAGCGATGGCGGTCCTGCAGGTGCCGGGCACGAGCCGCCGCGCGCTCGGGCGCCGGCCGAGGTGCGATCGTTGCCGATGCGGCGCGGGCTGGTCGACCTGGTGGCCTGAGGGCGACCCGGCAGCGCGCACCGGTGCTGCCGCAAATCGACGCGGATTCGGCCCCCTATTCGGCACATCGCCCGCACGGGGGCTCCGAATAATGGTGTCAGTTCCCCGCCGGGCGGCGTCGCCCCGCGGACCCCGCGCCCAGCCTCGGAGACCCCATGACCGCTGCCACCGCCGAAGTCGCCGAAGTCGCCCCCGCCAAGCGCGGTGGCAGGAAGAAGCTCATCATCCTCATCGCTGCGGCGGCGCTGCTGCTGGCCCTCGTCGGCGGTGGCGCGGGCTACTTCCTGCTGAAGAAGAAGGCCGCCGATGCCGACGACGAGGACAGCGACGGCCACGCGACGAGCAGCCAGACCCACGTCGAGCCGAGGTCCGGCACCCCGCCGGTGTTCTCGCCGCTCGAGCCGTTCACCGTCAACCTTGCCGACAAGGACGCCGAGCGCTATGCACAGGTCGGTGTCACGCTGGAACTCGACAGCACCAAGACCGGTGACCAGATCAAGACCTACATGCCGGCCATCCGCAACAACATCCTGATGCTGCTGGCGAGCAAGAGCGCGGCCGAGCTGCTCTCGCACGAGGG
>Ga0209797_10001642_pt1 | contig 11272 bp, 12 predicted proteins | sample DOMMetBare3Fresh_2_FD_187472 | JGI IMG/M metagenome (GOLD analysis project Ga0209797, IMG submission 187472) | Wetland sediment microbial communities from St. Louis River estuary, USA, under dissolved organic matter induced mercury methylation -... | ecosystem: Environmental > Aquatic >...
ACCTACCCTTTTTTAGAATACGCCATATGTATGCCTGTATTAAAAAATATAGTGGATAAGTTTATAGCAGGGGAAAATCCAGCACCTAAACCATCACTTGTAAATGAATCTAAACTTTGGTATCACCCTACTGTTTTCCAGTGGCTTCGGAATTTAAAAAGAACTTTCCTGTTTTTATTTATACCTGGTACTGTGGAATTATTTTCTAAAGTACTTTACATCTGATTATGCCCCGTGTTTTAAGAATACTCAATCGCCTTGTTATTGGTGGCCCGTCAAAAAACGCTGTCTATCTTACAAAATATATGCAGCCGGATTTTGAAACCTTATTGGTTATTGGTGGACGCGAAAATCACGAGCAGGATGCAGAATTTCTTGCCACTTCTCTCGGTATTGAACCTTATTGTATACCCGAAATGAAAAGATCCATTTCAATTGCAAATGATCGGGCTGCATATTTAAAACTTAAAAAAATAATAAAAGAATATAAACCGGATATTGTACACACCCATGCTGCAAAATCAGGTGCTTTAGGCAGATTAGCAGCAAAACATGGTGGCGTGCCGGTAATTGTTCATACATTTCATGGGCATGTTTTTCATTCTTATTTTAATTCATTCAAAACAAAATTGTTTATAAAAGCAGAACAATGGCTCGCCGGATTTACCGATGCAATTATTGCCATCAGTGATGTACAGAAAAAAGAACTGTCAGAAGATTTTAAAATTGCACCAGCTGAAAAATTTAAAGTGATACCGCTGGGGCTTGACCTTGAAAATTTTATTACAGACCAGGAAATTAAAAGAAAAAAATTCCGGAACGAATTTGGACTGGATAATGATACGATGGCGATTGGTATCATCGGCAGACTGGTGCCTGTAAAAAATCATATTCTGTTTCTAAAAGGATTAAGAAAATTATTAGACAAGTCTGGTAAAAAAGTAAAGGCTTTTATTATTGGTGATGGTGAATGCCGTGATGAAATAGAGCAAAAAGCAGCAACCCTGGGAATTAATTTCTCAAAACATACAGACACAGTTCATCCTCATCCATTAATTTTTACTTCCTGGCGAACTGATGTGGATACAGTAATTGCAGGTTTGGATATAGTGGCACTTACTTCTCTTAACGAAGGAACCCCGGTAAGCCTGATTGAAGCACAGGCCGCAGGAAAACCAATTGTATCAACCCGGGTAGGCGGCATTGCTGATGTAGTGATTGAAAACAAAACAGCACTTCTTTCAGATATTCATGATGAAGATGGCTTCGCAGATAATTTAATAAAATTGGTGCAAGATGATTCATTGAGAAGCATGTTTAAGGGCGAAGGAAAAAATCATGTTTTGATAAAATATAGTTACCAGAGACTTGCAGCAGATATGCGTAATTTGTATTATGAATTGTTGACGAAAAAGTCTTTATCAAAAAAATAATCATGTTCAGTTTTTGGAAAAAAGGTAATGAGGAGAGATTTGATTACAGCCTGCTGCAAACGGATATGCATTCGCATTTAATACCCGGTATTGATGACGGTGCACCGGATATGGATACCGCTGTGCAACTAATAAAAGGACTGGCAGAACTTGGATATAAAAAATTAATAACCACACCCCATGTTATGTGGGATATGTACAAAAACACTACCCCGGGAATACGCAGTGGATATGAAATGCTTCAGCAAAGAATCAAAGAAGAAAATATTGATATAACAATCGGGGTTGCTGCGGAATATTTTTTAGACAATTATGTAAAAAATTTACTGGCCAATAAAGAACCACTGCTGACAATAAAAGACAATCTTGTGCTGGTAGAATTTTCTATGGCCAGCGAACCGATTGATTTGAAAGAAATACTTTTTGAAATGCAATTGCAGGGCTACCAACCGGTGATTGCCCACCCGGAGCGGTACAGTTATCATGAAAGAAATTCAGAATTTTTTTCGGTCATGAAAAATTCGGGCTACTGGTTTCAGTTGAATATACTTTCACTTGCCGGGCTTTATGGTAAATCAGCAAGAACGCTGGCACATAATTTTATTAAAAATAATTATTACGAATTAGCCGGCACGGATTTGCATAATCCACTTCATTTAAGAGCACTAAGGGACCCGGCTATCAATGATGATTTAAAAAGATTGCTGGATTCAGGAAAACTGAAAAATATGGAGTTATAATTTTCTTTATGCTCAATCAAAGTCAAATAATTGAAATTATCATAGCCATTGCAGGCAGCCTTATTGCAGGTTGGTTGGTTAAAAGACTTTTATTCCCAATTCTGTATAAGCTTACTCACAGAACAAAATGGAAAAGCGATGACCTGGTTGTAAAGAGCATAGGGCAATGGGTGATATTCTGGTTTTTTCTTGGGGCCTGCTTTTATGTATTGCCCATTCTTTCAGAGGCATTTTCAATTCCTCCACCCCGTGAAAATATTTTAATAAACTTGCTGGGGTCTTTCTATATTTTTTCTGTTACCTATGTAGTGGCAAAAGTAGCAGCGGGAATGATCCAGATACGGTCACAGAAGGATGGCAGCATCATTTCATCCACCTCCATTCTTGGAAATATTATCAAAGTCATCATTTATTGTGTTGGACTTATTCTTATACTTCAGAATTTTGGAATTGCAATAGCTCCATTAGTTACAGCCCTTGGTGTTGGAGGTTTGGCTGTAGCGTTGGCCCTTCAACCAACTCTTTCAAATTTATTTTCCGGTCTTCAGATTATTGCCTCGGGCAAAATCAATATTGGCGATTTTGTTCAACTTGAAAACGGCCAAAAAGGGATTGTAAAAGATATAACCTGGCGTAATACTACAATTGAAACAGGACAGAATAATATTATCATAGTACCCAATAGTAAAATGGCAGATTCTATTATTGAAAACTATTATTTAATAAACCGTGAAATCACTTTTCATATTCCGGTGGGTATAAGTTATGATAGTGATCTGGAAAGGGTAGAAAAAGTTTCAATTGAAGTGGCAAAGCTTGTTCTTGAAAAATTTGATGGTGGGGTTAAGGACTTTATGCCTTTTGTACATTTTTACAACTTTGGGGAATACAATATTGGTATGAAAATATTTTTAAGAGTGAATGAATATGCTGACCAGTTTATGATAACTTCTGAATTTATCAAAGCTTTGCAAAAGAGGTATAAATTGGAAAATATTCTTATATCCTACCCTATACGCACAGTCTTACTGAAAAAAGAGGCTGGTTAAGTAAACTATTTTACAGTTTATTTGTAATAATACCGAATGAATACATTTACTATAAAGGATCTGGAAAACCTTTCGGGGATTAAAGCCCATACAATCCGAATCTGGGAACAGCGGTACAATTTTTTAAAACCCAGTCGTACAGAAACAAATATCAGGTATTATTCCAACAATGATCTTCGTACAATTCTCAATATAGCTATGTTGAATAAATATGGGTATAAGATATCCCATATTAATAATATGTCTGAAAAAGATATATCATCAAAAGTGGCTGAGCTAAATTCTGGTGAGGCGTTACAGGAAAAAATTATCAATGACCTGATTCAACTAATGATAGAGCTGGATAATCAAGGATTTGAGAAATTAATTGACAGGCAGATATCAAAAATCGGGATTGAAAAAACAATTACCCGTATACTATTTCCTTTTTTTGAAAAAATCGGGATACTCTGGCAAACCGGGCATATTAATCCGGCACAGGAACATTTAATTACAAATATATCCCGGCAGAAAATAATTGTTGGAATAGACCAGGCAAGCCCTGTTCTACACAGGAAAAAAACTTTCCTCCTTTTTTTGCCTGAACGTGAGTTCCATGAGATTGGATTATTATTTGTTCATTACTTATTAAAAAAACATGGTTGTGAAGTTTGTTACCTGGGAACTAATGTTCCGGTAAAAGATGCACGGTTCGTTGCAGAAATAAAAAAATCAGATTTTATATATTTGCATCTTACAGCATCGCCGCAGGGATATACAACGGAAAAATTTCTTGACATGCTTTCATTTAATTTCCCCCAAAATAAAATTATCATCTCCGGTTTCTTAACGTATAATTATAAGAAACCCATACCCCACAATATCCAGTTTATTGAGTCTCACTCCCAATTAGTTGCATTTGTTTCTTCTCTTTAAGCAACTTTTTTTTAAAAATCCTGTTTAATAAATATCGATTTATTATCCGTTCTGTTAGACAAAATAGTCACGGCATATAATTCTGTTTAATTTTGACCTATTAAAAGTTAAACAAAATAATATGTCAACAGCAGAATTTAGTGAGCTTCTACTTGTAAATTCAAACTCTTTGAAACCCTTTGCCGTAAGTTTGACAAAGGACAAAGAAGTAGCCAAGGATTTGTTTCAGGAAACCCTCTACAAAGCTTTTGCTAATCGTGAAAAGTATACCACCGGTACAAATATCAAAGCATGGCTTTATACAATTATGCGAAACACTTTTATTAATGATTACAGGAGAAACGCGAAGTATAAAACAAAATTTAATTCGGATACCGATGATAATTTACTTGACTCAGTTACACCGGCAATTGATAATCCAGCTGAAAGCTCAATGCAGCATAAAAAAATATGGGAGGCTATAAATAAATTACCTGAAATATTTAAATCTCCATTTTTATTAAATTTTGAAGGGTACAGGTATCATGAAATTGCTGAAGCAATGCAGGAGCCTTTGGGAACAATAAAAAGCAGGATATTTATAGCAAGGAAATTATTAAAAGAAAGCATCAGCCGGTATTAATATTTACTGAAATGAAAAAATCGGTCATCGTAATAGGAAGTGGTTTTGCCGGTTTATCCGTTTCATCCTTTATGGCTAAAGCAGGTTGGAACGTAAAAGTAATTGAAAAAAATTCAACACCTGGTGGTAGAGCCAGGCAGTTAAAGGAAGATGGATTTACTTTTGATATGGGCCCCAGCTGGTATTGGATGCCGGATGTTTTTGAAAGATATTTTAACCAGTTTGGCAAAAAAGTTTCAGATTATTATTCTCTTACTCGTCTTGATCCATCTTATAGAATTTACTGGAGCGACACATCAATGGATATTCCTGCAGATTGGGAAGCTTTAAAAAATTTATTTGAAACACATGAGCCGGGAAGTTCCCTGCAACTTGAAAAATACATGACAGAAGCAAAGTATAAGTATGAGGTTGGTATTAATAAACTGGTTCATAAACCCGGCCGATCTATCATGGAGTTTATGGATTGGGATATTGTAAAAGGAGCCTTTCGGCTTGATATCATTACCTCAATTAAAAAGCATATTCAAAAACATTTTAAAAATTCCAAACTCAGGCAACTGATGGAATTCCCGGTTTTGTTTCTGGGTGCTTTGCCGGAAAATACACCAGCTTTATACAGTTTGATGAATTATGCAGATATGAAAGGCGGAACCTGGTATCCGCAAGGTGGTATGTACAGTGTGGTGGAGGCAATGTACAAACTGGCTATGGAATTAGGTGTACAATTTCAATTTGATGAAGAAGTAAAAGAGATTGTAATTGAAAATTCGGGAGCTAAAAAAATAAAAACTGATCAAGCTCTTTATGAAGCTGAAGTTGTTATCAGCGGGGCTGACTATCATTTTACTGAAACTAAATTATTGCCGGAGCTATACAGAAGCTATTCTGAAAATAACTGGGATAAAAAAATAATGGCGCCCAGCTGCCTGTTGTATTATATCGGGTTAAATAAAAAATTAAAAAATGTAATTCATCATTCACTTTTTTTTGATGTACCTTTTGATTTGCATGCAAAAGAAATTTATGATAATCCACAATGGCCATCTGATCCGTTATTTTATGTAAGTGTTAATTCAGTAACAGATAATACCGTAGCTCCTGAAGGATGTGAAAATATGGTATTCCTGATTCCTGTTGCTTCCGGTCTACAAGGCGATGATGAAACTGTACGGGAAAAATATTTTCAACGTATTATTAAAAGAATGGAGAAACATACCGGCGAATCAATTCTTGAATCTGTTATTTATAAAAAAACATATTCGGTCAGTGATTTTATGCTTGATTATAATTCTTACCGTGGAAATGCGTATGGATTGGCAAACACCCTGATGCAAACAGCTGTTTTTAAACCTTCCTGTAAGAGTAAAAAAATAAATAATTTATTTTATACAGGCCAGTTAACCGTGCCAGGTCCCGGAGTTCCACCCTGTATTATCAGTGGAGAAGTGGTAGCTAAAGAAGTATTAAAAGAGTATCAATAAAAAAATTAAATAATTTTAATCTATGATTTCAATTTTTAACAGTGTAAGCGAAAGGTGCAGTGTCATAACAACCCGGCAATACAGCACCTCATTTTCTACAGCTATCAGGCTTTTGCATAAAGATATGCGGCAACCAATTTGCAATATTTATGGCTTCGTACGTTTTGCCGATGAAATTGTTGATACATTCCATGATTTTAATAAAGAAGAATTGCTGGCAGAATTTAAAGCAGAGACTTACAAAGCAATTGAAAGAAAAATAAGCCTGAACCCGATTCTTCAAAGTTTTCAAAAAACCGTAAATGAATATAATATCGACCATAACTTAATTGAAGCCTTTTTTCAAAGTATGGCCATGGACCTGGATATAAAAACGTTTGACAATACAAATTTTGGAGAATATATTTATGGCTCAGCAGAAGTAGTGGGGTTAATGTGCCTTTATGTATTTTGTGAAGGAGATAAAGTAAAGTATGATAATCTTAAAGCACCGGCCCGCTCACTAGGTGCCGCTTTTCAAAAAGTTAATTTCCTCCGGGATTTAAAGTCAGATTATAACGGGTTATCCAGAATGTATTTTCCCGGATGTGATTTTAATAATTTTACAGAAATGGATAAACGGGAAATTGAAAAAAATATTCATGCCGATTTTAATGACGCTTATAAAGGCATATTACATTTACCATTTAAATCAAGATTTGGTGTTTATGTGGCGTATAAATATTATTTATCCTTATTTAAAAAAATAAGGAAAATGAAACCCAAAAAAATACTGGAAGAAAGAATAAGAATTCCGAATTACATGAAGGCAATGATTATTCTGAGAGCCGGTGTAAAAAATCAAATTGGATTAATTTAATAATATGCGTGAAGAAGTTATACTGGTAAATGATAAAGATGAAATGCTTGGGCACATGGAAAAAATGGAAGCTCACAGGCATGCTATTCTTCACAGGGCCTTTAGTATTTTTATTTTTAATGCTAAAGGAGAAATGCTTTTGCAGAAAAGAACATCTGGCAAGTATCACAGTGGGGGACTATGGACGAATGCCTGCTGCAGCCATCCCCGGCCCGGTGAACAAACAAGTGATGCTGCACTACGGAGGTTGAAAGAAGAAATGGGTTTCCAGGTACCTTTGAAAAAAGTTTTTGATTTTATTTATAAAGCTGATTTTGATAACGGACTTCATGAGTTTGAATTTGATCATGTTTTTACCGGTAATTATAATGGTATTATAAACCCTGATTCTGAAGAAGTGGAAGATTTTTGTTTTAAAGAAATAAATGAAATCAGTGAATCCTTACTGAGCCATCCTCAAAAATATACAGCATGGTTTCATATTGCTTTTCCTAAAATGCAACATTGGCTGGCAGAAATAAACTCAATTAATACTTTTGCAAAATGACCTGGTTATTTTATATACTTGTATTGATAAGCACGTTCATCGTTATGGAGGGCATCACCTGGCTTACTCATCGGTATGTCATGCATGGGTTTCTCTGGTATCTGCATAAAGATCATCACCAGGTGGAGCCGGGGTTTTTTGAAAAGAATGATGCTTTCTTTATCATTTTCGCTGTGCCCAGTATGCTACTGATTTATTTTGGCACTTATGATCATGTATGGTGGATGCAGGCAATTGGTTTCGGTATTATGGCATATGGTGCAGGCTATTTTATAGTTCATGATGTAATTATTCATCAGCGGTTTAAATGGTTTACAAGAAGTAACAGCAATTATATTCGGGCAATACGCTGGGCACATAAAATGCATCACAAGCATCTTGACAGGCATCATGGTGAAAGTTTTGGTATGTTGTTGGTTCATAAAAAATACCGGGATAAAATAAAAAGAGATAAACAATTAATGGCCGGTAACCGGAAAGTGGCTTACGCTCCTGAAGCAGAGTAATTCAATCACAAATATTTTTTCATCATTCAGAAATTCATTATATCTGCTTAAATCAAATTCATACGACTATGTTTTTCTAGGAGCTGGTTGTGCATGCCTGAGTTTGCTGATGCGGATGATAAGAACAGGAAAGTTTGCGGATAAAAAAATTTTATTGATTGATAAAAATCAAAAAACCACCAATGACCGGACCTGGTGTTTTTGGGAAAAAGAAAACGGTTTTTTTGAAGAAACTGTATATAGAAAGTGGGATACGATCTCTTTCTTTGGCGAAGATATTTCTTTATCAATGCCCATTACCCCTTACCGGTACAAGATGATAAGAGGCATTGACTTTTATAATTATTGTTTTACTGAAATTGGAAAACATAAAAATATTGAAGTAGTATATACGGAAATAGGAAAATGGTGGAGGGAAAAGAACAACACAATCATTATTCTTGACAACCTGCAATTTTCTCTTGGTTGGCCTGTAGTCTTTAATTCCGTTTACGAACCGCAGATTGATAAGCATACTACAATCAAACTTCTTCAGCACTTTAAAGGATGGATGATTGAAACGGATAAGCCTGTTTTTAATACCGTCGAAGCCACGATGATGGATTTCAGGGTGCATCAAAACTATGGAACCACATTTACATATGTACTCCCAGTTAGCGACAAAACAGCACTGGTTGAATACACTTTATTTTCCAAGAAATTACTACAGTTGGAACAGTATGACAGTGAACTTAAGAATTATATAAAAACAATTCTTCAAATAGATAATTATACAATAAAAGAAGAAGAGTTTGGTATAATACCCATGACAAATGAAAAATTTTCTTTTGCTGGCAAAGCATGGAATATAGGTGCAGCAGGCGGTCAAACAAAAGCTTCAAGCGGATACACTTTTCAATTTATTCAAAAACAATCCCGGGATATTGTTGAGTGCCTGATCAATGGCAAATCTTTAAAGTATGTTCCCGAAACTCCCGCAAGATTTCGTTTTTATGACAACACACTTCTTGATGTTCTTTATAATAATACTTTTCCGGGTAAAGGCTTATTTACCCGCTTATTTAAAAAAAATAAACCACAACAAGTGCTGAAGTTCCTGGATAATGAAAGTACTTGGGCAGAAGAACTGAAAATAATTTCTTCATTGCCTGTATGGCCTTTTTTAAAGGCGGCATTAAAACAATTATAATTACTGGTCAGGATCCATTTGCATAAACTCTCTCTTCACTGCCTTAAGCATTGTGAACAGTTGGGCAATTTGTATCATCAACAGTATTGCCAGTGCAAGAACCACATACCAGGGAAGCGTTATTGTTTTTACTCCGGGTATTTTCTGAAATTTATCAACATGATAACCGGTAATTGCCGATCCAAAAGCCATACCGGCCAATAGAAAGGAAAGTAATGAATAAACCACTTTCATAAACATAATACGCATAGTGGAGTAGCCCACTTTGAAATTTTCTAAAATGGCAGCCGGAATAATTAACACCAGGGCAATCCAGCTCCAGTTTTTATTAAACCAGGCATCGTTTAATGTTAAGTTCAAAACAAGTACTAAAACAATAGAAAGAAGTCCCCAAGGGAATAAGAGAAATGTGGAAGGTTTTGTTGTTGCTGTTGGCATAAAATTATTTTTAGTTGATTCAGAAAATTAAATAATAAATTTCAATATAAGGATTTTATGAAAAGATGAATTTTTAATATCAGCGGTTTCTGAATAATAAAATAAAAGTACTTCCTTGCCCCATTATACTCTGTACCTGTATAGAACCTTTATGAAGCAACATAATCTGTTTACAAAGACTTAAGCCAATACCACTACCGCTTTTTTTAGTACTAAAGAAAGGGATGAATATTTTATCTAAAAGTTCATCGGAAACTCCCATGCCATTATCCGCTACTTTAATTAAAGTTTTATTATTATCCTTAAATGCTGATAAAATAATCCGGGGATTTGTTTTTTCTTTTACAGCCTCCAGTGCATTAATTACTAAGTTGATTAAAACCTGTTCAACAAGGTTTACATCTACTTCTACCATTAAACCAGGATCTTTTAATACAATTTCAAGTTCAATATTCTTTTGATCAAGTGTTGGCTGCATTAATGTATGAAGATTCTCAAACAAATCACGAACAAAAATATTCTTAAGATTTGGTGTAGTTATCTTATTCAGGTTACGGTAAGTTTCTGCAAATTTTAAAAGTCCTTCACTCCTGCGTTGAATGGTTTCAAGTCCAAGTTCCAAATCCTCGCGGTCGCTGCTGTTATCTGAAACTGAAGTCTGCAATAAACGATTCTTTAATGTTCCGGCTAAAGAAGAAATAGGCGCCACGGAATTCATAATCTCATGTGTCATTACACTCAGCAATTTTTGCCAGGCTTTTGCTTCAGTTTCATCCACAGCTTCATTTATATTCTGGCAAGCCAGCACTTTATTTATTTTCTCATCAGTTTGAAACAAAGTAGCAGCTAATAAAATTTTTACCTGCCTGTTTTCCTTTGTTATTGTCACTATTCTTGATTCACCCGGACGGATGGCAATGGCTGCTTCATACAATTGCGGGTCTCTTTTCTCCAGGGAATGAATTGTTTTCAGGTAAGGTATCTCCATCATTTTTTTGAATGTGTCATTCATCCAGTTCAGTTCACCCGAGGCTGTTTCAAAAGAGATAATTCCCGTATCCACCAGCTCCAGTATTTTTTGCAAATAGAGATACTGTATTTCTTTTTCCTTGCTGATTACTTTGAAAGTAGTATTGATTTCATTGAAACCCTCCCGTAACGTCTGCAATTCAGAAGGCGCCTGTTTTACATTAAAGTATCTTGAAAAATCACGGTAGTGAACCGATTCGACAAACTCTCTCACTTCATCCTGTGCTTTTTTAAGCATCCGGTAAATGTCGTACATCTGGTAAAGCAGTACAGGCATAGTTAATCCCATATACAAATAATATTTATTTACCAATAGCCAAGCAGCACCTGCCAGTACTGCAAATAACAGTACCACTTTTATCAAAAGCCTAATCTCGTATTTTTTATATGTCATACTTGCTTAGCCTCCGGTATAATGCAGTTCTGGTTAAACCCAGTTCTTTTGCTGCTTTGGTAATATT